>LNFM01000713.1_pt1 | contig 185013 bp, 168 predicted proteins | sample 596031 | NCBI WGS metagenome assembly LNFM01 (sample SAMN04254537, study PRJNA301005) | activated carbon metagenome | isolation source: dual media filters at the Ann Arbor, Michigan drinking water treatment plant | place: USA: Ann Arbor | reverse complement strand
CCATCCGCCCTCCGGGCACCTTCCCCCTCCGGGGGAAGGTAGAGGTTCGCGATCCGCATCAGGATGCGGCCGTTCGAGCCAGTCGACCTTCACCAGCTTGCGCACCACGACGAACTCGTCGCGGTTGGTGCCGATCGTGCCGTAGTAGTTGAAGCCCCAGGCCTGCTGGGCGTAGCCGCCGATCATGTGCGTCGGCTTGAGCACGGCGCGGGTCACCGAGTTGTGGATGCCGCCGCGATTGCCGGTCATCTCCGAGCCCGGCACGTTCACGATCTTCTCCTGCGCGTGGTACATGAAGAGCGTGCCTTCCTTCATGCGCTGCGAGACCACCGCGCGCGCCACCAGCGCGCCGTTGACGTTGAAGGCCTCGACCCAATCGTTGTCGACGATGCCCGCCTTCGCCGCGTCGACCTCGCTCAGCCAGACGATCGGGCCGCCACGCGACAAGGTCAGCATCATCAGGTTGTCGGTATAGGTGGAGTGGATGCCCCACTTCTGGTGCGGCGTGATGAAGTTCAGCACGATCTCTTTTTCGCCGTTGGGCTTGCGGCCCAGCATCGGAGCCGTGGTCTTGAGATCGACCGGCGGGCGGTAGACGCAGAGCCCTTCGCCGAAGGCCAGCATCCAGCGATGATCCTGGTAGAGCTGCTGGCGGCCGCTCAGCGTGCGCCAGGGGATCAGCTCGTGCACGTTGGTGTAGCCCGCGTTGTAGCAGACCTTCTCGCTCTCCAGCCCCGACCAGGTCGGCGCCGAGATGATCTTGCGCGGCTGCGAGACGACGTCGCGGAAGCGGATCTTCTCGTCCTCCTTGGGCAGCGCGAGATGGGCGTGCTCGCGCCCCGTGGTCTTCGACAGCGCCTGCCACGAGCGCACCGCGACCTCGCCATTGGTCTCCGGCGCCAGCATCAGCAGCACCTCGGCGGCGTCGATGTCGCTCTCGATGCGCGCCAGTCCTTTCGTCGGGCCGTCTTCGACGACGCCGTTGAGCTGCTTCAGGTGCTCGACCTCGTGGCCGGTCGGCCAGGCGATGCCCTTGATGCCGTTGCCGACCTTCTCCATCAGCGGGCCGAGCGCGGTGAAGCGTCGGTAGGTGTTGGGATAGTCGCGCTCGACGACGGTGACGTTGGGCATGGTCTTGCCGGCGATCGGCTCGACCTCGCCCTTCTTCCATTCGCGCACCTCGAGGGCCTGGGCCAGCTCGCCCGGACTGTCGTGCATGATCGGCGTCAGCACGACGTCCTGCTCGACGCCCAGCACCTCCGGCGCCACGCGCGAGAAGGCCTTGGCGATCGACTTGTAGATGTCCCAGTCGCTGCGCGCCTCCCACACCGGATCCACCGCCGAGGTCAGCGGGTGGATGAAGGGATGCATGTCCGAGGTGTTGAGGTCGTTCTTCTCGTACCAGGTGGCCGTCGGCAGCACGATGTCGGAGTAGACGCAGGTCGTCGACATGCGGAAGTCGAGCGTCACCAGCAGGTCGAGCTTGCCCTCGGGCGCCTGGTCGCGCCACGTCACCTCGGCCGGCTTCGCCCTGCCCTCCTCACCGAGATCCTTGCCCATCACGCCGTGCGTCGTGCCCAGCAGATGCTTGAGGAAATACTCGTGGCCCTTGCCGGAGGAGCCCAGCAGGTTGGAGCGCCACACGAACATGTTGCGCGGCCAGTTCTTCGGGTTGTCGGGGTCCTCGCAAGACATGCTGAGCTCGCCGCTCTTGAGCTTCTGCGCGACGTAGTCCTTGACCTCCATGCCGGCGGCCTTGGCGGCGCGCGCGATGCCCAGCGGGTTGTCGCGCAGCTGCGGCGCCGAGGGCAGCCAGCCCATGCGCTCGGCGCGCACGTTGTAGTCGATGATCGAGCCGTCCCAGGCGCCTTCGGGCGCGGTCGGCGAGACGATGTCGCCGACGTTGAGCGTCTCGTAGCGCCACTGGTCGGTGTGGGCGTAGAAGGCCGAGGTCGAGTTCTGCTGGCGCGGTGGGCGGCCCCAGTCGAGCGCGAAGGCGAGCGGCGCCCAGCCGGCCTGCGGCCGGAGCTTCTCCTGGCCGACATAGTGCGCCCAGCCGCCGCCCGACTGGCCGACGCAGCCACACATCGCCAGCATGTTGATCACGCCGCGATAGTTCATGTCAGCGTGGTACCAGTGGTTCATCGCCGCGCCGATGATCACCATCGACCGGCCCTTGGTCTTCTCGGCGTTGGTCGCGAACTCGCGCGCGACCTGGATGATCTTGTCGCGCGGCACGCCGGTGATCGCCTCGGCCCAGGCCGGCGTGTAGGGCACGTCGTCGTCGAGCGACGTGGCCACGTTGGGCCCGCCCAGTCCTGTATCGACGCCGTAATTGGCGACGAACAGGTCGCGCACGGTGGCGACCAGCGTCTCGCCGTCGACCAGCTTGAGCTTTTTCACCGCGACCAGGCGATTGAGCACCTGGTCGTGGCCGGTCGAGGCGAAGTGATCATGCTTGATACCGCCGAAATAGGGGAAGCCGACATCGACCACGTCGTCGGCGACGTCGTTGAGCGACAGGCGCAAGGTCGTGTCATTGCCCGCCGTGTCCTTCTCCTCGAGGTTCCACTTGCCGGATTCGCCCCAGCGGAAGCCGATCGAGCCGCGCGGCACGACGATCGAGCCGGTCCTCTCGTCGAAGGCCACGGTCTTCCACTCGGGATTGTTCACCTCACCCAGCGTGGCGTCGAAGTCCGACGCGCGTACGAGCCGGCCGGGCACGTAGCGGCCGTCGCGCTTCACCAGCCGCACCAGCATCGGCATATCGGTGTACTGGCGCACATAGTCGCGGAAGTACTCGACCTGGCGGCCGACATGGTACTCGCGCAGGATGACGTGGCCCATCGCCATGGCCAGCGCCGAATCGGTGCCCTGCTTCACCGACAGCCAGATGTCGCCGAACTTCGAGGCCTCGGAATAGTCCGGGCAGATCACCGCGCTCTTCATGCCGCGGTAGCGCGCCTCGGTGTAGAAGTGCGCGTCGGGCGTGCGCGTCTGCGGGACGTTGGAGCCCCAAAGGATGACGAAGCCGGCGTTGTACCAGTCGGCCGATTCCGGCACGTCGGTCTGCTCGCCCCAGGTCTGCGGCGAGGCCGGCGGCAGATCGCAGTACCAGTCGTAGAACGACATGCTCACGCCGCCGATCAGCGACAGGTAGCGCGAGCCCGCGGCGTAGGAGACCATCGACATCGCCGGGATCGGCGAGAAGCCGAGGATGCGATCGGGACCGTAGGTCTTCACCGTGTAGGCGTTGGCGGCGGCGACGATCTCGGTCACCTCGTCCCAGCCGACGCGCACGAAGCCGCCATGGCCGCGCTTGCTGGTGTAGGCCGCGCGCTTCTTGGGGTCCTCGACGATCGAGGCCCAGGCGGCGACCGGCGAGAGCGTCGCGCGCGCCTGGCGCCATAGGCGCAGCAGCCGGGCGCGCGCCAGCGGGTACTTCACGCGGTTGCCGGAATAGAGATACCAGCTGTAGCTCGCGCCGCGCGAGCAGCCGCGCGGCTCATGGTTGGGCAGCTCGGGCCGCGTGCGCGGATAGTCGGTCTGCTGCGTCTCCCAGGTGACGATGCCGCCCTTGACGTAGATCTTCCACGAGCACGAGCCGGTGCAGTTGGCGCCATGCGTCGAACGCACGATCTTGTCGTGCTGCCAGCGCTTGCGATAGGCGTCCTCCCAACCGCGGTCCTCGGTCGTGGTGATGCCGTGGCCGTCGGAAAAAGGCTCGCGGGTCTTGGTGAAGAAGGTCAGCCGGTCGAGGAAATGCGACACGATCGGTCTCCGGTTACAGTAAATCTCTACCTTCCCCCGGAGGGGGAAGGTATGAGTGGTTGAGCGCGACATGATCATTGCGCCGGCGCGGCGGCGACCACGGCCGGCGCCTTGCGTTCGACGTCGAACAGCAGCCCGCCCCGGCGTGTGTAGAAGAACCAGGTCACCGCGATGCAGCTGACGTAGAAGGCGATGAAGCCGTACAGCGCCGGCAACGGCGTGCCGGTGGCCGCGATCGCCGAGCCGAAGCTCTTGGGGATGAAGAAGGCGCCATAGGCCGCGATCGCCGAGGTGAAGCCGATGATCGCCGCCGATTCCTTCTCGCCCTGCACGCGCCGGCTCTCCAGCGGCGCCCCCGGCATCAGCCGGTCCATATCCTTGCGCATGATCGCGGGGATCATCTGGAAGGTCGACGCGTTGCCGATACCGGTGGCGCAGAACAGCAGCAGGAAGCAGGCGAAGAAGCCGGCGAAGTTCTTCTCGCCGATGAAGTGGACGACGCCCGCCGCGCCCAGGGTCATGACGACGAAGACCCAGAAGGTGACGCGGCCGCCGCCCCATTTGTCCGACACCCAACCGGTCAGCGAGCGCGATACCGCGCCGACCAGCGGGCCGAGGAAGGCGTATTTCAGCGCGTTGACCTCGGGGAAGGTCACCTTGGCGAGCAGCGGGAAACCCGCCGAATAGCCGATGAAGGAACCGAAGGTGCCGGTGTAGAGCCAGCACATGATCCAGTTGTGCCGGCGCTGGAAGATCACCGACTGCTCGGCGAACGAAGCCCGGGCCGAGGCGATGTCGTTCATGCCGAACCATGCGGCGAAGGCCGAGGCGACGATGAACGGCACCCAGATGAAGCCGGCGTTCTGCAGCCACATCCGGCTCTCGCCGCCCGCTTCGCGCACCACCTGCGGCGCGCCGCCGAGCCAGCCGAAGACGCCCATGGTGATGATCACCGGCACGACGAACTGCACGACGCTGACGCCGAGATTGCCCAGCCCGGCGTTGAGCGCCAGCGCGTTGCCCTTCTCCGCCTTGGGGAAGAAGAAGGAGATGTTCGACATCGAGGAGGCGAAATTGCCGCCGCCGAAGCCGCAGAGCAGCGCCAGCACCAGGAAGATCCAGTACGGCGTCGCCGGATCCTGCACGGCGTAGCCGATGCCGACGGCGGGCAGGATCAGCGACCAGGTGGCGAGCGTCGTCCACAGCCGGCCGCCGAAGATCGGCACGGTAAAGGAATAGAAGATGCGCAACGTGGCACCGGAGACACCGGGCAGCGCCGCCAGCCAGAAGAGTTGGTCGGTGGTGTACTTGAAGCCGATCGACGGCAGCTTGGCGACGACCACCGACCACACCATCCATACCGCGAAGGACAGCAGCAGCGCCGGGATCGAGATCGCGAGATTGCGCCGCGCGATGCGCCGGCCCTTCTCCTCCCAGAACGTCTTGTCCTCGGGCCGCCAGTCCTCGAGCGTCTTGCCCGAGAGCTTGCCGACATGTTCCGCCCCGTGGATCGGCTGCATCTCCGGCAGCTCGGGCAGCGTGTCGAGCGCCGCGCCGACCTTCTCGCGCTCCATGGCGCGGATCGACACGTGCATCCATACCAGCGACACGACGACGACGAGGAAGAGCAGCATGAAGCAGCTCGTCCAGATGCCGGTCAGGTCGTTGAGCAGGCCGAAGGCGATCGGCAGCACGAAGCCGCCGAGGCCGCCGACCAGGCCGACGACGCCGCCGACGGCGCCGACATGCTTGGGGTAGTAGACCGGGATGTGCTTGAAGACCGCCGCCTTGCCCAGGCTCATGAAGAAGCCGAGGATGAAGGTCATCACGGTGAAGGGCACGAGGCCCATCTCCAGCGTGAAGACGATCGGGCCGGTGATGCCCTTGACGATGTACTGCGTCGGCGGATAAGCGAGCACGAAGCAGGCCGCGACCGAGACGAAGAAGGTCCAGTACATCACGCGCCGCGCGCCGAACTTGTCGGACAGCACGCCGCCATAGATGCGGAACAGGCTGGCGGGAACCGAGTAGGCCGCGCCGATCATGCCGGCGGTGGTGATGTCGAGCCCATAGACGCCGATCAGGTAGCGCGGCAGCCACAGCGCCAGCGCCACGAAGGCGCCGAAGACGAAGAAGTAGTAGAGCGAGAAACGCCAGACCTGGATGTTGCGCAGCGGCTCGAGCATGGCCGAGATCGGCTCGGGCTTGATGCCGGCCGCGCGCCGCGCGGCGAGCTGCGGATCGTCCCGGGTCGTGACCCAGAAGATGACGGCGGTTACCGCCAGCGCGATCGCCCAGATCTCGGCCACGCTCTTCCAGCCCCAGGCCACCATGACGAAGGGGGCGACGAACTTGGTGACGGCGGCGCCGACATTGCCGGCGCCGAAGATGCCCAGCGCCGTGCCCTGCTTGCCCTGCTCGTACCAGCGCGAGACATAGGCGATGCCGACGGCGAAGGAGCCGCCGGCGATGCCCACGCCCAGCGCGGCGAGCAGGAAGGTCGGGTAGTCGTAGGCGAAGGTCAGCAGCCAGGTCGCCACCGCGGCGGCGAGCATCACGCCGGTATAGACGAGGCGACCGCCATACTGATCGGCCCAGATGCCGAGGATCAGGCGGATCAGCGATCCCACCAGGATCGGCGTGCCGACCAGCAGGCCGAACTGCGTGTCGCTCAGGCCGAGGTCCTTCTTGATCTGCACGCCGATGATCGAAAAGATCGTCCACACCGCGAAGCATACGGTGAAGGCCAGGGTGCTCATGCCGAGCGCTGTGGTCCTGCCCTTGTCGGACGCGGCCGCAGCTTCATTCCACGTCGCCATCCCCTGCCCTCCTTCAATGGTGGCAGGGTGGCCAAGCGGCGGCGGGCCAACTTGACGTACGTCAAGGAGACGGCGGGAACGCGGCCTAAATTCGAGTTCGTTAACAAATGCGAAGGGTGACTCTTCGCATTTGCTAACGAACATCCCGCAGCCCGAAAGGGGAAACGGATACGAGCATGGTGCCCGCCGACATGCCGCTGCTGCGCCGCTCCAGGCTGCTCGCGGCGCTTCCGGAGGCTGACCTCGCCCGGGTGCTGGGTCCGTGCTTCGTGCAGACCCTGCCCAAGGGCGCGGCGCTCTGTCAGCAGGGCGAGGCGCCGCAATTCCTGCACATCGTGCTGTCGGGCGCCGTGGGCCTGTTCGGCGAGGGCCAGCGCGAGGAGATGCTGGTCGAGTTCTTCGGGCCCGGCGACAGCTTCATCCTGGCCGCGGTGGTGCTCGACGCGCCCTACCTGCTGAACGCCCGCCTGCTCGAGCGCAGCCGCGTCCTGCTATGGCCGGCCACCGCCTTCCGCGCCGAGCTGCGCGGCCATGGCGCGCTCGCCCATGGCGTGGCGGTGCAATCGTCGATCTACTGGCGCACCCTGATCGGCCAGATCAAGGACCTCAAGCTGCTGTCGGCGATCGAGCGGCTGTCGGCCCTGCTGCTGGCGCTGGCGCCGGCGCGCACGGGCGGCGCCACCGTCAACCTGCCGGCTGGGCGGCGCCTGATCGCCGGCCGTCTCGGCATCACGCCACAGAGCCTGTCGCGCGCCTTCGCCGCCCTGCGGCCGGTGGGCGTAAGCGGCGAAGGCCGACGGGTCTTCATCGCTGACCTCGATCGCCTGCGCGAGGTCGTCGCGCCGCGCTGACACGCGCCGCGGCGCGGCGGGCAGGGCCTGCCGCGTCATTCGATACAAAGTCGCGCCATGCCGGGCGCCGAAATCGGCTCTACTGCCGCCTCTGTCATCCCGAGCGCAGCGAGGAATCCAAGCGTTTTCCCTGGATTCCTCGCTACGCTCGGAATGACAGAGTTTCAGGAGACACCGCCATGGCCCTCACCGAACACGCCAGCGTCTGCACGTTCGACTGTCCCGACACTTGCAGCCTCACGGTCGGCGTCGAGGACGGCCGTATCGTCAAGGTGCGCGGCTCGGAGGCGTTGCCGTACACGGCGGGCGTGATCTGCAACAAGGTCGCGCACGACACGGTCGCGTTCGTGCACGGCAAACAGCGCCTGCGCCATCCGCTGCGCCGCGTCGGCGCCAGGGGATCCGGCCTCTTCGTGCGCATGACCTGGAAAGAAGCGCTCGACGCGATCCACTTCGAGGTCAGCGAGGTCATCGAGCGCTTCGGCCCGCAGGCGGTGATGCCGCTGAACTACGCCGGCCCGCACGGCTTCCTCGCCTATGACAGCATGTCCTCGCGCTTCTTCCACAAGCTGGGCGCCACCCAGCTCTACCGCCAGGCGCTGTGTGGTGGCGTGCGCAGCCAGGCCTGGGCGGGCACCTATGGCACGGTGCCCGGCTGCCCACCCGAGTTCGTCGAGCACGCCGACCTCAACGTGATCTGGGGTAACAACGCCACCGTCGCCAATCTGCATGTCGTGCGCGGCGCCAGTCGCGCCAAGCGCGCCGGCGGCCGGCTGGTGGTGATCGATCCGCTGCGCACCAAGATCGCCGAGCAGGCCGACCTGCATCTGGCGCTGCTGCCGGGCACCGACGTGCTGCTGGCCTGGTCGCTGGCCTGCGAGCTCGAGCGCGCGGGCGCGTTCGACGACGCGTTCATCGCCCAGCACGTGCTGGGCGTCGAGGACTTCATGGCGCGCGCCCGGCAATGGCCCGCGTCGCGGGCGGCACAAGCCTGCGGCCTGCGGGAAGAACAGATCCTCACCTTCGCCCGCTGGCTCGCCGAATCGCAGCGCCTGGTCATGGCGCCGGGCAACGGACTCGAGCGCGGCCGCAACGGCGGTAGCGGCATCCGCGCAGCGATTACGCTGCCTGCGCTACTGGGAAAGCTCGGCAAGGGCAGCGGCATCGTGCTCGGCGCCGGCAACGCCTTTCCCAAGACGCCGGCGAAGCTGCAGCGGCCCGATCTGGCGCCCGCCGGCACGCGCACCCTGAACATCAACGATGTCGGCCGCCATCTCGCCGACGACGATCTCGATCCGCCGTTGCGCGCGCTGTTCATCTACAACCACAATCCGCTCGTGGTGCATCCCGACCAGAACCGCATGCGCCGCGGGCTCGCGCGCCAGGAGATCTTCACGGTCGGCATCGAGCTGACGATGACCGAGAGCATGGCCTATTGCGACATCGTGCTGCCGGCGGCGACGCATTTCGAATACGACGACCTCTACGCCGCCTACGGCCATCACTGGCTGCAGCGTGCCCAGGCGGTGATCGCGCCGATCGGCGAGGCGCTGCCCAACACCGAGATCTTCCGCCGTCTCGCCGCGCGCTTCGGCTTCGACGAGCCGTGCTTCAAGGCGAGCGACGCCGAGCTGATGGACGATGCCGTCGATGGCAACGACCGACGGTTGGCCGGCCTGCGGCCCAGCCAGATCCCGACCGGCAAGGCGCTGCAAATGACCGGCGCCGATGGCCAGCCGATGGTGCTGTTCGAGAACGTCCTGCCGGCGACGCCCTCGGGCAAGATCGAGCTGACCTCGGAGACCTTGGCCAAGCGCTGGGGCACCGGCGCGCTGCTGGCCGACTTCCGTCCGCGCAACGACTCGCATCCGCTGATGCTGATCTCGCCGGCATCGGACAAGCGCATCTCCTCGACGCTCGGTGACCTCGCGGCCTCGCGCGACGCGCCGCCGTTGAAGATGAATCCCGCCGATGCCGCGCGCCGCGACCTCACGACGGCACGCGAGGTGCGGGTGTGGAACGACCTCGGCGAAGTCATCCTGCCGCTCGAGGTGACCGACGACGTGCCGCCGGGCGTCGTCTCCAGCGAGAAAGGCGCCTGGCTGTCGACCAGCCGCACCGGACAGACCATCTCGGCGCTGGTCTCCGCCGACCAACGCGCCGATCTCGCCGAAGGCGCCTGCTTCAACGACACCCCCGTCGAAGTCGGCCCGGCCTGAGCAGCGTTGCGCCGCCACTCCTACCTTCCCCCGCCAGCGGGGGAAGGTATGACCGCAACCGCCACAGGCGGGGCGGACTCAGCCCTTCTTCTTGACCGCTTCCGCGTACTCGTCCGGCTTGAAGCCGACCAGCAGACGCTCGCCCAATTCGAGCACTGGCCGCTTGATCATCGAGGGCTGCGCCAGCATCAGCGTGATCGCGCGACGCTCGTCGAGGCCGTCGCGCTCCTTCTCAGGCAGCTTGCGGAAGGTCGTGCCGGCGCGGTTCAGCAGCTTCTCCCAGCCGACCTGCCGCGCCCAACCCTCCAACTGCCCGCGCTCGATGCCAGCCGCCTTGTAGTCATGGAAGGCGTAGGCCACGCCCTGCCCGTCGAGCCAGGCACGCGCCTTCTTCATCGTGTCGCAGTTCTTGATGCCGTATATCGTGATCACGCCGCCGTTCTCCAGATTCGAAAGACCCTGCCGTCGCAAACGTAGCGAGAGACCTCCCGCCGCGCCACGACCGCCAGCGGGGGAAGGTATGAAATTCGTGCGCCACCGTAGCGGCGGAACAAACGTCGATGGCCGTAAGCTCGGATGCCCCGATAGCGCGCGCGTAGCGGCGGAAATCGGTGAATCGTGTCGTTGGCGGTAAAAATAGCCGCATGAGCGACGACCTTGATGATCCCCCCTCCGCCCCACTCGTCCCGACGATGACGCCGCGACAGCGGCGCTTCGTCGCCGAGTACCTCATCGACCCCAACGCCTCGCAGGCCTTCGTGCGCGCCGGCTACTCGCGCAAGCATGCGCGGCGCTCGGCCTGGCGCCTGATGCACATCCCGGCGGTGCGCGCCGGCATCGAGGCCGGCCAGCAGGAACTCGCCGCCGCGTTCAGGGTCAGCGCCGAGCGGGTGATCGCCGAGTATGTCAGCGTCGCCTTCGCCTCGGTCACCGACTTTCTCGACATCGCCGAGGACGGCAGCGTGCGGCTCGACCTCGAGAAAGCGCCGCCCGAGAAGCGCGGGGCCGTCGCCGATGTGCGCACCGAGGAGCACCAGTCGCCCGACGGCGGGCGCTCGCGGATTCTCAGGCTCAAGCTGGCGCCAAAGATGCGCGCGCTCGACGCGCTGTCGCGCCATCTCGGGCTGTTCGCGCCGCGCGCGACGGTGACGTTGACGCGCACGCTGAAGAACGACGGCGTCGCCGAGCGCGACCTGGCGGCGGAACTGCGGGAGGCACGTGAGCGCGTCGCCAGCTGGGACAGCCGCTTCGCCGAGGAGGATTGAGCATGCCCTCCTCCCATGCCACCACCATCGATCCCGTCGCCGATCAGGAGCTGCGCGCCATCATCCAGGGTTTCGCGCACGATCCGCTCGGCTTCGTGCGCTTCGTCTTTCCCTGGGGCAAGAAGGGCGCGCCGTTGTCCTGGGGCAAAGGCCCGCGCGCCTGGCAGGAAGCCGTGCTGGTCGAGATCGGCGAGAGCCTGGAGATCAACGCCGCCTTGAACCGAAGCAAGCCGATCCGCATCGCCATCGCCTCGGGCCACGGCATCGGCAAGTCGGCGCTGATGGCCTGGATCAAGCTGTGGGCGCTGGCGACCTTCGAGGATTCGCTGAGCATGATCACCGCCAATACCGATCAGCAGCTCAGGACCAAGACCTGGCCGCAGGTCGTGAAGTGGTTCAACCTGATGAACTGCCGGCACTGGTTCAACCTGACCGAGACGGCGATCGTCAGCCGCGCGCCGGGCCACGCCAAGACCTGGCGTGGCGATCGTGTGACCTGGAACGCGCACAACACGGAAGCCTTCGCGGGTCTGCACAATCTGCGCAAGCGCATCGTGCTGCTGTTCGACGAGGCCAGCGCCATCGCCGATCCGATCTGGGAGGTCGCCGAAGGCGCGCTGACCGACGAGGGCACGGAGATCATCTGGGTGGTGTTCGGCAACCCGACCCAGACCACCGGGCGCTTCCGGGAATGCTTCGGCAAGTCGCGCGCGCGCTGGAGCGGGCGCCAGATCGACAGCCGGTCAATATCCGGCATCAACAAGGCGCAGCTCGATCAGTGGGTGCGCGAATTCGGCGAGGACAGCGATTTCGTGCGCGTGCGGGTGAAGGGCGAGTTCCCGAACGTCGGCGACAACCAGTTCATCGGCTCCGACGTGGTCGAGGCGGCGCGCAAGCGCGCGGTGATCGCGCAGCCGCATGAGCCTTTGGTGATGGGCGTCGACGTCGCGCGCCACGGCGATGATCGCACGGCGATCGTCTTCCGCCGCGGCCGCGACGCGCGTGTCATCCCGCCGATCCGCCTGCGCATCGCCGACCTGATGCAGGTCGCCGCGCGGGTTGCCCACGAGGCGCGGCAGCACAAGGTCGACGCGATCTTCATCGACATGGGCATGGGCGCCGGCGTGGTCGACCGGCTGCGCCAGATGGGCGTGCCCGACGTCTTCGGCATCGAGTTCGGCGGCGCCGCCGACGGCGCGCCGAACGTCGCCAACGTCGCCGGCAACCACGCCAACAAGCGCGCGCAGATGTGGGACAATCTCAAGACCTGGCTGACCGACGCGGCGATCCCCGACGATTCCGAGCTGGCCGAGGACCTGGTCGGGCCGCGCTACGGCTTCAACAGCCGCGATCAGATCCAGCTCGAGCGCAAGGAGGACATGAAGAAGCGCGGTCTCGCCTCGCCCGATATCGCCGACGCGCTGGCGCTCACCTTCGCCTTCCGGGTCCTGCCGCGCGCCGCGGCCGAGCGCAACGCCCCAGGCTCCATGATCGGCCGCAACGCCGTCGAGTACGACATCTTCGCGGAGATTTGAACTCAGTCCTTCCCTTCTCCCCGCGAAGGCGGGGAGAACTTCCTCGTTCAACGACCACGATCGGTGTTGTCGAGACTCCGCGAAGCCCCTCATCCGCCTCGCTGACGCTCGGCACCTTCTCCCCGCCTGCGCGGGGAGAAGGAAAAACAGCGGGTCTTGCCAATCCTCATCGCAATCGGCACCGTCATGGAGCGTTGTGGGGAGAGGACGATGCGGCTCCTGGTATCATTCATCGTCGCTGTCGTGCTCGCCTGGCCGGCCGGCGCGCAGATCGAGCCGTGGAAGCAGGTCGGCGGCTGGGACGTCAACGTCGACCGCAGCCTCAAGAACGGCTGCTTCATCCTGTTCAAGGGCACGCGCGGCACGGTGGTCCGCCTCGGCTTCACCGAGGATCGCGACATGCACTGGTTCCTGGCGCATGACGACTGGAAGTCGCTGGAAGAGGGCAAGGCCTACGTCACCAGCGTCTCCTTCGACAACGGCGCGCCCTATACCGGCCCGATGAAGGGCAAGGCGATGGGCGGCGGCGTCGTGGCGTTGAGCGCGACCTTCGCCGACGCCACCGTCTGGAAGCGCTTCCTCGGCGAGTTCATGCGCGGCAACCGCATGCGCGTGACCTATGCCGGCCAGCAGATCGCCCTGATCAACCTGCAGAACAGCGCCGTCGCGGGCGAGCAGCTGATGGCCTGCCAGACCTCCTTCGACGGCAAGGCGCCCGGCTCGGGTCCGCCCACCGGCGGCGACCCCTTCGCGCCACGCGGCGGCCAGCCGACCGGGCAGAAAGATCCGTTCCAGCGGTAGCCTCGCTACACGGCCGACGTCACCACGCCCACCCGGCGGTAGCGCCGCGCGGCGATCACGGTCAGCACCACGAACACCGCCAGCGTACCGAGCTGCACGACGGCGAACAGCGTCCCGCCGGGTGCGCCGGGCACCGGCGCCGTGCGCATCAGGACCGGCACCTTGGTGAAGAGCTGCACGATCAGCACGAAGGCATCGAGGCAGAACGACAGCATCAGGCCGATCGACCAGACATGGCGCCAGCCGCCGGCCAGCCCGAAGCGGTAGCGCGCCGCCAGCATAGCGAGGATCACGACGGACGAGATGACGCCGAGCTTGAGCGCCGGCGTGAACCCCGCCGCCGGCAGGACGAACCCGCTGGCCGTGGTCAGGATCACCGACACGAAGAAGATCTCGGTCCACCAGCCCGAATCGCGCCCGGCCAGCAGGCCACGCACCACCGGCACGCCGGCGACCAGCGGCACCAGGCTGATGATCACGTGCAACCAGACCAGGAATGAAAAATCGAGCGTCATGGCGTCCCTTTCGGCGGCCGGATTCCGGCGCGCGCGGACCGTACCACGCTAAAGAGGACACCCGGCGATTGACTCGCCGCCGCCCGCGCGCGCTAATCCGCCCAAGCGCCCGCCGGGCCGCGGCGGGCTGAACGCATGACAGACGGAGACCTCCAATGAAACTGGGACGCATCTTCGCGGCGACGGCGATCGCCGTGTCGCTGGCGATGCCCATGGCGCAGGCCAAGACCTTGCGCTGGGCCAGCGTCGGCGACGCGCTGACGCTCGATCCGCACTCGCAGAACGAGGGCCCCACCGGGGCGATGTCGCAGCACATCTACGATCCGCTGATCCAGCGCGATCCGCAATTGCGCAAGGTGCCCAACCTGGCGCTGTCGTGGAAGCCGCTCGAGGGCGACGCCTGGGAGTTCAAGCTGCGGCCCGATGTGAAGTTCAGCGACGGCACGCCGTTCACCGCCGAGGACGTGGTGTTCAGCATCAACCGCGCGCTGGCGCCGAGCTCGGACTTCAAGACCTACATCGCCTCGATCAAGGAGGTGAAGGCGGTCGATCCGCTGACGGTGGTGATCCACACCAATGGGCCCAACCCGATCCTGCCGGACCAGCTGACCAGCATCTACATCATGTCCAAGGCCTGGGCGGAGAAGAACAACGTCGTCAAGCCGGCGAGCTTCAAGGACAAGGAAGAGACCTTCGCGGTGCGCAACGCCATGGGCACCGGACCGTTCACGGTCAAGCAGCGCGATCCCGACGTGAAGACGGTGCTGGTCAAGAACCCCAACTACTGGGGCAAGGCGCAGTTCCCGAACTATCCCGACGAGATCGTCTACACGCCGATCAAGGAGCCCTCGACGCGCGTCGCCGCCCTGATCTCCGGCCAGATCGACTTCCTGCTCGACGCGCCGCTGCAGGATATCGGCCGCATCAAGGCCACCGCCGGCCTCAAGACGCTCGAGACGGCGCAGGTGCGCTCGATCTTCTTCGGCCTCGACGTCGGCTCGCCCGAGCTGAAGTACAGCGACGTGAAGGGCAAGAACCCCTTCGCCGACGCCCGCGTGCGCGAGGCGATGAACAAGGCGATCGACATCAACGCGATCAAGACCAAGGTCATGCGCGGCTTCGCGGCGCCGGCCGGCATCATCACGCCCTCGGCGGTGCATGGCTGGACCAAGGAGCTCGACGCGCGCCCGGCCTTCGATATCGCCGGCGCCAAGAAGCTGATGGCCGACGCCGGCTATCCCAACGGCTTCAAGGTCACGCTCGACTGCCCCAACGACCGCTACAACAACGACGAGGCGATCTGCCAGGCGGTCGTCGGCATGCTCTCGCAGATCGGCATCGCCATCGATCTGCAGGCGCGGTCGAAGACCCTGCACTTCCCCAAGCTGCAGAAGAAGGATTCGAGCTTCTACCTGCTGGGCTGGGGCGTGCCGACGCTCGACTCGCACTACGTCTTCTCGTTCCTCTACCAGACGCATGACGGCAAGGCGAACGGCGCCTGGAACTTCACCGGCCTGTCGAACAAGGCGCTCGACGACCTGGTGGTGGCGATGTCGAAGGAAACCGACACCGCCAAGCGCGACAAGATGATCGCCGAGGCGTGGAAGCTGGCCAAGGCTTCCAACGCCTACCTGCCGCTGCACCACCAGGTGATCGTCTGGTCGATGAGCGACAAGGTGACGACGCCGATCTTCGCCACCGACTCGCCGAACTTCAAATACGCCGTGATGAAGTAGGCCTTCGTCTCGACTGAAGAACGCCCGCCCCTTCCAGGGCGGGCGTTTCTCTTTGGGAGCGCTCAGTTCGGCAGCTTGAAGCGCATGAAGAATTCCCAGCTCGCGACGGTCAGGTCGATCTGATTGGTCCGCGGCCAGACATGGTCGACTCCGAGCATCCTGACGTAGCGCACCTCGCTGCCGTCGCGGCAGGGATCGGACAATTCGATCAGCAGGTCGGGCGCCGAGGGTATCCGGCGTGACGCGGGGCAATCGTTCAGCGCGCGCCATTTGTCGATGATGGCGCGGTGCGAATCGGTGACGAAGGTGCCGTTGCCCTCGACCGGCGTGACCGGATCGCGATCGCCGGCACTGATCAGGATCGGCACGCCACGCGACGGCCGGCCATAGGTCGGCGGCAGGCCGCCGGCGCTGGCGGAGATCGCGGCGATGCGCCCCGCGAGCTCGATGCCCAGCCGATGCGCCATCGCACCGCCGCTGGAGAAACCCGCGACATAGACCCGGCGGCGATCGATCGCATTCAGCCGCGCGATCTCATCGATCATCGCGGCGATGAAGCCCACGTCGTCGCTCGACGCGACATTGCTGGCGGCGCGAGGACCGCCGTGGTTCCAGGTGCGGAAGTTCTGGTCGCCCACCGGTTCGTTGCCGCGCAAGGTCGGCGCGTCAGGCCCCGCGATGACGAAATCGCGGCTATCGGCCCAATGCTCCCAGCCATAACGCCGCACGTCGTTACGGCCATCGGCCGTGGCACCATGCAGCATGATGATCAGCGGCGCGCCGGCCTTCACGGTCGTGGGCACGTGCAGATAGTAGGTGCGCTCGACACCGTTCACGACGAGGCGGCGCATCTCGCCGGCCTCGGCAGGAAACACCGCGAGGAGTCCCAGCAGAATCAGGACGACGCGCATCAACGACCCCCGACGAACTCGATGACATTACCGCAGGCCTGCGCGGCGAGGCCCAGTACCGTTGGCAAGGTCGCGACCTTGTTGCGCGCGAAGGCCGCCTGCAGCGCGTCGAGATTGGCGACGGCGACGCGGTAGCCGGCGTAGCGCGGTGTATCGGCGGCGGGCAGGGCGACGCCGTAGCGCGCGGCGAAGGACAGCGGATCGTAGATCGCCAGCTCGACCGCCGCCGCCTTGACGATCCAGGCGCCATCCGCGCCCAAGGTCGCGGCCTTGCCGAACAGCGTCTCGTAGGTGCGCGCGGTGGCGTGCGGATCGGCCGCCACGGCGAAGGTCGCGGTGAGGTGGCGCGCGCCATTGGGATGCGCGCGCCAATCCTCGCGCAGGTAGAGATCGAGGTTGAAGTAGCGGCAGAGGTTGAAGGGCAAGGGCGCCGCGATCGGCAGCATGACGTCGAACTCGGGCCAAACCGAGCCCTCGCCCGGGATCACCCATTCGCGCTTCACATGCACCGGCGGCGCGAAGCCGTAGCCGTTGGCCACCAGCTCGGCCTGCGCCTGATGCGCATCGGGCGTCGCCATCACCATCGACTTCACGCCCTCGGCGCCCGAGAGCGTCGCCGCCATCGGCGGCGGCAGCTTCGCGCGGTCGGCGGCGCTCATCAGCTCGATGTAGTTGGCGGTGCCCGCGGTCAGCGGCGACAGCAGCACCAGGCGATTGGCGATGCCCATGGCGCCGATCTCCGAGCGCGGCGTGAGGCGAAAGCCCAAGCGCTCGTAGGCCGCCGAGGCGGCGTCGAGGTTGGTGACATAGGTCAGGAGATGGTCGATCTCGGCGATGCCGTTCTTCATGGCCGGCATCCTGCCTCAATTCACGCACCCCGTAACGACTCTCGCGTGTTACGGCCGCCTTCCGGTGAGCACGCGCCAGGTCAGCCGATGGTTGGCGGCGATGAACCACAGGCCGGGATAGTCGCGGCGCACGACGCGCAGATCGCCGACGGCCGCGTCGCGCTCGAACAGGCGATGGCCGACGAGGCCGGGCACGACATGCACGACGGGATAGAGCGGCGCGAGCCAGAGCGGCCCGGCGACCACGGCCCAGACGACGAGCGCGGCGCCGCCCAGCACGCCCGCGATATGCAGCGCGATGTTGCCGGGATGGCGATGTTCCGCCGGGAAGATCTCAGTGCAGAAGGTTCGAAAGCCCGCGCGATGCCGAGGCGCGGTGGTCGTCACGGTCATGATGCTGTCCTCCACGGCCGGGTGGTTGCGTGTCCGGCGGATCCATAATGCGAGCAATAGCTCGCAATACCTACTCGCCTTCCCGACACCGTCCGCAAGCCCGGCGCACGGCGCTTTCCAGCCACCGCCAACCCTGGGACTCGCGTTTCGCGACTCCTGGCGAGGCAGTCGGGGGAAGGTGGCGCGAAGCGCCGGATGGGGGTGGCTGTCGAAGGCGAACGTGATCGCGCAAGACAGACCACGTCTGGCCGCGCGAGCCAGCCCCATCCGTCAGCGCTTCGCGCTGCCACCTTCCCCCGCCAGCGGGGGAAGGTAGGGGTGCACCGCGCACCCCTTACGTCGCGCAACCGGCGTCGCTACACTTGCCGCGTCCTGGCGTCCGAGGAGATCCGCATGACCGGCCTCGCTACCGCGCGCGGCGAGAGCGCGCCGCCACCGGCGGTGCTCGAGCTGCGGCCGCTGGCCGCGACCTTCGGCGTCGAGGTGCGCGGCGTCGATCTTTCGCGGCCGATCGAACCCGCGACCGGCGCGGCGCTCGCGGCCGCCTTCGACCGCCACCGCCTGCTGCTGCTGCGCGACCAGACGCTGTCACCGGAACGCCAGGCGGCGTTCGCGCGCCTGTTCGGCACCATCGCCATCCGCGCCGACTACGACGCCGCGCCCAGCCGCGACGCCGACACCCAGTACGTCTCCAACACCCGCGACGACGGCATCCTCGGCACCGGCGAACTCGACTTCCACAGCGATCAGCTGTTCATGCCCGATCCGCTCAAGGCGCTGATGCTCTACGGCATCGAGATCCCGGCCGAGGGCGGCGACACGCACTTCGTCGATTCCGGCGCGGCGCTGGAGCGCATGCCCGCCGAATTGCGCGCCCGCGCCCGCACGCTCTCCTGCCTGCACGCCTACGACTTCAAGGCCGACTACACCAAGCGGATGGACCACGCCGCCGGCGACACCAACGCCCGCAACGCCGTGCACCCCATGCTCTATCGCGATGGCGCCGGCCGCGAAGCGCTGTGGGTCAACCATCTCACGACGGTGCGGGTCGAGGGCACGACGCCACAGGAGAGCAAAGCGCTGATCGCCGAGACGCGGCGCTGCCTCTATGGCGAGGAGCGCCTGATCTACCGCCACAAATGGCGCGTCGGCGACATCCTGGTCTGGAACAACCGCCTGCTGCAGCACGCTCGCACGCCGTTCGATCCCACTGCGCCGCGCACCCTGCGGCGCACGCCGATCGTATGAGCCTCGAGCGTCGCGTCGCTCTGGTCACGGGCGGCGCCCAGGGTATCGGCCGCGCCAGCGCCGCGCGCCTGATCGCGCAGGGCTTCGACGTCGCCCTGGCTGACATCCAGGCCGAGCGCGTCGCGGCCACCGCCGCAGAGCTGGGGCAGGACAGCGCGCGCGTCGCGGGCTTCACCGCCGATGTCGGCGACGCGGCCGCCGTCGAGCGTTTGTGTTCCGCGGTCGAGGGCGAATTCGGCCGCATCGACGCGCTGGTGCATGTCGCCGGCGGCGCCGGTCCGCGCAACGTGCAGCAGATCGACGAGATCGAGCCCGATCTGTGGGACCAGGTCATCGCGCTCAACCTGCGCTCGGCCTATCTGATGGCGCGCGCCGTCGTGCCCGGCATGCGCACGCGCCGGCACGGCCGCATCGTGCTGATGTCCAGCACCATCGCGCGCGGCAAGACCGGGCCGGTCGGTACCGCCGGCGCCCGCCTGCCCTACGCCGCCGCCAAGGCCGGACTGTTGGGTTTCGCCGCTCAGCTCGCCAAGGACGTCGGCGCGTTCGGCATCACGGTGAACGCGCTGATGCCCTGGCTGACGCTCTCCGAGCAGGGCTCGCGCATTCGTCAGCGTTGGGAGGGCCTGACCCCCGAGCTGCGCGAGCGCATCGTCGCGGCCGCGCCGATGGGCCGGCCGGCCGAGGCCGACGAGGTCGCCGCCGTGGTCGCCTTCCTGTGTTCCGACGCCGCGAGCTATGTCAGCGGCGTCGGCCTTCCCGTCGATGGAGCTTTCCTGTGACGTCTTCCCCAAGCGGCCGCATGGCCGGGCGCCGCGTGTTGATCACCGGCGGTGCCTCCGGCATCGGCCGCGCCACCGCCGAACTCTTCCAGCGCGAGGGCGCCAGGCTCGCGTTGCTGGATCGCAACGAGGCGACGCTGGCCGATGCGGCCGCCGCGCTGGGCGCCGAGGCCATCGCGGTCGATGTCGCGCAGTCCACCGCGACCGAAGCCGCGGTGCGCCGCGCGGCGGAGCGATTGGGCGGACTCGACGGCGTGGTCAACGCCGCAGGCGTCAGCCTGTGGCAGCGCTTCGCCGACACCACCGACGCCGACTGGCACCGCATCCTCGACATCAACCTGATGGGCGCCATCTCGATCTGCCGCGCGGCGTTGCCCTTCCTGCAGACCGCGCCCGGGCGCGCCACCATCGTCAACGTCGCCTCGGGCGCCGGCCTGGTGCCGCTGCCGCGCAACGCGGCCTACTGTGTCAGCAAGGCCGGCCTCGTGATGTTCAGCAAGGCGCTGGCGCTCGACATCGCCAGCGAGGGCGTGCGGGTGAACGCGGTCTGCCCCGGCCTCATCGACACGCCCATGGTGCAGAGCACGCTGGCGAACTCGCCCGATCCGGCGGCGCAGCGCGCGACCATGGTGGCGCGCTACCCGATGGGCCGCATGGGCGAGGCCTCGGAGATCGCCTCGGCGATCCTGTTCCTGTCCTGCGCCGAATCCTCCTACGCCACCGGCACCGCGCTGGCCATCGACGGCGGCCGTACGTTGAGGTGACGCTGGTTTACCCTCCTACCTTCCCCCGCTGGCGGGGGAAGGTATGAACCGCTCGATGTGAGGAGCAGCGCCGAGTGTGCTAGAAACCACCGATGCTGTCGTTCCTCGTCTATCGCTTGCTGCAGGCGGCCGGTGTGATGCTGGCGGTGTCGTTCCTGTGCTTCGCGCTGTTCAACTTCGTCGGCGACCCGGTCAACAACATGGTCGGCCAGGAGGCGAGCCCGGAGGAGCGCGCGCAGATTCGCCGCGATCTCGGCCTCGAGGATCCCGTGCCGGTGCAGTTCGTGCGCTTCGTCGGCAACGCGCTGCAGGGCAATTTCGGCCGGTCTTATCGGCTGGCCCGCCCGGTCGGCCGACTGATCGTCGAGCGCATGCCGGCGACCCTGGAGCTGGTCGCGGTCGCCGCCCTGCTGGCGCTGGCGGTGGGCATTCCGCTGGGCGTGCTCACCGCGCTGCGCCGGCACAATTGGGATAGCGGCGTGGTGCTGACCTTCTCGCTGGCCGGCGTCGCCATGCCGACCTTCGTCATCGGCATTCTGCTGATCTACGTCTTCTCGGTGGAGTGCAAGAGCTGGGCGCCGTGGATCGGCCTGCCCGAGGGATTCTGCTTCCCCTCCTTCGGGCGCGGCGAGACGGTCGATCTCGGTGGCTGGAATTCGGGCCTGCTGACCGGCAGCGGGCTGAAGGCGATCGTGCTGCCGGCGATCACCTTGTCGCTGTTCCAGCTCACCCTGGTGCTGCGCCTGGTGCGCTCGCAGATGCTCGAGGTGCTGCGCACCGACTACATCAAGTTCGCGCGCGCCCGTGGGTTGACGGATCGCGCCGTGCATTTCGGCCACGCGCTCAAGAACACGCTGTTGCCCGTGATCACCGTGATCGGCGTCCAGATCGGCGGGCTGATCGCGTTTTCGATCATCACCGAGACGGTGTTCCAGTGGCCCGGCATGGGCCAGCTCTTCGTGCAGTCGGTGCAGTTCGCCGACATCCCCGTGATGTCGGCCTATCTGGTGATGGTGGCGCTGGTCTTCGTCACCATCAACATCATCGTCGATCTGCTCTACGCCGTGATCGATCCGCGCCTGCGCGTCGAGCGCGGCCGCGCCGTCGGCGGGCATTGATCGGGCATCTCAGTTGGTCTGCACCACGGAGATCGAGCCGACGCAGCCGTTCCAGCGCATGACGGTGATCCACAGTACCTTGCTGGCGGTTTCCGCGACCATGAACTCGCGCGTGCCGGTGCTGTCGACGCGCGGACGCTCCTCGAACGCGGGCTCGAGGACGCGGCTGACATCCTCGTCGCGCGCGCAGCCATAGCTATCGACATTGCCGAGAAACAGGCGGGCGTGCAGGTCGGTGGCCGGGCCGAGCGGCGGCTTCGACTGCTTGTCGTAGGCGAAGCCGATGCTGGGGCCGGCGAGGAACGGCCGGATCGGCCGGTAGAACAACCAGTAGCGCCGCTCGGCGTCGGGCGATTGCCGCTCGATCAGCCACAGCGCCAGATCGATGTGAAAGGCGCGCTCGATCGCCGCCGCGCTGGCGATGTCGCCGCGCAGGCCGAGATCGCGCACGGCGTCCAGCAGCCCCAGCGCCGTGGGCCGCGCGGGATCGAACGGCGCGTCCTGCGCCAGGGCGGACGGCGGCAGCAGAGCCGCGAGCAGCGCCAGGCGGACGAGACGAAATGGCGTCGCCATCGGTCGAGCATGACTCCGGCTGGCCCGCCCCGCCATGCCCTTCCCTCGCGCCGCGCACGGGCGTAGCGTTGCGCCCAATCAACGGAGGAAACCATGGGCACCTATGTCTTTGCCGGCACAGCGCCGGTGGTCGCCGGCTCCAACAGCGCGGCCGCGAGCAGCAGCGGTGGGCTGTTCCGCATGGACATGGTCGACGGCAGGTGGAGCGCGCTGAGCAAGGGCCTGCCCGACAAGGTCGAGGCGCGCAGCATCGTCGTGCAGCCCGGCGCGCCCGACACCGTCTATGTCGGCACGCAGGACGGTCCCTATCGCAGCACCGATGGCGGCGAGACCTGGGCGCGGCTCAACCTGCCCGGCGACAACCGGCTGGTGTGGTCGATCCTGATCCATCCCAAGGATCCCAAGATGATCTATGTCGGCACCACCGGCACGCAGGTCTATCGCAGCCGCGACGGCGGCGCGACCTGGGCGGCGCTCAACGTGCCCGAGCCCAAGGGCATGGTGAAGATGAGCTTCCCCTGCCGCGTGATTCGCCTCGCGATCGATCCCGATGACGCCGACACGCTCTACGCCGCCTTCGAGGTCGGCGGCCTGTCGCGCAGCACGGATGGCGGCGAGACGTGGCAGGGCTGCAACGAGAAGCTGCTGGAGTTCGTCGCGCAGGATCGCTTCAAGAGCCGCATCGTCAGCGACACGGAGACCGAGGGCATGATGGACAGCCACGCGCTGGCGGTCAGCGCGGCGCAGCCTGGTACCGTGTTCCTCGCCAACCGCATGGGCCTGTTTAAGAGCCCCGATCGCGGCGGCAGCTGGCAGGAGATGGGCATCGGCCGCTTCTCGCCCCTGACCTACGCGCGCGACGTGCGCGTGAGCCCGCACGATCCCAAGACGATGTACGCCGCGCTCTCGGTCGCGGCGATCAGCGACGAAGGCTCGCTCTATCGCAGCAAGGACCTCGGCGCCAGCTGGCAGCGCTTCGATCACGGCGTGCAGATGAAGAGCACGCTGATGATCATCGCCCAGAGCGCGGCCAAGGCCGAGCGCGTGTGGTGCGCCACGCGCAAGGGCCAGGTCTTCGGCACCGAGGACGGCGGCGCCAGCTGGCGCGAGCACCCGCTGCCCGAAGGCGGCACCGGCGTCTACGCGCTGGCGGTGGCGTAACGAATGTGACACATCTGTAATTAACCAAATGGTTGACAAAGCGGCAACGATTCGGTTGATATCAGCGCGAACACAGGAGGCGTTGATGAAGATCGTGACCAGCCTGAGTTTCCAGGGCCAGTGCCGCGCGGCGTTCGAGTTCTATGCCAAGGTTCTGGGCGGCAAGATCACCGCGGCCATGCCCTACGGCGACGCGCCTCCCGGCATGCCGATCACCGATGAGAAGCACAAGACCTGGCTGATGCATTGCTGGCTCGATGTCGGCGACCAGGCCCTGATGGGTGCCGATATGGATGTCGCCTGGGCCCGCAACGTCGACAAGCCCAAGAACGGCTTCGACGTCACGCTGCACACCCAGGACAAGGCGGAGGGCCAGCGCTGGTTCGAGCAGTTGTCGGAGGGCGGCACCAGGATCATGCCGTTCGGCGAAACCTTTTGGTCGCCTGGCTTTGGCTCGTTGGTCGACAAGTTCGGCATCCCGTGGATGGTCAATGTCATCCCGTCGCCGGGCTGGAAGCCGCCTCAGGGCTGATTTCCCGTGACAGCGGCCTGCGCCGGGTCGAGATTCGCCGGCAAAGAAGGTCGCTGGAGGCAACGATGGACGGCACGATCAGGACCGAGGCCGCGCCGCATGTGAAGGTGCGGCGCCTTGGTGGCAATATCGGCGCGGAGATCTCCGGCGTGAATCTCGGCAAGCTCAGCGACGCCGAGTTCGCGGTGATCCACGACGCGCTGGTGCGCCACGAGGTCATCGTCTTTCGCGACCAGGACATCACCATCGACCAGCAGATGGATTTCGGGCGGCGCTTCGGTGACCTCTCGATCCATCCCTTCTCGCCCAACCTCGACGACAAGCGCGAAGTCATCGTGCTCGACAATCACAAGGACAACCCGCCGCACCTGACCGACCAGTGGCACGCCGACGAGACCTTCAGGGCGGCGCCGCCTCTGGGCACCATCCTGCGCGCCAAGGTCTCACCTGAGATCGGCGGCGACACGCTGTTCTCGAGCATGACGGCGGCCTATGCCGGCTTGAGCGAGCCGATGAAGCGCTACATCCACGGCATGGAGGCGCTGCACGACTTCAAGCCGTGGCGGCCGTTGTTCACCTCGTCGGAGGCGCATCAGAAGAAGCTCCGGGAGATCGAGGCCAAGTGGCCGCCGCAATGGCATCCCGTGGTGCGCGTGCACCCGATCTCGGGCCGCCGCATCCTCAACGTCAGCGCCCAGTTCTGCGTCAAGCTGCGCGGCCTGCGCGAGGACGAGAGCGACATGATGCTGAAGTTCCTCTACAGCCGCGCCGCTATCCCCGAGTACCAAATGCGCGTGAGCTGGCGGCCGCACACCGTGGTGATGTGGGACAATCGCGCGGTGCAGCACTACGCCGTGCACGACTACTACCCCAGCCGCCGCACCATGGAGCGCGTCACCGTCGCCGGCGATCCGGTGCTGGGTGTCAGCGGCCCCTATACGGCGGAAGACAACGTCGGCCCGCTGCCCGACGGCAAGGGCGCGGTGATCGCGCCCCCCGGCAAGCGCCCGATCCGCGAGTTCGAGCGCGGGGCGTACTGACGGCGCGCCCGTTCTCCTACGCCTCGCCGACGTCGCGCCGCGGGCTGTGCGCCTTGCGCCCGCCGCGCGCGACGGAGTCGGCCGGCTCCGTCCGCAACAGTCGCCGCGACAACTCGATCGCCCGGCGCGCGAGATCGGCGGCTCCATCATGAAGCTCTTTCGTGTCGCGCACCGTCGCCACGTTGCGCTCCATGTCCTCGGCCGACCAGCCACGGCTGTGGGCGACATAGGGGAAGGGTGGAAACTGGAATCCGAGTTCGGCGAAGAAGCCCAGCATCTGGCCCGCGACGCCCTGTACGTTGTCCTGGCCGCCGACAATGATGAAGCTCGCGACCTTGTTGCGGATCAGCACGCGATTGTGCGTGGTGATCTGGTTCTGGATGCAATTCAGACGCTCCGCCATCTTGAAGTACAGCGCGCTGGCCTGGCCCCAGCGGATCGGCGTCGCCACCAGGACGACATCCGCCCAGTGGACCAGCGCCTCGTAGACCTCCGTCAGCTCGTCGTCCGCGCGCATCTGCGTGATCGAGCACGGCCAGGTGCAGGCGCGCGCCGCCTTCGAGTAGTAGCCCTCGCACGCGTCGAAGCGCAGGGCGTTGAGTGCGATGAGCCGGGTCTCGCAGCCCTCGCCCGCCACCGCCGCGAGCGCCGACGCCAACAAGTCGTCGGAACCGGAATAGCGCGGCGCGTCGCGGTTCATCGCCGTCGTCGAGATGCCGGCGACGCGAACCGGGCCTTCCGCGCGTCGCGGCGGACGCGCGAGCGGATGCGGCGCGTGCGAGCCCCGTTGTCGCGGCGAGGCCGACGCGACGTCGACCAGCACCCGACCGCCCTCGACCTTCACCGGGAATGCCGGCACGCGATCCGCGTCGAAACCCGGCTCCCCGTAGCCTGTGACGCGGTGAAACTTCCACTGGTGCCAGGGGCAGACGACGTAGTCGCCCTCGAGCGTCCCCTCGCCCAGCGGCCCACCGACATGATTGCAGGCGTTGTGGACGGCGCCAAAGCGGCCGTCGACGAACGACAACGCGATGTCGATGCGCCCGGCGCGGCAACGTCGCAGGCGCGACGTCGACAGATCCTCGACCGCGCCGACATCCACCCAGTTCTCGTCCATGTCGCGACCCCTGCGTTCGGATGCGATTGTGGGGCGCGTCGGGTCCGAGGCGAACCCGTCACCGCCGTCGGCCGTCGACCCGGGCGACGATCCTGTCACACCCCGCACCGACGCGGAATGCCGGCATGCGGGCCGACCGGCAACGGAGGGCTCTGATGTCGTCGTCGCTTTCTCGTCGCGCCCTGATCGCCGGCGACGCCGCGCGCTGGGAGCGGCTGGTGCGCCAGTCCGGCGCCAAAGCCAACTGAGCGGCGCCCCGCGCCGCCATCGCATCGCTGCCGCGACGCTTCGGCGGTCGCCGTCACCGCGCGCAGCCGCTACAACCCGCATCGCATGTCATCCCCCTCCACGGTCGTCACCGAATCGTCACCGGCCAACGCCCCCCTGCCCTGGGCGCTGATCGGCGCGGCCTGCCTCGGCAGCTTCGCCGCCACCGCCAGCGGCACGACGCGCGCGCCGCTGCTGATCGACATGGCGCGCGATCTCAGCGTCAGCATTCCCCTGGTCGCCAATCTGGTGACCGCCACGTCGATCGCCTGGGGCGTCACCTCGTTCCTGTCGGGAATCGCCTCGGATCGCTGGGGGCGGCGGCCCTGCCTGATCGGCGGCACGCTGGCGCTGACCCTGGCCATGCTGGGCGTGGCGCTGGCCGGTCAATTCTGGTCGGTGGCGGTGTGGGCGACACTCGCCGGCGCTTGCTCCGGCGTATTCATGGGCGCGATCTTCGCCGAGGTATCGAGCCGCGTGCCCGACCAGCAGCGCGGCCGCGCCTTGGGCTGGGTGATGAGCGGCCAATCCTTGACCCTGGTGATCGGCGTGCCGGCGGCGGCGTGGCTCGGCGCCAGCATCGGCTGGCGCGGCGTCAATGTCTGTGTCGGCGCGCTGGCCTTTCTCGCCGCGATCAGCCTGTGGTTCACCACCGCGCGGCCGGCGAAGGGCGCCGTGCGAGCCGGTGGCCGGATCTCGCTGCGCCAGGCGATGACGACGCCCGTGGTGATGCTGCTGACCATGGGGATCGCCGAGCGCATCTGCTACGGCCTCGTCGTCGTGTACTTCGCCACCTATCTGCAACAGGCCTACGACCTGCCGCTGGCGGCGGTGGCTTTGCCGCTGCTGATCATGGCGATCGGCAATCTCGTGGGCACGGCGCTGGGCGGCCAGCTCGCCGACAAGGTGCGCGACCGCCTGGGCACCTTCGGCTTCAGCCTGATCGGCACGGGGATCGCCGGCGTGGCGCTGTTCGCCTGGCAGCCCGGCCTGACCGCCACCGTGGCGATGGCCTTCGTCTATGTCTTCGTCAACGCGCTGGGCCGGCCGGCCTTCATGGCGGCGCTGGCCGACGTGCCCGACGACGTGCGCGGCACGGTGATGGGGCTGAACGGTACCTGCGCCAGCGTCGGCTGGGCCGGTGCCGCCGGGCTGGGCGGCTGGATGATGGCGACGCAAGGCTTCGGCGGCTTCGGTCCGCTCGCCGCCGTACTGGCCGCCGCCGGCGCCGTGCTGGCTTTCCTGCGCCGTGGCGCGGCGCGGCGTAAGGCGGCATGATCGCGCGCATGGCCGTCACCGCCCCCGACCTTCCCAAGGGTACGCTGCACCGTTTCCTCGATTCGGATGTGTGGCACAGCTTCACGCGCTCGTGGCTGACGATGATCGCCGCCGGCGTCACGCTGGTGTTCTTCCTCGGCGCGCTGTTCGCGCCGTGGATCGCGCCGCACGATCCGTTCGATCCCAAGGCGCTCAACCTGATGAACGCCTTCACGCCGCCGATGTGGCAGGAGGACGGCAAGGCGACCTTCCCGCTGGGCACCGACAACCAGGGCCGCGACATGCTGTCGGCCATCATGTACGGCTGCCGCGTCTCGCTGATGATCGGGCTGGCGGCGATCTGCCTGTCGGTGACCACGGGCGTGCTGCTCGGCCTGGCCGCCGGTTTCAGGGGCGGCTGGCTCGACGCGCTGGTCATGCGCATCGCCGACATCCAGCTCACCGTGCCGGCGATCCTCACCGCGCTGACCCTCGACGGCGTGGCGCGCGCGGCGCTGCCCAAGGACGCGCACGACCAGGTGGCGATCTGGGTGCTGGTGCTGTCGATCGGCTTCGCCTACTGGCCGCAATTCGCCCGCGTCACGCGGGCCATGACCTTGGCCGAGAAGAACAAGGACTATGTCAACGCCGCGCGCATCATCGGCGTCAGCCCGATCAAGATCGCGCTCGGCCACGTGCTGCCCAACGCGCTCGGCTCGGTCCTGGTGATCGCCACCATCGAGCTCGCCCTGGCGATCATCGCCGAGGCGTCGCTGTCGTATCTCGGCGTCGGCATGCCGCCGACCCAGCCCTCGCTGGGCACCTTGATCCGCATCGGCAACGCCTTCCTGTTCTCCGGCGAATGGTGGATCGTGATGTTCCCCGCCGCCGCCCTGGTGATCCTGTCATTGGCGGTCAATCTGCTGGGCGACTGGCTGCGCGACGCGCTGAATCCCAAATTACGATAGCAACTTCTGGTTGATTTACAGGCGATCGAATCGCGTTCATGGTACAGACCATGAACGCGCTGACGCCCCTGCCGCTCCTCCAGCGGATGTTCCAGACGCCGGCCGCGCCGCCACCGCTGGCCGGCGAACGCCTGGCGCGCATCCGGCTGGCGCGCACGCCGCGCGTCGGGCCGGTCACTTTCCACGAGATGCTGGGGCACTACGGCTCGGCCGCGGCGGCGCTCGACGCCTTGCCTGAGCTGGCGCGCACAGCCCGGCTCGATACGCGCGCGGCGTCGGCGGAGCGCATCCAGCGCGAGGCCAAGGCGCTCGCCGAACTGGGCGGGCGTTTTATCGTCATTGGCGACGATGACTATCCCGCATCGCTGGCCGCGATCGCCGATGCGCCGCCGGTGCTGTCGGTGATCGGCGACGCCGCGTTGCTGGCGCGTCCCACGGTGGCGGTGGTCGGCGCGCGCAACGCGTCGGTCAACGGAAAACGGTTGGCCGCGCGTTTCGCGGCGGAGCTTGGCCAAGCCGGCCAGGTCATCGCCTCGGGGCTGGCGCGCGGTGTCGACACCGCGGCGCACGCGGCGGCGCTGCCGACAGGCACGGTCGCGGTGCTGGCCGGCGGCGTTGACGTCATCTATCCGTCGGAGAACGAGGACCTGTACCGCGCCATCGCCGAGTCCGGCGCAATCGTCTCGGAGGCGCCGCTGGGCGCGCAACCGCAATCCAGGCATTTCCCCCGGCGCAACCGCATCGTCTCAGGGCTGAGCGCCGGCGTGCTGGTGATCGAGGCCGCGCTGCAATCGGGCTCGCTGATCACCGCGCGGCAGGCGGCCGAGCAGGGCCGCGAGGTCTTCGCCGTGCCGGGCTCGCCGCTCGACCCGCGGGCGCGCGGCACAAACCGGCTGATCCGCGACGGCGCCCATCTGGTCGAGGACAGCGCCGACGTGCTGGCGCATCTCCAGGCCGTGCCCGATGCGCCCAGACCGCCGCGTCCGGTGCCTGTGGCCGCTGCGAAGGTGCGGCCACAACGGATTGATAAGAAACAAGAAGAAGCCCACAACCCATGGCGTGACCAGGTCATTGCCTGCCTGGGTCCCACCCCCACCCCGGTTGACGAAGTGGTCCGCCGGTGCCATGTGTCGCCGGCCGAAGTGGCTGGCCTGCTGCTCGAGCTGGAGCTCGCAGGGCGCCTCGAACGGCACCGGGGCAACAGCGTCTCGCTGATCTAGACCGCTGAAATCGCTCCGGAAAACCGGTTCCCAGGAGCCGCGCCGCCCCCTGGCGCGAGGGTTGGATGTCCCACAACGTCGTCGTCGTCGAGTCGCCGGCCAAGGCGAAGACCATCGGAAAATACCTTGGCCCCGGCTACACGGTGCTGGCCAGCTTCGGCCATGTCCGCGACTTGCCATCCAAGGACGGCTCGGTGCGTCCCGACGAGGACTTCGCCATGGACTGGGAGGTCGATGCCCAGTCGCAGAAGCGCGTCAACGATATCGCCCACGCCGTGAAGGGCGCCAAGACGCTCTATCTGGCGACCGACCCCGATCGAGAGGGCGAGGCGATCTCCTGGCATGTGCGGGACATCCTCGCGCACAAGAAGGCGTTGGCTGGCGTGGTCGTGCGCCGCGTCGCCTTCAACGCCATCACCAAGCAGGCGGTGCAGGAAGCCATCGCCCATCCGCGCGACATCGATCAGCCGCTGGTCGACGCCTATCTGGCGCGCCGCGCGCTCGACTACCTCGTCGGCTTCACGCTGTCGCCCGTCCTGTGGCGCAAGCTGCCGGGCAGCCGCTCGGCCGGGCGCGTGCAGTCCGTCGCGCTGCGGCTGATCTGCGAGCGCGAGGCCGAGATCGAGGCCTTCCGGGCGCGCGAGTACTGGACCATCGACGCGCTGTTCGACACGCCGCGCGGCCAGTCGTTCAAGGCGCGGCTCACCCACCTCAACGGCCAGAAGCTCGACAAGTTCGACATCCCGACCGAGGCGCAGGCGCTGGCGGCCAAGGAGCAGATCGAGCATCGCGCCTTCACGGTGTCCGGCGTCGATCGCCGCCAGGTCAGGCGCAACCCGCCGCCACCCTTCATCACCTCCAGCCTGCAGATGGAGGCCTCGCGCAAGCTGGGCTTCGGCGCCGCGCACACCATGCGCATCGCCCAGCGCCTCTATGAGGGCGTCGATATCGGCGGCGAGACGGTGGGCCTGATCACCTATATGCGCACCGACGGCGTCGACCTCGCCCCCGAGGCGCGCGATCAGACGCGCCGGCTGATCGACAGCCGCTACGGCAAGGACTACGTGCCGGAGAAGCCGCGCTTCTACACCAGCAAGGCCAAGAACGCGCAGGAAGCGCACGAGGCGATCCGCCCGACCGACCTGTTCCGCACGCCCGACGACGTCGCGCGCTATGTCGACAAGGACCAGCTGCGCCTCTACGAGCTGATCTGGAAGCGCACCGTGGCCTGCCAGATGGAAAGCGCGGTGTTCGACCAGGTCACCGTCGACCTCGAATCCGGCGACAAGAACTTGCGGCTGCGCGCCACCGGATCGGTGCTGAAGTTCGACGGCTTCCTCAAGCTCTACGAGGAAGGCCGCGACGATGAGGACGAGGAGAATGGCGCGCGCCTGCCCGACGTCAACGAAGGCGAGGCGGTCAAGCGCAAGGACGTGGTCGCCGAGCAGCATTTCACCGAGCCGCCGCCGCGCTACTCCGAGGCCAGCCTGGTGAAGAAGCTCGAGGAGCTCGGCATCGGCCGGCCCTCGACCTACGCCTCGATCATCGAGGTGCTGCAGGCGCGCAACTACGTGAAGATCGACCGCAAGCGCTTCGTGCCCGAGGATCGCGGCCGCATCGTCACGGCGTTCCTGTCGAGCTATTTCACGCGCTATGTCGAGTACGGCTTCACCGCCAATCTCGAGGAGCTGCTCGACGATATCTCCGGCGGCAACGCCGACTGGCGCGCCGTGCTGCGCGAGTTCTGGCGCGAGTTCAAGGGCGCGGTCGACGACACCAAGGAGCTGCGCGTCAAGGACGTGCTCGATCAGCTCGACCTCGAGCTCGGCCCGCACTTCTTCCCGGAGCGCGCCGACGGCAAGGATCCCAGGGGATGCCCGGCCTGCAGCGCCGGCCGGCTCAACCTGAAGCTCGGCAAGTTCGGCGCCTTCATCGGCTGCTCGAACTACCCGGAATGCCGCTACACCCGCAAGCTGGCGGTGGCCAACGACAACGCCGACGAGGGCGCGCTCGAAGGCCCGCGCGTGCTGGGCGAGGATCCCGCGACCGGCAAGCAGGTGACGGTGCGCCAAGGCCCGTACGGCGCCTACGCCCAACTCGGCGAACCCGAGGGCAAGGACAAACCCAAGCGCGCGTCGCTGCCCAAGGGCTACAACGCCACCGAGGTCACGCTCGAGCAGGCGTTGGCGATCCTCGCGTTGCCGCGCGAGCTGGGCCCGCACCCCGATACGGGCGATCCGATCGTCGCCGGCATCGGCCGCTTCGGCCCCTATGTGCGCCACGGCTCGACCTACAAGTCGATCCCCGGCGACGAGGACGTGCTGATCATCGGCATGAACCGCGCCGTGGCGCTCCTGGCCGAGGCCAAGGGGCCCGGTCGTGGCCGCGCCGCGGTGACGCCGCTGCGCACTTTGGGCCCGCATCCCGACGATCAACAGCCGGTCGAGGTCTATAGCGGCCGCTACGGTCCCTATGTGAAGCACGGCAAGGTCAACGCCACGCTGTCCAAGGACCTGACGCCCGAAAGCGTGACCCTGGAGCAGGCGCTGCCGCTGATCGCCGCGCGTGCCGCCGCCGGCGGCGGCAAGAAGCCGGCGCGCGGTAAGGCGGCGGCCAAGAAGAAGGCCGCCGCGCCGGTCGCTGAGGTCAAGCCCGCCGCCAAATCAAAGGCTGCCGCGAAAACCAAGAAGAAGGCGGCTCCCAAGTCGGCCAAGGCGCCGACCAAGGACGCCGCCTGATCGAACAATAAAGAACCAGGATTGAACAAGAAGACACCCGTTCCCCTCCCCTCGCGCGATGACGTATTGCGATTCATCCGCGAGAGTCCCGTTCCCGTCGGCAAGCGCGAGATCGCCAAAGCCTTCAACGTGAAGGGCGCCGACCGCGTGGCGCTCAAGCAGATGCTGCGCGACCTGCGCGCCGATGGCGCGGTATCGCGCGGCACCCGACGCGAGCTGATGGCGCCCGACTCGCTGCCGGAATTCCTCGTGGTCGAGGTGATCGGCCCCGACACCGATGGCGACGTCCAGGCCAAGCCGGCGCGCTGGAATCCCGACGACGGCACGGCGGCGCCCGAGATCGTGCTGCTGCCATCGTCCGATCACGCCGCGCCCGGCGCCGGCGACCGCATGCTGGTGTCGCTGAAAAAGCGCGGCACCGACCGCTACGAAGCGCGGATCGTGCGCAAGGTCGGCGCCGGCCCGCGCCGCATCCTCGGCGTCTTCGAATCGTCGAGCGATACTCGCGGACCCGGCGTCGTGCGGCCGACTGATCGCAAATTGCGCTTCGAGATCGCCATCGACGCGGCCGCGCGCGGCGAGGCGCGACCCAACGACGTGGTCTGGATCGAGCAGCTCGGCGGGCCGCTGGCGCGACGCGGCCGGGTGATCGAACGCGTCGGCTCGCTGTTCGAGCCGCGCACCGTCAGCCTGATCGCCATCGCCGCCAACGACATCCCGGTCGAGTTCTCGGAAGCCGCGCTGGAGCAGGCCGCGACCAGCGGCCCAGCGCCGATGGGCAACCGCCTCGACCTGCGCGCCGTGCCCTTCGTCACCATCGACGGCGAGGACGCGCGCGACTTCGACGACGCGGTCTTCGCCGAGCCCGACAGCGCGGCCGATAATGAAGGCGGCTGGCACCTGATGGTCGCCATCGCCGATGTCGCCTGGTACGTGCGGTCCGACGACGCGCTCGACCGCGACGCCTATCGCCGCGGCAACTCGGTCTATTTCCCCGACCGCGTCGTGCCGATGCTGCCGGAGGAGCTCAGCAACGGCTGGTGCTCGCTGCGCCCGCGCGAGGACCGGCCGGTGATGGTCGCGGAAATGTGGATCGACCGCGACGGCCGCATGCTGCGCCATCGATTCCACCGCGCGATGATCCATTCGGCGGCGCGGTTGACCTACACCAGGATGCAGGCGGCGCGCGACGGCAAGCCCGACGACGAGCTGGGGCCCCTGATGGACCTGGTCGTGACGCCGCTCTACGGCGCCTATGCCGCGCTCGACGCCGCACGGCGCGCCCGCGGCACGCTCGATCTCGATCTCCCGGAGAAGCGCGCGGTGCTCGACGAGCAGGGACGCATCGTCGAGTTCGGCGTGCGCCAGCGCCTCGACAGCCACAAGCTGATCGAGGAGTTCATGATCCTCGCCAACGTCGCCGCGGCGGAGACCTTGGAGCAACGCCACATGCCCTGCATGTACCGCGTGCACGACAAGCCCGATCCGCTGAAGCTCGAAAACCTGCGCCAGTTCCTCGGCTCACTGGGCATCGGCCTGCCGCCCGGCCTCAATCTGCGGCCCAAGGATTTCGCGCGCGCGCTGGAGAAGGCCTCGGGATCGCCGCACGAGCGGCTGGTCAGCGAGACCATCCTGCGCGGCCAGAATCAGGCGATCTACAGCCCCGACAACATCGGCCATTTCGGCCTGGCGCTGCGGCGCTACGCGCATTTCACCTCGCCGATCCGCCGTTACGCCGATCTGCTGGTGCATCGCGGCCTGATCGCCGCGCTGCGGCTGGGCGATGGTGGCCTGGATCACGCCGAGGGCGCGAACTTCGTCGAGATGGGCGAGCACATCTCCCAGTGCGAACGGCGCGCCGTGGCCGCCGAGCGCGCGGCGATGGATCGCTACATGGCCGCCTATATGAGCGAGCGCGTCGGCGCGGAGTTCGCCGCGCGCATCTCCGGCGTCACGCGCTTCGGCCTGTTCGTGGCGCTCGACGACAGCGGCGCGCAGGGCCTGATCCCGATCAAGACCTTGGGCCAGGAGTACTTCAAGCACGACGAGCCCGGCCAGGCGCTGGTCGGCGGACGCAGCGGCCTCACCTATCGCCTGGGCGACGCGCTGGTCGTGAAGCTGCGCGAATGCGACGTCGCCACCGGCAGCCTGGTGTTCGAGCTGATCGAGAAGATCGGCGGCGCGCTGTCGGTGCGGCCCACAGCAGGCGCGGCGCGCGACGGCGCCAAGCGCGGTCGCCATCCGACCAATCGGCCGGGCAAGCCGCCGCAGGTCAAGCGCGGCCGGCGGCGTTAGACCGCCCACTGTCATCCCGAGCGCAGCGAGGGATCCAGGATGACCTTAGATCCCTCACTGCGCTCGGGATGACAGCGTTGTTTCGCTCCCATGGTCGCGCGGCAACGCGCCACGCCGCGCCAATGGGTCGCGATGGCGTTCGCCCGTCGCGGGCTTATGGTTCTCGTCATGCCCGGCTCCGAACGCATCGCGCCACCGGTTCCGATCGACGACGGCGAGCGCCGTGATCGATCGGCCGCGATGTGGCGCGGCTGCCGCGGTCGTTGTCCGCGCTGCGGCGAGCCAACCCTGTTCCGAGCCTTTCTCAAGATGGCACCGAGCTGCGCCAGCTGCGGCGAGGACTTCGAGCCATTTCGCGCCGACGACGCCCCGGCGTATTTCACCATCTTCATCATCGGTCACATCATCGTGCCGCTGGTGCTGATGGTCGAGCGCGGCTGGGCGCCCTCGCTGTGGGTGCATGCCCTGCTGTGGATCCCGGCGTCGGTGCTGCTCAGCCTGACGCTGCTGCCGCGCGTCAAGGGCGCCACCATCGGGCTGCTCTGGGCGCTGCGTTTCAAGCCGCGCTGAGCGCCTTCGAGCCGCGCTTGCGGCCGTTGCGGCCTATGCTATAGAGCGCCTCAATACAAAAAAAATTGCGCGACGCTGATAGCCGCGCCGGTTGGGGAAGTTTCGATGGTCCGCTCGATTTTTTGTGGCGTGATCGGCCTCGCGCTGATGGCCGTCATCCCGGCCGCTCAGGCCCAGACGCCACAGTACTGGGCGACCTATGCCTACGACACCTCGACCAAGAAGTACGGGGTCAGCTTTGGTCGGACCGACCGCCAGGCGGCGATCAACGAGGCGCTGTCGCGCTGCGGGCAAGCCGCCTGCAAGACGGGCTCCGTCGTGTTGGCGCGTTGCATCGCGGTGGCGAGCGGTACGCAATGGCCCCCGGGCTTCGGCTTCGGGCATGACCAGCGGTCGGCGACGACGAACTCGCTCAACTCCTGTCGGCGCGGCGCCGCGGGCTCGACCTGCGAGTCCGACTGGGTGCGCTGCGGCCGCTGATGCGGCGTCCAGCCGCGCCTGAGGGCTGCCCTTCTCCGGCCGCGCCAAGCGCCACGATTCAACGCGTTCTGGGCCGTCAGTTATCTGTTTCGCAGCGCGCGACAGAACCGGTCGCGTCCCATGGGAGGCTTGATTGAATCGTCTATTCTGTACCATCGCCCTCGGCGCCGCGCTGCTCGCAGGGGCGACAGTCGCGTATGGCCAAGTCCAGACATGGGTGACCTACGCCCACGACTCGCAGACCGGAAGGTGGGGCCTGAGCTGGGGCCGGACCGACCGGCAAGCCGCGATCAACGAGGCCTTGTCACGCTGCGCATCGGCCGGCTGCAAAGTGGGTAATGTGCAGCTCTATCGCTGCGTGGCGGTGGCCACCGGGACGTCGCCAGGCCCGGGATTCGGCTACGCCAATGACGCGGAGACGGCCAAGGGGCATGCGCTCACCTTCTGTCGCCGCGGGGCGTCCGGCTCGACCTGCGAAGTCGACGCCGTGCGCTGCGCCAACTGACAGGTCGGCCGGACGGACGACATCGCCGATCCCCAGGACTGCGGCGATACGCCGTGGTTCTCGGCGCCGTCTGTGGTAAGCTGATCGCGTCGCGAAGCGCCCAGTCGAAGGCGCCGGTCGACGCGCGTGGGATGATGGCGGCACTTCGTAAAACCGGCAAAGATCGCGGCAGTTGGAGCCGCAGGATGACGCGGACGTTGGCGACCTTGGTCGCCGCGGCTGGTGTCGCCTCCTGTCTGTCGTCCGACGGCCCCGCGACCAGCGCCCCGGTGCCAGGGCGCGACGTCACGGCCGCCCGGGTGATGCTGGCGAGCTACCGCGCCATCGCCGACCGCTACATCGAGGAACGCGATTTCCGCCTGCTGACGGTCGAGAGCGTCCGTGGCGCGGCCGCGCTCGATCCCGAGCTGCGGCTCGACGACCTCGGCGCCACCTTGCGGCTGAGCGCCGGCGATCGCGTGCTGCTTGATCGGGCGGTGCCGGCCTCGTCGGGCGATGCGCGCGCCTGGGCGGGGGTTGCCGCCGAGATGGTCGAGCTGCTGACCTCGGCGACGCCGCTGATGCGCGACGCCACGCGCGATCGTGTGGTCAAGGCGGCGCTGGACGCCGCCGCCAAGCAGCTCGACAAGAACTCGCGCTACTCCGACCCGCAGGAGGCCCGCGACAACCGCTTCAATCGCGAGGGCGCCGGCGGCGTCGGTGTGACCGTGCAAACCGAGGACGACGCCACGGTGATCACCGCGGTGCAAGACGGCGCGCCGGCGGCGATGGCCGGCATCAAGTCGGGCGATCGCATCGTTGGCGTCGACGGCGAACGCGTCGCCGGCAAGCCGATGCGCGATGTCGTGCGCCTGCTGCGCGGCCGCATCGGCGAGCCGGTCGGCGTCGTGGTCTTCCGCCCCTCGGCCGGCGCCGAGCTCAGCTTCGCCATCCGCCGGGCGCTGATCATCCCGACCACGGTGAGCCTGGAGCGGCGCGGCGACATCGCGCTGATCAAGCTCAGCGGCTTCAACAGCGGCACGACGGAGACGCTGCGCAATACGCTGCAGAAGCTCAAGAGCGAATCGGCCGGCACGCTCGGCGGCATCATCCTCGACATGCGCGGCAACCCCGGCGGCCTGCTCGACCAGGCGATCTCGGTCGCCGAGCTGCTGCTCGACAACGGCTTGCTGCTGACCACCGACGGCCGCCACCCCGACAGCAGACAGACCTTTCGCTCAGGCGACGGCGCACTGCTCGATGGCGTGCCGATGGTGGCGATCATGAACGGCCGCTCGGCCTCGGCCGCCGAGATCGTCGGCGCCGCGCTGCAGGATCGCGGCCGCGCGATCCTCGTCGGCAGCGCCTCCTACGGCAAAGGCACGGTGCAGACCGTGGTCCGCCTGCCCAACGAGGGCGAACTGACCCTGACCTGGTCGCGCATGCACGCGCCCTCGGGTTACGCCTGGCACGAACTGGGCGTGCTGCCGACGGTGTGCACCAGCCGCTTCGGCGGGCCCGACACGCTGTCGGGCGAGCTCGACGCGCGCGCCCAAGCCGTGCGCTCGACGCTCGCCGAGTGGCACGCCACGCGCAAGCTGCCGCCCGAGCGCATCAGCCGCCTGCGCGCCACCTGCCCGCCGGTCGACGACATGCCGGGCAAGGATCTCGACCTCGCCGAGCGCCTGCTGAAGGACCGCCAGCTCTACGCCCGCGCGCTCAACTACGCCGCCGGCGCCATCGCCGAACGGCGGTAGTGTCCCTTACCTTCCCCCGGAGGGGGAAGGTAGAAAAAACTACTCCGCCGCCTGCCGCAGCGGCTCCCGCGCCAGTTGCTGCTCGACCAGCGTGACCCAGTACGAGGCGCCCAGCGGCAGGATCTCGTCGTTGAAGTCGTAGCCGGGGTTGTGGACCATGCAGCTGCCTGCACCGTCGCCATTGCCGATCCAGATATAGGCGCCGGGCCGGGCCAGCAGCATCCAGGCGAAGTCTTCCGAGCCCATCGCCGGCGTCGGATTGCGGTTGACGTTGCTCTCGCCGACCAGGGCCGCGGCGGCGCGCGCCGCCTTCTCGGTCTCGGCGTCGCTGTTGACCGTGGCGGGGTAGCGCCGCTCGTAGCGCCACTTGATCACCTCGGCGCCGAAGCCCGCCGCGACATTGCGCGCGATCTTCTCGATGCGCGCCTCGATCATGTCCTGCACCTCCTTCTTGAAGGTGCGCACCGTGCCGCGCAGCGTGCATTCCTGCGGGATCACGTTCCAGGTGTCGCCGGCATGGATCTGCGTCGTCGACACCACCGCCGTGCCCATCGGATCGACGTTGCGCGCCACGATCGACTGCAGCGCCGTCACGATATGCGAGCCGACGACCACCGGGTCGATACCCTGGTGCGGCATGGCGCCATGCGCGCCCACGCCCTTCACCACGATCTCGAAGATATCGTAGGCGGCCATCATCGGGCCGGAGCGGATGGCGAAGCGGCCGGTGGGGATGCCGGGGATGTTGTGCATGCCGTAGACATCGTCGCAGCGGAACTTGTCGAACAGCCCCTCCTCGACCATGACGCGGCCGCCGCCTTCGTTCTCCTCGGCCGGCTGGAAGATGAAGTGGATCGTGCCGTCGAAGTTACGCGTCTCGGCGAGGTACTTCGCGGCGCCCAGCAGCATGCAGGTGTGCCCGTCATGGCCGCAGGCGTGCATCTTGCCGGCGATGGTCGAGGCGTGGCCGAACTTGTTGGTCTCGTGCACGTCGAGCGCGTCCATGTCGGCGCGCAAGCCGATCGAGCGGCCCGAGGTGCCGGCGCGCAACGTGCCGATCACGCCGGTCTTGGCCAGGCCGCGATGCACCTCGATGCCCCAGGATTCGAGCTTCTTGGCCACCACCTCGGCGGTGCGCACCTCCTCGAAGGCGGTCTCGGGATGGCTGTGGATGTCGTGACGCCAGGCCGTCATCTCCTGGTGGAAATCGGCGATGCGGTTGATGACGGGCATGGAGCGCTCCGGTGGGTGGAGGGAAGTGCCCGGATCGTAGAGCGATACGGGCTTGGGTCAAGCGCGGCCGGCCGCGACGGGCGATGCTATATCGGACACACATGCATTCCCTTCTCCCCGCGAAGGCGGGGAGAAGGTGCCCCTCGTGCAACAACGAATGCCGTCGTTGTCGAGACTCCGCGAAGCCCCTCATCCGCCCTTCGGGCACCTTCTCCCCGCCTTCGCGGGGAGAAGGCCAAGAGAGGAGACGCCCATGAGCACCGCGGATCTCGCGAACGTCGAGGACAACACGCCGATCCTGATCGGCAGCGGCCAGATCACCGACACGACATCCAAGCCGACCAGCGCGCGCTCGCCCTCGGCCTTCATGGCGGAAGCCGCGCGGCTGGCGCTCGACGACGCGCGCGCGGCCAAGGGTGCGGCGGCCTTGGCCGCGACCTTGGACGCCCTCGTCATCCTGCCGCTCTTCACCGACTACAGCCCACGCTTCTCCTCGCCCTTCGGCCGTTCGGACAATCCACCCAGGAGCGTCGCCAACCGTATCGGCGCGACCAATGTGCGCGACCTCTACTATGCGCATGTCGGCGGCAACATGCCCCAGTACATGGTCAACAAATTCGCCGAGCAGATCACGCGCGGCGAGATCCGTGCGGCGCTGGTCGCCGGCGCCGAGCTGATGCGCACCAACGCCATCGGCCGCAAGGAGAAGATGACGCTGGACTGGAACGAGTCGCCGGGCGGCGCGCCGCTGCGCATCGGCGACGACCGACTGGGTTACAGCCCGGAAGAAGAGCGTCACGGGCTGAACGCGGCGATCTATTTCTACCCGATGATCGAGAATGCGATCCGCGGCGCGGCGGGCCGCTCGCTGCCCGATCATATGATGTCAATGGGCCGGCTGTTCGCGGGCTTCGCCAAGGTCGCGAAAGACAATCCGCTGGCGACGCGGCGCGAGGGCTACAGCGCCGAGCAGATCGCCACCGTCGATGCCGCGAACCGCTTCATTGCCTTCCCCTACCCGCGCTTGATGAACTCCAACGCCCTGGTCGATCAGGCGGCGGCGGTGGTCATGACCTCGGTCGGCCAGGCCAAGGCGCTGGGCATCCCTGAGGACCGCTGGGTCTTCCTGCACGGCTGCGCCGACGGCTCCGATACCTGGGTGACCTCCGAGCGCACCGCGTTGCATCGCTCGGCCGCGATCCGCGGCTGCGCCACGCGCTCGCTGGCGATGGCGGACAAGACGGTCGCGCAGATGGACCTGTTCGACCTCTACAGCTGCTTCCCCTCGGCGGTCGAGATCGGTTGCCGCGAGATCGGCCTGGCCGAGGACGACCCGCGCGGCCTGACGGTGACCGGCGGCCTGCCGTTCTTCGGCGGCCCCGGCAATAACTACGTCACCCACTCGATCGCCGAGATGACGTCGCGCCTGCGCACCAGGCCCGGCGCCTTTGGCATGGTCACGGCCAACGGCAACTACGTCACCAAGCACTCCGCCGGCATCTACTCGACGACGCCGACGCGGGGCACATGGACGCGCGAGGATCCCAAGAAGTTCCAGGCCGAGCTCGACGCGCTGCCCAAGGTGCATGTCGAGGCCGCGCCCAAGGGCACAGCGAAGATCGAGACCTATACCGTGACCTTCAACGGCACGACGCCGCAATTCGCCGTGATCTTCGGCCGGCTGGAGAACGGCAACCGCTTCGTCGCCAACACGCCGGACGATCCGAAGACCTTGCAGGACATGATCGGCAGAGACCAGCTCGGCCGTTCCGGCACGATCTCGAGCGATGGCAAGCGCAACATCTTCACGCCGAGCTAGGCGCCGGCCACTTCGAAGAGCGTCTTGCCGATGCCCTCGCCGCTCAGCGCGAAGGCGAGCGCTTCGCGATACTGGTCGAAACCGAAGACGCGCCCGACGGGCGGATCGAGTCTGCCGTCGGCGACCCAGTCGAGCAGCTCGCCGAGTTCCTGCCCGGCATAGGCGGCTTCGTAGACCGCCGCGAACTGGCGGTAGTCGACGCCGACCAGCGCGGCGCCCTTGAGCAGCGGCAGGTTCACCGGCAAAGCGGGAATGGCGCCCGAGGCGAAGCCGATCACCAGGTGGCGGCCGCCCCAGCGCAGCGAGCGGAACGCCAGCTGCAGCAAGGGCCCGCTCACCGGATCGAACACGACGTCGATGCCGTCGGGCGCGATCGCCTTCAGCCGCTCGCGCCACCCCTCGGGCTCGCGATCGAGCGTGGCGTCCGCGCCCTGCCGCTGAACCGCGGCGCGCTTGGCTTCCGTGGAGGCGACGCCGATCACCCGCGCGCCCAGCAGCTTGCCGATCTGCACCGCCGCCAACCCGGTGCCGCCGGCGGCGCCGATGACGAGCAAAGTCTCGCCGGGCTTGAGATGCGCTCGGTCGCGCAGCGCGTGCAGCGCCGTGACGTAGTTGACGCGAAAGCCCGCGGCCTGCGCCATGCTCATGCGATCGGGAAGACCGCGAACCGATGCGATCTGCGCCAGCGCGAACTGCGCGAAGCCGCCGTTGACCTGCGCCAGCACGCGCTTACCCACGGCGAGGCCGTCGACGCCCTCGCCCACCGCATCGATCCAGCCCGCCACTTCGCCGCCCGGCACATGCGGCAAGGTCGGCTTCACCTGATAGCGACCCAGCGCCACCAGCGCATCGACATAGCCGACGCCACACGCCGAGACCTTGAGGCGCACCTCGCCGCGTCCTGGCGACGGCAGTGGCAGCTCGACGGGCTGGTAGCTGTCGATCGAGCTGAGATCGCTCGCCTGGATGGCCCGCATCGCTACGACGACGGCTCGAACTCGATCAGGTCGACGCCTTCGGCGACCTGGTCGCCGACGCCGTAGATCACGCGCTTGACCTTGCCGTCGGCCGGCGCGGTCAGCGTGTGTTCCATCTTCATCGCTTCGAGCACCAGCAGGGCGTCGCCGCGCGAGACGATGGCGCCCTCCTCCACCTTCACGTCGATGACCTTGCCCGGCAGTGGCGACTTCACCGAGCCGTCACCGGCGGCGCCGGCATCGGCCAGGGACACGTCGCGCGGATCGACGCGGCGCAAGGTGCGCATCTCGCCGTCGACGAAGACGATGTCGTCGACGCCGCCGTCGTTGGCCGCCGTCGTCACGACTCGGCCGATCAGCGTGTCGCCGCCGATCTCGGCGCGCAGGCGGCCCTCGCTGTCGCGACTCGCCACCGCGCGCAGTTCGCCGCCGGGCAGCGCCAGCACATAGCCGCCCTCGCGCGGGTAGCGGGCGGTCACGACAATGTCGGTGCCGGCTTCGCTCCAGCGCAGATCGTCGTGGCCCTCGCCGTTGGGCCGCCAGCCCTGGACGCTGAACCACGGCGAGTGGCGATCGTTTGATGCCTGGGCCAGCGCCGCCGCGTCGCGCGCGATCTCCTCCAGCCGCGCCAGCGCGGCCAGCGCCAGCGCGCGATCCGACAGCGGCGCGGCCTTGGGCAGCAGCACCGCGCGGTGGCGCTCGATGAAGCCGGTATCGACCTCGCCAGCGGCGAAAGCGGGGTGCGCGGCGATGCGCGCCAGCAAGGCCGCGTTGGTGCGCACGCCGACGACCTCGGTCTCGCCCAGCGCCACGCGCAGGCGGCGCAACGCCGCGTCGCGTGTCTCGCCGTGCACGATGATCTTGGCGATCATCGGGTCGTAGTTCATCGACACCTCGTCGCCCGCGCGCACGCCGGTGTCGACACGGAATCCTTCGCGCTCCCGCGGCAGCACGAGATGCCGGAGCGTGCCGACGGACGGCAGGAAGCCCCGCGCCGGATCCTCGGCGTAGAGCCGCACCTCGAAGCTGTGGCCATCGATGCGCAGTTGCTCCTGCGTCAGCGGCAGCTTGGCGCCCGTGGCGATCCGGAGCTGCCACTCCACGAGGTCCTGCCCGGTGATCATCTCGGTGACCGGATGCTCGACCTGCAGGCGGGTATTCATCTCCATGAAGTAGAACTCGCCGGACTGGTCGACGATGAACTCCACCGTGCCGGCGCCGACATAGCCGATGGCCTTGGCGGCGGCGACGGCGGCCTCACCCATGGCGCGGCGGTGCGCCGGGTCCATGCCGGGCGCCGGCGCTTCCTCGATCACCTTCTGGTGGCGGCGCTGAATCGAGCAATCGCGCTCGAACAGATAGACACAGTTTCCCCGGTCATCGGCGAAGACCTGGATCTCGATATGCCGGGGACGCTCGAGGTATTTCTCGATCAGCACGTGGTCGTCGGCGAAGGCGGCCTTGGCCTCGCGCTTGGCGCCGGCCAGCGCCTCGGCGAATTGCTCGGCCTTGAGCACCGGGCGCATGCCCTTGCCACCGCCGCCGGCCGCCGCCTTGATCAGGACAGGAAAGCCAATGCGCTGCGCCTCATTCGCGAGCAGCTCCGGCGACTGATCGTCGCCGTGATAGCCCGGCACCAGCGGCACCTTCGCGATCTCCATCAGCTTCTTGGCTTCGCTCTTGGAACCCATGGCGCGGATCGCCGAAGCGGGCGGACCAATGAAGACAATGCCGGCCGCCTTGCAGGCATCGGCGAAGGCCGCGTTCTCGCTGAGGAATCCATAGCCGGGATGAATCCCCTCGGCGCCGGTACGCTTGGCGGCCTCGATCAGCTTCTCGATCACGAGATAGCTCTCGCGTGCCGGCGCGGCGCCGATATGCACCGCCTCGTCGGCCAGCGCGACATGCCGCGCACCGCGATCGGCGTCGGAGTACACGGCGACCGTCTTCACGCCCATGGCCCGCGCCGTCTCGATGACCCGGCAGGCGATCTCGCCACGATTGGCGATGAGGATCTTGGAGAACATGGTTTCCACCCGATCTCTTCTAGGTCCGGACCCAGCCCGGCTTGCGTTTGGCGAGGAAGGCCGACATGCCCTCGCCCGCGTCGGGCGTCAGGCATTGCTCGGCGACGTTGGTGGCGATCAGCTCGACCATGTCGGCGTCGTTGGGCGCGGCGTCGACTTCGGTGATCAAACGCTTGATCAGCGCCTGCACCGTGGGCGCGCCGAGCTTCAGTTCGTTGGCGAGCGTCAGCGTCTCGGCGTCGAGCGTCTCAGGCGTGGCGACGCGGTCGACCATGCCGATGCGCTGCGCTTCGGCGACGTCGAACATGCCGCCATGCATCAGCAGCTGCCGCGCGCGGCGCGGGCCCACGGCCTGGATCAGCACCGGGATGGCGATGCCGGCGAGCAGGCCGTTGCGTGCCGAGGTCAGACCGAAGCGGGCGCGATCGGAAGCCACGACATAGTCGCAGGCCAGCATGACGCCGATGCCGCCGCCCACCGCGGCGCCCTGGACGCTGGCGATCGAGGGCTTGGGCAGGTCGTAGATCGCCTGCACCACGCGTGTCATCGCCAGCGCGCCGTCCTTGTTCTGCTGCGGCGTCTGGCCGGGCCAGGTCAGCACCCAGTTGAAATCGCCGCCGGCGGAGAAGGACGGTCCATTGGCGGCGATCACCACGACACGCACGCCCGCGTCGCGCGCGACGCCGTCGAGTGTCGACAGAAAGGCGTCGCAGGTCGGCAGGTCGAAGGCGTTCTGCGCGCGCACGCGGTTGAGCGTGACGGTGGCGACCTGATCGGCGACGGACAGCAGGACGGAGTCGGACACGGATCGCTCCATCACATCCGGAACACGCCCCATTTCGGCTCGGCGATCGGCGCGTTCATCGCCGCCGACAGGCCCAGGCCCAGCGCCATGCGGGTGTCGATCGGATCGAGGATGCCGTCGTCCCATAGCCGCGCCGAGGCGAAGTACGGATGCGATTCGTCCTCGAGCTGCTGGCGGATCGGCGCCTTGAAGGCGGCCTCGTCCTCGGCGCTCCACGCACCGCCTTTGGCCTCGATGTTGTCGCGCCGCACGGTGGCCAGCACCGAGGCCGCCTGCTCGCCGCCCATCACCGAGATGCGGCCTGAGGGCCACATCCAGAGCATGCGCGGGCTATAGGCGCGGCCGCACATGCCGTAGTTGCCGGCGCCGTAGCTGCCGCCGACGATCAGGGTGAACTTCGGTACCCGCGCCGTGGCCACCGCGGTCACCAGCTTGGCGCCGTCCTTGGCGATGCCGCCGGCCTCGTACTTCTTGCCGACCATGAAGCCGACGATGTTCTGCAGGAAAAGCAGCGGAATGCCGCGCTGGCCGCAGAGCTCGATGAAGTGCGCCGCCTTCAACGCCGATTCGTTGAACAGGATGCCGTTGTTGCCGAGGATGCCCACCGGATAGCCCATGATGCGGGCGAAGCCGGTGACGATGGTGGTGCCGTAGAGCGCCTTGAACTCGTCGAGCTCGCTGCCGTCGACCAAGCGGGCGATCACCTCCCGCACGTCGTAGGGGATGCGGGTGTCGGTGGGGATCACGCCGTAGAGCTCTTCCGCCGGGTATAGCGGATCGCGCGGCGCCGCGAGCGCGGCCGGCGGGGTCTTGCGCCAGTTCAGGTTGGCGACAATGCGCCGGGCGATGCCCAAAGCGTGGCTGTCGTTGAGCGCGTAGTGGTCGGCGACGCCGGACTGGCGGGCGTGGACGTCAGCGCCGCCCAGCTCCTCGGCGCTCACCACCTCGCCGATGGCGGCCTTCACCAGCGGCGGGCCGCCGAGGAAGATCGTGCCCTGCTTGCGCACGATGATGGTCTCGTCGCTCATCGCCGGCACGTAGGCGCCGCCGGCGGTGCAGGAGCCCATAACGACGGCGACCTGGGGGATCCCAAGGGCGCTCATATTGGCCTGGTTGTAGAAGATCCGGCCGAAATGGGTCTTGTCGGGGAAGACGCCGGACTGATTGGGCAGGTTGGCGCCGCCGGAATCGACCAGATAGATGCAGGGCAGGCGGTTCTCCAGGGCCACTTCCTGCGCCCGGAGATGCTTGGTGACGGTCATCGGGTAATAGGTGCCGCCCTGGACCGTGGCATCGTTGCAGACGATGACGCATTCGACCCCGGACACCCGGCCGATGCCGGTGATCACCCCGGCGGCCGGGGCCCGGTTGTCGTACATGCCGTAGGCGGCGAGCTGCGAGAACTCCAGGAAGGGCGCGCCGGGGTCCAACAAAGTGCGCACACGCTCACGTGGTAAAAGCTTGCCCCGCTTCACATGGCGGTCGCGCGATTCGGCCCCGCCGCCCATCCTGGCGGCCTCGACCTTGGCCCGCAGATCGGCGACCTGGGCCAGCATGGCCTCGCGATTGGCCTTGTACGTCGCGGAACGGACGTCGATTTGCGAGCGCAGGATGGACATTGGAAGGGACCCGGCGAAGGACGAACCGGAGCGGAAACTAGCCCGCCCGCCGGCTGCGACCAAGCAGGCTGTGCGGTGGAAACCTCGCACCATCTGAAAGAATCATCACTGGACACGCACTATTCGTCAAAGGATCGTTTGCGTGGTCTTTTGCGGCCCTCTAACGAGCCGGTGGAAAAGTTTGCCCAGGACGAGCCTTTTCAAAATCAATGCGTGTGTGGGTATCCCGGCGAAGAGCCGCGGCGAGCCGTTCGTCAATCGCCTTCTGGCTGGCCGGAGCCTGATTCAGTGTCATTTTTGCCGCGTTTGCGGGTGCGCTTGGCGTAGTCACCAAGCTTGCGGTTCACCTTGCTCTGGGGCAACACCACCGTCTCACGGTAGGCCTGCCAGTCGGCCTCGGTCAGGTCCTCGAGGCCGCCGACCATGTCAAAGGCGTTGAGCAGCTTGTCGGAGAACAGCCAGCGTGGCAGCGGCTGGGCCTGGAACAGCGGCAGTTCGCGGCGCACCAGGATCGGCACGCCGGTTCGGCGCAGCCTTATGTTCACAAACAGCGGGCCAAACCAGCGGTCGGTCTCGACGACACCCTCGAAATTCTCCCACCCGCCAGGTTGCGGCAGGTTGGCGACTGGTCGGATCAGCACGTTCCAGCCGGGCGCAGAGCGTGCTACCCAGCCACTCCAGATGTTGACGATGCCGGGTTCGGGCATCGAGCCCAGAAACGGCACCGCATAGCCCTTGCAGTCAGCTGGTGATTTTTCGTCGAAGTGTTTGGAAAAATTGGGAAAATGCTGCCGCGCCAGCGGCTTCCACTCGGGCTGGCCAGCGTGGCTCCAGAGCACGTCGGATCCGTCCCAAAGCAGGCCGAAATCCATCGGCGGAAAGAAATACCAGCCGAACGAAGAGGCCGTGCGGATCGGCTCGCAATAGCGGAAAGAGCGCGTCGGGATCGTGCCGCCGGCTGAGGCATCGGCCCGGATCGGTTTCCGCGCGGTGGGTATGAAGCGGTAGAAGGTTATCAGCTTCTCGGGAATCGCCGGATTCTCGGTCGCCATCGCCCACCTCGATACGCGTCCACCAAACGAGAAAAGGCGAGTCAGCCCTCAGGCTGCCCTCGCCCTTACTCTACCAGCTGGCAGTCCAACAGGACCAGCGACGCGTCGGCCCTTCCGGGCCAATACGCATCGCCGCTCCGTCAAACCGCCAAATGTATCAGATGAACAGCGGCGACATGCCGCCCATCTCGACTTCGACGGTCTCACCGAAGAGCGGCGACATGCCACCCATCTCGACCTCGACGGCCTCGACGAAGAGCGGCGACATGCCACCCATCTCGACCTCGACAGCCTCAACGAACAGGGGGGACATGCCACCCAGCTCGACTTCGACTTCTTCGATAAACAGCGGCGACATGCCGCCCATCATCACAGCGATCATTGGAACTCTCCTCATCAGTACCGGTGCCTGAAGTCAGTCTGGTCACGCACCCCCCGGCGCGTGGGACCTCTTCGCCCGTTCTCATCTTCGTTCAGCGCTGTCTTTTCATCGTCAAAACAGACCGCACGACACGTGAAAGGATCGTCAATGCGTCATTCTTCGGGGATACCGGCCTTTCGGAGCCCCTCGAGGTAGTGGTTCAGGTCTTCTTCCCGCTCGAGCGGGTAGGTCTTGCGGAACGCCGCGATGGTCAGCTGGTGTTGCTGAGCCCGAAGCCGTTCAACGTAGGGTTTGGCCTCCTCGGGGCGCCCCAGATGACCCAGGGCGACGATCAGCGGCTGCAAAACGGCGGCAAAATTCGGCCGGTCCACCAGGATTGGTTGAGCCGCGGTGACGACCTCCTCGTATGACCGGGCGACCGCCAGCGAGATGACGTTGACGGTTTCCCAGAAGTAGACAAAGGGGTCGAACGGGCAGAGCCGGCGGTAGCGCTCGAGGCGCTCGAAGGCCTCCTCCGGCCGCCCGCGATAGCTGCAGAGCAGCGCGGCGAAGGCCCAGCCCCAGCCGAAATTCGGATTGATCGCCAGCGAGCGGTTGTGCAGCCGCTCGGCCGCCTCGTAGTTGCGGTGGACGAAGACTTCGACATGGCCGGCGAAGGACAGGGCCATGGCGTCGTCGGGATCACATTCCACAGCCAGGCGGGCGTGGCGCGCGGCGCCGTCGATCGCCGCCTGCTTGTCCTTGGCCCAGCCTTCGCCGACCTCGAAGACATGCATGAAGGCCATCCAGGCATGCGCACGGGCATATTCCGGGTCCAGCACCAGGGCGCGGCGCAGGAACTCGCCGGCCATGCGGAACGATTCACCGTTGGCCTGGTAGAGCAGCGGCACGGCGCGCAGCACGTTGTCATAGGCGTTGCGATTCTCCGGCGGCCGCCGGCGCGCACGGTCGATCTCGGCCTGTAGCAACTTGGGGTCAAGCTGGCCGACGATCTCGCGCACGATCTCGTTCTCGAGCTCGAAAACCTCGGCGAAGGAGGCCACGCGCATGTCCGACCAGACCGTGCGGCCATCGTCGCAGTCGACCAGACGCACGGCGATCCGCACGCGTTCGGCGCTGCGCCGCACCGCGCCCTCGACGGCGTAGCGCACGTTCAGGCGCCGGCCGACATCGCGCGGATCGGCATCGACGCCGCGATACATCCCGGTCGAGCCCGACGCGATCACCGACAACCAGCGGAAGCGCGACAGGCCATCGACGATCTCGTCGGCCAGGCCATCGCCGAGGTAATCCTGGGTAGGATCGCCGCCGATATTGCGAAACGGCAGAACGGCGACCGAGAGTTGCACCGCGTGCGCGTCGTCGCCGTGCAGCAGGTCATCCGCGCCCGACGACGCCAATCCGCCGCTTTCCCCGGTCAGGCGGTCGCCCTTGATACGCTCGTAAAGCGTGACCGTCGCCGGTCCCGGCTTGGCGTCGAGCACCCGCTTCAGTGTTTCCGTCGCGATCTGGAACTGGCGCAGCGCCGAGGATTTGTCGCCGCGCCGCGCATAGGATTCCATTACCGCGCGATGGGCTTCCTCGTGCGCCGGATCGATGGTCAGCACCGCGCGCGCCATCGCTTCGGAATCGGTCACGTCGCCGGCCGCCAGTCGTTCGCGCAACAGCGAGGCCATGGCGTTGAGCGCCGTGTCGCGCCGGAACGCGCGTTCCGAGTACAACCAGTCGTCGAAAGGTCCACCGATCGAACCGATATCGGCCAGCAGGTCGCCGCCATAGAGCGCGATCACCTGGCGGCGCTCCTCCGGCGTGCCGACGGCCAGCCGCTCGAGCTCCCGGGCGTCGATCCAGACCTTGTCGAGGCGGATATGCAGCGAGTCGCGGTCGACCTGAAGAGCCTCCTCGTCGCGACCGCGAAAGGCGGCGCGCAGCTCGGTGACGCTTTGGCGCAGGCTGCCGCGCGCCTGCTCCTCCTGCCGATCACTCCACAGCAGCCCCGCGAGCTTCTCGCGGGTCGCCGACCCTCCCGGCGCGAGCGCCAGGAAGGCCACCATGCCACGCGTCTTGCGTGCGCGGGGCGTCACATCGGTACCGTCTGACGCGAGGAGGCGACAGCCACCCAGTAGATTGATTTTTAGCATACCCGAACACACCAAGCGGCAGACGGACGCCCGCCTCGGATTTCCAGCCTGACGAAGATATTATCATGGCTTGCGAAGAATTAACATCAATATAACGAACTAACATGAAATTATCACGATCACTGATATATAATCCCTAGTGGATTGAAAAACATCAAAGAATCGTTTCCAAAATCGGCCGAAATTTCGCCCAATTTAGTAACCGAATCTCCGGCCGCACCACAAGGCCATCAAGCCGGACCACACAGACCATTGAACACCACGTGTATCTTTATGTCGCCGCGCGCGAACCCTGTGTGACGTCGACTGACGCCACGCCCCCGCGCTTCTTCGGGCCACTCGAGCGATGTCAGGTCGCGGTGATGTACTCGCGCAACGCCTCGGCTTCGCGACGCTGCTCCTCGAGCCGCAGCCGGACGACGTCGCCGATCGAGATCATGCCGCACAGCCGGCCCTGACGGACCACCGGCAGGTGACGGAACCGCCGCTCGGTCATGGTCTCCATGACGTGCTCGATCAAGGCGTCGGGGTCGCACGTCACGACGGCGCTGGTCATCACCTCGGAAACCTTGCGGTTGAACGCCGCGGCGCCGTCACGCGCCATGGCGTGCAGCACGTCGCGCTCCGACAGGATACCGACGATCGCGCCGGCGGCATCGAGCACCAGCACCGCGCCGATGCGGCGCGCCGCAAGCATGGCGATGGCGGCGGCAAGGCTGTCGTGCGGCGCGACCGAGACAACGCGGTCGCCCTTGTATGCGAGGATATCGGAAACGAACATCGCGTTCCTCCCTTCGCCTGGCGTCAGGGACGTCGCGCACCGTCTCGGCAATCACCCGGGACGATTCTCGACCCCCGATGGCCAAAAGCCAGCGCCCCAGAATGCAGATGCGGTGGCGCGGCGTGATGACAGCAAGTCTCCGCCGATTGGCTCGGCGGCGCAAGCCGTCAGGCCGGCAAATCTTCTCGCACCGGTAGCGCATCCGCGAACGCGTTGAACGGACCCAGGCCGCATGCGATCCTCCAAGACCTCGATCGGGGGCCATTTCGGACAATGCAACGCCTGTTGTTCGCGTCGTTGTTGACGCTGGTGTCGGCCGCGCTTCCGGCAGTGGCCCAGGCGCCCTCCGCCGCGGCCGACCTGCAAGCGGCCTTCGACCTGGTGATGGCCAACCCGGCCGACGTCTCGGCCAATCTGCGATACGGTCGCGCCGCCGAAGCCGCTGGCCAGCCGCGCAAGGCTTTGGCGGCCTATGAACGCGCCGCGGCACAGGCGCCGGACAACGAGCAAGCGCAAGCCGCCTTCCGGCGCCTGAAGCTGGTGGTAGAGCCGTCGACGACGCGTATCCTCGTGGGCTTCGGCATGATGTTCGACAGCAACGCCGAGTACCAAACGCGCCAGCTCAACTCCGGCACCCTGATCACCGAGCGACTCGGTGGCGGCGCCGACGTCAACGCCAATGCCAGCCTGCGCGTCATCGACGAGCGCGTGATCGAGGGGCGGCGATGGCGCAGCCGCGCCCAGCTCTTCGGCGACTTCCACGTGCGCGGCCGCAATCGCGACGGACACTACGCCTCGGTCGAAACCGGCCCGATGTTCGCCGGCTGGAACGGCGTGATGATCTCGCCTTCGCTGGCCGGCGAGGTCGGCTTCGCCGACTACAAATACCTCTTCCACTCGCTGGGCCTGGCGGTCACGGCGGAGTTTCCGGGGGGCTACCTCAAGCGCCTGCGCCTCGGCTTCGCCGGTACAAGGTTCGAGCCATCGCTGGCGCAGCGCAACGGCTTTTCCTTCTCGGGCAAGGCGGAGTTCGCCGCCTCGGATCTCGCCTTCGCCGGCGACGCCATGCATCTGACGCCCTATGCCGTGCGCTATCGCGGCGCGGCCAGGAGCGGCGAGGAGAGCTACAGCGAAGCCGGCATGCGGCTGGCCTATATCGCACCGCTGGGCGGCCCGGCGCTGGGCTTCGCCGGCATCTTCCTGTCGCCCGAGTTCACCGTGACCGGCCGCTGGTACGACGGCTTCGAAGCGGTCTCGTCGGTCAATCTCGGCGCGCGCCAGGATTACCGGCTGATCCCCGGCATCCGCCTTATTGGCTCCGAATTCCTCGGCAAGGCTGTCACCACCTTCATCTACTACGAGTTCGACCGCCTGCGGTCGAACTATGCCGGTCACAGCCATGACAACCACCGTGCCGGCGTGCACGTGGTCGCGGAGTTCTAGGCGATGCGCCGTTCCCTCCTGATCGCGGCTTTCGCTTGCTTCACCCTCTCGGGCGCGACCTTGGCGCAGCAGGTCGATGTCGGCGTCGCCTCGACCGTCTCCAACCGCGTGCTGGGCTCGGTCGGCGCGCGGACGCTGAAGACCGGCGACCGCGTCTTCCAGAACGAGAACATCGAGACCGGCGCCGACTCGCGCAGCCAGTTGCTATTCCGCGACGAGACCGTGCTCAATGTCGGTCCCGACTCGCGTGTGACGCTCGATCGCTTCGTCTACGACCCGGCTCGCGGTGGTTCAGGCGCGGCGGTATCGGTGGGACGCGGCGCGCTGCGCTTCATCTCCGGCAACATGCCCAGCCAGTCCTACGAGATCCGCACGCCGGCGGGCTCGATCGGCGTGCGCGGCACGATCGTCGACATCATCGTCTACGAGAACGGCGAGGTCGTGCTGCAGCTGATCGAAGGCGCGCTGGTCTTCATCGATCTCGGCGGCAGGTCGATCTCCCTCACCAGGCCGGGGCAGGTCTACACCCTGACCCCGGGTCAAGAGGGCACGCTGGGCAACACGCTCAGGCCGAAGGATCGCCGACGACTCGCCGGGCTGAACACCGCCATCACGCTCGACGAGTTGTTCCCGCGCCCGCTGGAGCTGCCACGCAGACCGGTGACAAGCGATTCGCGCTCACAGGGCCGCGCGACAACCCCGGCCCCCACGCCGAATCCAATCACTGGTCCCACTAGTCCCACTGTTCCTGGGCCGAGCCCCTGAACTACTCGCCTACGGCCGCGACAGGCGCTGCCAGGCGCGCGGACCGTCGAGATATTGCCGCATGTGTTCCCAGACGCGGCGGAAATCGCTGTCCTTCTCGGCGTGCTCGCGCATCACGTCGGCCGAGGTCTCGCGGAACGATTCGAGGGTCGATGGCGCCCAGAAGCGCAGCGAGATGCCCTCCTTGCGGAAATAGGCCAGCGCTTTGGCCTGCTCGGCCGGCGCGCGCGCCATGGTGAACAGCACCGTCGACTGGCAGGCCATCTCGATCTGCGCGCGCTGCGCTCGGCTGAGCGCCTCCCACTTGTCCTTGCGCATGTAGAAGTCGATCAGCGAGGCCGGCTGATGCCAGCCTGGAAAGTAGTAGAGCATGCCGAGCTTCTCGAGCCCGAGCGCGCGGTCGACCGAAGGCATCGAGAACTCCGCGCCGTCAAGCTTGCCCTGCTGCAGCTTGTAGAAGACCTCGCCCGCCTGCACGTTGATGATCTCGGCGCCGAAGCGCTGCAACACCTCGGCGGCGAGGCCGGTGAAGCGCAGGCGCAAGCCCTTGAGGTCGGCGACGCTGGTGATCTCGCTGCGGAACCAACCGCCCGCCTCGGGCCCCATGACGCCGCACATCATGGCGTGCACACCCAGCCGCTCGTAGAGCTCGCGGTGCAGCGCCGCGCCGCCGCCGTCGACCATCCAACCGATATACTCCTCGACGCTGGGGCCGAACGGCATCGAGGCGAAGAGATTGAGCGCCGAGAGCTTGGTCGCGGCATGGCCGGTCCAGGTGAAAGCGGCATCGAGCTCGCCGCCGACCACCGCCTCGAGCAGGTCGGCGCTGGGCACGCGGCCGCCGGCCTCGACGATCTTAAAGCTGAGCGCGCCGTTCGACGCCGCCTTGACCGAATCGACGAAGTGCCGGGCGCCCTCGCCCAGCACCGAAAGGCCGGGATTGAACGCCGTCTGCATGCGCAGACGTTGCGTCTCGCCGGGCGACGGCTGCGCCGAGGCGGGCGGCGACGCCAGCGAGATCAGGGCGAAAACGAGGAGCGATACGAGGCGCATGGGGTGGACCACGATTATAGCACGCAACGGGGCATCAAAGGGGCCGCCGCGTGTCGTAAATTGGGAGCGGCGGCGAGATGCCAGCGCTCTCCCAGGACGCTCAGAGGGTCGGCAGGGCACGGCCGATCAAGAGGCGCTGCACATCGCTGGTGCCCTCGTAGATCTGCGCCACGCGCACGTCGCGCCAGATCTTCTCGACGATGTAGTCCTGGACGTAGCCATAGCCGCCATGGATCTGGATCGCCGCCGAGCAGACCTTCTCGGCCATCTCCGAGGCGAACAGCTTGGCCATCGCGGCTTCCGTGAGGCAGGGCACCCCCGCGTCGCGCAGCGAGGCCGCGTGCAGCAGCAACTGGCGCGCCGCGGCGATCTGGGTCGCCATGTCGGCCAACCGGAACTGCACGGCCTGGTGGTTGACGATGGCGGTGCCAAAAGCGTGGCGTTCGCCGGCATAGGCGCGGGCCGCCTCGAAGGCGGCGCGGGCCATGCCGACGGATTGCGCGGCGATACCCAACCGGCCGGCCTCGAGATTGGCCAGCGCGATGCGATAGCCCTCGCCCTCGCCGCCCAGCAGGTTCTCCGCCGGGATCTCACAGCTTTCGAAAGCGATCTGGCAGGTATCCGACGCGCGCTGACCGAGCTTCTTCTCGACGGAGGCGACGCGATAGCCCGGCACCTTCGTCGGTACGATGAAGCAGGAGATGCCGCGCTTGTTGGCGGCCGGATCGGTAACGGCGAAGACCAGCGCCATGTCGGCGGTTCGGCCCGAGGTGATGAACTGCTTCACGCCGTCGAGCACATAGACGTCGCCGCGCCGGACCGCTTTGGTGCGCAGGTTCGAAGCGTCGGAGCCGGCGTGCGGCTCGGTGAGGCAGAAGGCCCCCAGCATCTCGCCCCGGGCCAGCGGCTTCAGCCAGCGCTCCTTCTGCGCGTCGCTGGCGTAGCCCATCAGCGCGGCGCAGTCGGGTGAGTTGTTGACGCTCATGACGGTCGAGACGGCACCGTCGGCCGCGGCGATCTCCTCCAACGCCAGCACATAGGACACCGTGTCGGCGCCGGCGCCGCCCCAGCGCTCGGGTACGGTCATGCCCATGAAGCCCAGGCGGCCCATCTCGCCGAGCACGTCGCGCGGGATCGCGCCGTCGGCTTCCCATTGCCGCGTGAAGGGCGCGATGCGCTCCTGCGCGAACTGACGCGCGGTATCGCGTATCAGGCTCTGCGTCTCGGAGAGGATCATCGTGCCCTCAGCAGGCGCTGCTTCTGCCGCGCCCAGTCGCGCTTGGCGGCGGTGGCGCGCTTGTCGTGCTCCTTCTTGCCCTTGGCGAGGCCGAGCTCGACCTTGGCCAGGCCGCGCGCGTTGAAGTAGACCGCGAGCGGCACGATCGTGTAGCCCTCGCGCTGGATGGCGCCGATCAGCTTGTTGATCTGGCGGCGATGCAGCAGCAGGCGCCGCCGCCGGCGCGGCTCGTGGTTGTTGCGATTGCCCTGCAGGTATTCCGGGATATAGGCGTTGACCAGGAACAGGTCGCCGTCGTGCACGGCCGCATAGGACTCGACGATCTGGCTGCGGCCACCGCGCAGCGACTTCACCTCGGTGCCGGTGAGCTGGATACCGGCCTCCAGGCGTTCCTCGATGAAATAATTATGCAGGGCCTTGCGGTTCTGCGCGGCCATGCGGTCTTCGGTGCGGGGAGCGCGGGACATGGTGCTACATGATCTCTACCTTCCCCCGGAGGGGGAAGGTGGCAGCGCGAGGCGCTGACGGATGGGGGATGTCGAAGACGGACAAGGGAGTCCGACTTCGACATCCCTCCTCCGCCCTTCGGGCACCTTCCCCCTCCGGGGGAAGGTCAAGACGGATATCTAGTTGAGCAAGCCGGCGAATACCATGGCCTCGCGCACCTGTTTCTTGGTGCCTTCGCCGCACTCGACCAGTGGCAGGCGCAATTCGGCCGAACACTTGCCCAGCAGCTCGGCGCCGTACTTCACCGGCGCCGGGCTGGTCTCGACGAACAGCGCCTTGTGCAGCGGCATCAGGCGCTCGTTGATCTCGATCGCCTTCTCGATCTGGCGCGCCTTCCAGGCGTCGTGCATCTGGCCCAGCAGACGCGGCGCCACATTGGCGGTCACCGAGATACAGCCATCGCCGCTCTGCACCAGGAAGCCGAGCGCGCTCGCATCCTCGCCGGAGAGCTGGCAGAACTCCTTGCCGGTCTTGATACGGGTGAGCGTCGGGCGCGCCATGTCGTAGCTGGCGTCCTTGATGCCGACGATGCCCTTGACCTTGGACAGGCGGATCACGGTGTTGACCTGCATGTCGCCACCGGTGCGCGGCGGCACGTTGTAGAGCACGATCGGGATATCGACCGCCTCGGCGACAGCCTTGAAGTGCTGGTAGAGGCCTTCCTGGGTCGGCTTGTTGTAATACGGCACGACCAGCATGGCCGCCTCGGCGCCGACCTTCTTGGCGTGCCGGGTGAGCTCGATCGCCTCGGCCGTCGAGTTCGAGCCGGTTCCAGCGATCACCGGCACGCCGGTGCCCTTCGCCGTCTGCACGCAGATGTCGATCACCCGCTTGTGCTCGTCGTAGTCGAGCGTCGGCGACTCGCCGGTGGTGCCGCACGGCACCAGGCCGTCCGTGCCCTCCTCGATCTGCCACTTCACGAAGTTCTCGAAGCCTTTCTCATCGACCTTGCCGCCCTTGAACGGGGTGATGAGCGCGACAAGCGAACCGCTGAACATAGGCTTCCCTCCGGGGTTTTGCCGACCTTAACCCCCGTGTCACAGCGCGGCAAGGCAAGCCCGCCGGTGGGCCCAGACGATCCCCAAGATTGCCGAGCCGCGCGCCGGCCGGTAGGTTGCACCGGGTATCTCCCGACCTTCCCTCCGGCTCGGGCCAAACGATGAACATACGAATCGACCCGCGGATACTAATCGCGGTGGTGATGCTGGCCATACCAGCGCAGGCGCAGCAGAACGATGGTGGCGTCACCGTCTACCGCGGCGCACCGCCGCGCGAAAACGCGCCCGTCACGCCACCTGGCACCGCCGCGCCCACCGGCCCGCGCGTGATCACAACGCAGCCTGACGCCGGTGCCGCGCCGCCGCCGCCGCGCGGTGCTATTCCCGGCGGGCCCTTGAAGCCCGCCGAGCGCCCGACGACGATGGCGCCGCGCAACGCCGATGCGGTCGCCCAGCTCGTCGGGCTGGCGCGCCCGCTGCCATCCGAAGCCGCCGCCGGATTCGCCGCGATCCTCAAGGCGCTCGACGAGACACGGCTGACCGACGCGCGCGAGCACGCGCGCGCCATGGGCAATCCGCTGATCGCGAAGTACGTCGAGTGGTCGATCCTGCGCCATCCACGCGGCGGCGACGGGTTCGCCGCGGCCGCGGCGTTCCTGCGTGCCAATCCAGATTGGCCAGACGACGCGCCGATCCGCCGACAGGCCGAGGATCGCATGGGCGGCGACACGCCGCCGGCCGAGGCGATGGCCTTCTTCAAGGCGTTCCCGCCGCTGACCAGCGCGGGCCATATGCGCCGCCTGGAAGCGGCCGAGGCCGCGGCGCCGACCGAGGTGGCGGCGCTGGCGCGAGACAGCTGGCACAACGCCACCTTCCGCCAGCAGGACGAGGCCGCGTTCCTGGCGCGCTATGGCACCCATCTGCGGTCGGCCGATCACTTGACGCGTTTCGATCGCCTGCTGCGCGAGAACAAGGACAAGGTGGCGCGCGAGCTGCTGCCGCGCTTGTCGCCGGCCGATCAGGCGGTCGCGGAGGCGCGCCTGGCCCTGGCGACGCGCGCGCCGGAAGTCGCGACCATGCTGCGCAACGTGCCGGCCGACCGTCAGGCCGACCGCCGCCTGTTGTTCGAGCGCCTGCGCTGGCTGCGTCGGACCAACGATCAGGCGGGCGCACGCCAATTGCTCCTGAGCCTCGACGCATCGGTGGCGCAGGACGAGGATTGGTGGGTCGAGCGCCAGTACCAGGTCCGAGAATCGTTGCAGGCCGGCCGCGCCGAGGAAGCCTACAAGCTCGTGCTGGGCCACGGGCTGAAGCGCGGCGCCGGCTTCGCCGAGGCCGAGTTCATGGCCGGCTGGATCGCGTTGCGCTGGCTGAAGCGGCCCGACGACGCGCTCAAGCACTTCAAGATCCTCGACGACGGCGTCTCGGCGCCGATCTCCAAGAGCCGCGCCGCCTATTGGCTGGGCCGCGCGCACGAGGCGGCGAAGCGCCCGCTGGAAGCCGCGAGCGCCTACGAACGCGCCGCGCAGCACGGCCAGACCTATTACGGCCAACTCGCCGCCAAGCGCTTGCCCAACCGCGCGCCACTGATGCCGACCGATCCGCAGGCGACGCCGGCGGAACGCGACGGCATCGAGAAGCGCGAGATCGTCACCATCGCGCGCTGGCTGGCGCAAGCCGGCGACGACGAACGTGCCCGGCCCTTCCTGCTGCGCGTCGGCCGCATCGCCCAGAGCGCCGGCGAACTGGCGCTGAGCGCCGCCTTCGCGATCGAGGCGGGCCGCCCCGACATCGCCGTGTCGATCTCGCGTCGCGCCGTCGAAAGCGGCGTAGCGCTCTATGAGTCGGCCTTCCCCGTCGTCGACATGGGCAGCACCGGCTCGATCGAGCGCGCACTGGTGCTGGGGCTGGCCCGGCAAGAGAGCAACTTCCAGACGAGCGTTTCGTCCCCGGCCGGCGCGCTCGGCCTGATGCAGCTCATGCCCGAAACGGCGCGCGCCATGGCGGCCAAGACCAAGCAGCCCTTCGACCTCGCGCGGCTGACCAGCGATCCCGCCTACAACACGTCGCTGGGCACGCAGTACCTCGCCGACATGCTGGAGAAGTTCGGCGGCTCCTATGAGCTGGCGCTGTCGGCCTACAACGCCGGGCCCAACCGCACGGCGCGCTGGCTCGAGAGCATCGGCGATCCGCGCGGCGGCGCCATCGACATGGTCGACTGGGTCGAGCTGATCCCGTTCCGCGAGACGCGCAACTACGTGCAGCGCGTGATGGAGGCGGTGACGGTCTATCGCGATCGCCTCAACGGTCCGTTCCGCGCCGTGCCGGCGCCGAGGCGGTGAGCTGACGGCGATGAAAGACATAAAGGTCTGCGTCTTCGACGCCTACGGCACGCTGTTCGACTTCAATTCGGCGGTGGCGCGTCATCGCGCCGAGATCGGCCCGCAGGCCGACCGGCTGGCGCAGATGTGGCGCGAGAAGCAGATCGGCTACACTTGGGCGCGCAGCCTGATGGGCAAGTACGCGCCGTTCTGGCAGGTCACCGGCGAGGCGCTCGCGCATTGTCTACAAACCTGCGGCCTGCCGCGCGAGGGCGCGCTGCATGACAAGCTGATGCAGGCCTATCTCGTGCTCGACCCCTTTCCCGAGGTGCGCTCGACCCTCGACGCGCTGCACGCGGCCGAGATGCCGTTGGCGATCCTCTCCAATGGCAACCTCGAGATGCTCGAGGCCGTTGTCCGCAACACGGGGCTGGCCGACTACTTCAACGCGCTGCTCAGCGTCGAGGCCGTGAAGATCTTCAAACCCGATCCGCGCGTTTACCGCCTGGTCACCGATCACTTCGCCGTGGCGCCGTCCGACGTGTGCTTCCTGTCGTCGAATGGCTGGGATGCCCACGGCGCGGCGAGCTTCGGCTTCCGCACCCTGTGGGTGAACCGCGCCGACGCCGCGCCCGAAGGACTGCCCGGCACGCCATCGGGCGAGCTGCGCACGCTCGCCGAGTTGCCGACGCTGGTGTTGCCGTAGCGTCTTTGGGAGCGCCGGCTCTTCCTTCAGCGCGTATCCCTCAACGCATGTGCTCCCAGAGTTCGCGTTCGCGCTCGTGCGAGTCGACCTCCAATCCCGCGAAATCGCCGCGCGAGACCACGCCCACGACCCGGCCGCCTTTCACCATTGGCAGATGGCGGAACCCGCCGTCCCACATGAGTCGCAATGCGTCGAGGGCCGTCTGCTCCGGCGACAGGGTCAGGGGATCGCGCGTCATCACGTCGCCGAGCCGGGTGGCGGCTGCATCCCGTCCACTCGCCAGGACACGGCTCACCGCATCACGCCCCGTGAAGATGCCAACCAGCCGCCCAGCCTCGTCGACCACAGCGACGGAACCGCAGCGTCGTTCGCTCATGCGGCGGCACGCCTCGATCACCGACGTGGAGTCGGCGAGTACCAGCGGGTCCTGATCCAGTGTGACATCGGAAAGTTTTCTCATCGAAGGTAGTATAGGCGTTTCCGCGCGCCCCGATTTGATCTGCCTCAACGAAGGGCTGAGACCGCTTCGCAGGAGTGGACGCTGCGGTAGATGGAGCCTCCGAGCCCCAGCCCGTTGCCATGCTTAAACTGAGTAGTGCGGGCTTAAATCTTGCGATTCTGCGCGTTCCAGTGACGCTCGAGGTTGGCGATCAGCGCCGGGCTGAAGTGGCAGAGCGCCTGCTCGCGCGCATAGACGGCGGCGTAGCGGCGGAAAGTATCGAGCGGCTCCAGCCCGACGCGGAAGGCCACGCGGTTGCTGCGCGCGCTGACCATGCCGGAGCTGGTCAGCCCATGCACCGCCTCCTCGACCGCGGCCTCGATGTCCTGTGACGGCGCGAGCTTGTCGATGATCATCCGGCCTTCCGGGCTGTCGCACTCCAGGCGCTTCTCGTACATGATCGCCTGGCGCGCGACACGATCGCCGACGAAGCGCGGCAGGCGCAGATTGGCCATGCCGGGAATGATGCCTTCCTTGCGCGCCGGCAAGGTCATGTAAGTGTCGGCGCCGGCGATGTTGTAATCGCACACCAGCAGTACCTGGCAGCCGCCACCGATCGCGAACGTGTCGACCTGGCTGATCCAGACCTTCTCCTTCGTGTCGCCGCTCGCTTCGTCGGGACCGATGTCGGGGCGCGCGAGGCCGCGCATCGCCTTGTTGACCCAGCCGAGGTCGCGCCACAGGTACCAGATGTAATCGATCTTGCCGTAGTAGAGATGCGTGAGGTTGATGCCGGCGTTGAAGATGCGGCGTCCCCGGTACTTGGGGTGCTCGACGTAGTCGCCACGCAGCACGCAGACCTGGGTTTGCGGATCGAGCAGCGCCAGATCGACGGCGATCTCCATCGGCGCCATGGTCGCGGCGTCCTCGGCGTTGAGGTAACGCGGATTGCGCAAGGTCACATACGAGGCCTGGCCGCGCCGCTCGACGGTGGCGAACTCCAGGTCGGCCTTGCCGTCGCGGTCATAGGCGGCGAAGCGCTCCAGCGAATCCGCCCGCGGCAGCAGCATGGCGTGGCACAGATGCGTGCCGGTGTCGGCGCGCGCCAGCACGGCGTGACACAGGATGCCCTGGTCGATCTCGACGCCATCCTTGTCGCCCTGCTTGCCGGCGCGTTCGACTTCGACCTCGGCCCCGGTCGGGCACAGGCCGGGCACGAGCGCGGCCGCGTCATAGATCAGCCGTTCGACACGCACGAACTTGCGCATGTGGTCGGTGAGGCGATTGTAGATCTCGAGGATATGCGCCGCGGTGAACCGCCGCCGGCTCTCGCGCGCCGCGTCGAGCAGCGCGGCCGCGGCCTCCTGTTGCGCTGGCGTGCGCCGCGGCTTCGGCGGGAGCTGCGCGCGCAGCTCGCGTTCCAGGCGCCAGAACTGGCCGAAACGCGCCGCGTCCTCGGCATAGCCGCCGGCGGCCTCCGGCCGCGCCGCCATCCAGGCCTGCACGCGCGGCGCGTCGAGCCCGGCAGCCAGCAGCTTCTGCATCATCGATCCTCCACCTTGTCGTCCATGATCACACCGACCCGGCGTGGCACGGTCAAGCGTCGCGCTGCTATATGATGATCGCCCGTACCCCAGAGTTCGACCATGGACATCCCCTCGCCCGTCTACGCCGATGTCGAAGCCGCCGCGCACCGCCTCGCCGGCGCGGCGATCCGCACCCCCCTGCTGGAGAACCCGCGCGTCAACGACCGGCTGGGCGGGCGCGTGCTGATCAAGGCCGAGACCTTGCAGCGTACCGGCTCGTTCAAGTTCCGCGGCGCCTACAACTTCATCGCCCAGCTCTCGCCGGCGCAGCGCAAGGCCGGGATCGTCGCCTGGTCCTCGGGCAATCACGCCCAGGGTGTCGCCGAGGCCGCACGCATCCTGGGCACGCCGGCGACCATCGTGATGCCGAGCGACGCGCCTTCGATAAAAGTCGCAAATACCAGGGCGAGCGGCGCCACGGTTATCAGCTACGACCGTATCAAGGACGACCGCGAGGCGATCGCGCGCGACCTCGCCACGCGCGAGGGCCGAACGCCGATCCCGCCCTACGACCATCCCTGGATCATCGCCGGCCAGGGCACGACCGGCATCGAGGCGGTCGAGCAGGCGCGCGCGCTCGGCGTCGCGCTCGACGCGATCGTCGCGCCGTGCAGCGGCGGCGGCCTGTCGACCGGCGTGGCCACCGCGGTGAAGCATCTCAGCCCCGCGACCGAGTGCTACGCCGCCGAGCCGGCCGGCTTCGACGACCTCGCGCGCTCGCTCGCGTCAGGGGAGATCAAGCGCAACGACAGGCTGGTCGGCTCGTTCTGCGACGCGCTGCTGGCGCCGGAGCCGGGCAGGATCACCTTCCCGATCGCCCGACGCTTGCTGTCGGGCAGCATCGTGGCGAGCGACGACGAGGTCGCCGAGGCGATGGAACTGGCCTTCCGCGAGTTCAAGCTGGTGGTCGAGCCAGGTGGCGCGGTCGGGTTGGCCGCGGTGCTGACCGGGCGGCTGGCGGCGCGCGGCCGCACCGTCTGCGTCGTCTGCTCCGGCGGCAATGTCGACGGCGCCACCTTCCGCGAGGCGCTGGCGACGGCGCTGCGGCGCGCGGCGTGAACGCGCGCGAGATCCTCGCCACAAGCGGCGCCGGCCGGCGCAGCGTCGAGACGCGCATGATCGTCACGATCTGCGGCACGGTCGCCGCCGCCAGCTTCGTCTTCGGCTACGTGCGCGCGGCAGACCATGGTCATGCGATATTCTCCGGCCTGCAGGGCGTCGCCAACGCGCTGCTCGCGGCCGCGCCGCTGATTGGCTTCGAGATCAAAGGCCAGCGCCAGCGCCCGCTGGCGAAGCTGCGGCGCCTGCCCTTCGCCCTGTTCTTCGCGCTGAAGGTGGCGGTGTACCTCGTCGTGATCGTCGCCTCGATCGTCATCGCGCGCGAGCTGTTCGCGGGCGTGGTGCCGCAATCGATGGGATTCGACGAGAACTTCCGCGAGATCCTGTTCTTCGCCGCCTTGATGTCGCTGGGTAGCAACCTGGTGATCGAGATCGGCGCTCTCGTGGGCTTCGGCGCGCTGCGCCGCCTGCTGACCGGCCGCTACTTCCGGCCACGTCGCGAGGAACTGGTTTTCGCCGTGATCGACATGGCGAACTCGACCAGCACGGCGGAACGGCTGGGCGATCTGGAGTTTCACGCCCTGCTCAATGACTTCTTCGCCGATATCGGCGACGCCGCGTACGACTACGATGCGGAGATCCACAAATATGTTGGCGACGAGGTGATCCTGTCGTGGCCGGTTTCGCGGGGGCTGAAAGAGAGCCGCGCCGTGCTCTGCGTGTTCGCCGCCGCCCAAGGCATCAAGCGGCGCGCCGCCTGGTATAGCGCCCGCTTCGGAATCGTGCCGACCTTCCGCGCCGCGCTGCATGTCGGCAGCGTCGCCGCGGGCGAGATCGGACAGCAGCGGCGCGAGATCGCTTATGTCGGCGACACGCTCAACACCGCGTCGCGCCTGCTCGACGCCGCCCGCGATGCCGGACGCGATCTCGTGGTATCGAAGGCGCTGCTCGACCAGTTGGCGCTGCCCGCCGGCCTCGTCGTCGAGTCGCTGCCGCCGGCGGAGGCCGCGGGCAAGCGCGAGAAGGTAGCCTTGGCGGCGCTGAGCCTGGCCTGAGGGCTACACTCCCGCCTGCGTGCCCAACGGCGGCAGGGTCAGCCGGAATAGCGCCCCGCCCATGGCGCTGCGCGCGACCTCAACCTTGCCGCCGTGCTGCACCGCGACCTCGTGCACGATCGCCAGCCCCAGGCCGGCACCGCCGCCGCGGTCTTGGCCGCGCCAGAAACGCTCGAAGATGTGCTGCTGTGCCTCGGCCGTCACCCCGGGCCCGGCGTCGTGCACCTCCAGCCGCACGTCGTTGGCCTCGCCCTCGATGACGACGTTCACCGACTGGCCGCGCGGCGTATAGCGCAGCGCGTTCTCGACCAGATTGCGCGCCGCCGCGGCGAGCATCTCGGCGTTGCCGGCGACGCGCACCGGCCGGTCGGGCGCCTGCAGCGACAGCTGCTTGCCGGCGGTCACCGCCAACGGCGCGAGCCGCGCCACGACGTCGCCCGCCACCTCGGCGAGATCGACCGGATCCTTGGCGATCGGCAGGCGCGAATCGAGACGCGACACCGCCAGCAGCTGCTCGATGATGCGGCTCATGCGCTCGACATCGGCGCGGATGGTATCGGCCATGCCGCGGTCTTCCAGCGCGTCGAGGCGCGCCCGCAGCACGGCCAGCGGCGTGCGTAGTTCATGCGCGGCGTTGGCGGTGAAGCGGCGCTGCTCGGCGAACCCCAGCGCCAGGCGGTCGAAGGCCTTGTTCACCGCGTCGACCAGCGGGCGGATCTCGGCGGGCACGGCCGTTTCCAGACGCGTCTCGGGCCGCGACGCGTCGACAAGGTTGGCCTGCTCGGCCGCGCGTGTCACCGGCCGCAGCGAGCTGCGCACGGTCCACAGCGCGATCGCCATGATGATCACGAAGATCGGCACGACCACCGGCAAGACCTCGGGGAACACCGAAGTCAGGATCCAGTGACCGATGTCGTCATGCAGCGGCTCCGGGCGCATGACGGCGACGCGCAGTGGCCCGACCCCGCGGACCTCGCGCGTCACCAGCGCCAGCTGGTGACGCGAGCCGCTGGCGACGCCCGGCGGCGCGTCGACCACCATGTAGGGCAGCCGCCAAGCCGTGGACGGCGAGATCGGCAGCAACATGCCGGTGCCAACAGGCGAATCCATGATGATGCGGCCGGAGCGAGGATCGAGCACGAAGATCCGCAGGCCATCGATGGCGGAAAGCTCGTGCCGCGTGCGGTCGGAGAGTTTCAGCTCGATGGTGCCATCGGGCAGCCGGCGCGCGTCGCCCGCCACGAGGGTGGCGATGTCGCCCAGCTCGTCATCGGCGAAAACGTCGCGCGCGTCCCACAGCCAGTAGACATACAGGGCCGTCAGACCAACGACCGACAACCCCGCGAGCAGCAGGAAATTCCTGAGCAATCGCTTGCTGATCGAGATTGTCCGCTTCGCGCTCACACCCTCACCACACTCTCATCCGGCGGGGAGGATAGTCGCAAAGGCCTATACAGTCTCGACGGGCTTTTCGGCCGTGAGCATGTAGCCGACGCCGCGGATGGTGTGGATGGCGACGCTGGCGCCAGCACCGACCAGCCGCTTGCGCAGGCGCGAGACACTGGCCTCCATGGCGTTGGAATCGACCTCGTCGTCGAAACCGTAGAGGCCATTCTCGATCGAACGGCGGGTAACGACCTGGCCGACCCGACGCATCAGCAGCTCGAGCAGGGTGAGTTCGCGGCGCGGCAGCGTGAGCGCGGAACCCTCGACAGCGACGGCGCTGGTCGTGGAGTCGAACTCGAGATTGCCGGCACGCAGCCGCATGCCAAGCGCGCCGTTGGGCCGCCGCATGATGGCGCGCAGGCGGGCCAGCAACTCGGACATGGCGTAAGGCTTTCCAATATAGTCGTCGGCGCCGACATTAAGCCCGGCCACCCGCTCGTCGAGCGCATCGCGCGCCGTGGTGACGATCACCGGCGTCGGATCGTTGGCCCGCCGCCAATCGCGCAGCAGGTCGAGCCCATCGCCATCGGGCAGCGCGAGGTCGAGCAGCACCGCGTCGTAGCGTACGGCGGCGACCGCGGCGCGCGACTCGTCGACCGAGCCGGCGACATCGACGGCGAAACCCTCGCGCGCCAGGTTGGCGCGAACGAGGTCGGCCAGCTCCGACTGGTCTTCGACAATCAGGAGACGCATGGGCTACTCCGCTTGGCCAGCCCGGCGCGGTCGCTAACCATCCCAATGATGGGCCGCGATGCCGCGCCGAGACTGCTGGCTCATGTCAGCTTCATCACCTAGCTACCCCGGCTTCCCGACAGGAACCTGACGAAACAGAGTTCCCAATGCAGCTTTTCACAAGTATTTGGCCCCAAGCCATCTCCTAAATTACAGAACTTTTAGCGTAAATTAGTTCTACATTTTACGCACCATGTAAATCGCGTCGTCGCCGTAGCTCGCGAGGCTCTTTCCGATCGACGTGGCGGCAAACCCCCGGCGCGACCAGAAGTCGGCGGATTTGTTGACCGCTGTCAATGCGAGGCGGGCGAAGCCGTTGTCGTTCGCGATCGCCGCCAGGATCCCGACCACAGCCGCGCCCAGCTGTTGACCACGAGCGTCCGGCAGCAACGCGACGTCATGAATGTAAAGGCAGTCCGCGCCATCGGGCAGCGTGCCCAGCAGGGTGTCGAGCGCCGGCGGTCGGCCGACGATGCCGGGATGCGCGATCGCATAGCCGATCACCGTGTCGCCGGGCTGCGCGATCAGGCAGCCGGCGGGAAACAGCCGCAGCCGTTCAGCCGGTACCGCCTCGCGTTCGGGATGCCCGGGATGGACGATCGCGCCGATGCGATCGACATCGAGCAGATCGCCGGCGCGCATCGGCCGCCACGCCGGCGTCGCCATGTCAGTTGGGGCGCCGGTTGGCGCTGACCAGCCGGTACATGCCCTCGACGTTGAGCGCGCCCATCTGCTGGAAGCCACCCCAGTCCTTGTACTTGGAGATGTCGACGAGCGCCTTGGTCTCCTCGAGCGTCTTGCCGGCGCGCACCGCCGCCAGCACCTGGTTGCGCAGGTCTTCCATATAGCCGCGGAAAGCGGTGACGTTCTTCTTGTCGCCCAGCGCGCCATGGCCCGGCGCAAGGATGTCGAACTCCATCGCCTCGACGCGCTTCAGCGAGTCGATCCACTCCTCGAGATAGGCGTCGGGCCAGTCGCGGAAGCCCAGCGAGTTCACCGGGATGAAGTCGACGGCGAAGATCAGCTTCTCGGCCGGCAGGCGCATCACGATCGAGTTGTTGGAGTGGTTGCGCCCGACATAGTGCAGCTCGAGCTTGGTGCCGCCGAGGTCGATGTCGAGCCGCTCGGTGAAGGTCACCGTCGGCACGGCGGTCGGCCGCTTCTCGCCGACGATCACCGTGCGCGCGTTGGCGTGCGCCACGACCACGGCGGTATCGGCGAAGACCTCGCCGCCGGAGATATGGTCGGCGTGGTCGTGGCTATAGACCATGTACTTCACGGCCTTATCGGGGAAGCGCGTCTTGAGCTCGCCCTTGAGCCACTCCGCCGTCGATTTGTTGATCGGATCGGTGGTGATGATGCCGTCCGACGTGACGATGAAGATCGAATAGTGGTTGTTGTTGCGGAAGCGATAGACCTCACCGGCGATCTTGGTGATCTCGCGCACCGGGTTGGCCGCGGACGGTAGCGCCTGGCCCGCCGTCTGCGCCGATGCGGAAGACACCGCTGCAACGAGCGTCGCGATCGCGAGCGCCGCACCCAAAAGCTTCATTGTGCCCTCCCTCGCAAGTGTCCAGCCGATTCACCAACACGCGGCCAGCCGATTCCTTCCGTCACGTGCCCGCGCGCTCGACCATCGCCTGCAGCAGGATCTGGCAGCCGGCGGCGATGTCCTCCTTGCGCGCGTCCTCGATCTCGTTGTGGCTGATGCCGTCCTTGCAGGGCACGAAGATCATGCCCGTGGGCGCCACTTTCGCCACGTAACAGGCGTCGTGGCCGGCGCCGCTGACGATGTCCATATGCGCCATGCCGGCGCGCTCGGCGGCCGAACGCACAGCCTCGACGCACTTGGCATCGAACGGCGTCGGCGGGAAGTACCAGATCTGCTCGATGCCGACCTCGAGGCGATGCTCGGCGGCGATGCGCGCGGCGACCGAACGCATCTCGGCGTCCATGTCGGCGAGCTGCTTGTCGTCGGGATGTCGGAAATCCAAGGTCATGAACACGCGGCCGGGAATCGTGTTGCGCGACTGCGGCTTGCTCTCGATCACGCCCACCGTCGCGCGCCCGTTCGGCCGTGAGCCGATGCGCCGCGCCTCGGCGATCAGCAGCGCGGCGCCGAGCAGCGCATCGCGCCGCCCCTCCATCGGCGTCGTGCCGGCATGGCTCTCCATGCCGGTCCAATTGATCTCATACCAGCGCTGGCCCTGCGCCGCGGTCACCACGCCTATGGTTCGCTGCTCGCGCTCGAGGATCGGCCCCTGCTCGATATGCGCCTCGAAGAACGCGCCGACCGGGCGGCCGCCCACCACCTCCTTGCCGTCGTAGCCGATCTTCCTGAGCGCCTCGCCGAAGGTAATGCCCTCGGGATCTGTGCGTGACAGCGCGTAGTCGACGCTGAACACACCACCGAACACACCCGAGGCCACCATCGCCGGCGCGAAACGACAGCCCTCTTCGTTGGTCCAGACCGCGACCTCGACCGGCGCTTCGGTCTCGTAGCCGGCATCGTTGAGCGCGCGCACGACCTCCAGCCCCGCGAGCACGCCGTAGCAGCCGTCGAACTTGCCGCCGGTCGGCTGGGTGTCGAGGTGGCTCCCGGTCATGATCGGTGGTCGGCTCATGTCGCGGCCCGGTCGGCGCGCGAAGATGTTGCCGACCTGGTCGATCCGAATCTCGCAGCCGGCCTCGCGGCACCAGCGCACGAAAAGGTCGCGGCCCTGGCGATCGAGATCGGTGAGCGCGATACGGCAGACGCCGCCTTTGTCGGTGCCGCCGATCCGCGCCATCTCCATCAGGCTGTCCCACAGCCGGTCGGCGTTGATCCTGAGATTGCCGCTATCCGTAACGCTCATCGCACTCTCCCTCACGAGCGGACGGTACTGGAAAGGAGCCCGGCATGCTGAGGAAAAACCATCTCGATCTCGCACGCACCCCGGACGCGCCCGTAGATGGTTCGCAATGCGGTTACCAGTTCGTGGCGATCCCTTGGGCGATTCGACACCAATGTCTGGCGAGCCAACGAGGACAGGTGTGTGGTGTGCCGCCTCGGGCGCGGTGCCGACGACGAGCACGGCCATCTGGTGAACATGCGCGGCGGGACGATGATGCGGATGACGAGCCGATGTCCGAGTTCGGCGCGGATCTGCTGCACGAGGGCGAGTACGTGTCGATCACCGAGCACGATGGCATCGTGCGGCCGCTCAGGGCGGTGTCGGTGAAGTAGCCTTCGGGCGAGACGCAAGACGGCCCGCCGTGATGGCGGGCCGTTCCGTTTGTGCGCTTCTAGCGGCGGCGATCGTCGCCGCCTTTGTCGTCGCGATCGCGGCCGGGCGGCTTGACCTGAGGCTGCGGCGGTGGAGCCGCAGGCTTCGCCTGCTGCGGCGGCGCAGCCTGTCGCGGCGGCTGGGGAGGCGGGGCGGCCTGCGGTGCCGGACGCGGTGGCTCGGGCGGTTTGGCCTGCTGCACCGGCGGCGGCGCCGGACGCGGCGGCTCCGCAGCCTTCGGCGGCGCGACCGGTGGCTTGGGTGGCTCCGCGGCCTTGGGCGGCGCAGCCGGCGGCTTCGGTGGCTCCGCGGCCGTCGGCGGCGTGACCGGTGGCTTGGGCGGATCAGCGGCCTTCGGTGGCGCGACCGGTGGCTTCGGCGGCTCTGCGGCCTTGGGCGGCACAACCGGTGGCTTCGGCGGTTCCGCAGCCTGTGGCGGCGTGACCGGTGGCTTGGGCGGATCAGCGGCCTTCGGTGGCGCGACAGGTAGCTTCGGCGGCTCTGCGGCCTTGGGCGGCACAACCGGTGGCTTCGGCGGTTCCACAGCCTGTGGCGGCACAACCGGTGGCTTCGGCGGCTCCGCAGCCTGTGGCGGCGCGACCGCCGGCTTGGGCGGATCAGCGGCCTTCGGTGGCGCGACTGGTAACTTCGGCGGCTCCGCGGCCTTCGGAGTCTCACCAGGTTTGCCGGCGGGCTTATCGGATTGCGGCGGACGAGCCGGCACGGCCTGGTTCGGCTTCGCCGGATCGTCGGTCTTGGCGGGTGGCGCTGCCATAGTCGGCTCGCCGGGCTTGGCTGGCGGCGTGGCGGCCGGCGGCTCGCCCGGTTTGGCAGGCGCCGGTGTCGGCGCCGCACGATCGGTCTCGCGACCATCTCGCGTCCGTAGGTTCGGCAGCTGGCGTTCGCCCGGCCCAGGCGTGCCCGGCGCCGCCTGTCCCGTCGGCGGTTGGGTCCGTGAGAGCTGCGGGCCCGGCGCCGTGGCGGTCGGGCGGTCCTGGCGGCTGGGTCGGCCCAGCACCGGGCTGTCGGCCAGCGGCGCACGCCGCAAGTCGACGCCCTGCGGGGGCTTGGCATCAGATGCTGGCGCCTTGCCCGGCTCGGCCGTCGAAGTCACCGTCGCGGTCGCAGCGACCGGCGGCGCCGCAACAGGCGCCACCTGCGCGCGCGCGAGCTGATCGGGCGCGACGCGAATGGCCGCGCGATCGACCCGGTCGCCGCGCAGGAAAACCTGCTGAGGCACGACGGTCGTGTAGCGCTGGTTGATGAAGGTCGGGCGAGCGCGATCATCGCCTGGCCGGCCGTCGCGGCGTGCATCGTCGCGACGGTCATCGCGGCGCGGATCGTCGCGGAAACGCGGGTCGCGGCGGCGCTCGACATACTCGATGCGCCGGTCAACATCACCGACGTTGAAGACGTTGGTGATGTTGAGGTTGCGGATATACGTGCGGTTCGCAGTGTACGGTGGCACATAGACCTCGCGCGGTCCCAACGGGAACCAGCCCACCGGCGCTATCGCGGCGCCGATCGCCAGCGCGGCTCCCGCCGCGGCGACATCGACAAAACCAACCACGGCCGGGGCATAGACCGGACGCGTCTGACGCTGCGGCGGCACCCAGTACCAACGGCCGCCATTGCTCACCCATCGGCCGTAATGTGAGGGAGCGAAGCCCCAGGGCTGATCGTCGACCCAGGTCCAGCCCCATGGATCGACCCAGCGCCAGCGGCCGTGACGATACGGCGCCCAACCCACTGGCACCCTGTACGGCGCCCAGACGCGGCCGTAGTCGCCAACGGTACTCCACGTACCGTAGTAGTCGAGTTCCTCGACGCCGGTAACGCCGGGCGGCACGTACTGAACGGATTGTGTCGTGACGATCTGGCGATCGCGCGGCGCCCACTCCCGCGGCATCGGCGGCGTGGCCATTCGCACGGTCTCGAACACCGGCGGCGACGTACCGGACAACACGCCGATCTCGCCGGCCCGTACGACAAGCTCCGTGCCGTTGGCCGCGATGACGCGCGCGCTGCCCGCACGGACGCCGACACGGGTAGCGTCGTCGGTGGTGCCGGCTTCGATCATGTAGTCGCCGTCACCGACCAGCATCACGGAGCCGCGCGGCGTGAGGACCTCGACCGGCTGGCTTTGCGGCAGGCCGACAGTCTTGACGTCGATGCGGCCTTGGGAAATGCGCAGACGAAACTCCTCGTCGGTCAGCGACAGGGTTTCGAGTTGCGTGCTGCCCTGCATGCGTATGCGCGTGGCGCCGACAAAGATCTCGGCGCGGCCGTTGGGCTCGGTCCACAGCGCATTGCCCGAGGTCATCGGGTAGTTGATCGCGGCCGGAGCCCAATTGGTCTCCTCGCGATCATGATAGGAGACGGCGCCGTTGATGTAAGCGACACGGCCGACGCGCCCCGGCGGATCCGCTGTTTGCGCCAAGCCCATAGAGACGCTGACAAAGGTGGCGGCTACCAGCACCCCTATACCACGCAGATATTTGCCCATGCGTTCCTCCGCAATAAGCCACAACGCACAACGCCAGGGGGCGCGGGCCGTTGCGTGTCGGGACGGAGGTCATCTCGGGGCAGCCGGTAACAGCGCATGACGGCCAAGCCCCCTGCCTCATGCATATCGGTCGCGCCGCATGATCGCTTGCGGTTCGGCGGCGCAACGTCTCAGCTTGGCCGTTCGCGCACACCAAAGACGAAGGACGGTAATGCTGCCGCTTCAGGGGATTCTGGCTCTCGATTTGACACAGGTGATCGCCGGGCCCACCGCCGGCCAGATCCTCGGCGACATGGGGGCCGACGTCATCAAGGTCGAGCCGCTGAGCGGCGATCACTTTCGCCCGCAGCTCGGCGGCGCCTGGGTGCCGGGCATGAACCGCAACAAGCGCGGCCTGGCGATCGACCTCAAATCCGACGGCGGCAAGGAGGTCCTGCGCCGCCTGGTGAGGAAGGCCGACGTCTTCATGGAGGCCTTCGTGCCCGGCGTGATCGCCTCGCTGGGCTTCGGCTACGACACCGTGCAGGCGCTCAACCCGCGCGTGGTCTACCTCTCGATCTCCGGCTATGGCCAGACCGGCCCCTATAGCGAGCGACCGGGCTACGATCCCTGCATCCAGGCCGAGGTCGGGCTGATGGAAGCGACCGGCGAGATGGACGGCCCGCCGGCGCGGGTCGGCGCCGCGCCTGTCGACCAGATGACCGGCTCCTACGGCGCGCTGGGCGTCGCCATGGCGCTGCTGCAGCGCCACCGCACCGGCCGCGGCCAGCACATCGACCTGGCGCTCTACGATGTCGGCGTGCAGATCATGAGCCACTGGCTGACCAATCTCGGCCATACCGGCGAGGACCCCAGGCGCATGGGCGCCTCGCACACGCTGATCGTGCCGCTGCGCAATTTCGACACCAAGTCCGGCCCGATCTACGTCGCCTGCACCAACGACTCGTTCTGGAAACGACTCGTGACGGCGCTTGATATCGCCGAGATCGGCGCCGATCCGCGCTTCGCCACCAACAAGCTGCGCCTCGCCAACCGCGCCGATCTCGAGCCGCTGCTGGAGAGAGTGTTCGCCGCGCAGACACGGGAGGCGCTGCTCGAGAAGCTTGTCGATGCCGGCGTGCCTTGCGCGGCGGTGAAGACGGTCAGCGAGATGGTGCGCGATCCGCATGCGCAGGCGCGCGGCAGCGTGCTGAACATGGACTACCCGGGCATCGGCAGGGTGATGGCCGCCAACAATCCGCTGCGCCTCTCCGACGCGCCGCTGGCGGTCCATCGCCTGGCACCGCGCCTGGGCGAGCACACACGCGAGCTGATGCGCGACGTCGGCTACAGCGACGACGAGATCGCCGCGCTCGCCAAAGCCAACGCCATCAAGATCCATGAGGGGGACACGCCATGAGCGACCGCGGAATCGCCGCCGTGCGGGAGAAGCTCGCCAAGCTGCCGCGCTCGGCCGAGCAGACCCTCGAAGAGTCTCGCTCGATCTACGACAAGGCGACGCGCGCTTTTCCGCTGCCCGCCGACATCACCCGCGAGGACGTCACCTTGGGCGGCGTGCCCGCCGAGCGGCTGACGCCGCAACAGGCGCGCAAGGACCAGGCGCTGATCTATCTGCATGGTGGTGGCTACGGCACCGGCTCGCCGCGTTCGCATCGCCATCTCGCCGGCGACATCGCCAAGCGCGCCGGCGTCGTGGCCCTGGTGCCCGACTACCGGCTGGCGCCCGAGAACCCCTTCCCGGCCGCCGTCGACGATGCGCTCGCGGTCTATCGCGACGCGCTCAAGCAGTTCGCGCCGCAGCGCATCGCCGTCGCCGGCGACTCGGCGGGCGGTGGACTCACCATCGCCGTGCTGCTGGCGGCGCGCGATGCCGGGCTACCGATGCCGGCGGCCGCCGTCTGCATCTCACCCTGGACCGACATGACCGCGAGCAGCGCGAGCTACACCGAGCGCGCCGCGGCCGATCCGCTGGTCACCATGGACGGATTGGTGCGCTGGCGTCAGTTCTACATCGGCGACGGCGATCGCCATCATCCGCTCGCTTCGCCGGCGCATGCCGACCTCAAGGGCCTGCCGCCGCTGCTGATCCAGGTCGGCGGCGACGAGATCCTGCTCGATGATGCGCGCCTGCTGGCCGACAAGGCGCGCGCCGTCGGCATCGACACCGTGCTCGAGGTCTGGCCGCAGATGATCCATGTCTGGCACTGGTACTTCCCGATGCTCGACGAAGGCGAGCGCGCCAACGCCGCCATCGCCAATTTCATGCGCGGCCGCCTCGCCGCCTGATGGCGCCCAAGGTCTGAGGTGACGTTCGCTTCATCTGTCATTCCGAGCGCAGCGAGGAATCTAGGGGCCTTCCTGGATCCCTCGCTACGCTCGGGATGACAGTCGGACCTTAGTCGCCGCCGTATCCGGCGATCACGATCACGGTGAGCGACTCGGGCAGGTCGGCTTTCACGAGATCGAGCGTGCGGCTGGTCGGCCGCACGAGTTCGTAGTTGCCCTGGCCGAGATAGCCGAGGAAGCGGTCGAGCGAGCTGGGGCCCCAGTAATGCATGGGCAGCACGATGCGCGGCTGGATCTGCTTGACCACATCGGCCATGTAGGGCTGGCCCATGGTGTAGCCGCCATCGATCGGCACCATCAGCACGTCGATGCGGCCGAGATCCTCGAGATGCTCGGGCGTCAGGCGATGGTGCAGGTGGCCGAGATGCGCCACGCACAGATCGCCGACGCGGAACACGAAGATCGAGTTGCCGCTGAAACGCGTGCTGCCGTCGCCCCATTCGCGCACGTTGGTCGGCACGTTGAAGACCTGCAGGTCCTTCATCGTCACATTGTGGCGCGCCTCGACTCGGCCCTGCGCCCAGCCGCGCAGCACGTGGGTCACGCCCGGCTCGATGTCGTCGGTGAAATGCGTGGAGTGCGCGTTGTTCATCGTCACGATGTCGGGGCGCTTTCCATACCCGTTGTAGCCGTTGTAGTCGGTGATCGCGCGCACGGTCTGCGGCGTCTCGATCAGGAAGCTGGCGTGGCCGACGAAGGTCACGCGCATGGCGCTGACGACTTTCTCCTGCGCCAGGAAGTTCGCCCGGTGCACGCCGGGCCGCCACTCTGCCACGTTCTTGTTGCAGCGCGCCTCGGCGGGGAGCGCGCCCAGCATGGCGAGCGCGAGGCTCGCCAGCAGGAGCAACGGACGGCGAAGACTGGTCACGGTCATGGCGCCTCTCCCTGCATCGGCGGCCTCATGGCGATGCAAGACTAGCACCAGCGTCTCAGGCGTGGGGAATACGACGTCTTCGGGCCGCGCCGCTCCAGCGGCGCTTATGGGGTGCCCGCCATGAGGCGTCGCTGGAGCGACGCGGCCGAAACGGCCCCGTAATAATCCAAGGAAATCCTAGCTGTAGATGACTTTCCCTACGTACCCACAAGGGGCTGTGGATTGACTCTAGGGGCCAGGAAGACTAGAACAAATACAGAACATTCACATCGCCAGCACAGCCTTCGAGGGGACCGTGACGGTCATTTTCCCCAGCGCTTTCGCTCCCGCTCCTGCCATCCGGTCCGACGCGCCGGTGCTGGTGCTGGATCGCGCCGAGCCCGATCGCGAGGGCGAGCTGCGCCGGCTGCGCGAGACGGTGCGCCGGCTGGAGCGCGGCGGCATCGCGTCGAGCGCGCCGGCCATCCCGCTTGATGTGACCGAGATCGACGCCACGCTGCCCGATGGCGGGCTGGCCAGTGGCGCGCTGCACGAGATCGTGCCCGGCGACGCCGCGCATGACGGCGCCGCCCTGGGCTTCGCCGCCGCTATCCTGGGCCGCTTCGCCCAGGCGCGGCGCGGCCAGATCCTGTGGATCCATCGCACCGCCGGCGCGCTGACCGCGCCGCCTTATGCCCCGGCCCTGGCCGCTTTTGTCGATCCGGCGCGCGTGATCCTCGCCTCTTCCCGACGCGTCGAGGACGCGCTGTGGACCATGGAGGAAGGCCTGCGCTGCGGTGCGCTGGCCGCGGTGGTCGGCGAGATCGACAAGGTCGAACTGGCCGCGACGCGACGCCTGCAACTCGCCGCCGAGAAGAGCGGTGTGCCGGCGCTGCTGCTGCGCGTCGCCGACAAGAAGAGCGCGGCGATCTCCGCGGCGGTCACGCGCTGGCGCGTCACCTCGGCGCCGTCGCGTTCGCGCCTCGATGCCGATGGCCAATCGCTCGACGACATCGGCGGCCTGCGCTGGCGCCTCGATCTTCTGCGCAATCGCTTCGGCGATCCGGCGCGTACCGAAACCCCCTCGTGGCTGGTGGAGTGGACCAATGAAAAGGGTCATCTCGCTGTGGTTTCCGAAACTGTCGGCCGACCGCATGGCGCGCCGGCACAAAGACTGGCTGGCTAAGACCGCCGCCCTGATCGGCTTTCATCAGGGCGGCCCGCGCATCGTCGCGGTCAACGAGCATGCGCGCACCGCGGGCATCCGCGCCGGCCAGCGCCTGGCCGATGCCCGCACCCTGGTGCCCGATCTCACCACGGCGCATGCCGAGCCCGAGGCGGACCTGAAGCTGCTCGAGACGCTCGCCGGCTGGTGCGAACGCTACACGCCCTGGGTGGCGATCGATCCGCTGGGTGGCGCGCTGATCGACTCCGGCGTCGAGATGGACGCCGCCGCGCAGGGCGTCGACCGCATGGCGACGGCGACGTTCGGCGGCGATGGCGGGCTGATGCTCGACGTCACCGGCTGCGGTCATCTTTTCGGCGCAGGCATCGAGGGCGAGCGCGCCCTGCTCGCCGATCTCACCGCCCGTCTTGCGCGGCATGGCTTCACGGCGCGCGCGGCGATGGCCGACACCGCCGGCGCCGCCTGGGCGCTGGCGCGTTTTGCCGAAAGGCAAAAAGACCTGCTGGCGCCGGTCGCCGGCCATCGCACGCTGCTGTCCGCCTTGCCGATCGAGGCGCTGCGGCTCGACGCGACCACGGCCGAGACCCTGCGTCGCCTCGGCCTGCGCCGCATCGGCGATCTGCTGCCCATGCCGCGCGCACCGCTGGCGCAGCGTTTCGGCGACCTGCTGGTGCGCAGGCTCGACCAGGCGCTGGGCAGCGCCGCCGAGACCATCCAGCCGCGCCTGCCGGCGCCGGCCTTCCGCACGCGCCTGGCCTTCGCCGAGCCGATCGGCCGCGCCGAGGATATCGCCGCCGCCACCAGCCGCCTGCTCGCCGCGCTCTGCGGCCAGTTCGAGAAGGCCGGCGTCGGCGCGCGCCGGCTCGAGCTGTCGCTGTTTCGCGTCGACGGCTCGATCGAGCGCACCGCCATCGGCACCGGCCGGCCGAGCCGCGACAATGGCCATCTGATGAAGCTGTTCCAGGAGCCGCTGTCGCATCTCGATGCCGGCTTCGGCGTCGAGCTGATGATGCTGTCGGCCGCCGCCGTCGAGCCGTTCGACACCCAGCAGGTGGCGCTGGCCCACGCCGTCGGCGGCGAGGTGATGATGGCGCAGGGCGGCGATGGGCCCGCGACGCCCGCGCGCAACGACGACACCGAGGTGGTGCAGCTCGTCGATCGCCTGACCCAGCGCCTGGGCACCGCCCATGTCGTGCGCCTCGCGCCGCGCGCCAGCCATCTGCCCGAGCGCGCCGTGATCGCGCTGCCGGTCGCCAAGCCGGCGGTGCGCGCCGGCCTGTGGGGCCAGGTCGCCGCTTACAAGGGCCCGCGGCCGACGCGGCTGCTGGCCCAGCCCGAGGCGATCCAGACCACGGCGCAATTGCCCGACGATCCGCCGCGCCAATTCAACTGGCGCGGCACGCTGCACCGGCTGAAGCGCGTCGAGGGGCCGGAGCGTCTGGTCGACGAATGGTGGCGGGAATCCGTGCCCGCCGACCAGATCGAGAAAGCCCCGTCGGGCCGCGACTACTACCGCGTCGAGGACGAGGACGGCCAGCGCTTCTGGCTCTACCGCGACGGCCCGATCAATGCCCCGGCCGTCCCACCGGCCTCGCGCTGGTACGTCCACGGCTTCTGCGCGTGATGGTGACTCATGCTTGGACCATTCCGCTATGCCGAGCTGCAGGTCACGTCCAATTTCAGTTTCCTGCGCAGTGGCTCGCATCCCAAGGAGCTGATCGGCCGGGCGGCGGATCTTGGCCTGACGGCGATCGGCATCACCGATCGCTGCACCCTGGCGGGCGTGGTGCAGGCGCATGTCGCGGCACGGCACGTCAATAACCAGGGCGGCAGCATCAAGCTGCTGATCGGCAGCCGCATCGACACACGCGATGGCCTGTCGCTGCTGCTCTATCCCACGGACCTGCCCGCTTACAGTCGACTCACACGGCTGCTGACCCTGGGCAACAGCCTCGCCCCCAAGGGACAGTGCTATCTGACGCGCGACGACCTGGCGCCATACGCCCAGGGACAGATCGCGATCGTCCTGCCACCGCGCGACATCGACGACCCGGGCTTCCCGCACAGACTGCGCTTTCTGTCTGATATCTATCGCGACCGCTGCTATCTCGCGGGCTCGGTCTCGGCGCGTGGCGACGACGCGCGGCGATTGGCGGCGATCGAGATGCTGGCGCGCCAGCATCGCACGCCGATGGTGGCGACCAACGACGTGCACTACCACGCACCCGACCGCCGCGCGCTGCAGGACGTGGTGACCGCGATCCGGCTGGGCCGCACCGTCGACAAGCTCGGTTTCCATCGCTTCACCAACGCCGAGAGGTACCTGAAATCGCCCGACGAGATGGCGCGGCTGTTCCGGAAGTATCCCGCCGCGATCGCCCGCACGGTCGAGATAGCCGATGCCTGCACCTTCGATCTCGACCAGCCGAAATACGTCTACCCGGTCGAGTGCGAGCCGGGCGAGACGCCGCAGGAGAAGCTGGAGCGGCTGACGTGGAAGGGTGCGGCGTGGCGCTATCCCGATGGCGTGCCCGATTCGGTGCGCGATCAGATCCACAAGGAGTTCGCGCTGATCCGCGAGCGTGAATACGCCTCCTACTTCCTGACCGTGCACGACATCGTCCAGTACGCGCGATCGAACAACATCCTGTGCCAGGGCCGCGGATCGGCCGCCAATTCGGCGGTGTGCTACTGCCTCGGTGTCACGGCGGTCGATCCCAGCCAGCACAAGCTGCTCTTCGCGCGCTTCCTGTCGAGCAATCGCAACGAGCCGCCCGATATCGATGTCGACTTCGAGCACGAGCGTCGCGAAGAGGTCATCCAATGGATCTACGGCAAGTACGGCCGCGAACGCGCCGGTCTTGCCGCGACCGTGATCGCCTATCGCAGCCGCAGCGCCATCCGCGATGTCGGCAAGGCCTTGGGCCTGTCTTCCGACACGCTGGGCATCCTCGCCGATACCGTCTGGGGTATGGGCGTCGGTGGCATCGACGAAAAGCACGTGCGCGAGGCCGGCCTCGACCCGCAGGATCGGCGCCTGGCCCTGGCCCTGCAGCTGTCCTCGACCTTGATCGATTTCCCGCGGCATCTGTCGCAGCACGTCGGCGGCTTCGTCTTCACCGCCGACCGGCTGGACGCGCTGGTGCCGATCCAGAACGCGGCGATGAAGGACCGCACCGTCGTCGAATGGAACAAGGACGATCTCGATTCGCTGCGAATCCTGAAGGTCGATGTGCTGGCCCTGGGCATGCTGACCTGCATCCGCAAAGCGCTCGATCTGATCCGCGCGCTCTATGGCGAGGCCTTCGATCTGGCGACGATCCCGAAGGACGAGAAAGCGGTCTACGACATGCTGGGCAAGGCCGACTCGCTGGGCGTGTTCCAGGTCGAGAGCCGCGCGCAGATGTCGATGCTGCCCAGGCTGCGGCCAAAGAATTTCTACGACCTCGTGATCGAGGTCGCGATCGTGCGGCCGGGTCCGATCCAGGGCGACATGGTGCATCCGTACCTGCGGCGGCGGGATGGAATCGAGAAACCCGATTACGTGAAGCCGGAGCTGGAGGAAGCGCTCAAGCGCACCTTGGGTGTGCCGCTGTTCCAGGAACAGGCGATGCAGATCGCGATCATCGCCGCCAAGTTCACGGAAGCCGAGGCCGACGGCCTGCGCAAGGCGATGGCGACCTTCCGGCACAACGGCACCATCCATAATTACCGCGAGCGTTTCATCGACGGCATGGTGGCTAACGATTACCCGCGCGACTTCGCTGAACGCTGCTTCAAGCAGATCGAAGGCTTCGGCGAGTACGGCTTCCCGGAAAGCCACGCCGCCAGCTTCGCGCTGCTGGTCTATGCCTCCTCGTGGATCAAGTACTACTTCCCCGACGTTTTCGCCTGCGCTCTGCTCAACAGCCAGCCAATGGGCTTCTACGCGCCGGCGCAGATCGTGCGCGACGCGCGCGAGCACGCCATCGCCGTGCTGCCGCCCGACATCAACATCAGCGATTGGGACAACACGCTGGAGCCGCTGCCGCTTACGGCGGCGCTGAAGAAGGGCGAACGGCGGTTGGGAACGGGACAAGCGCTGCCGGCGCTGTACGCGCTGCGCCTGGGCTTGCGCCAGATCGAAGGCGCGAAGCAGGCGGAGATGGAGGAACTGGTGAGGCAGCGCGGCTTGGGCTATCGCGACGTGGCCGATCTCTGGCGGCGCGGCAAGGTCTCGCGCATGCAGATCGAGGTTTTGGCGCGCGCCGATGCCTTCGGCTCGCTGGGCCTGTCGCGTCGCGACGTGCTGTGGGCGGCCAAGAGCCTGCGGGACGATCGCCTGCCGTTGCTCGATAGTGTCTTGACCGTCGATCGCGAACCCAAGGTCGTATTGCCCACGGCGCTGCTGGGCGAGCAGGTGGTCGACGACTATGTCAGCCTGCGCATGTCCTTGCGCAAGCATCCGCTGGCGCTGCTGCGGCCGCGCCTCGACACCGGCAAGGTGACGCTGGCCTCGCAGCTGGCGACGGCGCCGCTCGACAGGAGCATCAGCGTCTGCGGCCTCGTGCTGGTGCGCCAGCGCCCGGGCACCGCCAGCGGCGTGGTGTTCGCCACGCTCGAGGACGAGACCGGCATCGCCAACATCGTCATCTGGCCGCACGTGTTCGAGAAGCATCGCCGCGTCGTGATGACCGCGCGGTTGCTGCTGGTCAAAGGCAGGGTGCAGCGCGAGAAGGAGGTGATCCATCTCGTCGCCGACCGTCTGGAAGATCTATCGGGTTGGCTCGACGACCTGGCCGACATCGACGAGACGATCGATCCGACGCCGCGAGACAAGCGCAGCCAGCGTTCGCCATCGCCGCCACGCAGCCGCTTCCACCACCCGCGCGACCTGGTCGTGTGGACGCGCGCCGATGCCGTCAGGCATGGCGAGCCCGAACCGCGCGACATCCAACGCGCCCGCGACGCCGAGGCCGCCCGTCCTTACGGCGCCGTCCGCCGTATCGGGGCGCGCTCGCGCGACTTCCACTGATGCGGAGGGAGACAACGATGCCGCTTCAGTATTCCCTTGGATTCGAGCTACCAAGGTCATCGCGCCCGCCTGTCCGGCCAAACCGGATTTCGTCTGACCGAACCAACAAGCTGCTGATCCTGGTCAAGCCGGAAGAAGAGGCGGCCGTTCGCATCGCCCATGTCGCAGATGAGCTTGCCGCCTATCTTGGCTTTACAGGCCGGCTGGTGCGACCGGAACTCCTGCACTTCACCATTCATCCCATCGGCCTCTATTCCGAGGTGCCGCGATCGATCGTCGACGCCGTGGAAGCGTGCGGGAACGTGGTCAGGATGCGTCCCTTCACCGTATCGCTGAACGTGGTGAAGAACTTCCACCGCAAGAGCGGCATCCCGCTGATGGTGCTGTGCGGCGACGATGGCGTCCACGGTCTGCGGACGCTACACGACACGCTCGGCGCCGCGCTAAAGAAGACGTTCGGCGCCGTCCGCGCCTCGTCCTTCGAGCCTCACATGACGTTGTCCTACAAGGCGATACGGATCGCGGACATGCCGATCGAGCCGATCAACTTCAAGATCCGCGAGTTCGCGCTCGTGAACAGCCTCATCGGTCAGGGACGGCATGTCGTGCTGTCGCGCTGGCAGCTCGGCGAGTGATCCTCGGCATTCAGCGACGCGTCGCCTCCGCGATCAGATCCTGCGCCGCCTCGTCGAGCAATTCATCGACCGTGTCGTCGCCCATCACGCGCTCGCGGCCGATCTCCAGCAGCACCGGCACGGCGAGCGGCGAGACGCGGTCGAGCCGGTGGTAATCGATCTTGCCCTTGGCGCGGCGCAGCAGCTCGCCCAGGCGGCGGATATCGGCGAGCTGCCAAGCGGCGTCCTGACGCGTGGCGCGCAAGAGGATATGGTCGGGCTCGTGCTTGCGCAGCGCGTCGTAGATCAGGTCGGCGCTGAACGTCACCTGGCGCCGCGTCTTCTCCTGGCCGGGATGGCGCCGCTCGATCAGGCCGGCGATCACCGCGACGTTGCGGAACGAGCGCCGCAGCATCGAGGACTCGTCCATCCACGCCTCGAGGTCATCACCCAGCATGTCCTCGTCGAACAGCGCCTCGATCTGCTTCGGCGTCGCCGGGCGAAGGCCCCAGATGCCCAGCACATAGTCGGTGGCGACGAAGCCCAGCGGTCGCAGCCCCAGGCGCTCCATGCGCCGCGTCAGCAGCATGCCCAATGTTTGATGCGCGTTGCGACCCTCGAAGCAATAGGCGACGAGGAACTGCCGGTCGCCGCGCGGGAATCCCTCGATCAGCAGCCGATGGGGATGCGGCAAGGTCGAGTGCAGCTTCTGGATTCGCAGCCATTCCTGCACATCAGGCGGCAGCAGATGATGGCGCGTCGGATCGGCGATGATGCCGCGCACGCGCTCGGCCAGATACGTGCTGAGCGGCAGGCGACCGCCGCCATAGGCCGGCACCTTGGGATCCTCGCCGCTCTTGGCGACGGTAACCTCGGCGTGCAGCTGGCGGATGCCTTCGTAGCGCAGCAGGCGGCCGGCGAAGATAAAGGTGTCGCCGGTGACCAGGCCCTGGACGAACGCCTCCTCGACCTCGCCCAGAACCGGCCCACCCCTGAGCTTCACCTTCAGGAGCGGCAGCTCGACGATGGTGCCGACATTGAGTCGGTACTGGCGGATCGCGTCGGGCCGCGCCACCTGCCAGCGACCGTCGGAGCGATGGAACAAGCGACGCCATTTCTCGTAGGCGCCCAGCGCGTAGCCGCCCGTCGCGATGAAGTCGAACGTGTCGTCGTAGTCCTTGCGCGTGAGGTCGCGATACGGGCCGGTGCGCCGCGCCTCCTCGTAGAGAAGGTCGCGGTCGATCGGCTGCGAGCAGGCGGCGCCCAGGATGTGCTGCGCCAGCGCATCGAGGCTGGGCGGCCGCGGCGGATCGCCGTCGAGCTCGTGCGCGTTCACCGCCTCCAACGCCGCGATGCATTCCAGCACCTCGAAGCGATTGCCGGGCGCCAGGATCGCTTTGCTCGGCTCGTCCATGCGGTGATTGGCGCGGCCGACGCGCTGCAGCAGCCGGCTCACGCCCTTGGGCGCGCCGACCTGCACCACCAGGTCGATGTCGCCCCAGTCGATGCCGAGATCGAGCGACGAGGTCGCCACCACCGCGCGCAGCCTGCCGGCCGCCATCGCCGCCTCGATCTTGCGGCGCTGCTCGACCTCGAGGCTGCCGTGATGCAGGCCGATCGGCAGGTTCTCATCGTTCAGGCGCCACAGATCGTCGAACACGATCTCCGCCGTGGCGCGCGTGTTCACGAACACGATGGTCATGCGGTGCTGGCGGATCGCGTTGTAGATATCGGGGATGGTGTGGCGCGCCATATGCCCGCCCCACGGCACCCGCGCCTCGGGCGAGAGGATCGAGAGCGCCGGCTGCGCGCCGCCCGCGACGCGCACCGTCTCGACCGCCCGGCCGCCCAACCCCAGCCAGTCCGCCAACGCCGCCGGATCGTGCACCGTGGCCGACAGCCCGACAAAACGCGTGCCAGGCGACAGCGTCGCCAGTCGCGACAGGCCCAGCGCCAGCAGATGGCCGCGCTTGGTCGTCGCCAGCGCGTGCAACTCGTCGATGATCACCGTCGACAGGGCGCTGAAATACTCGGCCGCGTCGGGATAGGACAGCAGCAGCGCCAACGACTCCGGCGTGGTCAACAGAATATCGGGCGGGTTCAACCGCTGACGCTGGCGACGATTCTGCGGCGTGTCGCCGGTGCGCATCTCGGCACGCACCGCCAGATCCATCTCCTCGATCGGCGCCTGCAGGTTGCGCGTGACATCGGTGGCCAGCGCCTTGAGCGGCGAGATGTAGAGCGTGTGCAGCTTACCGGTCGTGTTCTTACGCGCGGTCAGCTCGACCAGGCTGGGCAGGAATCCCGCCAGCGTCTTGCCGGCACCGGTCGGCGCGATCAGCAGCGCCGATTTCCCAGCCTGCGCCAGCCGCACCATCTCCATCTGATACGGCCGCGCCTCCCAGCCACGCTTGGCGAACCAACCGGCGAAGGTCGCTGGCAGCACGGCCCGCTCCGCCGCCTCGAACAACGGCAGTTTCTCCGTCTTCGGCCTAGTCATGCTGGGGGCGCGCCACTCCAGTGGCGCGTTCAGGCTCGTCGACGAGCACTGCTCCATGGCCAATCGACGGCGCGAACGACCAGTCCAGCACTGACTGGGTTCTGTTCGATATATTCGATCGCCGCTGCGAAGTGTGCGTCGTTTCGTACATAGCGATCATAGTACTCGCTTTGCCAGAAGGCGCCCTCACGAGACAATTCGCGATTGGCGGCGCGCGCAGAGAAGCGCTTCCAACTCCCGACGATGTCACCAAGGCGGTAACCTTGCTTCGGCTCGAACATCGCATGCAAATGGTTTGGCATCACGCACCAGGCGATCAACCGGTATCGCTCGCCGTCGAAGTGCAACAGCGCATCTTCGACGAGCGCCGCGACGGTCGGTTCGCGCAGCCAGCACGCTCCATAGCCGACATCCAGCGCCGCTTCGCGTTTGCTGTCCCGGTTCGGGTCGCTCGCGAGTGCTTGCCTCACGCTTTCGGCCAAGCTGTCGACGAGCCGAAACGTCACGGTCTGGACGAGATCCGGGCTATCAAGATGCGGGAGATAGTTGCGGGAGTGCCAGCCCCGATGCTCCTTCATAGGCCGACCATACCAAAAGACGCGCCACTGGAGTGGCGCGCCCCGACCACTCCCTTTCCTGTCAACAGACCCTATATTTCCTCTCAATGTCCTTCGATCCCACACCCTCAGACCCACGCTCGTGGTTGTTCACGACGCCGCAGGGGCTCTACTGCGCGCCGGGCGATTTTCACATCGACCCGGCCTGGCAGGTAAAGCGCGCGGTGGTGACGCACGGCCATGGCGACCATGCGCGATCAGGCCACGGCGCGACCTTGGCCACGCGCGAGACCATCGAAATCATGAAGGTGCGCTTCGGCGAGGATCTCGGCGCGGTCCAGGGCCTGCCGTACGGCGAGACGGTCAGAATCGGTGACGTCGATGTGCGGCTGGTGCCGGCTGGGCACATCCTGGGCAGCGCGCAGGTCGTGCTCGACTGGCGGGGCGCGCGCATCGTCGTGTCGGGCGACTTCAAGCGGCGGCGCGATCCGACCTGCCCGGCCTTCGAGCCGGTGACATGCGACGTCTTCATCACGGAGGCGACCTTCGCGCTGCCGGTGTTCCGCCATCCACCTGACAGCCACGAGATCGGCCGGCTGCTGCAATCGCTGGCGACCTTTCCCGAGCGCTGCCACCTCGTCGGCGTCTACGCACTCGGCAAATGCCAGCGCGTGATTCGCCTGCTGCGTGAGGCGGGCTACGACAGGCGCATCTGGCTGCATGGCGCACTGATCGCGCTGTGCGACCTCTACACGCGTGAGGGCGTCGATCTCGGCGACATCGCGCCGGTGGGCGAGATGGGCCGCAATCCCAAGGACGATTTGTTCGGTCGCGACGTGTTCAAAGGCGCGATCGTGCTCTGCCCGCCCGGCGCGCTGGCCGATCGCTGGTCGCGCCGCTTTCCCGATCCGCTGCCGGTGGCGGCGTCGGGCTGGATGCGTGTGCGCGCCCGCGCACGGCAACGTGGCGCGGAGTTGCCGCTGGTGATCTCCGACCATGCCGACTGGGACGAGCTCTGCCGCACCATCCGCGACGTGCAGGCGCCGAAGCTCTGGGTGACGCATGGCCGCGAGGACGCGCTGGTGCATCAGGCGCGCAGCATGGGCGTCGAGGCCGAAGCGCTGCACGTTACCGGCCGCGAAGAGGAAGGCGCGTAGCCGCCATGCAGCGTTTTGCCGAGCTGCTCGATTCGCTGGCCTTCCAGCCCGCGCGTAACGCCAAGCTGCGGCTGATCACGACGTATCTCGCCGCGACACCCGATCCGGATCGCGGCTACGCGCTGGCGGCGCTGACGGGCACGCTCGACCTGCCCAACGCCAAACCCGCGCTGCTGCGCGAATTCGGCGTGCAGCGCCTGGGCGAGACGCTGTTCACGCTGTCCTACGACTATGTCGGCGACCTCGCCGAGACGCTGTCGCTGGTCTGGGATGCTAGCGTCAGCCCCGATGCCGACTCGACCGGACCGCGGGCCGGCCACAACCGGCCGCCGCCATCCCTGGGCGAGGTCGTCGACAGATTGCGCCTGACGTCCAAGCGCGAGACGCCCAGGCTGATCGAGAGCTGGCTCGACGAATTAGACGCTACCGGCCGCTGGGCCCTGATCAAGCTGGTGACGGGGGCGTTAAGGGTCGGTGTCTCGGCGCGGCTGGCCAAGCAGGCGGCGGCCGACCTCGGCGGCGTCAAGGTCGACGATGTCGAGGAGGTCTGGCACGGGCTCAAGCCGCCCTACAAGCCGCTGTTCGATTGGCTCACCCGAGGCGCTCCGCGCCCGGCGATGGGCGCCACGACGGCGATGTTCCGGCCTCTGATGCTCGCCAACCCGCTAGACGAAGCCGAGTTGCCGAACCTCGATCCGCAAGCCTATCGCGCGGAGTGGAAATGGGACGGCATCCGCGTCCAGCTCGCCGCCGGCGGCGAGCAGCGCCGCATCTTCACGCGCGGCGGCGACGACGCCACCGCGGCTTTCCCCGACATCGTCGAGGCCATGGATTTCGATGCGGTGCTCGATGGTGAGTTGCTGGTGGCGCAATCGTCTGGCAGCACCTTGGCCATCGCGCCGTTCAACGATCTGCAGCAGCGGCTCAACCGCAAGACCATCACGCCGAAGATGCTGCGCGACTTCCCTGCGCATGTCCGGCTGTACGACGCCCTGTTCCTCGCGGGGGAAGATCTTCGTGCACTCAGCTTCGACGAGCGCCGTACGCGACTGGAGGCGTGGTTCGGCGAAAAGCCGCGCGGGCGGTTCGACCTCTCGCCCCTGATCCGCTTCACCACCTGGGACGAGCTCACCGAACTACGCGCGGGCGCCCGCGCAGCCGAGATCGAAGGCCTGATGCTCAAGCGCGCCGACAGCGTCTACGTCTCCGGTCGGCCAAAGGGCCCGTGGTTCAAGTGGAAGCGCGCGGCGCTGACCGCGGACTGCGTCCTGATGTACGCCCAGCGCGGCCACGGCAAGCGCTCGTCCTACTACTCGGATTACACCTTCGGCTGCTGGCGTGGCGAGGAACTGGTGCCGGTCGGCAAGGCCTATTCCGGCTTCACCGACGAGGAGCTGCTGCGCCTGGACAAATGGGTGCGCGACCACACCACCAACCGCTTCGGCCCGGTACGCGAGGTCGAGCCCGGCCTGGTGCTGGAGATCGCCTTCGACGCCGTGCAGCGCTCGACCCGCCACAAATCGGGCGTGGCCATGCGCTTCCCCCGGGTTCACCGCATCCGCTGGGACAAGCCCTTCGCCGAGGCCGACAGGCTGGATGCCCTGACCCGCCTGTTGCCGGCGACGTCAGGGTAGCTCGACGATCGGCTCGGAACGCCGCAGCTTCGCGGCCCGACGAACGAACGACCGATCAAATGTCACGAACCGTTCGGAGTCCGCCGCCAGGCACAGATGCAGCGCGTCAGCGAAGTCGAGTCCGTCGGCATAGAGTTCAAGTGCGCGACCGATCGCCGGCGCCTCGTCAACGCGTACGGTCGGCAATCCCATGAAGCCGACCAGACTGCGCACGATCGCCGTCCGCTCTAGATCGTAGGACTTCTCGAGGATCCAGACCGTTTCCAGCACCACCGTGCTCAGGATGCGCACGGTGTTGTTTTCGATGAACCGTCGACTTGCGGCAGCCTGGGCCGCGTCGTCCTGCACAAGCACGCGGACGATGAGATTGGTGTCGATGACGGCGATCACGACTGGCGCCGGCGGAACGACCGCGCGACTCCCTCGTCCATCTCCTCGATCGACAGAGCCGGGCCATCGTACCTGAGAGAGCCAAACACCTCATCCATGGTGGTTGGCTTCACCAAGGCGACAGGGGTCAACACCAGGGCGCCGCCTCGCGTTTCGACCTCGAATTCCGTCCCTGGCAGCCACTGATTGGCGCGCCTGACCTCGCTCGGCACCACGATCTGGCCTTTGGCCGATAGGCGTGTCCGCATGTCGATACTTCCTTCAGTATAGTAAGACGAAGGTAAGACGTTTGAGCCCGCCGTTCAAGGGGCGGCAAACATTCGAAACGGTTTAAGGATCGTAGCCCAGCGCTGGGCGCACTATATTATGTTCACCATGATCGACCCCTTCGGCCGGCACATTTCCTATCTGCGCGTCTCGGTGACGGACCGCTGCGATTTCCGCTGCGTCTATTGCATGGCCGAGGACATGACTTTCCTGCCCAAGGCCGACCTGCTGTCGCTCGAGGAGCTGGAGCGGCTGTGCGGCGCCTTCATCAAGCTGGGCGTCAAGAAGCTCCGGCTGACCGGCGGCGAGCCGCTGGTGCGCAAGAACGTGATGTCGCTGGTGCGCGGCCTGTCGAAGCGTCTCGGCGATGGCCTCGAGGAGCTGACCTTGACCACCAACGGCAGCCAGTTGGCGAAGTACGCCCGGGAGCTAGCCGATTGCGGGGTGAAGCGGCTGAACGTCTCGATGGATTCGCTCGACCGCGACAAGTTCCGCACGCTGACCCGATGGGGCGACCTCGACCAGGTGATGCGCGGCATCGACGCGGCGCAGAAGGCCGGGCTGCACATCAAGATCAACGCCGTGGCGCTGAAGGGCGTCAACGACATGGAGTTCGACGAGCTGATCCGCTGGAGCCATGGCCGCGGCATGGATCTGGTGTTCATCGAGGTCATGCCGATGGGCGAGATCGGCGAACAGCGCGTCGATCAGTACCTGCCGCTGTCGATGGTTCGCGCCGACCTGGCGCGGCGCTTCAGCATGACCGACCTCGATTTCACCACGGGCGGTCCGGCGCGCTACGTCAGGATCGCCGAGACCGGCGGCAGGCTGGGCTTCATCACGCCGCTGACGCACAATTTCTGCGAGTCATGCAATCGCGTACGCGTCACCTGCACCGGCACGCTCTACATGTGCCTGGGCCAGGAGGACGCCGCCGATCTGCGCGCACCGCTGCGCGCCAGCGAAAGCGACGAGCTTCTCGTCGAGGCGATCCACAGCGCGATCGCGCGCAAGCCCAAGGGCCACGACTTCGTCATCGACCGCCGCCGCCGCGCGCCCGCCGTGTCGCGGCATATGAGCGTCACCGGCGGCTGATATGCCATCACGCCGGCATCTTCTCCTCCTCGGAACCGGCGGCCTGATCGCCACCACGGCACCTGCGCTGGCGCAGCCCCTCGCCTGCACGCCGGGCATCGCGGCCACCGAACGGCAGACGGAAGGCCCCTTCTTCCGTGGCGGTTCACCCCTGCGCGTGAACCTCGTCGGCCAGCTTCGCGGCGAGCGCGTCGATCTCGGCGGCATCGTGATGACGCGCAATTGCCAACCGGTACGCGGCGCCATCGTCGACATCTGGCATGCCGACGCCGCCGGCGACTACGACAACCGCGGCTACGAATTCCGCGGCCATCAGATCACCGACGAGCGCGGCGCCTGGCGTTTCGAGACCATCGCGCCGGGACGCTATCCGGGCCGCACACCGCACTACCATATCAAGGTCACGCCACCGGGCGGCCGTACGCTCACGACCCAGCTCTATTTCCTCGGCGATCCCGGCAATGCGCGCGACGGACTCTACAAGCCGTCGTTGCAGATGCGGACGGGCAAAGCGGCGACCGTCACGACGGGCCGCTTCGATTTCATCGTCGAGGCTTAACTTCTGGGAGCGCCGGCGTCCCGCCGGCATCATGAGCCGGCGGGACGCCGGCGCTCCCAATCAATGAAACGCGAAGGCGTGCATGGCGAGGATGCCGTGGCTTACGCTGTCGTGCAGCAGCTCGGCCTTGCCGCCGGCGCCGGCGGCGACGAACAGCGGCATGAAGTGTTCGGGCGTCGGGTGATTCTGTAGCGCATGCGGCGCCTTCTCTTCCCAATTCTCGAGCGCGTCGGTGTCGCCAGCCTCCAGCGTTTGCACCGTCCAGTCGATGAACTCGGTCGTCCAGCCCGGCGTCGGCTGGCCGGGCGGCGTCGAGCGCAGGGCGCCGAGGTTGTGTGTGAACGAGCCGCTGCCCAGCACCAGCACGCCCTCCTCGCGCAGCGGTGCCAGCTTGCGGCCGATCTCCAGATGCCGCGCGGCGTCACCCGACTCGTCGAGGGCGACCGGGATTACCGGAATGTCGGCCTCGGGAAACATCAGGATCAGCGGGCTCCACACACCGTGATCGAAGCCGCGCTTGGCGTCGATGCTCGTCTCGAGCATGTCGGCGACGCGGCGCGACAGCGCGGCATCGCCGGGCGCGGGATAGCGGATGCGGTAAAGCGGTTCGGGGAAGCCGTAGAAATCGTGGATCGTGCCCGGCTGCGACGCGCTGCCGACCACGGCGCCGCGCTCCTCCCAATGCGCCGAGGCGACGACGATCGCCTTGGGGCGCGGCAGGGTCTTGCCCAGCGCCACCAGGAAGGCACGCGCCGGTGATTCGGTCACCGCCATCATCGGTGAGCCGTGCGATACGAAGATCGACGGAAGAGCGCTCATCGCGGCTTCACATGGGATGTGCGCGGGCCGTCGACAAGGAAGTCGAAGTCGCAGCCCTCGTCGGCCTGCAACACGCTGCGCTGGAACAGCCCAGCATAGCCACGCACGGTGTCGTCGATCTCCTTGGGCGGCTGCCACTCCTTGCGGCGCTGCGCGAGGGTCGCGTCGTCGACCAGCATGTCGATGCGCCGGTTGGGCACGTCGAGCTTGATGCGATCGCCGCTGCGCACCAGGCCAAGCGGACCGCCGATGGCGGACTCCGGCGTGATGTGCAGCACGATGGTGCCGAAGGCTGTGCCCGACATGCGCGCGTCGGAAATGCGCACCATGTCCTTCACGCCTTGCCGCGCCAGCTTGCGCGGGATCGGCAGATAGCCCGCCTCGGGCATGCCCGGCGCGCCGCGCGGACCGCCATTGCGCATGACCAGCACGTCGTCGGCGCTCACGTCGAGATTGGGATCGTCGATCCGGTTGGTGAGGTCCTCGACCGACTCGAAGACCACCGCGCGGCCCTCGTGGCTCATCAGCTTGGGCGAGGCGGCGGACTGCTTGATGATCGCACCGCCAGGCGCGAGGTTGCCGCGCAGCACGGCCATGGCGCCGGTGGCGCTGAGCGCGGTCGCGCGATTGCGGATGATGGTCTGGCCGGGAATCTCAGCCGCCGCGTCGATCGACTTGCCGAGCGTGCCGCCATCGATGGTCGGTGCGTCGAGCGCCAGCAGCTCCTTGAGCTCGCGCAGCATGCGCATGGTGCCGCCAGCCCAGTGGAAATGCTCGAGGTAGTGCGACCCCGAGGGCTTGAGGTCAGCCAGCACCGGCACCTTCTGGCCGAGATCGTCGACCTCATCGAGATCGATCTTGATGCCACAACGGCCGGCCACCGCCGTGAGATGCACCAGGCCGTTGGTCGAGCCGCCCAGCGCCTGCAAGGTCACCAGCGCGTTGCGGAAGGCGTCCTTGGTCATGATCTGCTGCGGCGTCGGCCCACCGGCCTTGGCCATCTCGACCGCGCGCTTGCCGGTGGCCTCGGCCGCGCGCATGCGATCGGCATGCGTCGCCGGGATCGAGCCGGTGCCGGGCAGCGACATGCCCAACGCCTCGGTGACGCAGGCCATGGTGCTGGCGGTGCCCATCACCATACAGGTGCCCTGGGTCGGCGCGAGACGCCCGCTGACCTCCTCGATCTCGGCCTCCGAGAACTCGCCGGCGCGATGCTGCGCCCACAAGCGACGGCAATCAGTGCAGGCACCCAGCACCTCGCCCTTGTAGTGACCGACCAGCATCGGCCCGGTGACCAGCACGATCGCCGGCACATCTGCACTCGCTGCGGCCATCAGCTGCGCCGGCACGGTCTTGTCGCAGCCGCCGATCAGCACGACGGAATCCATCGGCTGGGCGCGGATCATCTCCTCCGTGTCCATGGCCATCAGGTTGCGCAGGAACATGCTGGTGGGGTTGGAGAACGACTCGCCGATCGAGACGGTGGGGAACTCCATCGCCAGGCCGCCGGCCAGCATCACGCCGCGCTTCACCGCGTCGATCAGCCTGGGCACGTTGCCGTGGCAGGGGTTGAAATCGGAGAAGGTGTTGGTGATGCCGACGATCGGCCGATCCAGCGCGTCGTCGCTGTAGCCCATGGCCTTGATGAAGGCCTTGCGCAGGAAGAGCGAAAATCCGGGATCGCCGTAGGTCGCCAATCCCTTGCGCATACCCTTGCTCACGAGCCGCCTCCCTCACTCACCTTGGCCTGCCTCGCCATGGTCCGGCTCACTTCGAGCTGCCGGATCGTGCCCAACACGCCGCGACACAGCGGCAGTTCCAGCCGCAACGCATCCGCCATCTCGACGACGACGCCGAGCAGCGGCTCGACCTCCAGCGGCCGATCGGCCTCGAGATCCTGCAGCATCGAGGTCTTGAAGTCGCCGAGCCGCGCCGCCAGCGCCAGCCGATCCTCCGGCGTCATGGTCATCTTCAGCCCGATCCGCGCGCCGACCTCGTCCATCTCGCGCATCATGCCAGCGGCCAGCCCGCGCAGCATCGGATCGCCCAGCATCCGCGCCATGGTCCCGCGCGACAGGGCGCTGAGCGGGTTCATGTTCATGTTGCCCCACAGCTTGGCCCAGATCTCCATGCGGATATTGCCGGTTTGCACGACGGGCACGTCACCCTTGGCGAAGGCCTCGGCCAGCGTCGCCAACCGCGGACTGCCCTCGCCGTCGGGCTCGCCCAGCAACAGCCGGTCGATCTTCACGATGCGCACGACACCCGGCGCATCGAGCCGCGTCGAGCCATGCACCACGCCACCGATCACCCGCCGCCCCTCGATCGAGGCGAGCGTCGCGCCCTTGGGATCGACCGATGTCAAGACTTGCCCGGCCAACGGCCCGCCAAACCCATCGAGGAACCACCACGGCAGGCCGTTCATGGTGCTGACCACAGCGGTGTCTTTGTCGAACAGCGGCCGCAGCGTCGGCGCCACACCGGCGACGTCCTGGCCTTTCAGCGCCAGCACGACATAGTCGCAGGCGCCGAGCTTGGCCGGATCGTCCGACGCCTCGACCTCGTACTCGGCCGACTTTTCGCCCTCGCGCACGATCAGCCCGTTGCGATTCAGCGCCGCCAAGGTGCGGCCGCGCGCCAGGAAGGCCACGTCATGGCCCGCACGCGCCAGCCCGCCGCCCAGCCAGCCGCCGATCGCACCCGCGCCGACGATCACCACCCGCATCTACTCTCACTCCCCATTGCCTTCCCCCGCTCGCGGGGGAAGGTGCCCGAAGGGCGGATGGGGGTGGCGGCATAGCGGTCACACTCGATGACTGGCGCTGTCGCACCAACCACCCCCATCCGGCGCTTCGCGCCACCTTCCCCCGCCAGCGGGGGAAGGTAAACATGCGAAAGTACCCGGCGAGAACACGAGAACAATGGAGAGGACACCGATGAACGCGCTGCCGATCCTGCCGACCATGGGCGTTGGCAGCTATGCCTCGCCGGGTTGGTTCATCCTGAGCCAGCGCCGCGCACGCGAGGGCGATTTCGGGCCGGGCGATCTCGACGAGCTCTACGAGGACGCCACGCGCATCGCCGTCGCCGACCAGATCGAGGCCGGCCTCGACATCATCAGTGACGGCGAACTGCGCCGGCAGCGCTTCGTCTTCGAGGTCTTCTCCAAACTGCGCGGCCTGAAGCGCGTGCCACCGCTGCGCAAGCTGGGCGTCCCGGGCTACGACATGGCGCCGCACTTCACACCCGATGGCGCGGTCAGCGCCCCCGACGGGCTGGGCGTTGTCGAGGAGTTCAAGGCGCTCAAGCGGCTGGCGCCCGGCCGCCATCTCAAGGTCGCGCTACCCGGCCCACTGACCTTCGCCGGTTTCATGGAGGCCGGCGGCCGCGACTCCGGCGCGATCGTCGACGAGCTGGTGGCCATCGTGCGCGCCGAACTTGCGGGGCTGGTCGCGGCCGGCGCCGACTACATCCAGCTCGACGAACCCGGCCTGCCGGGACGGCCCTTTGGACTGTCGCTGGAAGACAGCGTCGCCGTGATCAACCGTGCCACGTCAGGCTTCAGCGTACGCCGCGCGGTGCACGTCTGCTTCGGCAACAACGCCGGCCGGCCGATGGCCGACCGTGACATCGCCCGCCTCGTGCCGGCGCTCCTGACGCTCGACGCCGAGGAGGTGTCGCTGGAATACGCCAACCGCGAAATGGCCCAGCTCGAAACGATCGGCGCACTCGCCGATCACTTCGATGTCGGCGTCGGCGTGCTCGACGTGAAGAACTTCCACATCGAGTCACCGCAGAAGATCGCCGAACGTATCGCGCTGTGCCTCAAACACGCCCCCGCCGCGCGTCTGCGGATCACCGCCGATTGCGGCTTCTCCGCCCTGCCACGTGGCCTGGCGCGGCGCAAGATGGTGGCGCTGGTCGAGGGGGCGAGGTTGGCCCGTCGTTAAGCTCCGACCTGCCGCCGGACCGTGCGCTCGGCGGCGGTCGCCGAAGTCCTCAATCGGCCACAATCGGGGATCGATATGGGGCGTCTCCCGGTGGAGGCGTCCATGACACAGCGGGAATTGAACAGGGTCTGGGCCACGCATCTGAGCGGCGGCCATGGCGCGGATGTCGCCTGCCGCTCGACGGCCCAGTTCGAGATCGTCGACAGCGTCGTATCGGGCCGCTCCTGGGCGCGCCCGTTGGGCGGCGTTGAATGGTCCGAGGTCAAGCCGACCGGCACCAACGCGATCAGCGAGCTGCTGCGCGAGCTATAGACCCTCACCTGATGCAGGGGTGAGACCGCGCAATCGTCTGTTGGGACTGCGAGGACGGGCCACTATGGTCCGCGCCCGATGGACGGTTCTGACACGACCGCGGAACGCCCCGCAACCCCGGCGTCGCCCCGCATGCCCGGGCGCTCGCTGCGCAACATCGCGCTCCTGGCGATGTGCCAGGCGCTGACGCAGAGCGGCAACACGCTGATGTTCGCCTCCTCGGCGCTGGCTGTGCTGACCATCGTCTCGCCCGATACGCGCATGTGGGCGAATTTGCCGGTCACCATGCAGCATCTGGGCGTGATGCTCTCGGTGTTCCCGGCCTCGATGCTGATGATGCGCCGCGGGCGGCGCTTCGGCTTCCGCGTCGGCTCGACCATGGGCATGACCGGCTCGCTGCTGGCGGCCATCGGCCTGGGCGTCGGCAGCTTCCCCCTAATGTGCGTCGGCGGCCTGTTCCTCGGCAACGCCATTGCCAACATGCAGCTTTACCGCTTCGCCGCCGTCGAGCTGGCGCCGCCGATTTTCCGGGCACAGGCGATCTCCTATGTCACGGCGGGCGGCGTGCTGGCGGGCATCATCGGCCCGGCGATGGCGCGTTTCACGCCCGATCTGTGGCTGCCGACTTTCCAGGCGAGCTTTGTCTTCGTCATCGCGTTGCACGCGATCGTCTTCGTGATCCACGGCTTCATCGACTATCCCGAGGTCAAGGCGGTCGATGTCGAGGGACCGCAGCGGCCACTGCTCGAGATCATCACCCAGCCGACCTATATGGTGGCGGCATCCGGCGGCATGATCGCCTTCGGTGTGATGTCCTTCGTCATGGCCGCCTCGCCGCTCGCCATCGTGCAATGTGGGCTGTCGCGCACCGAGGCGCCGATCACGATCTTCGTCCACGTCATGGGCATGTTCGTGCCCTCGTTCTTCACCGGCCACCTGATCAACCGCTTCGGCATTTTCAACGTCATGGTCGCCGGCAGCGTGCTGCTGGTCGGCGGCGTCGCCGTGGCGCTGCTGGGGATCACCGAGTGGCATTTCCGCGGCGCGCTCGGGCTGAACGGCGTCGGCTGGAACTTCATGTTCGTCGGCGCCACCACGCTCCTGACCACGACCTACCGGCCGGCCGAGCGCGGCAAGGCGCAGGCGTTCAACGACTTCGCGGTGTTCGGCACGACGACCCTGGCCAGCATCATGGCCAGCGTCGTGCTCGAGCTGAAGGGCTGGGCGGTGCTGAACTACATCGCGCTGGCGCTGGTGCTGGTGGCGCTGGCGGTGATCGGCGTGTTCCGTCTGCGCCGTCCGTCGCGGGTCTGAGCGCTGGTGCGCCGGACGCCCCTCGCTATACTGCGCCGCAACATGTCCTATCGCCCCCTCGCTCTCGCATGAATCCCACCGTCGCTTTCGTCGCCGCGCGCAGCGCCGATGCGCGCGAGGCGGCCAAGCGTCTGCGCAAGCGGTATGACGAGGTCTCGCCGAACAAGGCCGATGTGATCATCGCGCTCGGCGGTGACGGCTTCATGCTGCAGATGCTGCACCGCTTCATGGGACGCGACGTGCCGATCTACGGCATGAATCGCGGCACGGTCGGGTTCCTGATGAACGCCTGGCGCGAGCAAGGGCTGTTCCAACGGCTCGAACGGGCGCAGCGCGTCGTGCTGAACCCGCTGCTGATGGCGGCGCGCACGGTGGGCGGCGAGACGATCGAGGCGCACGCCATCAACGAGGTCTCGCTGCTGCGCCAGACGCGCCAGACCGCCAAGATCGCGATCTCCATCGACGGCCAGAAGCGCCTCGACGAGCTGGTCTGCGACGGCGTGATGGTGGCGACGCCGGCCGGCTCGACCGCCTACAACCTCTCGGTGCACGGCCCGATCCTGCCGCTGGGCGCCGGCCTGCTGGCGCTGACGCCGATCAGCCCGTTCCGTCCCCGGCGCTGGCGCGGCGCCGTGCTGCCCCGCGCCGCCAAAGTGACGCTCGACATCTTGGAGGCGGGCAAGCGGCCGGTCAGCGCGGTGGCCGACTCGACCGAAGTGCGCAACGTCACCTCGGTGACGGTGACCGAGGACACGACGCGCTCGCTCACCCTGCTGTTCGATCCCGAGCACCATCTCGAGGAGCGAATCCTGAAGGAACAGTTCCTTTCGTGAGTGATGCGCTGCTCTCTACCTTCCCCCTCCGGGGGAAGGTAAATGTCGATCGACGACGACAAGAAGCGCGTCGCCGAGGAGCGCGCCAAGCGGCTGAAGGGTTTCGTCGGGCACACCGGCTGGCGCTACTTCGCGCTCGCCATGGTGATCGGCGGCATCGGCGGCTTTCTCTTTCATATGCTGCGCATGCCGCTGGCCTGGATGATGGGCGCCGCCGTGTTCTGCACCATAGCGGCGATGGCCGGCGCGCCGGTGGGCGTCAACAACCGCCTGCGCCAGATCATGATGGTGATCCTGGGCGTGCTGCTGGGCAGCGGCTTCTCGCCTGATATGATCGAGCACGTACCGAAATGGCTGCTGACCATGGTCGTGCTTGTGGCGATGAGCGCCGCCAGCGCCGGCAGCGTCTGGTGGCTGCTGCGCAAGCGCGGTGGCTACGACGCGCGCACGTCCTACTTCTCCGCCATGCCGGGCGGGCTGAACGAAATGGTGATGCTGGGCTCGGTCTACGGCGCCAACGAGCGCACCGTGGCCCTGATGCACGCCGTGCGCATCCTCACCGTGGTCACGGTGATCCCGTTCTTCTATCGCCTGATGTACGGCACGGTCTCCTCGGTCTTCGATGCCGCCGCGGCGCCGTCGCTCACCCCGCGCGATATCGCGATCCTGGTCGCCTGCGGCGTCGTCGGCGCGCTCATCGCCACCCGCATCAAGATGCCCGCCGGCATGATGTTCGGTCCGATGCTAGCCAGCGGCGTCGTGCACCTGCTGGGCTGGACGGCGTCGAAGCCGCCGGGCGAGCTGGTGGCGCTGGCCCAGGTGATCATCGGATCGGCGATCGGCTGCCGTTTCGTCGGCGCCGTCTTCCGCGAGGTGGCGCGCGACCTGCTCTACGGCTTTCTCGCCGCCATCATGCTGATCCTGATCGCCGTCGCCTTCGCCCAGCTCGGCCACTACCTCAGCGGCCTGCCGACCGACGACATCGCACTCTCCTACGCGCCGGGCGGTTTCGCCGAGATGAGCCTGGTCGGCCTGGCGTTGCACGCCGACATCGCCATGGTGGCGACGCATCACCTGTTCCGCATCTTCGCCATCGTCTTCGTCGGCACCTGGTTCTATCGCCGCTTCGTCGAGCCCAAGCTGCGCGCGCCGCCTACGCCCTGATCGTGATACCTCCGTCGACGATCAGCAGGTGGCCGTTGACGTAAGCCGATTCGTCCGAGGCCAGGAACAGCGCGGCGTTGGCCGTGTCCCACGCCGTGCCCATCTTGCCGGTGGGCGAAGCACGGTCGCGGATGGCGATCATCTTGTCGTAGTCGCCGGCGGCGTACTGGTTCTTCAGGATGTCGATCATCGGCGTGTGCATCAGGCCGGGCAGGATGGCGTTGCAGCGGATTCCCTTCTCCGCGTACATCAGCGCCACCGCCTGGGTGAAGCTGTTCACCGCGCCCTTGCTGGCGTTGTAGGCGATGTAGCGGATGCCCTTGGGCGCGCGCAGCGAGGCGATCGACGAGACGTTGATGATGGCGCCCTTGCGCTGCGCCTCCATGACCGGCAGCACGTGCTTGCAGGTCAGGAAGAAGCTCTTCACGTTCACATCGAAGACCAGGTCCCAGTCCTTCTCCTCGAGCTCGACCGGGCCGCCGTCGCGGCTGATACCGACATTGTTGTCGAGCACGTCGATGCGGCCCCACCTGCCGAGGCAGGCCTGGACCATACCCTTCACGTCGGCCGAGTTGCTGGCGTCGCCAGCGAAGGCCGCCGCCTCGCCGCCCTCGCTCTTGATAATGCCCACGGTCTCCTCGGCGGCGGCGAGATTGCGATCGACGCAGAAGACGCGGGCGCCCTCGCGCGCGAAGGTCACGGCTGTGGCCTTGCCGTTGCCCCAGCCCGGCCCGCTCGAGCCGGCGCCCACCACCATCGCCACCTTGTCCTTCAGCCGCGTACCCATGTGAAACCATTCCTTTCGCTGTCGCCGCCGAGCCTAGCGCCCCGGCGCATCCTGTGTGAAGCTTCGCCGCCCGTGACGATCAGGAGGAAATGGCGCGTGGATGATCGCGATTTCGTCGCCGGACTGGCGACACGTGAATCGGTATCGCTGCCGGAACGACCGGGCTTTCTGCCGCCAATGAAGCTGGGTTCGAGCTTCGTCGGCGAGGTCGGTGACGCCGATGTCAAGCAGGTGATCGGCGTCTTCGGCATCCCCGCCGGCGAGCCGGAAGCGGCTGGCGACGCGCCCGGCATCCGCATGGCGATCCACCGCCTGTCCAACGGCCAGGCCGCGGTCGTCGTCGGCGCCATCGGCGATGCCAGCGACAAGACCGCCGACTGGGTTCCTTTTGACGTATCACGCGGTCGCTCGATGCTCGCCGGTCTGCGCTGCCGGGCGGCGCTGGAGGGCCGCGACATCGAGGCCTTGGCGCACGCCGTGAGCTATCTGAGCTGGCTCGCGTACGAGGCGCCCTTCGTCGCCACGTTCGAAGCCGAGCGCGTCGCCGTGCTGGAGATGGGCCAAGGCTGCATGGTGGTGACGGCCAAGGCGCGCTTCGGCCCGCCCTGACGACCTGACGCCAACAATGAATCCGAGGAGGCAACGATGACGGGTACTTCGAGCAAGCTAGGCCGCCGCGCGGTCCTCGGCGGTGGCGCCGCCGCTGCCTTGGCCGCACCGGCGATCGCGCAGCAGGGCGAGTGGCCCAACAAGCCGGTGCGCGTGGTGATCGCCTATCCACCGGGTGGACCGACCGACATCTCGACGCGCATCGTGCTCGACAAGGTCCAGTCGTTGTTCGGCCAGCCGTTCATTTTCGACAATCGCGGCGGCGCCTCGGGCGCGATCGGCGCGGAGATCGTCAAGAACGCACCCAACGACGGCTACACGCTGCTGGGCATGACGGTGGCGATGGTCTGCATCACGCCGCACCTGCAGCCGATCCCTTATCACCCGGTGAACGACTTCGTGCCGGTGGCGCGCATGGCGACCTCGTGGGGCGCGCTGGCGGCGCATCCCTCTGTGCCGGCCAGCAACATCGCCGAACTGGTGGCGCATGCCAAAGCCAACCCGGGCAAGCTCCATTGGGGCTCCTCGGGCATGGCGACCATCACCCAGCTGTTCGGCGAGATGCTGAAGTTCGAGGCCGGTATCGACCTCGTGCATGTGCCCTACAAGGGCAGCGCCCAGGCGCTCCAGGCGGTGCTGTCGGGCGAGGTGCAGCTGCAGTTCGACCAGCTCACCCTGGCGCAGATCAAGGCGGGTAAGCTCAAGGGCATCGCCATGCTGGGCGAGGTGCGCCATCCCGATCATCCCAACCTGCCGACCATGCGCGAAGGCGGCTACGGCAAGGACATGGCCGACAGCTGGTACGGCATCATGGCGCCGACTGGCACACCCAAGCCGATTGTCGACAGACTGGCGAAAGCGATCGGCGAGGCGGTGAAGGATCCGGCCGTCATCGCCAAGCTGCACACCGGCGGGCTGCAGCCGACCTACCTTGACTCCGAGGGGATGCGCGAACGCATCGCCATCGAGAGCAAGACCTTCGGCGACGTGATCCGCAAGGCCAACATCAAGATCTCGTAAGGAAATCTCATGAGTGACGTCGTCAAGGTCGACCGCCACGGCGCGGTGACAGTCTTCACCATCAATCGCCCGGACAAGGGCAACGCCATCAGCCGCGCGGTGGCGGCCGACATGCAGGCCGCTTTCGTGGAATTCGACGCCGATGCCGCGCAACGCGTCGCGGTGATCACCGGCGCCGGCGACCGGAACTTCTCCGCCGGCGCCGACGTCACCGACCTGCCCGAGCTGTGGCGCTGCATTCCCACCGTCGGCATCCAGACCGAGAAGCCTGTCATCGCGGCGACCTCGGGCTGGGTGGTCGGCGGCGCCATGGTGATGACCATGATGGCCGACCTCTGTATCTCCAGCGAGAGCACGAAGTTCTACTACCCCGAGGCCAAACTGGGCTTCACCGGCGGTATCATCTCGGGCCTCGCCGGGCGCATCCCGCACAAGATCGCCATGGAAATCATCATGATGTGCAAGCCGATGGAGGCGAAGCGCGCCTACGATGTCGGCCTGGTCAACAAGCTGGTGCCGGTCGGCAAGCAGGTCGAGGAGGCCGTCGCCTGGGGCCAGGAACTGGCGACCTTCGCGCCGCTGGTGTTGAGCACCATCAAGCGCTTCGTGACGCAGACGGTGCTGCCCAAGGGGCCGTCGGAGCTGATGGGCCATGCCATGGTCGATCTCGAGCGCGTGCGGCTGAGCGAGGACGGCCAGGAAGGCGGCCGCGCCTTCCGCGAGAAACGCACCCCCGTGTTCAAGGGGCGCTGAGGCGGGCATTGGGCAGCGGCGACTACCACGCCAGGGGCTTTCGCGTGTTGCGCGGCGGACTGATCGCTCCATTGCGCGAAAGCCTCAAGCAGGTCGCCGCACCCCTGCTCGATCGCGCCCGCGCCGGCGACTGGCGCGAGACCGACGGCGAGTCGGAAGGCAGCGCCGGCTGGTATGGCCACAAGCCGGTCGACACCGTCATGGAATTCCTCGGCCCGATGATCGCGCACGCCACCGGCGGCGGCGCCCTGTGGCCGACCTTCTCCTACCTGCGCGTCTATCCGCGCGGCACCAAGCTGACGCCGCACACCGACCGCGATTCCTGCGAGGTGGCGATCACCGCCGCGGTCGACGGTAGCGACGCCACGCCCTGGCCGATCCTGCTCGAGGCAAGCGACGGCACGATCGAATCCATCGACCTCGCGCCCGGCGACATCCTCGTCTACGCCGGCCGTGAGCGATCGCACTGGCGCGAGCCGCTCGACGGCGACTGGCGCCTGCAGGCAATGTTCTTTTATGTCCGCCAGGACGGCCCGTTCTCGCGCTGGAAGTACGACACACGCCCGGCGTTGGGTACGCCGCCGCCAAACGCGTATCCCGACATCGACGAAGCGGCGACGTAGCGGCCCCCAGAAGATCAACCTTTCGGCACGCCACCAACGAAGCAGAAGATGACGCCGCGTTCGTTGGCGCAGATATGGCTGCGACCATCGGGCGATTCCTTCCGCAGCACCACGTCGTGCGGCACGACCACCCAGCGTCCATCGAGCATCGCGCGCCAGAAGCCCTCATCGTCGACATAGGCGCGCGTCGGCCGGCAGTCGCGCTCGTCGCAGCACGGCCGGCCAGTGAAGGGATGGACCAGCGTGCGATACCAGTCGTGCTGCTCGGCGTGCCCATGCCCATGCCGCCCGTCCCGCGCCATCGCCGGCGCGGCCAGCAGGATCGACAGGAGCAGGGCGGCCGCGGCGCGCATCACAGCTTCGTTCTGAGGTCCGTCTTGAGGATCTTGCCGTAGTTGTTCTTCGGTAGGGCGTCGATGAAGCGATACGCCTTGGGCCGCTTGTAGCGCGCGATGTTGTCGAGGCAGAGCTGGTCGAGCTCGGCTGGCGTCACGGAGCGGCCCTCGCGCGGCACGACAAAGGCCACCGCCTCCTCGCCCCACTCCGGATGCGGCCGGCCGACCACCGAGCACTCGAGCACCGCGGGATGCATGTTCAGCACATCCTCGATCTCGCGCGGATAGATGTTGCTGCCGCCAGAAATGATCATGTCCTTCGAGCGGTCCTTCAAGGTGAGGAAGCCCTCCTCGTCGAAGCAGCCGACATCGCCGGTCCACAGCCAGCCCTCGCGCAGCGACTTCGCCGTCGCCTCGGGGTTCTTCCAGTAGCCGTCCATGACCGTGTCGCCGCGCGCCACGATCTCGCCGACCTCGCCAGTGGGCACAGACTTGCCCTGCTCGTCGACCACGCGCACCTCCATGCAGGTGTCGGGCAGACCCGCCGAGGCCAGACGCTGCTCCCAGCGCGGATGGTTCTTGTCGGCATGCACGGCGCGGCTGAGATGGCTGATGGTCATCGGGCTCTCGCCCTGGCCGTAGAGCTGCACCATCACATTGCCCAGCACGTCGAGCGACTTCTTCAGGTCGCTGACATACATCGGCGCGCCGCCATAGCTGATGGTGCGGATCTCGCCCGGCCGCACCTCGCCGACGACGGGGCTGTCGATCAGCCGCTTCACCATGGTGGGCGCGAGGAAGATCGTCGCGTCGGGCCAGCGATGCAGCAGCTGCACCATCTCGGGCACCTCGTAACGGCCGCTCTCCGGGAAGACCTGGGTGACGCCGCGCGCCAGCATCGGGAAGTTCCACAGGCCCGAGCCGTGGCTGATCGGAGCGACATGGATGATCGAGCCGCCGGGCTCGGGCCGGTCGACGTCGGCGTAGTAGTTCTGGCTCATCGCCAGCAGATTGCGATTGGTCAGCACCGCGCCCTTGGGCCGGCCGGTCGTGCCCGAAGTATAGAAGAACCACGCCGGGTCCGTCGCCAGCGCGCGATGCTGGGCGATCGGATCTCCCACCGCCATGAAGCTGTAGTCGCGCGTCGTCGTATCAATGATCCGCTCCAGCGACGGACACTCGCCCTTCACCGAAGCAATGGCCTCGACGAGATCGGGGGTGACAAAGCACGCCCGCGCGCCGGAATTCTCGAGGATGAAGGCGAACTCCTTGGGGTGCAGCTTGGCGTTCATCGGCACGGCGCAGAGGCCGGCGTGCCAGATCGCGTACATCGCCTCGAGCGACTCCACGCCGTTGGTCATCGCCAGCGCCACCCGCTCGCCCGGCCGCAGCCCCATGCGGTGGCGCAGATGCGTGGCCATCACCGAGACCTTGCGCAGCATGGCACGCCAGGTCGCGTGCGGGGTTTCCCCCTTGGCCAGCGCGATCCCCTCGGGAAAAGCCTGTGCCGTCTTGACCAGCAAAGACGCGATGTTCATGCCGTCCTCCTCCCGGCGTTGACTATCGCAATGGCGCGCGACTTGCGATAGTCCGACCATCATGGAAGTCGATTTCGCCATCATCGGGGCCGGCATCGCCGGCGTGTCCTGTGCGTACTACCTGGCGCCGCGTGCCCGGGTCGCGATCCTTGAGCGCGAGCACGTGCCGGCCTATCACACCACCGGCCGCTCGGCGGCTCTGTACACCGAGACCTATGGCAGTCCCGCCGTGCGGGCGATCACGGTGCGCAGCGGTGTGTTCTACCGCCAGCCACCCCAGGGTTTCGCCGACGTGCCGCTGCTGTCGCCGCGCGGTGCGCTGCTGTTCGGCCGGCCGGGCGAGGCCGACAAGATCGACCAGGCCTATGCGGACTTCCACGCGCTGGTCGACACGGTGCGCCGCGTCGATCGTGCCGAAACGCTGCGGCTGCATCCGTCGCTGCGGCCCGAGGTGGTCGAGGGCGCCGTGTGGGAGCCCGACGCCGAGGACATGGATGTCGCGGCGATCCATGGCGGCTTCCTGAAGGGCGCGCGGGCGGCGGGCGCGACCCTGCATCTGAAGGCCGAGGTCGCCGGGCTGGAGCGCACCTCAGGGAAATGGCGCGTCAGGCTGACCAACGGCGAGACCATCACCGCCGGCACCATCATCAACGCCGCGGGCGCCTGGGCCGATGTGCTGGGCGCGATGGCTGGCGCCCTGCCGATCGGCCTCGTGCCCAAGCGCCGCACGGCCTTCACCTTCGACGCGCCGCAGGGCATGGACATCGCCCATCTGCCAATCGTCATCGACCTGGCGGAGAGCTTCTACTTCAAGCCCGAGGTCGGCCAGTTCCTGGGCTCGCCAGCGGACGAGACGCCCAGCGAGCCCTGCGACGCGCAGCCCGAGGAGCTCGACATCGCCATCGCCGTCGATCGCATCGAGACCCACACGACGCTGACCGTGCCGCGCATCCGCAACAAGTGGGCCGGCCTGCGCAGCTTCGTGAAGGACAAGGATTTCGTCGTCGGCCACGATGCCGGCGTCGAGGGCTTCTTCTGGCTCGCCGGCCAGGGCGGCTACGGCATCCAGAGCGCCCCGGCGATGGGTCGGCTGTCGGCCGCGCTGGCGCTGGGTGACGGCATGCCCGAGGACATCAAGGCGCTGGGCGTCACCGAAGCGACGTTGAGTCCCGCCCGCCTGCGCTAGCGAGCCGCCTGCGTCATCTGGTTGGGCAGCCACATCACCAGGTCGGGGAAGACATAGGTGATGACGACGGCGACACACATCAGCAGGAAGAACGGGAACGACACCTTGCCGATCCAGAAGATCGACTTGCCGGTCATGCCCTGCAGCACGAAAAGATTGAAGCCGACCGGCGGCGTGATCTGCGCCATCTCCACCACCAAGGTGATGAAGATGCCGAACCAGATCTTGTCGATGCCCGCCTGCTCGACCATGGGCATGACGATGGCGATGGTCAGCACGACCATCGAGATGCCGTCGAGGAAGCAGCCCAGGATGATGTAGAGGATCGCCAGCACCAGGATCAGCATCGCCGGGGTGAGCTGCCAAGCGGCGATCGTCTCGGCGAGATGGCGCGGCAGGCCGGTGAAGCCCATGGCCAGCTTGAGGAACGACGCGCCGGCGAGGATCAGCAGGATCATCGCGGTGAGCCGCGTGGCGCCCATCACGCTCTGCCAGAACGTGTCGAGGTTCAACCGCCGTTGCACGGCCGCGATGACGAAGGAGCCGAGCACGCCGAAGGCCGCCGACTCGGTGGCCGTGGCGATGCCGGCGTAGATCGATCCCAGCACCACCAGGATCAGCAGCACGACGGGGATCAGCGACCCCGAGGCGCGCAGCTTCGTGCCGAACGACGTCGAGGGATCGCGCGGCGGCACGCGCCCGGGGTTCAGCGCCGCCCAGACCGCGACATAGCCCATGAACAGCGACGCCAGCATGATGCCGGGGATAACGCCGGCAGCGAACAGCTTGGCGACCGACACCTCGGCCTGCACGCCATAGACGATCATGATCAGCGACGGCGGGATCAGCAGACCGAGCGTGCCGGCGCCCGCCAGCGAGCCGATGGAAATCTCGTCGGGATAACCACGTCGGCGCAGCTCCGGCACGGTCATCTTGCCGATAGTGGCGCAGGTCGCCGCCGAGGAGCCGCTCACCGCGGCGAAGATCGTGCAGCCAATGATGTTGGTGTGAACCAGCCGCCCCGGCAGACGCTGCATCCAGGGCGCCAGGCCGCGGAACATGTCCTCGGAGATGGCGGTTCGGAACAGGATCTCGCCCATCCAGATGAACAGTGGTAGTGCCGTCAGCGTCCATGACGAGCTGTCGGAGAAGATCGTCGTCGCCATCGCGTCGCCGGCCAGGCGGTTGGGCGCGAAGATCCACATCACGGCGATCGACACGCCGATCATCGACAGGCCGATCCAGATGCCGGTGCCGAAAAGGAAGAAGAGCGCGGCGACGGCGAGCAGCGCGATCTGGGCGTCGAGGCCGGTCATGTCCGCCTCAACGCTCGATACGGGCGTCCTCGATGGACACCTCCTGCATGAGCGGGCCGCCCAAGGCGACGACGACCAGTTGCTCGACGATGGCGATGGTGAAGACCACCGCGCCGATCGCCATGCCGAGCTGCGGGATCCACAGCGGGATGGCGATCAGCCCGGTCGACAGGTCGTTGATCTGCCAACTGACGTAGCAGAGCTTCACCGAATACCAGGCGAGATAGCCGGCGAGCAGCGTGCCGATACCCAGGCACCACAGCTCGAGCATGCGTCGCGTGCGCCCCTCGAAGCGTTGCAGGATCAGGGTGACGCGGATGTGCTCGCCGCGGCCGAAGGTGGCGGCGAAGGCGAGGAAGGCCGAGGCGCACATGGCGTAGCCGGCCAGCTCATCGGCCGAGCGCGCGACGTAGTTGAACGGGTTCGGCAGGCCCAGGCTCTGCTGCATCCACAGGCCGACCCCTGGCCAGACCGAGTACAGCACGAAGACCAGCAGCAGGATCATGAAGAGCCCGCCCAGGACGCCGGTGATGTCGTAGAGCCTGCGCAGGATGTCGCGCATCGCCTTCCCCATGTTCGTTGCCCCTGTGTCGCGCACCCGCTCCGCCCTGTCCAGAATGCAGCGGGCCGGCCACGAGGGCCGGCCCGGCGAAACGCCAGCAGGGCGGCGTTGGCTCACATCTTCCGATAGGCGTCGACCAAGGCCTTACCCTCGGCGCCAGCCTTCTCCAGCCACTCCTGAGTCAGCTTCTGGCCGAGTTCCTTGTACTCGGCGGCCAGCTTGGCCGACGGTGGCGCCACCTTCATGCCGTTCTTCGCCAGGGTCTCCAGGAAACCCTTGGCCAAACGCTCACTCTCGGCCCAGCCAGTAACCTCGGCCTTGGCGGCCTCCTCCAGCACGATCTTGCGCGTGGCCTCATCGAGCTTGTCGAACGCCGCCTTGTTGACCAGCACCAGATCCTTCGGCAGCCAGGCCTGCGTGTCGTAGAAGTGCGTGAGCTGCTCCCACACTTTCGAATCAACGCCGGTGGCGCCCGAGGAGATGAAGGAGTCGGCCTTGCCGGTGGCCAGCGCCTGACTGAGCTCGGCGGCCTGGATGGTGATCGGCTGCGCGCCGGTCAGCTCGGCGATACGCGAGGTCCCCCGGTTATAAGCGCGGAACTTCAGGCCCTTCATGTCCGAGAGCTGGGTGATCTCCTTCTTGGCATAGAGGCCCTGCGGCGGCCACGGCACCGAGAACAGCGAGATCATACCCTGGGCCGCAAGCTTCTTCTCCAGCACGGGCTTCTGCGCCGCCCACAGCTTCTTGGCATCGGCGAAGCTGGTGGCGAGGAACGGCACGACGTCCAGACCGTAGACCGGGTCCTCGTTCTCGAAATTCGAGATCAGGATCTCGCCGATCTGCGCCTGGCCGGTCTGCACCGCGCGCTTGATATCGGGCGCCTTGAACAGCGCGCCGCCGGGGTGGATGGTGATCAGCAGCTGCCCGCCGGTGCGCTCCTTCACCGCGTCGGCGAACTTCTGCATGTTCACGGTGTGGAAGTTGGTCGCCGGATACGCGGCCGGCAGGTCCCACTTCGTCTGCGCGGTGGCCGTCGACGCCAGCGCGGCGAAGGCGCCGGCCAAGGCCAGCTTCAGCCCGATTCTCATTGTCCGTCTCCCACGACAAAGCCTGATGGATCGTGGCACGCCATGCGGGACGCTCGCAAGGCTCAGCCGGGTGCGCTACGCAGCAGCCGACGATAGATCGGCTGCATGATCGTCGGGATCAAGTAGATCGGAAACTGCACGGCGGCGATGAACAGGAAATAGTCGGGATCGACCGAGGCGGGCAGCGCCGCCAACAGCAGCGCGTTGTTGCGACTGCCCGAGGCGTAGCCCGCCGTGCACGCCAGTTGCTTGCCGACAAACGGCCAGAAGGCCAGCGTCACCACGCCCATGTAGGCAAAGGTGGCGATGAACGACCACAGCACGAAACCGCCGGTGCGCCACGGCTCGGCGAGGATGCGGGCGGTCACGCCGTCCATGATCGGGATAGCGAAGACCAGCAGCGCGACGATCAGCGCGCCATCGATCAGCGGCGCCGCCTTCGACTCGCGTCCCCGACTGAGCCAGCGCAGCGCCAGGGCGAGCACAAAGCCCGCGGCGACGATCGCCGCCAGGCGCGCCATGAAGGCCCAGAAGCCGATCTTGAGATCGAGCCCGAACAGCGCCAGCGCCAGCGGCGGGATGGTGAGCGGCGCCAGCGCCGTGCCGACCAGCACCGCGAACAGCGCATGCGCACGATCGAGCCCGAGGAAACCGGACATCGCTGCCATCGAGGTCAACGGCGGCAGGCAGGCCATGAGCGCCAGCGCCAGCGCGAGGCCCTCGGCGATCGGCATCAGCCGCAGCAGCGGCGCCGCGAGCAGCGGCACGGCGATCATCGCCGCGAGGATCGTCGCGAGGCCGAGCCAGGGCCGCCGCAGCACCGCGGCGAAGGCCGGCCAGTCGGTGCGCGCCATGGCGATACCCAGCAGCACGATGGCCAGCGGCGTCACCAATGGCTTGAGCGTCGCCGCGAGGTCCTGCAGGAACAAGCCCAGCAGCAACGCCATCGGCAGGAACACCGTGGCCCGCTCGGCGAGCAGGGTGAGCAAACGGACGAGCGGGCGCAGCACGGGCGCGACGATAGCAGGCTCGTGGCGCGTCACAACGTCGTGAGTCGCATGTGTCCCACGCAACCGGTAGCGTCGGCGGATGCGAATAATGCGTCGATGCTGCTTCATGGTGGCGTTGTGGCTTGTGCCGGGCGCCGCCGCTTCGGCCGCCACGACAGCCGATTGCATCGCCAACGTTCGCCTCGAAGATCGCGGTCCGGAGCGCGCGCCGTCGCTCGCCGTCGCTTTCACCTGCCGAACCGATGGCACGGTGCGCTTCGTGGCCGACAGCGCCGCCACGACGGCGCATCTGCGCGACGCGCGTGACGGCAGCGACTCGCCGATCGAGGGCGGCGACGGCACGTGGAGCGTGCAGGCCCGCGGCGGCAACGCGACCCTGCGCTACAGCTTCGACCTCAGCGCCTACGCCCGCGATGTCGATCGCGTCACGGCGGCGGTCGAGCGCGGCGGCGCGGCGATGGCCATTCTCTCGACCTGGCTGCCCGAGCCGCGCCTACCCTCGGGCGCCGTGCCGGTTATCGACATCCGCGTCGCCGCGCCGCCGGAGCTCAAGGCCGCGATCGCGCTGCCGCCGGTTGACGGCGGCTGGCGATTGCAGGGCACCACGGTGCGCTTCGCGGGCTACGGCGTCATCGGCCGCTTCGATCGCGAGCAGATGCGTCTGCCGGCCGCCGGCGGCGGCTCTGCGACGCTCGATATCGCGCGGCTCGACGGCGCGCTCGCGGTATCGCGGCCCGAGCTGATGGACTGGATCCGCAAGACCGCCCTGGCACATGTCGAATACTGGCAGGGCTTCACCACCAGCCGCGTGCTGCTCGCCGTCGTGCCGACTCCCGGCCGGCCGCGTGTGGTGTTCGGCCGCGTCGTACCCGGCGGCGGCGTCTCGGTCATGCTGCAGGTCGGCAGTCGCGCCACATCGCCGGAGCTATGGGACGACTGGATCCTGCCGCACGAATTCGTGCACACCGGCATGCCAATGATCACCGGCCGCGCCAACTGGTTCATGGAAGGTGCCGCGACCTATGTCGAGCCGGTGATCCGCGCCCGTGCCGGCTTCAAGCGCGAGGCCGAGGTCTGGCGTGAATGGATCGAGCAGATGCCGCGCGGCTTGAGCGCCCTGCGCAGCGGCATGTCGGGCGGCTCGCCCTATTGGGGCGGCGGGCTGTTCATGCTGCTGAGCGACATCGAGATCCGCCGCGCCACATCGGGCGCCAAGGGGCTGGAGCACTGCCTGCGCGGCGCGCTGCGCGCCGGGGGCGACATGACGCCGGCCGAGCGCTGGCCGCTGGCGACTTTCGCGCAGCGTTGCGACACCGCGCTGGGCAGGCCCGTCATGGCCATGATGCTGGAGCGCCACCTCGGCAGGTCGGTCGAGGTCGATCTTCCAGCGCTGTGGCGCGACCTCGGCGTGACGCTGAACGGCGCTCGCATCGAGACCGACGACAGCGCACCGCTGGCGTGGATCCGCCGGATCCTGGTGATGGGCGGGGCATGAGCTCAACGCCGCAAATAGACCGTGAAGTTGTCGTTGGAGTAGGCCTCGCGATAATCGCGCTCGATCAGCGTGGCGAGGTCAGGGAAGCTCCCGAGCGCCGCACGTGAGCCCGGCGTGATCGGCGTGCGGTCCTTCTCCTGCACGAAGATCGCCTTGGGCGGGCGCGTAGCGAGTGCCGCGATGACCTCGCGCCGCGCTGCCTCGGCATAGCGTGGCGACCCGACCACCATGGGATAGTTGAAGCCGAAGCGCGTCGGCGAGCGACGATCGGCCTCGACATACAGCAGCGCGTCAAAGCCCCAGAGATACATCGTTTCATCGGGTCGCAGATTGCCGCGCAAGAAGGTGGCGGCAGCACGGATGTCGCGATGGCAGAAGCCATGCTTGGCCAGATATTCGCAGTACTGCGCTTCGTAGTCGGCAGTCGTGCGCGCGCCCGCGACGTACGTCCACCAAACGACGGCGATATGAGTGGGCTGCTGGGCCGGCACCAGCAGGATGGCGAGCGCAGCGGCGATGCTCTGCGTTGGGCGCTGGCCGACTGATGACGCTGCCGTGCTCATGGCGCCGGCCAGCACATCGGCGGCGAGGGCGGCGGCAAATCGCCATGAAGTGATAATGGAAGCCCTTGTTCTGTGACACGCCGACCGCCCAACCCGCCAGCCAGCCGATCGCCAGCAGCACCGCGCCACGCCGGTCGCGCCGCCACAACCCGGCGAACCCAAATACCGCCATCGCATGGACCAGCCACACCGCGAACGGATTCTGCCCCGGGTCCGAGAGCGATTCGAACAGCACGCGCAACGTCAGCGGCCGGCTTGTGACATGGCTTTCCAGGTTAAAGACCACCAGCGCATCCCAGGCCGCCGCGATCTGGCCGCGCAGCACGAACGGCACGGCCAATGCCGCCGCCACCGCTGCCGCTCCGAGCGCGCACCACAGCACGTTCGCGAAATGCCGGCGCCCCGCCGGGTCACGCCATGCATAGCCGACCAGCGGCACGACGCCGAGCAACGCGTAGTTCGGCTTCGTCAGCACTGCGAGGCCGAGCAGCACGCCGACAACGACCGCGGCGAAAGCCGATGCCCGCGTGCGCTCCTGCCAGACGAGGGCGGCCGCGACCAACGCGCCGCAGGCCACCCATCCGTCGGGCTGCGCGGTGGCCGAGAAATCGCCGCCGAACTGGGCGAAGATCAGCAGCCCGGCGATACAGCCCCACGCCGCCTGGCCACGCGGCCGGACGATCCACGTCAAGGCGACCATCGTCGCGCCCATCACCACCGCATCGAACAGCCGGATGCCGAGCGCTGTCTCGCTGAAGACGGCCATGGCGAGTGCGAACAGGTAGTGTGCCGCCGGGCCCTTGAGCTCCCAGGCATCGGCGTAAGGTGTGCCGCCTTGCAGCACGACCCAGGCGAAGATTCCCTGGTCGCGCCCCAACGGCATCGCCAGGCTGGCGGGCAGCCAGGCCAAGGCGGTGAAGCCCAGCGCAATGACAGCCAGCCACGCCATAATGCGTGTCAGGACCGGGGCACCGGCGCCGGCGGCGGGCTGTGAGAGTGTCATAAGTGAAGTCTCTTTGGCACTGGTGCTCGTCGACGCTTCGCCGCGGATCGGCGCTGCGAAAGCGTCAACCGATTCTGCACCTGCCAAAGCTGTTGTCCGGCAAAATGCTCTATCTATGAGGAAACTGATCTCACAGGTCGCGCCGAGACACAACGGATGGCCGTGGTAGGCTGGCGCGATGGACCTGCCCTTGTGGCTCGAAGACCTCACCTGGATCGAGGCGCGTAATCGGTTCGCCGCCGGCGACGTGCTGATTCTGCCGATCGGTGCCGCCGCCAAGGAGCACGGCCCTCACCTGCCCCTGCGCACTGACGCCACGACCGCGCGGGCCTATGCCGAGCGCCTTGCGCGACGCGCCCGGGCAGCCGGCCTGCCGACACTGATCGCTCCGCTGGTGCCCTTCGGCTACTACCCGGCCTTCACCCGCTATGCCGGCAGCCAGCACCTCTCGGCCGCGACCTTCATGGCGCTGCTGCGCGAGTTGCTGGAGGGCTTCATCGCCCAGGGTGTCAGCCGCTTGATGTTGCTCAATACTGGCGTCTCGACTGAGGCGCCGATCAACACCCTGCTGGGCGAGATGCACCAGACCTCCTCGGTGCGGGTGATCGCCGCGCACCTGCGCTTCCTCGGCCGTGAGGCTGACAAGTGGATCGAGGTGCGTGAGGGCGGCCACGCCGACGAGCGCGAGACCTCTGTCATGCTGGCACTCGATGCCCGCAGCGTGCGCATGGACAAGCTGCCCGACGCGGCGGCCAACGGCGAACGTGGCATGGCCGGCGGCACCCTGCCCGCAGGTTTTGCACAGCCAGTGCGACTGTCGCCCGACGCCTCGGTCGGCGACGCCGATGAGTTCGCGCCCAGCGGCGCCACGGGCGATGCCAGCCGCGCCACCGCCTACAAGGGCGAACGCGTCATCGACGCAGTGGTCGACGACCTGCTGGCAGGACTTCTCAAGGGATTCCGCCAGAACACGCCCTGACATCGCCTCGCCATGGCGAATTGCTATAGTTTGCCATCGGGCGCGGGGCTTCGGTGGCTCGCTTGGCCCAGCTTGACCAGCGCGACGGGCGGCGCGGCGGTCGCGCTCGATTTCCCCCTGGGCCGCTCCGCCAGGGCCTGCACATCTCGTCTCCCGCGCGTCGCGGGCAATCCTGCCCCGGTCTCTGCAGGTCCATTGGACCGATTTCACGGCTGACACGGCGGCGATCTCAGCATGAAGGCGGGAGGCGGCTGAGACGACCGGCCCGGCCCTGGCCGCTCCCATATTCATGGCTAGCGCGTGGTCTATCTCCCTCGAGGAGTGTTGCCGTTGTGTCACGGTCGAACCGAATCAGATCAGCGACCTCGCCGCGAAGCCATCTCGTGCGTTGTTGGGGGAAGGCGTTGAATGTCTCAACAAGGAGTGGTCATGAGCAAGTGGCGTACAGCAAAGGCAGCGGGCCTGACGTTAGGCATCGTGGCGACAGGCATCGCGGCGAGTGCACAGGCCCAGGTTCAGCAGCCAGGCGGCTTCGGCTCCATCACGGGTTTCTATGGATTCCGCGGTGGTACGGAAACGGACGTCTTCGGCGGAGCGGGTGCGACGACGCCAGGGCGAACCCTGGGCGGCATGTTGCACGGCGGCTACCGCTTCGGCGAGTTCGACTTCGCGGTCGGAGCCAACGCCGCGACCCTGTCGACGCGAGGCGTTCCTTTCGCCGCCGGCATCTCCACAAACAGCGCCCGCATGTGGTCGCTCGACCTGGAGGCTGGCTACAACATGGCCATGGGCAGCGTTGGCTTGCGGCCGTTCATCGGCGTGCGGTACGCCAACGCCCGCCATTTGCACACCTTCTCCGGGCCGGCCGGCACCGGGCAAGCGTTCGTCGACAACTGGGGTATCGGTCCGCGTGTGGGTATCGACGTCGCCGCACGTGTGAGCGAGCAGTTCTTCGTGTTCGGCGGCGGCTCCGCGGCGCTCCTGTTCGGTCGCATGTACGAGTATGGCGGCTTCAGCTCTGGAGCGGCCGCGCCCAACCAGGCGTTCAACCGCACGACCTGGAACCTGGACGCCAAGCTGGGCATCGCCTATGAGCCGATGCCGCTGGTCAGCATCGCCGCAGGCTATCGTGTCGAGTACGCGAACGGCGTGGACCTCGCCAGCTGGACAACCGCAGCGGGCGGTCCCGGTTCGGGTCGCGGCAATCGCTTCACGCACGGCCCGTTCGTGCGGCTGGCCTACAACTTCGGCCCGCCGGCCGGCGCCGACGCGGTGCCGCCCCCGCCGCCGCCGCCCCCGTCCAGCAGCAAGAACTATATGGTGTTCTTCGATTTCGACCGGTCGAACATCACCGACACTGCCGCCACGACGATCCGTCAGGCCGCCAATGACGCGAAGGCCGGCCGCACCACCCGCATCGGCGTGACGGGTCACGCCGACCGCTCAGGGGCGGACGCGTACAACATGGCGCTGTCGATGCGTCGGGCGAACGCGGTAAAGGACCAGCTGGTGCGCGAAGGCATCGCGGCCGCCTCCATCGCGGTGGTCGGCCAAGGTGAAAGCCAGCCGCTGGTGCAGACTGCGGACGGCGTGCGCGAACCGCAAAACCGGCGCGTCGAGATCGTGCTGCAGTAGCGCGCGATCATGGTGCGGGGAAGGAGGCGGCGTAGGCCGCCTCTTTCTCGTTTTGGGGGTAGCGAAATCCGGGACCATTTGGACAGCGAACAGAAGCCGCTCGCCTGCCCAAAGCGGCGCACAGCGCAGGCTCCCCTCGAGCCCGCAACGTGCCGCCCGTCGCGCCGCGGCGGCGTGCCGATGACTGACGGGTGGCCCCGAGAGGACTGATCTGGACCATGTGACTGTAGAGTGGCGGGAGGTGGGGTTTTCTATAAACTGCCGTTCAGCAACGAAGACTAGCGTAAGGAAACGCCAGCATGAACGCGCCAGCGAAGATCGCCGATCTGACGCTCGACAACTACACGCTGGAGGACCGCTACATCCGCGAGCGCGGCCGTGTGTACCTCACGGGCATCCAGGCGCTGGTGCGCCTGCCGATGATGCAGCGCCAGCGCGATCAGGCTGCCGGGCTGAACACCGGCGGGTTCATATCAGGGTATCGCGGTTCACCGCTGGGCATGTACGACAACGCGCTGTGGAGCGCGAAGAAGTTCCTCGCCAGCAACAACATCCACTTCAAGCCCGGCCTCAACGAGGATCTTGCCGCCACGGCAGTGTGGGGCACGCAGCAGGTCAACCTGTTCCAGGGCGCCACGGTCGATGGCGTCTTTGCCATCTGGTATGGCAAGGGCCCGGGTGTCGATCGCTCGATGGACCCGATCAAGCACGGCAACGCCGCTGGCTCCTCGCCCAATGGCGGTGTGCTGGTGCTGGCCGGCGACGATCATGGCTGCCAGTCCTCGACCCTGCCGCATCAATCCGAGCAGGTCTTCCAGGCGGCGCTGGTGCCGGTGCTCAATCCGGCGACGGTGCAGGAGTACATCGACTTCGGCCTGCTGGGCTTCGCGATGTCGCGCTATTCCGGCTGCTGGATCGGCTTCAAGGCGATCTCCGAGACGGTCGAGAGCGGCGCCTCGGTCAATATCGATCCCGACAACCTCAAGGTCGTGATCCCCACCGACTTCGAGATCCCGGCCGGCGGCCTGAACATCCGTAATCCCGACCCGCCGATGGAGCAGGAGAAGCGCCTGCACCTGTTCAAGCTCGAAGCGGTGAAGGCCTTCGCGCGCGCCAACGCCATCGACAAGCTGGTGTTCGATCCGCCCAAGGCGCGCATCGGCATCATGACCACGGGCAAGGCCTATCTCGACACGCGCCAGGCGATGGAAGACCTCGGCATCACCGAGGACAAGGCGCTGCAGCTCGGCATCCGGCTCTACAAGGTCGGCATGACCTGGCCGCTCGAGCCGGTGCGCGCCCGCGCCTTCGCCGAGGGCCTCGAGGAGGTCATCGTCGTCGAGGAGAAGCGCGAGATCCTCGAGGATCAGCTCACCAAGCTGCTCTACAACACGCCGGCCGAGCGCCGACCCAAGATCATCGGCAAGGTCGACGAGACAGGCCGACGCATCCAGCCGACCGAGGGCGAGCTGTCGCCCACCGGCGTGGCACGCGTCATCGCCGAGCGCTTGAAGCAGCGCGGCGAAGGCGGGCCGGAGATGATCCAGCGCCTGGCCCGCGTCGAGGCCAAGGAGAAGCTGCTGCAGGCGCCGCCGCCCAAGACGGTACGCACGCCGTTCTTCTGCTCGGGCTGCCCGCACAACACCTCGACCCGCGTGCCCGATGGAAGCCGCGCCATGGCGGGCATCGGCTGCCACGGCATGGCGATGCTGATGCCGCACCGCCGTACCTCGCTGATCACGCATATGGGCGGCGAAGGCGTGCCGTGGATCGGCTCGGCGCCGTTCACGTCAGAGAAGCACATCTTCCAGAATCTGGGCGACGGCACCTATCACCACTCCGGCCTGATGGCGATCCGCGCTGCTGGCGCCGCTGGCGTGAACATCACCTACAAGATCCTGTTCAACGATGCCGTCGCCATGACCGGCGGCCAGCCGCATGACGGCCCGCTCACCGTGCCGCAGATCACGCGGCAGGTCGCGGCCGAGGGCGCGCAGCGCGTCGTCGTCGTTACCGACGAGCCCGACAAGTATCCGATGGGCAGCCAGTTCGCGCCCGGCGTCACCATCCATCACCGCGACGAGCTCGACGCGATCCAGAAGGAGCTGCGCGAGACGCCCGGCCTTACCGTGCTGGTCTACGACCAGACCTGCGCTGCGGAGAAGCGCCGTCGCCGCAAGCGCGGCACCTTCCCCGATCCCCAGAAGCGCGCCTTCATCAACGATTCGGTATGCGAGGGCTGCGGCGACTGCTCAGAGAAGAGCAACTGCGTCTCGGTGAAGCCGCTGGAGACCGAGCTGGGTCGCAAGCGCCAGATCGACCAAAGCAACTGCAACAAGGACTTCTCCTGCGTCAACGGCTTCTGCCCGAGCTTTGTGACGGTCCATGGCGGCCGCCTGAAACGCAACCGCAAGGCCGCGGCCGATGCGGTGCAGGACGATCCGTTCGCCAACCTGCCGATGCCCACGCTGCGCCCGCTCAACGAGTCCTACGGCATCCTGGTCACCGGCATCGGCGGCACCGGCGTGATCACCGTTGGTCAGCTGATCGCCATGGCGGCGCATCTCGAGGGTCGTGGCTGCACCTCGCTCGACTTCACCGGCCTGGCGCAAAAGAACGGCGCCGTGATGAGCCACGTGCGCCTGGCGCCGACACCCGGCGACCTGCACGCCGTGCGCATCGCCGCCGGTGGCGCCAACCTGGTGCTGGGCTGCGACATGGTCGTGGCCGCGGCGCCGGCGGCCCTGTCGCGCATCGAGCAGGGCGTGACGCGCGCGGTGATCAACGGCTACGTCGCGCCGACTGCCTCCTTCGTCATCGACAACGACATCAACTTCGAGCAGCAGGCGATGATGCGCTCGATCCGCGAGGCGACGGGCGGCGCCGGCGCCGAGTTCGTCGACGCCACCGGCATCGCAACGGCGATCCTCGGCGACTCGATCGCCACCAACCTGTTCATGGTCGGCTACGCTTGGCAAAAGGGCCTGATCCCGCTCAGCCTGCAGGCGCTGCGCCGCGCCATCGAGCTCAACGGCGTGGCGGTCGACACCAGCCTGCGCACCTTCGACTGGGGCCGGCTGGCGGCGCACGATCCGGCCGCCGTCGAGGCCGTGGCCCGTCCGCAGATCCGCGAGGAGAAGCTGCCGCCGCAGTCGCTCGACGAGCTGGTGAACAAGCGCGTCGCGCTGCTCACGGCCTATCAGAACGCCGCCTATGCCGAGCGCTACCGCGCCTTCGTCGAGAAGGTCGCGTCGGCCGAGAAGGCGCGCGCCAAGGGCCGCACCGGGCTGGCCGAGACGGTGGCCCGCTCGCTCCACAAGCTGATGGCCTACAAGGACGAGTACGAGGTCGCTCGCCTCTACACCGACGGCGATTTCGAGAAGAAGCTGCGCGCGCAGTTCGAAGGCGACTTCAAGCTGAAGTTCAATCTCGCGCCGCCGCTGTTGGCCGATCGCGATCCCGCCACCGGCGAGCTGAAGAAGGGCGAATACGGTCCGTGGGTGTTCTCTATGTTCCGCGTGCTGGCCAAGCTCAAGGGCCTGCGCGGCACCGCCTTCGACATCTTCGGCTACACCGAGGAGCGGCGTACCGAGCGGCGCCTGATCGGCGAGTACATGGAGACCATGTCGGAGATCCTCGGCAAGCTCGACCAGTCCAACCATGCGCTGGCGGTACAGATCGCCGGCCTGCCCGAGACCATCCGTGGCTTCGGCCATGTGAAGGAGAAGAACCTGCACAAGGCTAAGGAGCGAGAGGCCAACCTGCTCGCCCTTTTCCGCAGCCCCGCACAGCCGCCGGCGATGGCCGCGGAGTAAGACCGGCACTCCAGTGGCGCGTCTTGTCACCGCTCAAACGCGCCACTGGAGTGGCGCGCCCCGACCTACGAGCCGAACCCCGGCCGCGGCACCGATCCCATGATGGTCTGCGCCAATCCGCCATCGACCACGATCTCCTGGCCGGTAACGTAGGAACTGCGCGCGCTGCACAGCCACAGTGCGACGTCGGCCATGTCGCTGGGCTGGGCGATGCGGCGCAGCGGTACCATAGCGGCGCGGCGCTCGGCGACGCCGGGCGCCTGGTAGAAGGCTTCCGACAGCGGCGTGCGCACCAGGCCCGGCGCCAACGCGTTGCTGCGCACGCCCCTGGGTCCCCATTCGTAGGCGAGCTGGCGCGACAGCATGGTGACGCCAGCCTTGGTGACGCTGTAGGCGCCGCTGAAGGGCTGCGGCTCGCTGCCGGCGATCGAGGTGACATGCACCAGCGCGCCGCTGCCGCGCGCCAGCATGGCGCGACCGAAGGCCTGCGCGCAGAGCAGATAGCCCGTCAGGTTGATCGCGATCTGCGCGCTCCAGTCATTCGTCGAGAGCGTGTCGAGCGTCCCCGGCCGCAGGATCGCCGCCGTGTTGATCAGCGCGTCGGCCGGGCCGATTTCCTTGATCGCACGCTCCGCCGCAGCTGCGACACTGCCGGCATCGGCGGTATCGCAGCCGATGGCCAACGACTTGCAGCCTTGCTTGCGCAGTTCGCCGGCGACCGCCTCGGCGCGCGGCAGGTCGCGTTCGAGCAGCACGGTGCTCGCGCCCTCGGCCGCGAAGGCGCGCGCCATCTCGGCGCCCAGCCCGCCGCCGGCGCCGGTGATCACCACGACCTTGTCCTTCAGCCCAAGCCAGTCCGACATATGCGCCTCCTCCACTTTCATACGATCGGCGGCTGACTGCCGGGCCGGGCGCGTGCGATCACATCGCGCATGTCGGCCTCGCTGCGCCCGGTCAGCCGCATCATGTCGGCGACGAGTTGGTCCTCCGGCATGCCGCGCTTGAGCGCGCGGTCCAGGGCGGCGCGGAAGAACGTCGACTCCGCGAGCTCCTCGGTCGAGACGTTGGCGAACATCGCCTGCAGGCCGGTCCGCTGGTCCGGGACCGTCAACGCATCGACGTAGTCCTTGGCCTCCTTCAGTCCCAGCCCGGTGCGCTCACGCACCAGCTTGATCGCATCGATCGGCTTGCCCTGCGCCACGAGCGCCGTCGCCTCCTGCCGCATCGCATCTGTATCGGCACGCTCGATGACCTCCGCGGGCCGAGCGAGTTGCGACAGCGGCAAAACATTTGGAATCGCCTCGACATAGTCCTTGGCTTCCTTCAGGCCGAGCCCGGTGTGCTCGCGCACCGCCTTGATCGCCTCGATCTTCTCGCCCTCGGCGGCGAGCTTGCGCACATGGTGGTCGAGCGGCGACAGCGTCGCGGTCGCCGCGACACCGGGAGTCGGTGACGCCGTCACGCTCTGCTTCGTCTGCCTCGGATCGCTGTCGATCACATCAGGTCGCTTGCGCCCACGCAGCACCAGAAACAGGCCGACCACGCCGACGACGACGCAGCCCACGATCCACAAGGTTTCTGCCGACATCGACGCCTCCCGCCCATGGAGCGGCGACAGTATAGACGGGCAGCGATGCGAGCGCGGCCCTTTCACCGCATGGAAAGCGACGCTAGGGTGCGCCCGCCGATTTGCCAGAGGTCGCTCCGTGCCGTCTTTTTCCTACGATTTTCCCTATAGCTCCAAGAAACTCCCGGTCTTCGCCAGCAACGTCGTGGCGACCTCGCAGCATCTCGCGGCGACCGCGGGCCTGCGCATGCTGGCCAAGGGCGGCAGCGCGGTGGACGCGGCGATCGCCACGGCGATCACGCTGACCATCACCGAGCCGACGATGAACGGCATCGGCTCCGACGCCTTCTGCATCCTGTGGGATGGCCAGAAGCTGGTGGGCATGAACGCCTCGGGCCGCGCGCCCGCGCTGATGACACCCGACCATTTCACCGGCCAGGACAAGATGCCCGATGTCGGCTGGGATTCAGTGAGCGTGCCGGGCTGCGTGTCGCTGTGGACCGGCCTGCACGCGAAGTACGGCAAGCTGCCCTTCGCCGACCTGTTCGAGCCGGCGATCCGCTACGCCCATGACGGCTATCGCGTGTCCTACATGGTGGCGCGCCAGTGGGATCGGCAGATCGCCCGCCTGAAGGACCAGCCGGGCTGGGCGCCGGCCTTCCTGCCCAACGGCCGCGCGCCCAAGCCGGGCGAGCTGTGGAAGTTCCCCGATCAGGCCAAGACCTTGGAGCTGATCGCCGAGACCAAGGGTGAGGCGTACTACCGCGGCGAGCTCGCCGAGAAGATGGAGAAGTGGGCCATCGAGTGCGGCGGCACACTGCGCGCCTCCGATCTCGCCGCGCACAAGGCCGACTGGGTCGATCCCATCGGCCTCACCTATCACGGCACGACCTTGCACGAGATCCCACCCAACGGTCAGGGTATCGCGGCCTGCATGGCGCTGGGTATCCTCGAAAACTTCGATCTCGCCGGCCACGACGCCGATGGCCCCGATGTCGCGCATCTGCGTATCGAGGCGATGAAGCTCGCCCATGCCGACCTGTTCAAGTACGTCTCGGATCCGGCGCACATGACGGTGACGCCGGCGCAGATGCTCGACAAGGGCTACCTGAAGTCGCGCGCCAAGCTGATCGATCCGAAGAAGGCGCAGCAATTCGGCGCTGGCGCGCCCAAGCTCAGCGGCACGATCTACCTCAGCGCCGCCGACGAGAATGGCATGATGGTTTCGTTGATCCAGTCGAACTACTCGGGTTTCGGCTCGGGCGTGGTCGTGCCGGGCACCGGCATCGCGTTGCAGAATCGCGCCTCGGGCTTCGTGCTCGAGAAGGGCCACCCCAACATGGTCGGTCCGGGCAAGCGGCCGTTCCACACCATCATCCCCGCCTTCATCACCAAGGATGGAAAGCCGGTGGCGACCTTTGGTCTGATGGGCGGCGGCATGCAACCCCAAGGTCATATGCAGGTCTTCTCGCGCATCGTCGATTTCGGCCAGAACCCGCAAGCCGCGATCGACGCGCCGCGTTGGCGCATCCACGAGGACGGCAACATCTGGACCGAGGAGCATATGCCCGAGGCGACACTGCACGGGCTGGAGGCACGCGGCCACAAGGTCACCCGCACCCAGTGGCCGAGCAACGACTTCGGCTCGAGCCAGATCATCTGGCGCTTCCCCGATGGCGGCCCCTATCTCGGCGCCTCCGAGAGCCGCCGCGACGGTGCCGCCGTCGGGTTCTAGTGTCTCTGGCTGGGGGCGCGTCGCCTCAAACCGCCGAGCCGTAATACGCCTCGACCCGGTAGCCATCTGGGTCGATGACGTAGGCCGCATAGTAGGTCGGGCTATAATCGGCGCGCAGGCCCGGCTTGCCATTGTCCTTGCCGCCGTTCTTCAGGCCGGCGACGTGGAAGGCGTCGACCGCTCTGCGGTCGGGCGCGGTGAAGCAGAAATGCAGGCCTGAGCGCATGTCGGCCGGCACCGGCGCCTCGCTTGCGCTGATCCAGAACACGACGCCCTCCTTGCCATAGCCCAGCGAGCCCTCGCTGGCGCTCAGGCATGTGTAGCCCAGCGGCTTCATCACCGAATCGTAGAACTTCCTGGTGCGGGCGATGTCCTTCACCCCGATCGACACATGATCCAGCATGGTTCTCTCCTAACCGTCTTGACGGTTAGGGTCGTATTTTACTGCGCCCGCCTTGTCAACCATCTAGATGGTTAGTATGTGGAGGACATGACCCACGCCCTCGTGCCGGCCGCCAAACCCGACCTCTGCCTGGAGTTCGTGAACACGCGGTATTGGCGTGGCAGTGAGCCCGCCACCGAGACCCTGAACGCGCCTGAGGATCTGCTGGCCTGGTGCGAGGCTAACCGCGCGCATCTGCCGGCGACGGTGGCCATGGTCGCCGAGCATTGGCGCGCCCATCCGCGCGACGCGGCGCGCGCCCTGCAGCAATCGGTCGAGATCCGCGAGGCGATCCACAACGCTTTCGCCCAGGTCGCAGGCGGGCGTCAGCCAGACGCGACGGTGCTCGCGCCGCTCAACTACGCGCTGGCACAGGCGCCTGGCCGCACGGCGCTGCAGCCGAGCGCGCACGGCCTCGCGTGGACCTTGCCGCAGATGAAGAGCAGCGTGCCGGCGCTGCTGGCATCGGTGTTGTGGTCGGCCGGCGATCTGATGATGAGCGGCAAGCTCGATCGCGTGCGCCGCTGCGCCAACGACAAGTGCCGGTGGCTGTTCCTCGACGACAGCCGCGGCGGCACACGCCGCTGGTGCACCATGAGCAGCTGCGGCAACCGCGCCAAGGCGCATCGCCACTACGCGAAGAAGAAAGCCGAAGGCTGATCGGCAGCTCAGACGATCCCGGTCGTCCAGCCGGGGAGCCGACGTGCCTTGAGCCGCCGCTTGCCGCGCTCGAACCGCGCCACGAACCGGTAAGGCTGATCCGCATCGCTGTTGTCCAGCAGCAGGGCGTGGTCGACGAAGGCGACGGCCTTCTTGAGGTTTGCCAGCACGCGTGGGAATCGCGCGCGGAGCCGATCATCGGGCACGTCATGCCCACCTTGCTCGACACGCTGTAGGACACGGGCGAGCGATAGCTCGGCGCTGTCCAGTCCGATGAAGACGAAGATGATCTCGTAGCCTTCGCGTTGCGCCTCGCGCAGCAGGCCGAGCTTCGCGCCCACCGGATCGGAGAACACCGTCTCCATGCAGAACGACTCGCCGCGCGCCATCAGCAGCCGTCGCTCCGCCTCGGCGATATCCGCCGCCTGGCGCGCCCGCGTCTCGGCATCGGCGATGTCGAGGTCTTGTGCGATCAGGTCGGCGTTAACCAGTGGCAGGCCGAGTCCGCGCAGATAGACGTCGTGAAAGGTCGACTTGCCAGCGCCGTTCGGACCGGCCAGCACCAGGATGAATCGGCCCTCGTCGGCCGCCGGCTGGCCCAGCCGGCGCAGGATCTCGTCGATCACGCCGACCTGCGCGCGCGCTCCTTCACCACCGGCACGAAGACGCGGCCTTCGAGACGGCCCAGCGTGCGCTTGCCGTCAGGCTCGATCCGCACCAGCAGGCCGGGATGCTTCGGATCAATACCGTAGCGCGGTCCGCCAAGCGCGCGCAGATGCCGCTGTACGGCGTTGCGGTCATCCGATTGTGCGAGATCGCCCAACAGGCGGCCCACCGCCTCGCGCCTAGCCATCGCCGGCGTCGCGGCCGCGGCGCCGCCCAGTCGCTTGAGCGACGCGAGCGCGGCCTGCGGCACCAGTTTCTCGACCGCCCGGCCGATGGTCGCCCAGTGCTCGATCTGCGCCGTCAACGAACGGTCGGCCGCCGCCGCCTCGCCGCGCGCGGCTTCGACCAATGTTCCCGAAAGCTTGACCGGCGTGCCCATGTGGGATCACCCCTGAGGTAGCATTTTACTACCTCAAGATAGGCGCGCGCCCGTCGGCCGGCAAGGGCCAGCTCCGGGCACGAAAAAGGCCGGCGTCGCCGCCGGCCTGTACGCTGTTTCGACCCGGGTCGAGGTCTAGCGCAGGATGCTCTGCAGCTTCATGGCGACGCCCATGTCGCCCTCGATCTTCAGCTTGCCGGTCATGAACGCGGACATGCCGTCGAGCTTGCCGCCGACCAGGTCGACGAGGTCGGACAGCGCCATCTTGATGGTGCAGTCGGCGGCGTTGTCGTCGTTGCTGACGGCGACCGGCGTGCTCTTGCCGTCGATGAAGATCGCGCCCTCCGGCGTGGCGAACTTCACCGTGTTGCCGAACGCGCTCTTGCTGCCGGCGCCGGCCTTCATTTTCTCGGTCAACTCCTGAAGGGTCATCGCGATCTCCCGGTTCCCTGTCTCGACCGTGCCCGAGGTTTCGCGGGCCGGCAATGGTGGCCCGCAGAGTGATTGACCTTTACGTAAACGTCAAATACCAAGACGACGCCGCGCGTGAACGTCGATTTACGCGTCAAGAGCCGCGCCGTAACGTCGGCGCCATCACGAGGAGACGCCATGCGCTACCGGTCCGTGCTGCGCCCGGGTTTGTTCGAGGGCCAGACCATCGTCGTGACCGGCGGCGGCAGTGGACTGGGCCGGTGCGCGGCGCACGAGATCGCCGCTCTGGGCGCGCATGTGGTGATCACCGGGCGAAAGACCGAGAAGCTCGCCGCGGTGAAAGCGGAGATCGAGGAGGACGGCGGCTCCTGCGAGACGCACGCCTTCGACATCCGCGAGGAACAGCCGGTCAAGGACGCGATCGCCGCCATCGTGGCGAAGAACGGCCGCATCGACGGCCTGTTCAACAACGCCGGCGGCCAGTTCCCGGCCGACGCCGAGGCGATCAGCCAGCGCGGCTTCGACGCGGTGGTGCGCAACAACCTCACCGGCGGTTTCCTCGTGTCGCGCGAGACCTACCTGCAATCGATGAAGAGCCACGGCGGCGCGATCGTCTTCATGGCGGCCGACATGCGCAACGGCATGCCCACCATGGCGCATTCCGGAGCGGCGCGCTCGGGCACCGAGAACCTGGCGATGACCTTGGCCTTCGAGTGGGGCCACGCCGGCGTGCGCGTGAACACGGTGTCGCCGGGCTGGATCGCGTCCAGCGGCATGGACACCTACGAGGGCGAGTTCAAGCGCAACATCCCGCTGCTGAAAAACCACGTGCCGGTGCGCCGCCTCGGTACCGAGAGCGAGGTCTCGGCCGCCGTGTGCTTCCTGCTGAGCGAGGCGGCGGCCTTCATCACTGGCCTGAACATCCGCATCGACGGCGGCGTGCCGCTGGGCACACGCAACATCCCCCTGCCCGATGGCCGCGGCACGACGGCCTTCAACGGCTTCCATCGCACCGTAATACCCAAGGTCCTCGGCGGTTAGCCCATGCCCGTTATCGAGTCCCAGATCGATCCCCGCTCCGACGAGTTCAAGCGCAACCGCGAGGGCATGCTCGTGGCCATCGAGGAGTTCCGCGCCGCCGAGAAGACCGTGCAGGCCGTGGCCGAGCGCGCGCGGGGACGCTTCAAGCAGCGCAAGCAATTGATGCCGCGCGAGCGCGTGGCGCTACTGCTCGACCGTGGCGCACCCTATCTCGAGCTGATGAGTCTCGCCGGCTATCGCATGCACGACGACAAGGACGGCGCCGGTGCGGGCGGCGGTAACATCGTCGGCATCGGTTATGTCGAGGGCGTGCGCTGCGTGATCTCGGCCACCAACAGCGCAGTGAAGGGCGGCACCATCGCGCCGGCCGGGCAGCGCAAGGGCCAGCGCACGCAGCAGATCATCATGGAAAACAAGCTGCCGGTGATCAACCTCGTGGAGTCCGGCGGCGCCAACCTGCTCTATCAGTCCGAGATTTTCGTCCCTGGCGGCCGCGGCTTCGCCAACCAGGCCCGTATGTCGGCGATGGGCATCCCGCAGGTCACCGTGGTGCATGGCAGCTCGACCGCCGGCGGCGCCTACCTGCCCGGCCTCAGCGACTACGTCATCATGGTGCGCAACCAGGCCAAGGTGTTCCTCGCCGGCCCGCCGCTCTTGAAGGCCGCCACCGGCGAGATCGCCACCGACGAGGATCTCGGCGGTGCTGAGATGCACAGCACGATCTCCGGCGTGTCCGAATGGATGGCCGAGAACGACGCCGACGGCATCCGCCTGGCGCGCGAGGTCGTCCGCAAGTGGCACTGGAACGACAACATCCCTGATGCGCGCCCGCGCACGTTCCGCGAGCCGCTCTACGACATCGAGGAACTCTGCGGTGTCGTGCCGCCTGACTATCGCCAGCCCTACGACGTCCGGGAAGTGATCGCGAGAGTCGTCGACGGCTCGGACTTCCTCGAGTTCAAGGCGCTGTACGATCAGCAGACGATCTGTGGCTGGGCCGAGATCGAGGGCGAGCCGGTGGCGTTCATCGGCAACAACGGCCCGATCACGGTGAAGGGCGCGACCAAGGCGGCGCAGTTCATCCAGCTCTGCTGCCAGTCGGGCACGCCGATCGTCTACCTGCAGAACACCACCGGCTACATGGTGGGCACCGAGTCGGAGAAGGGCGGCATCGTCAAGCACGGCTCGAAGATGATCCAGGCCGTCGCCAACGCCTCCGTGCCGCAGATCACCATCGTCATCGGCGGCAGCTTCGGCGCCGGCAATTACGGCATGTGCGGTCGCGCCTACGATCCGCGCTTCATCTTCGGCTGGCCGAACAGCAGAACCGCCGTGATGGGCGGTGAGCAGGCCGCCACGGTGATGAAGATCGTCACCGAGCAGAAGCACATCCGTGAGGGGACCGAGGTGCCGACGGCGCAGATCGAAAAGATGTTCAGGGGCATCGTCGATCAGTTCGATCGCGAATCGACAGCGCTGTTCTCGACGGCACACCTCTGGGACGACGGGCTGATCGATCCGCGCGATACGCGCCGGGTGCTCGCCTACGCGCTCTCCATCGCGCGCGAATCCATGGTGCGCAAGCTCAGGGCCACGACCTTCGGCGTCGCCCGGATGTAAGGACATCGAGATGAAGTTTACCGCCGAGCACGAGGAGCTGCGCCGCACCTGGCGCACCATCATCGACCGCGACATCAATCCTTACGTCGATGAATGGGAGGCGGCCGGAATCTTCCCGGCGCACGACCTGTTCAAGAAGCTCGGCAATGCCGGCTTGCTGGGCGTCGACAAGCCGGTCGAGTTCGGTGGCGCGGGCCTCGATTTCTCCTACGCCATGATCTGCTCGGAGTCGCTGGGCTGGGTGCAGGGCGGCTCGGTGCCCATGGGTGTCGGTGTGCAGATCTCGATGGCGACGCCGGCGTTGGCCCGCTTCGGCAGCGACGAGCTGCGCCAGGAGTTTCTCGCGCCCTCGATCAGCGGCGACTACGTCGCCTGCCTCGGCGTCTCCGAAACCGGCGCCGGATCCGACGTCGCCTCGATCAAGACCACGGCGCGCCGCGTCGGCGACGACTGGGTGATCAACGGCGGCAAGATGTGGACCACCAACGGCACGCAAGCCGACTGGATGTGCCTGCTGGCCAACACCAGCGACGGCGCGATCCACCAGAACAAGTCGCTGATCTGCGTGCCGATGAAGGCCAAGGGCGTGCAGGTCGTGAAGAAGCTCGACAAGCTCGGCATGCGCGCCTCCGACACGGCGCAGATCTTCTTCGACGAGGTCAAGGTGCCGGTGCGCTACACCATCGGCCAGCCCGGCATGGGCTTCGTCTATCAGATGCGCCAGTTCCAGGAGGAGCGGCTGTGGGCCGGCGCCGGCACCTTGGCGGGCTGCGAGCGGATCATCAACGCGACCATCGAGTACACGCGCGAGCGCAAGGTGTTCGGCCGCCCGCTGCTCGACAACCAGGTGATCCACTTCAGGATGGCCGAGCTGCTGACCGAGGTCGAGGCGCTGCGCTCGCTGGTCTATCGCGCCTGCGAGCAGCATCTGCTGGGCGAGGACGTGACCTTGTTGGCGTCGATGGCCAAGCTGAAAGCCGGCCGACTGCGCCGCGAGGTGTCCGACGCCTGTCTGCAGTACTGGGGCGGCGCCGGCTATCTCTGGGACAACCCTGTGGGACGCTCGTTCCGCGACGGCCGTCTGGGCTCGATCGGCGGCGGCGCCGACGAGGTCATGCTGCAGATCATCGCCAAGACCATGGGCACCCTGCCCCGCCCGGCGAAGAACTAGGAGGCGGCGATGCAGTTCACGCCTGAGCACGAGCAGATCCGCCGCACCCTGCGCACGATCATCGATCGCGATATCAATCCCCACGTCGACAAATGGGAAGAAGACGGCATCTTCCCCGCCCACGAGGTGTTCAAGAGGCTGGGCGACGCCGGCCTGCTGGGCATCCACAAGCCAGTCGAGTACGGCGGCATGGGCCTCGACTACTCCTACGCCATGGTGATGGCCGAGGAGCTGGGCCACATCAACTGCGGGTCGGTGCCGATGGCCATCGGCGTGCAAACCGACATGGCGACGCCGGCGCTGGCGCGCTTCGGCAGCGACGAGCTGCGCAAGGAATTCCTGGCGCCCTCGATCAGCGGCGACTACGTCGCCTGCCTGGGCGTATCGGAGGTCGGCGCCGGCTCCGACGTCGCCTCGATCAAGACCACGGCGCGGCGTGTCGGCGGCGACTACGTCATCGATGGCGGCAAGATGTGGACGACCAACGGCACGCAGGCCGACTGGATCTGCCTGCTGGCCAATACTGGCGGCGAGCACGTCCATCGCAACAAATCGCTGATCTGCGTGCCGATGAAGACGCCCGGCGTGCAGGTCGTCAAGAAGCTCGACAAGATGGGTATGCGCAGTTCCGACACGGCGCAGATCTTCTTCGACAACGTGAAGGTGCCGGTGCGCAACCTGATCGGCGGCGAAGGCATGGGCTTCACCTACCAGATGCAGCAGTTCCAGGAGGAGCGCCTGTGGGGCGCGATCAGCGCCGTTGTCGGCATGGAGCGGCTGATCCAGCAGACCATCGACTACACCCGCAACCGCAAGGTCTTCGGCAAGCCGCTGCTCGATAATCAGGTGATCCATTTCCGACTCGCCGAGCTGCAAACCGAGGTCGAGCTGGTGCGCTCGCTGTGCTATCGCGCCTGCGAGGAATACATCGACGGCAAGGATGTCGTGATGCTGGCATCGATGGCCAAGCTCAAGGCCGGGCGCATGGTGCGCGTCGTCGCCGATGGTTGCCTGCAGTACTGGGGTGGCGCCGGCTATCTCTGGGAAAGCCCGACCGCGCGCGCCTTCCGCGACACCCGCCTGGCCTCGATCGGCGGCGGCGCCGACGAGGTCATGCTGCAGATCATCGCCAAGCTGATGGGCACCCTGCCCCGGCTGGCCAACCGTTAGTGCGCGCCGCGCCCCATCCTCATGCTGAGGAGGTCGCGAAGCGGCCGTCTCGAAGCATGGGCAACGCACACCGAGCGGATTACCCACCCTTCGAGACGCGCCCCTTGGGCGCTCCTCAGGGTGAGGTCGGTTTGCTCTCCCCGCTTACCGAACGGAGTCCGTGATGGCCGATTTTCGCGCGTCCTACGAGACGCTGATCCTGCGCCGCGATCGCATGCGCCTTTACGTCACGCTCAACCGGCCGGAGGTCAAGAACGCGCTCAACCCCACGCTATTGGCCGAGTTGCGCGAAGTTGTCGACATCCTCAAGGGCCGCGACGACATCAAGGCCGTGATCCTGCGCGGTGCCGGCGGCACGTTCTGCGCCGGCGCCGATCTGAAGAACATGGAATCGGCGATGGGCGACGCGCCCAAGGCGGGCGAGAAGGATCCCATCGCCACGGGCAATCGCCAGTACGGCACCTTCCTCGAAGCGCTCGGCAACCTGCCGCAGGCCGTGGTCGCCGCGGTCGAGGGCTACGCCATCGCTGGCGGCTTCGGTATCGTTTGCACATCGGACGTCGCGATCGTCACCGAGGATGCCGGCTTCGCCATGAGCGAAACCGCCATCGGCATCGTGCCGGCACAGATCGCGCCCTTCGTCGCAGCCCGCATCGGCATCTCGCAGACCCGCCACCTCACGCTGACCGCGGCGCGCTTCAAAGGCCCGGAGGCCGTGCGTCTCGGCATCGGCCACTATCTCGTGAAAGACAGCGCCGCGCTCGACGCCAAGCTCGAGGAAGTGCTCAAGCAGATCGACCGCTGCGCACCGCTGGCCAACGCGCTCACCAAGCAGATCGTCATGCGCGTGGGCACCGAGCCACTGTCGAAGACGCTCGATTTCGCCTCGGATTGCTTCGCCAAGGCGCGGCGCAGCCCGGAAGCCGCCGAAGGCCTGCGCGCCTTCGCCGAGAAGCGTCCGGCGAAGTGGGCGCAGTAGCCATGCCGGCCTATCCGATCAGCGTGCGGGCCACCGACCTGCCGGAACGGGTCGGCACCGACTATCCACCGCCGTTCAACCAACCGTGCCTGAAGCGCAGTCGTCGCGCCCTGGGCGACGCCTTCGGGCTGAGCCAGTTCGGCGTCAACATGATGGAGCTGCCGCCAGGCACCTGGTCTTCGCAGCGCCACTGGCACGAGCGCGAGGACGAGTTCGTCTACGTGCTGGAGGGCGAGGTCGATCTCGTGACCGACGCCGGCTCGACCACGCTGTCGGCCGGCATGATCGCGGGCTTCCGCGCCGGCGAGCCCAACGGGCATCATCTGATCAACCGATCGGCCCACGTTGCGCGCATCCTCGAAGTGGGCACGCGCAGCAACGCCGAGACCGCGCACTATGCCGACATCGACATGCTGTACCGCGAGGTTGGCGTACCCGAAGGCTACTACCGAAGGGACGGCAGCCCCTACCGATGAGCTTCACCAAGATCCTGATCGCCAACCGCGGCGAGATCGCCTGTCGCGTCGCGCGCACGGCGCATGCGCTGGGCTATCGCACCGTCGCGGTATTCTCCGACGCCGATGCCGGCGCGCCCCATGTGCTGGCCTGCGACGAGGCGGTGGCGCTGGGCGGCACGCTGGTTGGCGAAAGCTACCTCGACGCCGAGAAGCAGCTGGCGGCGGCGCACGCGTCCGGCGCCGACGCGGTGCACCCCGGTTACGGTTTCCTGTCGGAGAACGCCGGCTTCGCGCAGGCCTGTGCCGATGCCGGGCTGGTCTTCATCGGCCCGCCACCCCAGGCGATCGACGCCATGGGCAACAAGGCGGCCGCCAAGCGCCGCATGATCGAGGCCGGCGTGCCCTGCGTGCCGGGGTATCAGGGCGCCGACCAGAGCGACTCGACCCTGATCGCCGAGGCGACGAAGATCGGACTGCCCGTGATGGTCAAAGCCGCCGCCGGCGGCGGTGGGCGCGGCATGCGGCTGGTTACCGACGCGGGCGAGCTGGCCGAAGCGATCGCCGGCGCGCGCAACGAGGCGCAGAACGCCTTCGGCTCGGGCGAATTGATCCTCGAGAAAGCGGTGGTCGATGCGCGCCACGTCGAGATTCAGGTCTTCGCCGATTCGCACGGCAACGTCATTCATCTTGGTGAGCGTGATTGCTCGGTGCAGCGTCGCCACCAGAAGGTGATCGAGGAGGCGCCCTCGCCCGCCGTCTACGGCGCGCTGCGCCAGCGCATGGGCGCTGCGGCCGTCGCCGCGGCGCGCGCCATCGGCTATCGCGGCGCCGGCACGGTGGAGTTCCTGCTTGGCGGCGACGGCGCGTTCTACTTTCTGGAGATGAACACCCGCCTGCAGGTCGAGCATCCGGTGACCGAGATGATCACCGGGCAGGACCTCGTGGCCTGGCAGCTGCGCGTCGCATCGGGCGATCCGCTGCCGCTGGCGCAGGAGGACGTGAAGCTCGATGGCCACGCCATCGAGGTGCGGCTCTACGCCGAGGACCCCTATGCCGGCTTCCTGCCGCAGACCGGCACCGTGGCGGCGTGGCGGCCGGCCGGGGGCCCGGGCCTGCGCACAGATCACGGCATGCGCGACGGCCAGGCGATCTCGGCCTTCTACGATCCGATGATCGCCAAGGTGATCGCCCACGGCGCTACGCGTGCGGAGGCGGTGCGCAAGCTGGCGCGGGCGCTCGAGCAGACCGTGGTGCTGGGGCCGACCACCAACCGGCATTTCCTGCTGCGCATGCTGCGCCATCCGGTCTTCGCCGCCGGCGAGGCGACCACCGCGTTCATCGGCCAGCACTTCGACACCCAGGCGCTGACGCCGCCATCGCCGACCGATCTGCACTGGGCGCTGGCCGCCGCGCTGGTCTTCCGTCGTAGCGCCGCCAGCGTGGCGCCCATGCTGGCGGGCTGGCGCAACTCCAACCCGGTGGCGACGACGGTGCGACTGTCGGCCGGCGAGGCGCGACAGGAGGCCCTGGTCGAGGGCGACGGCACTCGGTTCACGGTGCAGGTCGGCGGCCGCGCGAGCGCCATCGAGATCGACGCCGAGGCTGATGTCTGGCTGCGGATCGCGATCGACGGCGTGCAGCGGCGCGTCCAGGCCCTGTGGGCCGATGGCCGGCTGTTGCTCGACCTCGATGGCCTGTCCTTCGCCTTTGCCGACGTCACCCACGAACCGGCGCAAGCGCGTGGTGGTGCGGCGGATGGCGTGTTGCGCGCGCCGATGGATGGCCGCATCGTGTCTATTCGGGTCGGCGCGGGAGACGCCGTCGAAAAGGGGCAGACGCTGGTCGTTCTCGAAGCCATGAAGATGCAGCATCAGATTCGTGCCGCCTCGGCCGGTACCGTCGCGGCGGTCTCGGTACGCGAGGGCGAGCAGGTTTCGGGCCGCGCCATCCTCGTGACCCTGGCGCCCGCTGCGGGCGGCTGAATGGGGCGAGCGCGACGTCTCCTATCCCTTGTCGTCGCCCTGCTCCTGTTCGTGCCGGGCGCCCGCGCCGCCGAGCCGACGCTCGACGAAATACGCGCCGGTGGTCAGCTCGCGCCGCGCTGCCTGACCCTCTACGAAACCTATCTATTGGGCAGCTACAATCGCGCCTTCGCCATCGGCCCGCGTGGCGGGTGCGGTTATGCGACGGGCGCGCGCACATTGGGTGAGGCGCAGGAAAAGGCGAAATCGTTCTGCTCTCAGTCTGTGCCGCTCGCCTGCACCGTCATCGCTTTCAACGAAACCGCGCCCGACAAGCGTACCGCGACGCCGCCCGAGGCGGCGCCGCTGGTGCGCGATCCCAGCTTCCCCTTCCGTGGCCCCAAGGAGGCCGCCGGCGTGATCATCTGGGGCCATGGCCGAGCGGCGCTGGTCAACGGCGTGCGCGAGGACCGGCGCACGGCGCCCACCGCGCCCCTGATGCGCGCGCTGGCCTTTGCAGGCTGGGATCTCTTCCGTGCCGACCGTGCGCCGGAGAAGGACAACAACGTCGACGGCCTGGCGCTCACCCTGGAGGGCATCGAGCGCATGCGCGCCATGGGCTATCGGCGCGTCGTGCTCGCCGGGCAGTCCGCCGGCGGCTGGCTGGCGCTCACTGCCATGGGCAAGGTCGAGGGCCTGCACGCGGTGATCGCCTTGGCACCGGCATCGCACGGCAATCGCACCGTGCGCACCAGCCGGCGCGACCTGGCTCTGAATGACTTCGAGAGCCTGCTCGCGGCACGGCGCGATCCGGCGACGCGGGTGGTGGTCGCCCTGTTCACCGACGACGACTACGACCCCGATCCCGAAACCCGCGTTCGCCTGTTGCGCGCCGCCGCCAAGCAGCCCGGCATGCCGCTGCTGCTGATCGACCGGCCACAAGCCCTCAAGGGCCACTCGGCGGGCACGACGATCAGGATGGCGCGCGACTACGGCGCCTGCGTGCGCGACTTCGTGCGCGCCGAGGACACCACGAAGCCGGGTGTCAGAACCTGCCGGCAGTGATAGCGTCCAGCCAACGATCAATTGTTGGGGATGCTCCATGAAGAGGAAGACGATTCTCGCCGCGCTGACGATGCTCGTGATGTCGGCCGCCGCGTCGGCGCAGGAGAAGGTGTCGATCGCCGCCCTGCGCTTCGTGTCGTCGGCGCCGATCTTCATCGCCCAGGAGAGGGGCTACTTCAAGGAGGCCGGGCTGGAGGTCGAGTTCAAGTTCTTCCAGGCGGCGCAGCCGATCGCCGTCGCCGTGGCCGGTGGCGACGCCGATCTCGGCATCACCGGGCTGACCGGCGGCTTCTTCAATCTCGCCGGCAAGGGCGCGATGAAGATCATCGCGGCGCAGTCGCGCGAGGAACCGGGCTTCGACTTCGTCGCCTATCTCGCCACCAACAAGGCGCACGCCCAGGGCTTCACCGACGCCGGCAAGTTCCCCGGCAGATCCATCGCCATCACCACCACCGGTTCGACCTTCCACTACATGCTGGGCATGCTGGCGGAGAAGCGCGGCTTCAAGCTCACCGACGTGACGTTGCGGCCGCTGCAGTCGATCCCCAACATCACCGCCGCGCTCAAGGGTGAACAGGTCGACGGCGCGCTCCTGCCGGCCAACAACGCCTATACCGCCGAGAAGGAAGGCTTCGCCAGGATCATCGGCTGGGTCCACCAGGAGACGCCGTGGCAGCTCGGCGCGCTGTTCGCCGGCACGCCGGTGATCGAGAAGCGCCGCGCCGTGGTCGAGAAATTCGTCGCCGCCTACGTGAAAGCCTGCGACGACTACGCCGAGGCCTTCCTGCAGCGCGACGCGCAGGGCAAGCGTGTCTTCGGCGAGAAGGCGGACGCGCTGATCCCGATCATCCAGAAATACGTCGATCCCAAGCCGACGCCCGAACAGGTCAAGGCGAGCGCCTCGTTCATCGATCCCAAGGGCCGGCTGCTGGTCAAGAACCTGCACGACCAGCTCGCCTGGTATCAAGCGCAGGGCATGGTCGGGCGCGACGCCGACATGGGCAAGATGCTCGACCTGGGCTTCGTCAAGGAGCACCTTGATCCAGTGAAAAAATAGCGCCACAGCCGCTGTCCCAGAGTGCCCTGGCGGCAGGCGCTACCGCCGGCATTCCCGCGGCTCCGGGGGGGGATTCCCTGGCCAGCGGCCTCCATTTTGGCTTGTTCTGGGTGGCCAACGATCTCTCCCCCCGAAGGATAAGGAAATGGAACGCCCTTTGCCCTTGCCCAATCCGGGGGGCGTTCCTCCTCGCGGCAACTCTGCGCGGCGCCGGCGCGTTATCTCAGTGTCGCCACCGTACGAGACCTTTCGTGAACCGCGTTCCCGGCCCCCGCACCGCGCATCTCTGCGTCGACATGCAGCGTATGTTCTGCGACGAGTCGCCGTGGCACATGCCCTGGATGGCCAAGGTGGTGCCGCAGGTGGCGGAATTGACGCGGCGTCATCCCGATCGCACGATCTTCACGCGCCTTATTCCGCCATCGTCGCCCAAGGATGTGCCGGGCGCTTGGCGCGCCTATTACGAGCGCTGGGACGAGATGACGCTCGATCGTATCGACCGCGACCTCCTGGCGCTGGTCGAGCCGCTGCCGCGCTACGTGCCGCCCGCCCGCATCGTCAACAAGCGGTTCTATTCGGCGTTCCGGCAGACCTATCTGCGCCGCATTCTGGCCGAGGGACGCTACGACTCACTGGCGATTTCCGGCGGCGAGACCGATGTCTGCGTTCTAGCGACCGTCATGTCGGCGATTGATCTTGGCTTCTTCGTATTCATCCCCCAGGACGCGATCTGCAGCAGCAACGACAGGTTCCACGACTCGCTGCGCGACCTCTACGACAATCGCTTTACCTCGCAGATCGAGGTGACGACCACCGAAACCGTGCTGACGACATGGGCGTGAGCGTCGATACTCAACCCCACGCCGCATCGTCGATCAATCCCGCATCGAGCCAGGCGCGCAGCAGGCCGGCGGCGCGCTCGGCGGCCGCTTCGGCGGAGTCCGCATAGCCCGACAGGACGGCGCAGATCTCCGGGAAAGACGCACCGCCACGCGCCGCGTCGAGCGCGGCGGCCTCGTCGGGTGTGATCGACCGGAATTGCGCGTCGCTATCGGCGGCCGGGCGCCAGATCAGCCAGTCGACGGCGCCCTCTTCCGCCGGGACGTCGAGCTCACCGGGCGGCACCGCGTCGCGTCGCTGCGATGCCTGCGGCGCCTGGTAGGACAACGTCAGACGATGCAGCGCGGGCACGAAGGACAGGCGCAACGTCCCCCACGCCTCGGGCGGCGCGCCGGCGAGCTGTTCGAAGGTCAATGGCTCGGCGTCGGCCGCGTCGAACACCTCGCCCAGCGCCCATTCGAAGCGCGCCATGTCGGCGGCGGCCGGCGTGGTGGAGAACGGCGGCGTGACGGCGAGGAAGTCCGCCAGGTTGCGGCCGAACCAGCGCACCGAGGGATGCGTCGAGGGATGCGCGGCGATGTAAGCGCGCGCCATCATGTCGAATTCCTTGGGCCCGGCCATCGCCAGCAGGCCGGGGAAATCCGTGGTCAGCGCTTCGATCAGGCGCAACGCATAGGCGTCGCGATAAACCTTGAGCAGCGTGTCGCGGTCGGCCTTCTCGGTGTCGAGAACGCGCGTGCGCAACGTATCCCCCGCGCCACGCATCCACGCCGAGAACTCGGCCTGCAGGGTGACCAGCGCGCTCATGCCGCCTTCTCCGGCGTCATCAGCGCGGCCGCTCCGACGCGGCGCGCCCGGTCGAGCTCGGCCACGAGATCGGCATAGGGCGGGATGTCGTCGTCGCGCTCGATCATGGTCGGCACCGGGCCGAAGCGGCGCAGCGCCTCGCCGTACAGCGTCCATACGTCGTCAACCACCGGATGGTCGTGGGTGTCGATGATGTGCGTGCCCATGTGGCTGTGGCCGGCGAGATGGATCTGCTTCACCCGTGCCGGTGGGATCGCGGCCAGGTAGACACGCGGATCGAACTCGTGGTTGAAGGCCGAGACGTAGATGTTGTTGACGTCGAGCAGGATGTCGCAATCGGCGCGCTCGCTGAGCGCGGCGAGGAAGTCCCACTCGCTGAGCTGCGATTCGGCGTAGCGGACATAGCTCGAGACGTTCTCCAGCAGGATGCGGCGCCCCAAGATGTCCTGCACGCGCCGCACGCGTCCGGCAACATGCGCCAGTGCCTCCTCGGTGTAGGGCAGCGGCAGCAGGTCGTGCAGGTTGATGCCGGCGTGGCCGGTGAAGCAGAGATGATCCGATACGACTCGCGGCTCGACGCGCGCGGCCAGCGCCTTGAGCTCGGCGAGATAGTCGAGATCCAGCGGATCGCTGGCGCCGATCGACAGCGACACGCCGTGCAGGGCCATCGGATAGTCGCGCCTGACGCGGTCGAGCCAGACCAGCGGCCTGCCGCCGGCGACCATGTAGTTCTCGCTGAGCGCCTCGAACCAGTCGACCTGGCCGGGCTGGTCGGCGATCTCCTGATAGTGCTGGTGGCGCAGCCCGAGGCCGAACTGCATATCGACGGCTTTCGTCATGAGGTCAGTGTAGCGCCAAGACGAGGCGGGCGCCGCCGGTCTCCCGGGGCGCCCGTCCGTCTAAGGCGCGATGCGCGGGCGATCAGCCGGCGATCTTGCCGCCCTTGCTGGTGCACTCGGCCTGGTCCTTGGCGGAAACCCAGCCCTGGCCCTTGCATGCGTTCATGCCCTTGCAGCTCGACGTCGCCGTCTTGCAAGCGCTGGTGCCCTTGCACGAGTTGATGCCGGTGCACTTCACGCCCGCCTGGGCGTGCGAGACGCTGGCGATCGTGCCGGCGGCGAACATGGCGGCGGCGGCGGCGGCGATCACGGTCGCGGTCTTGATGGTCATTGATGGAGCTCCCTCGGATGATAGATGCCGTGTCGGTTTCCCCGGCACGCGCAGCAGCATGGCGCCTATACCCGATCACTTGAAAGTAACAGCTTGGCGAGACGGCGACACGAGAGCGTGATGCTTGCCGACTGGGCCGAACCACGCTTACGCGTCGGCGTGCCTGTCGGATGTCGAGAAACTGGTCGGGGCTGCGGGACTCGAACCCGCACGGGCAAAGCCCAACGGATTTTAAGTCCGTTGCGTCTACCAATTCCGCCAAGCCCCGGCGCACCTTCGTAGCATACTGGCGAAATCTTGTGGCGGATCGCCGGCGCGATCCACGACGACCGGCGGCCCGCAAGCCTCTGCGACGCCTGTCTTTTCCGCGAGATGATCCGCTCGTCCGACGGCAGCCACCACGCCATGACTGCGCGCGTCAACGTGCCGTCAGGTTTCGAGGCTCAGCCTCTGAGGTGGCAGGACACCCAGTGCCCCGGCGTCGTCTGCTTCAGCTGCGGCACGTCCCTGGAGCAGCGCTCCTCGGCGATCGGACAGCGCGTGTGGAAGTGGCAGCCCGGCGGCGGACGGATCGGGTTGGGCACGTCGCCCTGCAGCACGATGCGCTTGCGCTTGGCCTTGGGGTCGGGGATCGGCACCGCCGAGAGCAGCGCTTCGGTGTAGGGGTGCTTGGGATTGGCGTAGAGATCCTTCGCCGTGGCGATCTCGACGACGCGGCCGAGATACATCACCGCGACGCGGTCGCTGATGTGCTCGACCACGCTCAGATCGTGGGCGATGAACAGGTAGGTGAGGCCGAACTTCTCCTGCAGGTCCTCGAGCAGGTTGATGACCTGCGCCTGCACCGACACGTCGAGCGCCGAGACCGGCTCGTCGCAGACGATCAGCTTGGGCTCGACGGCGAGCGCGCGGGCGATGCCGATGCGCTGGCGCTGGCCACCGGAGAACTCGTGCGGAAAGCGGTGCATGTATTCCGGGCGCAGGCCCACGGTCTCCAGCAGCCCGACGACGCGCTCCTCGATCTCCTTGTTGTTCTTCGCAAGGTTATGGATCTGCAGCGCCTCGCCGATGATGCCGCCCACCGTCAGACGCGGGTTGAGCGAGGCGTACGGGTCCTGGAAGATGATCTGCATGTCGCGGCGCAGCGCGCGCAACTGCTCGCCGCCCATCTTGCGCACATCCTTGCCCTGGAACCAGATCTCGCCCGACGTGGGCTCGATCAGGCGCAGGATGCAACGACCCGTCGTCGACTTGCCGCAGCCGGATTCGCCGACGACACCCAGGGTCTCGCCCGGCGCCACTTCCAGGCTGACGCCGTCGACGGCGTGGACGTGGTCGACGATGCGCGAGAGGATACCGCCACGCACGGGGAAATGCTTCTTGAGGTCCGTGACCTTGAGCAGGGGCTCGGCGCTCATGCCGCGATACTCCCGCCGCCGATCCCCTGGCCTTCGTAGATGATGCAGGCCACGCGGTGGCCGGGCGCGACCTCGATCAGCGGTGGCTGGCCTTCGAGGCATTGCGGGCGCGCGAACTTGCAGCGCGCCGCGAAGCGGCAGCCCGATGGCGGGTTGAGCAGGCTGGGCACGGTGCCTGGAATCTGCTCCAGCCGTTCGTGCCCGCGCTGGCTGGAATCGACGCGCGGGATCGAGCGGATCAGGCCTTGCGTGTAGGGATGGCGCGGGTTCTCGAACAGCGCCTCGACCGGCGCCTCCTCGGCCACCTTGCCGGCGTACATCACCACGACGCGCTGGGCCGTCTCGGCGACCACGCCCATGGCGTGGGTGATCAGCATGATCGACATGCCGAAGCGGGCCTTCATGTCGGCCAGCAGCTCGAGGATCTGCGCCTGGATGGTGACGTCGAGCGCCGTGGTCGGCTCGTCGGCGATCAGCAGCTGCGGCTTGCAGGCCAGCGCCATGGCGATCATCACGCGCTGGCGCATGCCGCCGGAAAACTGGTGCGGGTAGTCGTCGACGCGGCGCTGCGGGTTGGGGATCTGCACCAGGCGCAGCATCTCGACCGCGCCCTCCATCGCCGCCTTGCGCGGCAGCTTCTCGTGCAGGCGCAACGATTCGGCGATCTGGTCGCCCACGGTGTAGACCGGGTTCAGCGACGTCATCGGTTCCTGGAAGATCATGCCGATCTCGCGGGCACGGATCTTGTCCATCTCGGTCGCGTCGAGCGGCACCAGGTCGCGACCGCGCCACAGGACCTGGCCCTCCACGATGCGCCCCGGCGGCATGTCGATCAGCTTGAGCACCGTGCGCGCCGTGACAGTCTTGCCGCAGCCGGACTCGCCGACCACGGCGAGCGTCTCGCCACGCTGTATGTGCAGGCTGATGCCGTCGACCGCGCGCACCATGCCGTCCTCGGTGGCGAACCAGGTCTTGAGCCCGCGAATATCGAGCAGGGGCGCTTCCATCCCGGCCGCGCCCGCATCGCTTGCCAACGGCATGTTCATCCAATCACCCGACGCGGATCGAGGGCGTCGCGCAGGCCGTCGCCGATGAAGTTGATGGCGAGCACGGCGAGGAAGATCGCGGCCCCGGGGAACAGCGCCCAATGCGGGGCGATATCGAGATAGTCCTTGGCGTCGAACAGCACGCGGCCCCAGGTCGGGATATCGGGCGGGAAGCCCAGGCCGAGGAAGGAAAGCGTCGATTCGGCGAGGATGGCGGCGGCGACATCGATCGTGCCGGCGACGATCACCGGGCCCAGCGCGTTGGGCAGGATGTGGCGCACGATCAGGCGCGACCTCGACGCGCCAAGCGCGCGCGCGGCCTCGACGAACTCCTTCTCGCGCAGCGACAGGAACTGGGCGCGCACCAGCCGCGCCACGGGCATCCAGCGCAGCCCGCCGATGATCAGGATGATCAGCAGGAAGGTGCCGCCTTCGGCCCCCATGATGCCCTTCAGCTTGTCGCGGAACAGGTAGATCACCAGCAGCAGCAGCGGCAGCTGCGGCAGCGAGAGGAACAGGTCGGTGAGCCACATCAGCGCGGCGTCGACCCGGCCGCTGGCCATGCCGGCGATGGCGCCGACCAGAACGCCGACCGACACGGCGACCACCATCGCCGCCAGGCCGACGGCGAGCGAGATACGGCCGCCATAGAGCAGACGCGCCAGCAGATCCTGGCCGAGATCGTCGGTGCCCAGGGGGTGCTTGAGCGAGGGCCCCTGCAGCTTGGCGGCGAAATCGATCTCGTTGATCGGCACCCGCCAGATCAGCGGGCCGAGCAGGATCGCCAGGATCATCGCCGCCAGCACGCCGAGGCTGACGACCGCCAGCCGGTGCCGTCGGAAGCGGCGCCAGGCGTCGGCGGCCGGCGAGAAGTGCGGCGCGGGTCGGGCGGCGGCCTGCGCCGGCGCCTCAGCGGAAAGCGATGCGGGGGTCGAGCCAGCCATAAAGGATATCTGCGATGAGGTTGAAGAGGATGACCAGGCAGGCGAACACGAAGGTGACACCCATGACCACCGGGGTGTCGTTGGACAGCATGGCCGAGATCAGCAGCGAGCCGATGCCGGGTACGCGGAAAATCTGCTCGGTGACGATGGCGCCGCCGAAGACGATGGGCATCTGCAACGCCACCAGCGTGACCACGGGGATCAGCGCGTTGCGCACGACATGCTTGGTGATCACCTTGCGCTCACCGATGCCCTTGGACCGGGCGGTGGTGACGTAATCGAGCTTGATCACGTCGAGCACGGCGGAACGCACGTATCGTACCAGCGACGCGCCCTGGAACAGCCCCAGCACCATGACCGGCATGATCGACTGCTTGATGTGCTCCCAGAGCCACGGCAGGCCCGATCCGGGGATGTCGGCGCGGTAGACGAAGGGCAGCCAGTCGAGCTGGATGCTGAACAGCAGGATCAGCAGCAGGCCGGTGAAGAAGGTCGGCAGCGAGAAGCCGATGAAGGCGACGGTGTTGGCGATCTGGTCGAAGACCGAATAGGGCTTGGTCGCCGCCAGCACGCCGATCGGGATGGCGATGACGATGGCGATAATCTGCGAGGAGCCGATCACGATCAGCGTGGTCGGCAGACGCTGCAGGATCAGCGTGTCGACATCCATGCGGCTGGTGAAGGAGAAGCCCCAGTCGCCTTGGAGCATCGCCCACAGCCAATGGAGATAACGCTGCCAGATCGGGTCATCGAGCCCGAACTTGGCGCGCAAGGCCTGGCGCACCTCGGGCGGGATCGCCGGATTGGTCGCCAGTTCCTCGAACGGATCGCCGGGCGCCATCGCCAGCACGCCGAACAGCACCACGCTGATGCCGAAGAGCGCCGGTATGGCGATCAGGAGGCGGCGGATCAGGTATTGCCTAGACACCGTCGCCTCCCCTCATGCGTGCGCGGATCACGTTGGCGATCTCACGCTTCCTTGTACCAATCGGACAGATCCCAGGTGTTGTTGTCCCAGCCGCTGATGACGCATTGCAGCTGGTTGCTGTGGCCGGCGACGCCCGGTCTGTAGACCACCGGGATAACCGCCTGATCCTTGACCGCCATGTCCTGGCAGGTGATCAGCATGCCGGCCCGCTTGATCGGATCGAGCTCGACCTGGGCCTGCTTGAAGATGTCGTCGTATTCCTTGCTCCGCCAGCGCGTGATGTTGCGGCCCTGCCACTTGTTCTCCTTGGTGGCGACCTCCCACGACGCGAACTGCAGCAGGAAGACCTCGGGGTCTGGCTGCGACATGGTCGTCGTGTACATCTGCAGATCGGTGAAGAACTTCGTGTAGGTGTCGGGGTTGGCGACATCCGAAGAGAAGAACACCGAGGCCGTGACCGCCTTGATCTCGATGTCGATGCCGGCCTTCTGGCAGGCCTGCTTGACGATCGCCTGGGTCTTCTGGCGCGGCTGGTTGATCGAGGTCTGATAGACGAACTTCAGCTTCTTGCCGCCCTTCTCGCGGATGCCGTCGGCACCCTTCTTCCAGCCGGCCTTCTCGAGCAGGTCGCTGGCCTTCTCGATGCTGAACTCCATCGTGGTGTTCTTCGAGCGGTAGCGCTCGGGATTGTTGACGAAATTGCCCGTCGCCGGTCCCGTGCGGCCGTAGATATGCTTCTCGATCGAGGCGCGATCGACCAGCAACGCCAGGGCCTCGCGCACCGGCTTCTCGCTGAGGATCGGGTGCTTGCTCTTGATGCTGGAGCGTTCGCCATCGACCTCAGTCCACGGGTCGGTGGTGTTGACCTGGATGTGCTCGATATTGCCGGTCGGCGAGATATTGACCTTGCCCTTGCCGCCCTTCTCGAGGCGCTGGAGAATCTCGTCCTCGACTTGCAGGTTCCAGGCGAAGTCGTACTCGCCGGTCTGCAGCACAGCGCGCGCCGCCGACACAGCGTCGCCGCCGCCCTTGAGCTCGATGGCGTCGAAGTACGGCTTGTTGGGCTGGTGGTAGTTCGGATTGATCACGCCGGAGACCGAGTCGCCCGGCTTGAAGTCCTTGAACATGTACGGGCCGGTGCCGACCGGCTTGAGGTTGGTCGGGGCGTCACGCGACTTGGCGCCGATGAACTCCCCGAACAGGTGCTTGGGGATGATCATGCCGCGCGTGCCGACGAAGGCGTCGGCCCAGAACGGCGTCGGCTTGCTGAAGATCACCTTGACGGTGAAGTCGTCGACCTTCTCGACCTTGATCTCGTTGTAGGTGCCGCTGGTGACCGCGGCCGTCGCCGGATCGCTGGCGTACTGCCAGTTGAAGACCACGTCGTCGGCGGTGAATGGCTTGCCATCGTGCCACTTCACGTCGCGCTTCAGCTTCCAGGTCACCGATTTGCCGTCGGCCGCCAGTCCGCCGTTCTCGCGGCTGGGAATCTCCGCCGCCAGCTTGGGCTTGAGATTGCCTTCCGGGTCCCACGCCGCGAGCGGCTCGTAGAAGATGCGCGAGCCGTCCTGATCCTTGGTCCCGACGGCAAAATGCGGATTGAGCAAGGTCGGGCCCTGCCACCACAGCACTTTCAAGGTACCGCCGCCGCCACGCTTGGTCGGCTTGTAGGCGGCGCGCGTCTGCGCCATGGCCACGCCACCCATCGCCAGCAGCTGCGTCGCCAGCGGCGCGGTGAGTCCCAGCGCCGCCATCCGGCGGACGAACGTTCGACGCGACATCGAGCCGGTCTTGACCCTGTCGATCAAGCCACGCAGGTCCCGCTCTCCCATGACCGAAGTCTCCTGTTCGCTCATTGCAAGGTGCATTCTGCCTTGCTTGTAGGCAATTACGTTAAATGTAAGCGGCGCAATAAGCGTGCGACCGTTACATTGGCTGGCGTTACGTCCTGTCTGCCGGCAAGACGCGTGCCAACACTGATCACAACAGGTCGGCGCGTCGCGGTCAACGCGTGATCGTCAGCTTTCCATCAAATGCAGGACTTCATCGGTCAATTTTCCTGCCATGATCGGCCCAAGTAATACGTCGACCATGAGGAAACGCTCGCGATGGCCGCCTTCGATTTCACGCCGTTTCTCGCCCCCGACCTGCCGCCGCCGGCGGCCAAGTACAACGGGTTTCCCCGCTTCAACTTCGTCGGCGGCCACAACGATCCGGCACAGATCCCGGTCGACGCCCTGACGGCGGCGGCCAATGCCGTGCTTCGGCGCGAGGGCCGCACGCTCGCGACCTACGGCATGGAGAGCGGCCCGCTGGGGTACCGGCCGCTGCGCGAGTTCCTGTCGGCCAAGATGAAGCGCCACGCCGGCATCACCTGCTCGCCCGACGACATCCTGGTCACCAACGGCTCACTCCAGGGCCTCGACCTGGTCAACGGCATCCTGCTGGCGCCCGGCGACACGGTGCTGATCGAGCGCGACACCTACGGCGGCGCGCTCACGCGCCTGAACCGGCTGAAGGTCAAGACCGTCGGCGTGCCGCTCGACAAGGAGGGCCTGATCCCCGAGGCGCTCGACCAGGCGCTGACCGACCTCGCCGCCAAGGGCGTGAAGCCGAAATACATCTACACCATCCCCACGGTGCAGAACCCGACCGGCGCGATCATGAGCGAGGCGCGGCGCGCGGCGATCCTGAAGATCGCCGAGGCGCAAGGCGTGCCGATCTTCGAGGACGAGTGCTACTCCGACCTGGTGTGGGCGGGCGCACGGCCGCCAGCGTTCTACGCCATGACGAAAACCGACAACGTCATCCATATCGGCTCGTTCTCCAAGTCGATCGCGCCCGCCTTCCGCATCGGCTACATCGTCGCGCGTCCCGACCTGCTGTCGCGCATGCAGGCGCTGAAGACCGACGGCGGCTCGGGCGCGCTCGACCAGATGGTGCTGGCCGAGTTCTGCCAGGGCCACTTCCACGACCACGTGCCCAAGCTGTCCAAGGCGCTGCGCGGCAAGCTCGAGACCTTGATGGAGTCGCTGTCGGAGCGCTTCGGCACGGCGGCGGAATTTGACGATCCGCCGGGCGGCATCTTCCTGTGGATCAAGCTGCCCGATGTCGTCGACACGGTGAAGCTCGGTCAGGTCGCGCTGGCCGAGGGCGTGGCGCTCAATCCCGGCCCCGAGTGGTCGACCGACAAGGCGCGCGCGAAGTGCCGCCTGCGCCTGTGCTTCGCCAACCCCGACCACGACACGATCCGCGCCGGCGTCGCCAAGCTGGCGGAGATCTGCCAGCGCGAGTTCGGCGTGCCGCTGCGCAGCGCCAACATCGAGGCGGCCAGGAACTGACCGGCTGTCGATGCTTTTTTGGTCTTACCTTCCCCCGGAGGGGGAAGGTGCCCGAAGGGCGGATGGGGGATGTCAAAGACGAACGTAGGAGTCCGTCTTCAACATCCCCCTTCCGTCGCTGCGCGCCACCTTGCCCCTCCGGGGGAAGGTAAATCAGAAGTCCCTGTCTGATATCTCCGCCGTAGCGGCGGGCAAAAGCCCTGAGCCACAAGCATCGGAGGCTCTGATTCGCCGCCCGTAGCTGCGGAAATAGGAGGTGGCGAAGTTTTTCGGTACACCTGCTCTAATCTTTCTGACTGGAGCCTCCGCATGTCCCGCGACCGCACTCTCCCCACTGACTTCTGGACTTGGGAGGCCGTCATCGACTGCTCGATGACGGCGCGCCTGCTGTTTCTCGGCCTGTGGACCTTCGCCGACGATCATGGCGTACAGCCGCTGCGGCCGCGCACCATCCGCATGCAGGTGTTTCCCGGTGACGCGATCGATGAGAACGCGGTGCGCGCGCTGATCGAGGAACTCGTGGCGCGCGGGCTGGTGCGCATCTTCACGGTCGAGGGACAGGACTACTTGTCGGTGATCCACTGGGAGCAGATTCAGCGAGTCAGTCGCCGCGCGCGGCACCGCTATCCGGCGGACCCCGCCAAACCCGTGCCGGTCGAGCCCGTGGCGCCGTCGCCATCGTCACCCGCCGCACCACGCGCGACCGAAGCCATCGGGGTGCCGTCGTATTGGCGCAAGGCGATCAGGCGGCGCCTGCGCAAGGTCTGGCCGGGTGGGCCGCCGGCCGACACTGACCCCTGGATCGCGCAATGGCTGATCGAAGGCCACGACCTGCAGCGCGACGTGCTGCCGGCGATCGACGCGGTTTGCCAAGCCGCCGCCGATGGCGCCCCGCCATCTGGATTGCACGCCGTCGCGGCTCACCTCGAGTCCCATTCCCTCGCCGGGAACACGAACGGGGATGCCAAGGCCGAACGCCTCCGTCACTGACGTAGCGCTATCGCCCCCGCCGTTCGAGGAATTCACGCAACACCCGGGCGCAGTGCGGGCCGTGCGAATGGGCCAGCCCGTGGCGCGCGCCGGCGATCACTTGCAACGCGCTGCCCGGCACAGCGCGCAGCCGCTCGACCTGCTGCTCGACCGTGACGAACGGGCTGTCGTCGGGTGCCAGGATCAGCATCGGCAGGCGGATCGACGGCAGCGCCGCGGTCAGGTCGGCGCCGACCAGCATGTCGACCAGGTCGGCGCAAGCATGCGGCGCCGACTTGCGTTGTACGTCGTGGAACCAGCGCCACATCGGCTCCGACACGCCGCCGGGATGAAAGCGCAGCGGCATCAGCGTTTCCGACCACGTCTCCATGCCCAGCCGCTCGACGTCGTCCCGCAAAGCCTTCGACCGCTGGATCGCGCCGCCACGATGCGCGGCCGAAACGGTGGTGATGCTCGCCAACCGGTTCGCGTGGTGCGCCGCCATGTGGATACCCACCGTGCCACCGGTCGACTCGCCGACGAAATGCACGCGCTCGACGCCCACCGCCTTCATGACGTCGAGCACGTCCCGGGCGATCAGCTCGATCGTCCACGGCGCGCCCTTGGCCGGCACAAAGGACCGGCCGAAGCCGCGCAAATCGGTGCGCACGATGCGATAGCGATCGGCCAGCGCCGGCAACCACGTGACCCAGATGTCGGAGTCGATCGCCAGGCCGTTGAGGAAGAGGATCGTCTCCTTCGGCGCCACCCAGGGCGGGACGATGTCGCAGACATCGTAGTAGAGGTCGCCTTCCGGCCGCTTCAGCATGCTCATGCGATCGCCTCGATCATGCGCTTGATCAGCGCCGCGTCGGGCAGCGCGCCGCTACCGCCAAGCGCGTTGTCGCGCATATGCCCCGGGTTCGCCGTGCCGGGGATGGCGCAGGTCACCGCCGGATGCGCGAGCACGAATTTCAGCAGGATCTGCGACCAGCTCGTGCAGCCGATCGACGCCGCCCAGTCGGGCAGCGCGCGGCCCTGCAGGCGGCGCGCCAGGCCGCCGCCGCCCAACGGCCGGTTGACCAGCACGGCGATGCCGAGCTCCGCGGCGAGCGGCAGCAGCCGACGCTCGGCGGCGCGGTCATCGAGCGCGTAATCGAGTTGCACGAAATCCGGCGTCGCCGCGCGCATCACCGCCTCGAGGTCGTCGTGCGCCGAGGGCGTGTAATGCGTGATGCCGAGATAGCGCACGCGTCCCTCGGCCTTCCAGGCCCGCAGCGTCTCCAGATGGGTACGCCAGTCCACGAGGTTGTGAACCTGGATCAGATCGATGGTGGGACCACTCTTCATCAGCGTCATCGACCGGCGCATCTCGTCGATCCCGGCCTCGCGGCCGCGCGTCCAGACCTTGGTGGCGATGAAAGCCTTGGGCCGCCAGCCCCGCGCCGCCAGAAGGTCGCCGGTCACGGCCTCGGCGCGGCCGTACATCGGCGACGAATCGACCACCGAGCCGCCGGCCTCGAACAGCGCCTCCAGAACCTGGCCCAGCGGGGCCCGCGAGGCCGCGTCAGCGCCAACATCGAAGCCGCGCCAGGTGCCCAGGCCGATCACCGGCAGGGCCTCGCCGGTCGAGGGGATAGGTCGTGTCAGCATGGTCATGCTCTCTGTGTAACATAGTGTTACGCAAGGCCCCCGCCTCGTGCTTGCCAACGAAACCGGCGCGTAGCAAACAGAACTGGGGAGTTCTGGTTTTTGCTTGGGACGACGATGGCGACAGGGTCCGAGGAACGTTGGCGCGGCTTGCGCCGGCGCCGGTTGATCGACGCCGCGGCCCGCGTGTTCGCCGCGCGTGGCTTCGAGGCGGCGTCGATGGACGACATCGCGCGCGAGGCCGGCGCCGGCAAGCCCACGCTGTACCGCTACTTCGCCGGCAAGGACGCGCTGTTCGAGGCGGTGTTCATCGATGCGCTCGATACGCTGGAGGCTCGCCTCGATGTCGCCGAAGCGACCACCAGCGGCCATGCCGAGACGCTGCTAGCGATGCTCAGGCCCGTTGCCGCCATGTTCCGCGAGCACGTGGCCTCGCTGCGCGCGTTGAGCGATGCCGCCAGCGGCGCCGACCGCACGCGTCGGCGCATCCTGCGTCAGCGCCGCGGCCACATCGAAGTGCGGATCGCCGACGTGTTGGCACGCGCCCATGCCGCCGGCGCGCTGCGCATCGCCGATCCGAAACTCGCGGCGCGGCTGATCATCGGCATGGTGTGGAGTGGCACGACCGGCGCCGACTACGACGACGAGGACGTGGCGCGCGCCGTCACCGCCTTGTTCCTCGAGACCGACAAGGCCGGTCTGCGCCCACGACCGGTCGTCCGCATACCATCAGTCAACGACGCCGCCGGCGCTCGGGGAGCCGCCAGATGAACCGCGCCGTCGTCATGACTTTCTCGGCCGTGGCGGTCCTCGCCGCCGGCGCAGGCGTCTGGTTCTTCAAGCCGGGCTGGATCGGCATGGCGCCGGGCCAGACCGCTCAAGGCAAAGCCGCCCAGGGCCAGGCCGCGGGTGGCGCTCCTGGCGGCGCCCAGCCGCGCGGCGGTCAGGCCGTTGCGGTCGAAGTCGCTCCCGTGGTGCGCAAGGCCATGCCGCAACTGATCGACGCCGTCGGCACGGTCCAGCCGATCGCCTCGATCGCCATCAAGGCCCGCCTCGACAGCCAGGTGATACAGGTTCATGTCGCCGAGGGCGCGCGTGTCACGGAGGGTGACCTGCTGTTCACCCTCGACTCGCGCCAGCTGCGCGCCCAGCGCGAGCAGATCACGGCGCAGATCGCCAAGGACATGGCGCAGATCGAGCAGGCCCGTCGCGACCTCGTGCGCGCCGAGGACCTGTCCGGCAAGGGTGTCACCAGCACGGTCCAGCGCGACACGGCGGCGACGGCGCTGAAGGCGTTCGAGGCGCAGCTCGCCTTCGACCGCGCGGCGCTGTCCAGCGTCGAGGCGCAGCTCACCTACACGGAGATCCGCGCGCCGGTGAGCGGCCGCATCGGCTCGATCGCCGCCAAGCCGGGCGCGGTCGTGCGCATGGCCGACACCCAGAGCCTCGCCGTCGTCAACCAGATGGATCCGATCTACATCGCCTTCTCGGTGCCGGCCCCGGCGCTCGTCGAGGTGCGCGCCGTGCTCGAGCGCGGTCCGGTCCGGGTCGAGGCCGGCTCGGGCGCCAACATGTCGGTGGGCGAGATCGCCTTCATCGAGAACACCATGGATCTCGCCACCGGCACGGTGACCGCCAAGGCGCGCATGACCAACGCCGCCGAGCGGCTGTGGCCCGGCGCCTTCGTGCCGGCGCGCATCGTGCTCGGCATCGACGCCAACGCCGTGACCATGCCGGCCTCGGCGCTGCAGATCGGCCAGGCTGGGCCGTTCGTCTATGTCGTACGCGAAGGGCGCGCCGTGGTCGTGCCGATCAAGGTCGCGCGCACCATCGGCGAGGAAGTCGTTGTCGCCTCCGGCCTGAACGGCGGCGAGCAGGTCGTCACCAGCGGCCAGCTGCGTCTCGCCGACGGCGTGCCGGTGTCGATCAGCGCGCCGCGCCCACCGGGCGGCGGCAAGCCCACCGCCGGCAAGCCGCCGGCCGAGGCGAAGAATTGAGTGGAGTAATACCTTCCCCCGCTGGCGGGGGAAGGTGGCGCGAAGCGCCGGATGGGGGTGGCTGGTGCGACGGCTCCAGCCGCTGTGACTGGCCGCTATGCCGGCACCCCCATCCGCCCTTCGGGCACCTTCCCCCGCAAAGCGGGGGAAGGTAGGGAAGTCAGGGAGACGACGACATGATCTCGCATGTCTGCATCCGACGGCCGGTGATGACCATCCTGATGATGGTCTCCTTCCTCGCCGCCGGCATGTTCGGCTACGGCCAGCTTCCCGTGGCCGCCATTCCGCGCGTCGACTTCCCGACCATCCAGGTCCAGGCGACGCTGCCCGGTGCCAGCCCCGAGACCATGGCCTCCTCGGTCGCCGGTATCCTCGAGCGGCAGTTCTCGACCATCGCCGGTGTGACGACGATGACGTCGGTGTCGACCGTCGACAACACCTCGATCACCCTGCAGTTCGACCTCGACCGCAACATCGACGGCGCCGCGCTCGACGTGCAGACGGCCATCGGCTCCGCCCTGCGGCGGTTGCCGGCGGACATGACGACGCCACCCAGCTTCCGCAAGGTCAACCCCGCCGACTTCGCCATCGTCTTCCTGGCGCTGCGCTCGCCCAACGCGCGGCTCTCCGACATCGACGCCTTCGCCCAGTCGAGCATCCTGCCGCGCATCTCCACCCTGCCCGGCGTCGCCCAGGTGCTGGTGTTCGGCAGCCAGAAATACGCCGTGCGCGTGCGCGCCGACCTCGATCAGCTCGCCGCGCGCGGGCTCAGCCTGTCCGACCTGCAGGCGGCGCTGGCCACCGCCAACTCCAACCGGCCGCTGGGCACCGTGCCGCAGGGCGGCCGCAACGCCATCCTCGACGCCACCGGCCCGGTGTCGCGCGCCGCGCAGTACATGCCGATCATCGTGGCCTGGCAGAACGGCGCGCCGGTGCGCATCGCCGACGTCGCCACCGCCATCGACAGCGTCGAGAATACCCGCGTCGCCAGCTGGCTCGATGGCGAGCGCGCCATCGTGCTGGGCATCTATCGCCAGCCCGACGCCAACACCGTCGAGGTCGTCGACCGCGTGCGCGCCATGCTGCCGCTGATCCAGGCCGAGCTGCCGCGCGATATCGAGGTCAGGGTGCTCAACGATCGCTCGCGCTCGATCCGCGACTCGATTCACGACGTGCAGGAGACGCTGGCGATCGCCGTCGTGCTGGTCGTGATCGTGATCTATTTCTTCCTGCGCAGCTTCCGCGCCACGCTGATCCCCGCTTTGGCGCTGCCGATCTCGCTGATCGGCACCTTCGGCGGCATGCATCTGCTGGGCTATTCGATCAACAACATCTCGCTGCTGGCGCTGACCTTGGCGGTCGGCTTCGTCGTCGACGACGCCATCGTCATGCTCGAGAACATCATGCGCCACATCGAGGAGGGCATGGATCCCAAGGAGGCCGCCTTCGTCGGCTCGAAGGAAGTCGGCTTCACCATCGTGTCGATGACCATCTCGCTGGTCGCGGTGTTCATCCCGGTGCTGTTCATGGGCGGCGTGGTCGGCCGCATGTTCGCCGAGTTCGGCATGGTGATCTCGATGGCCATCCTGATCTCCGGCGTCGTCTCGCTCACGCTCACGCCGATGCTGTGCGCGCGCATGCTCAAGCCGATCGACCACCAGGCGCGCCCGCCATTGCCGCTGCGGCTGTTCGAGGCCGGCTTCAATGGGTTGACCCGCGTCTACGGCCACGCCGTGCGCTGGACGATATCGCATTCCAAGCTGATGCTAACCGCGATCCTGGGCACGTTCGTGCTGACGGTCGTGCTCTTCCAGACCATCCCCAAGGGCTTCTTCCCGCAGGAGGATATCGGCCTGCTGACCGCCTCGACCGTCGGCCCCGACGACGCCTCCTTCGCCGCCATGGTCGAGCGGCAGGCGCGGCTGGCCGAGATCGTCAAAGCCGATCCCGACGTGGTCTCGGTGATGTCGACGGTGGGCGGCGGCAACGCCGCCGCCACGCAGAACTCCGGCCGCCTGTTCATCACCTTGCGCGACAAGCCGGCGCGCAAAGCCGGCGCCGGCGAGGTCATCACCCGCCTGCGCCGCACGACTTCGCAGGTTCCCGGCATCTCGGTCTTCTACCAGCCGGTGCAGTCGATCATCCTCGGCACGACGCAGTCGCGCGCGCTCTACCAGTTCACCATGCAGTCGCCCGACCTCGCGGCGCTGCAGACCTGGGCGCCCCGGATCGAGGGCCGCATGCGGTCGATCCCGGGCATCGTCGACGTCAACTCCGACCTCCAGATGCGCGCGCGCGCCGCCGTCATCGACATCGACCGCGACGCCGCGTCACGGCTCAACCTCACGGTCGACCAGATCCGCAACGTCGTCTACTCGGCCTTCGGCACGCGGCAGATCTCGACCATCTACACCTCGCAGGACACCTATCAGGTGATCCTCGAGGCCGATCCGAAATACGCCGACACCTCGGAGATGCTGCGACGGCTGACCGTGCGCACGCCCTCGGGCGGCGTGGTGCCGCTCGACACCGTGGCAAACCTGTCGGAAAGGCCCACGGCGCTCACCGTGTCGCATCTGGCGCAGCTGCCCTCGGTCACCGTCTCGTTCAACCTGTTGCCGGGCAACTCGCTCGGCAACGCGGTGGCGGCCGTGCAGGCGGCGGCGCGCGAGATCGGCATGCCGGCGACCATCACCACCAGCTTCCAGGGCAGCGCCCAGGTCTTCCAGCAGGCCGTGGCCAACCAGGGCCTGCTGCTCTTCGCCGCCGTGCTGGTGATCTACATCGTGCTGGGCGTGCTCTATGAGAGCTTCATCCACCCGCTGACCATCCTCTCGGGCCTGCCCTCGGCCGGCATCGGCGCGCTGATCACGCTGCAGCTGGCCGGCATGGACCTCTCGGTGATCGCCATGATCGGCGTGGTGATGCTGATCGGCATCGTCAAGAAGAACGCCATCATGATGGTCGACTTCGCCATCGAGCGCCGCGCCCAGGGCGTCGAGGCGAAGGAGGCGATGATCGAGGCCGCCGTGCTGCGCTTTCGGCCGATCATGATGACCACGCTCTGCGCCATCCTGGGCGCGCTGCCCATCGCCATGGCGCTGGGCGCCGGCGCCGAGCTGCGCCAGCCGTTGGGCGTCGCGGTGGTCGGCGGCCTGGTGGTGTCGCAGCTGCTGACGCTCTTCATCACGCCCACGGTCTACCTGGCCTTCGAAGACCTCGGCGCCTGGTTCCGCAGCCGCCGTGCCAAGCCGGGCGCCGCCGAGCCGCCGGTGCGCCACGCCGCGGAGTAGTCCCCATCCCGCTTCGCGCGACGCCCGCGAATGCGATAGCTTTGCGCCGTGCGTAACGGTCAGGCGGGGACAGTCAGAATGAGTGACGGGCAAGAGCGTCCGGTGGCGCTGGTCAGTGGCGCCACACGCGGGCTAGGGCTGGGCATCGCCAAGGCCCTGGGCGAGGCTGGCTGCATCGTGCACGTCACCGGGCGCAGCAGAGAGGGCGCCACGACCGAAGACCTGCCCGGCTCGGTCGAGGCGGCGGCGGCGGCGGTCAGTGCCGCAGGCGCGGCCGCCGGCGGCGGCGGCGGCCATAGCAAACCATGCGATCATCGCGACGAGGCGCAGGTCGAGGCCCTGATGGCCTCGATCGCGCGCGAGCATGGCCGCATCGACATCCTCGTCAACAATGCCTGGGGCGGCTACGAACAGCATCCTGGCGCCGCCTTCGCGGCCCCGTTCCTCCGCCAATCATCCGACAATTGGGTCAGGATGTTCGACGGCGGGCTGAAAGCGACCTTCCTGACCACGCGCCACGCGCTGCCGCTGATGACCGGGCCGAAGACCGCCGATCGTCCCAGGCTGATCGTCAACACCGTGGCCTGGGCCTTCGACGAGTATCTCGGCAACCTCTACTACGATGTCGCCAAGGCGGCCTCGATCCGCATGGTCTACGGCCTGGCGCGCGAGCTGGCCGGCGCCGAGGTCGCCTGCGTGGCGCTGGCGCCCGGCTTCGTGCGCACCGAGCGCGTCGCGCACGCGCTGGCCGACGATCCGGAAACCTTGGCCAAGCTCGAGTCGCCCGACTATGCCGGTCGCGCCGTGGTGGCATTGGCGGCCGATCCCGATGTGATGGAACGCAGCGGCCGCCTGTTCACCGTCGGCGACCTCGCCCGCGACTACGCTTTCACCGACACCGACGGCCGGCAACCACCACCCTTCCGGTTGGAGTAACGAGGGCCTTGCCTTACCTTCCCCCGGAGGGGAAAGGAAAAAACAAGCAGGGGGAAACGTCATGAGCCGAATCAACCGCCGCGCCCTTCTCGCCTCGACCGCCGCACTGCTCGCCGCGCCCTCGATCGCCCGCGCGCAGGCTTGGCCGAGCGGCCAAGTGCGCATCGTCGTCGGCTTCCCGCCGGGTGGCGCCGCCGACATCGTGGCCCGCCTCGCCGCGACGCGGCTGACCGAGACCTGGAAGGTCCAGGTCGTGGTCGACAACAAGCCGGGCGCCGGCGGCAACCTCGCCGGTCTCGAGGTCTCGCGTACGCCGCCCGACGGCGCCAATTTCCTCATCACCTCGAGCTCGGCGGCGGTGAGCAAGCTGCTCTACAAGACCATGGCCTACGATCCGTTCATCGACCTCGCGCCGGTGACGATGGCGGTCTCGATCCCCAACGTGATGGTCGTTCCGGCCGCCTCGCCCGACAAGTCGATCGCCGACTTCATCGCCCGCGCCAAGGCCAACCCGGGCAAGCTGAACTTCGGTTCGGCCGGGATCGGCTCGTCGATCCATCTCTCGGGCGAGCTGTTCAAGCACCTCGCCAAGATCGACATCACCCATGTGCCCTATCGTGGCGCGGCGCCGGCCATGAACGACTTGATCGGCGGTCGCCTCGACGTGATCTTCGACACCATCACCGTCTCGACGCCGCATCTGCGCGCCGGCACGACGCGGGCGCTCGGCGTCACCTCGGCCACGCCGATTCCGACCCTGCCGGACGCGCCGCCGATCGGCACGGTGGTCCCGGGCTATGTCGCGCTGTCGTGGTTCGCCTTCTACGCCGCGGCCAAGACGCCCGATCCCATCCTCGCCAAGGCGGCGCAGGACATCGAGGCGGCTTTGCGCCACGAAACGGTGATCACCAAGCTCACCGAGCTGGGCGCCACCGTGGTCGGCGGCGCCCCCCAGACCTTGGCCGCCGCGATGGTCGCCGAGGAAAAGCTCTGGGCGCCGGTCATCGAAGCCGCCGGGATCAAGCATTCACAGTAGGGGAAACGCTCATGGCCAAGTTCAAGATCGTCACACAGGCGCTGGCCGCGCCGGTGGACCATTCCTACGAGATGGAGGCGCTCGCCTCGATCGGCGCGGAGATCGTCGAGGTCTCCGCCAGCAGCGAGAACGCCTTCATCGCCGCCGCGCATGACGCCGACGCGATCTACGCCAAGAGCCGGCTGACCAAGCAGGTGATCGACTCGCTGGAGCGCTGCAAGGTGATCTCGCTGGGCAGCGTCGGCGTCGACTCCGTCGACGTCGCCGCGGCGACGGCCCGGAACATCCCGGTCACCAACGTGCCCGATACCTTCATCGAGGAAGTCGCCGACCACACCATGACCATGATGCTGGCCACCTGGCGCCGGCTGGTGGTGCAGGACCGCCTGGCGCGCGACGGCAACTGGTCGAAGGGTCGGCCGATGCTCTACGAGTTCCCGCGCCTGATGGGCCAGACCTTGGGCTTCATCGCCTTCGGCCACGTCGCGCGCGCGGTCGCCACGCGCGCGCGGGCCTTCGGCTTCCGCATGCTGGCCTATGATCCCTATGTCGAGGAGCTGGTGATGAGCCAGTACGGCGTCGAGCCGTGCAGCTACGACGAGGTGCTGGCGCAGTCCGACATCGTCTCGATGCACGCGCCGTCGACCACCGACGCGCGCAAGATGTTCGGCGAGAAGCAGTTCCGCGCCATGAAGAAGACGGCGCTGTTCATCAACACCGGCCGCGGCGCCACCGTCGACGAGGCGGCGATGATCCGCGCCCTGCAGGAGGGCTGGATCGCCGGCGCCGGTCTCGACGTGCTGGAGGTCGAGCCACCGAAGCTCGACAACCCGATCCTCAAGATGGACAACGTGATCGTCACCGCGCACGTCGCCTCGGCCTCCTCGCGCTTCGATCCGGCGCGCCGCCGCCGCGTCGGCCACGAGCTCGCCTCCGTGCTCTCCGGCCGCTGGCCGCGCGCCTGCGTCAACCCCTCGGTGCTGGAGAAGAGCGGCCTGATCCGCTGGCAGCCCTATTCGATGGAGCGCGGCCCGGGCAACTGACCTCGCCGTCGTCCTGAGCGGCAGCGAAGGAACTCGCGGTAGAGCGAGCGGCCACAGCGTTGTTGCGTGGCCGCACTACCGCTGGATCCTTCGCTTCGCTCAGGATGACATCGATGTCGACTAATCGATCACCGCATCGGCGCGGGCGAGGATCAGCGACGGGATGGTGATTCCCAGACGCCGCGCCGTCTTCATGTTGAGCACAAGCTCGAAATGCGTGGGCTGGACGATCGGCAGATCGCCGGCCCGCGCGCCTTTGAGGATACGGTCGACATAGGCGGCCGCCTGTCGGTTCATCGCGGCGAAGCTCGGCCCGTGCGAGATCAATCCGCCCTCCTCCGGGTACTCGCGACGGAAGTACAGCGCCACGAACGGTCGCCGTTCGATGGCGGCGAGCAACGCGGCCCGGTCGCCTCGTTGCTCACTGTAGCCACCGGGCGCACAGATCAGCGCCTCGATGTTCTGCGCCGCCGCCTGCGCCAACGATGCGTCGAATTCGCTCGGATTCTGCGTATCGATGAAGGCGATGCTGACGCCCAGGCGTTGCGAGGCCTCCTGCATCTGCCTGAAGAAAATGGGCTCGGGCGGCAGGCGGCTGTTGGCCATGAAGCCGATGCGTCGCGCCTTGGGCACCAGCTCGGTCATCAGCTGGACCTGCTTGGCCGCGAACTCGGTGCCCAGGAACGAGTTGCCCGTCACGTTGCCACCCGGGCGCGCCAGGCTCTGCGCCAGCCCGCTGCCCACGGCATCGCCGCTCGACAGCACGACAATCGGCACCGTCGAGGTCACCCCTTTTGCCGCCAGCGCCGATGACGTCGTCGACGCCACGATGATCTCGACATCGGCCTGCACCAGTTCGGTCGCCAGGGCCGGCAGTCGATCGAACCGTCCTTCGGCGAAACGCCGAGTGAACCTCGCCGTTTGCCCGTCGACATAGCCAAGCTTCGTCAGTTCGCCTTCGATCGGCTGGCGCACGCCAAGATCGGATTGCGGAAACAGGAAGCCTATTCGCCGCTGGGCGGCCGGCTGCGCTATGGCGGCGACTGACGCCGACGCCAGCAATGGTGCGAATAGCAGCGTCCGACGCTTCATTCTCGCCCCCGCCCACAAACGCCTCAACAGACGCGGTAGCGCTCGATCTGCCCTCGATCAAGCGTGACGCCGAGCCCCGGCCCGTCGGGCAGGATCAGGTGGCCGGCGTCGAGCTTGATCGGGCTCGCCAGCAGGTCGGTGCGCAGCGCGTTGGCACTCATGTCGTACTCGATCAAGGTCGGGTACGGGATGTTGTCGGTGTGCGGCGAAGACGGCAGCGAGGCCACGAAATGGCAGGCGGCCGTCAGGCCCAGCGCGCCGCCCCAGACATGCGGTGAGACCCTGAGGTTGCTCGACTGCGCCAGGAAGGCGACGCGCTTGGCCTCGGTCAGGCCGCCTACGGTGGGAATCGCCGGCTGCACAATGTCGAGGCAGCGCCCGTCGATCAGCTGCTTGAAATCGCGCACCGCATAATGCGCCTCGCCAGCGGCGATCGGCATCGGCGCCCGCGCGCGCAGCTCGGCGTAACCGCGCAGGTCCGAGGGCGGCAGCGGCTCCTCGACCCAGTGGATGTTGAAGGGCTCAATGGCGCGCATCGATTCCAGCGCCAGGTCGACGGTGTAGTTGCCGTTGATGTCGACGATTAGCAGGATGTCGTCGCCCAGCGCCGCGCGCGTTTGCTTGACGCGCGCCACGTCGTCCTTGGCGCCGCGGCCGATCTTGATCTTGATGCCGATATAGGGATGCGCCTTGACCTCGGCCAGCATGTGCTCGAGCTGGCGGTCGACGTCGCGGGAGAAGAAGCCGGTCGAGGCATAGACCGGCAGGCGCGTCGAGCGGCAGCCGCCGATCAGGTCGCAGACCCGCGTGTTGGTGGCGCGGCCGATGGCGTCGAACAGCGCCACGTTGATGCCGGCGAGGCAGGCGGTGAGCTGGTTCTGCACGCCCAGGTGATACAGGCGGTTGCGGAGCTCGGCCTCGATATGATCGAAGTCGTAGACGCTCTTGCCGGCGAAGAACGGTTCGACCATGCGGAAGTATTCGCGACTGACGAAGGGATTGCCGAACACCTCGCCGATGCCGGTGGCGCCGTCGCTGGTCTCGATCTCGATGATACCGCCGGGTCGGCGGTGGCCCATGCCGCGCGCCATGCCGAAGGCCTTCTCTGGCGGCAGCACGTGCTCGAGGCCGATGAAGCTCAGCTTGGCGATGGTCGGCATGGCTACTTGGTCCCGAACAGCCGGTCGCCGGCGTCACCCAGGCCCGGCATGATGTAGGCGTGGTCGTTGAGCTCGCGGTCGATCGCCGCGACGATCAGCGGCACGTCGGGATGCGCCTCGACGAAGGCCTTCACGCCCTCGGGCGCGGCCAGCACGCAGAGCATCTTGATCCAGCGCGCGCCGGCGCCCTTGAGCAGATCGACTGCGGCGATGGCGGAGTTGGCGGTCGCCAGCATCGGATCGCAGACCAGCACCAGCCGTTCGCCCAACGCCTCGGGCATCTTGAAATAGTACTCGACGGCGGCCTTGGTCTCGGGATCGCGGTACAGGCCGATGTGGCCAACGCGCGCGCCAGGCACGAGATCGAGGATGCCGTCGGCGAGACCCAGGCCGGCGCGCAGGATGGGCACCACCACCAGCTTCTTGCCGTCGATGAACGGCGCGTCCATCGCCTCCAGCGGCGTGTCGATGCGCTGCGTCGCGATCGGCAGGTCGCGCGTCACCTCGTAGCCCAGCAACAGCGCGATCTCGCGCAGCAGGCGGCGGAAGTTCGTCGTCGAGGTCTCCTTGTTGCGCATGATGCTGAGCTTGTGCCGCACCAGCGGATGGTCGACGACGGTGACGCTGCTGTTGTTGGCCATGAAGCTCCCCGACTATGACTTTACCTTCCTCCGGAGGGGGAAGGTGGCGCGCGAAGCGCGACGGATGGGGGATGTTTCAACGACATCGACATCCGTCTTCGACATCCCCCTTCCGCCCTTCGGGCACCTTCCCCCTCCGGGGGAAGGTAGACCAATCCTCAGAATACCGTGCCGTCGCTGTCGATGGCGATGGGCGGCGCGCCGCCGGGTCGCCGCTCGGCCGCGAGCCGGCGACCCGCAAGCCACGTGCCGCCCTCCAGCACCTTGACCAGCGGCAAGGTCTCGGCGTCGAGCCCGAGATGCAAGCGTACATGCGCGCCGATGCGGTCGAGCAGCGCCACGGTGAGCGCGCGCCACTCGACGATCACCGCGTCGCCCGGCGCCCAGGCGCGCTCGAGGACCTCGCGGCGCTTCACCCGCAGCGCGCCGCTGTCGATCAGCAAACCGCCGTTGCGATACTCCGGCAGGCCGGTCAGCGCGTCGAGGTCGACGACGCGGATGCCCGCCTCCTCGAGCGGCTCGACCAGCGAATAGGCCAGCCACTGCGAGAGCTTGTGGAACGGCACCAGCCCGTCGGAGCGGTCCTTGGCGCGCGCGGCGGGATGTTTCCAGACGTCGCCCAGCGCCACACCCTCGATATCGAGCCGCGACGGCCAGATCGGCGAGAAGGCGTCGAGCAATGTCGCAAAAATCAGGGCCGCTGGCAGCACGCCGTCCTTGGCCTGGGCGGCGAGATGATCGAACAGGTTGCCGAGCCGCGCGTCGGCGCCGAACAGGTCGGGTCGCGCAGCGACGACCCCGCCCACCGCGGCAATCAGTTCGGCGCGGCCGGCGAGACCGACCAGCGGATTGTGCGGGAAGACCTGGAACGCCATCGCCAGCGCCGGTGCGCCGAAGCGCTTCAGCGCGGCGGCGTCGGCGCGCAGCGGCTTGGCCGGATCGTTCGAGAAGCCGCCGCGGCGATAGAGGTCGAAGCTGGCGACCGCGAGCCCTTCCGATCGCGCGTAGCGCTCGCCGCTGTCGGGTTCGCGATAACCCCAGTCCGGCCCGGCGCCGGCGTCGAGCAGCACCGAGGTGATGGCCAGCTCGACGCGGATGCGCGCGCGCTCGGCGGCGTCGACCTTCAACGTCTTCGCCAGCGCCGCCCAGCGATCGCGGCCGCCGACCTCGAAGTGCCGCCAGCGCGCATGGAACGGCACGCGACGCGGATCGGGGAAGCGCTCGTGGATCACCGCCAGGGTCAGGCGGACGGCGGTCTCCAGTCCGTTGGGGTTGATCGAAAAATGCGGCGACTGGCCGTCCTCGACGTGGCGCAGCACCATCTCGGCGCGCTCGCGGATCGTCGCCGGCGTGCGCAGGCGGGCGATCGCCGACGCCGCCAGCGGCGAGATGTCCTGATTCACTCCGCCAGTCCCCTGCCCTTCGGCTTGGCGAGCTCGGCCTCGTCGGGCTTGGCGACGCTGAAATAGCCGGCGGCCTTCTTGGCATCCATCTCGACCTGCGCGTCGGGTGGGATCAGCTCAGGCGGGATCTCGACCTGCTCGCCGATCTCGATGCCCATCTCGCGCAGCGCGCCGGACTTCATGTTGCTCATCGAGGCGAACCGGTCGATGCGCGTGATGCCCAGCCAGTGGAAGACGTCGGGCATCAGCTGCTGGAAGCGCATGTCCTGCACGCCGGCGACGCATTCGGTGCGCGCGAAATACTGGGCCGCGCTGTCGCCACCGACCTGCCGCTTGCGCGCATTGTAGACCAGGAACTTGGTGACCTCGCCCAGCGCGCGGCCTTCCTTGCGATTGTAGACGACGAGGCCGACACCGCCCTGCTGTGCCTGCTCGACGCAGAGTTCCATGCCGTGCGCGAGGTAGGGCCGGCAGGTACAGATGTCCGAGCCGAAGACGTCGGAGCCGTTGCACTCGTCGTGGACGCGACAGGCGATCTTGGTGTCCGGCCGACCGAGCTTGGTGACGTCGCCGAAGAAGTACAGGGTCATGCCGCCGATCGGCGGCAGGAAGACCTTGATGTCGGAGCGCGTCACCAGCTCGGGATACATCCCGCCGGTCTGCTCGAAGAGCGCGCGGCGCAGATCGGTCTCGGCGATGCCGAAGCGCTGGGCGACGCCGGGCAGCCACCACACCGGCTCGATCGCCGCCTTGGTGACACGCACGTCGCCCGAGGCGAGCAGCACCTCGCCGTCGGGCTTCAGACGACCGGCTTCGATGGCGTCCTTGATCTCGGGCATGCCGACATGCGCCTTGGTGACGGCGATGGTCGGGCGGATGTCGAGGCCTTCAGCCAGGCGATCGGCGAAGACCTCGGCGACGAGATGACCCCACGGATCGAACGAGACGATCTTCGCCGGATCGCCCCATTGCGGGAACGGGCCGATCGGCACGGCTGGCGCGGTGTTGGTGAGGTCGGCGCGGTGGTTGGGATCGAGCGTATGCGCGGCGATCGCCAGCGCGCGGTAGATGCCGTAGGCGCCGGAATGCACGCCGATGGCGTTGCGGCGGCCGGGATGGGTGAGCGTGGCGATCACCGGCCCGCGCTCGGCCGCGGTCGCGGCGCCCCATTTCAGCGGCACGGGCTGAGCCGAGCCCGCCTGCGGATGCGAGGTCAGGCGGATATGGCGGCGGCTACCGGGCGCTTTGGGGGGCGTATCTGACAATGACATTCTTGGCTTTCCGTACCGGCTCGGGCCGGGAAAGCGGCGGAGCATAGCACCCTGTGGATAAACTTTGAAGGCGCCGGCGTGACGGTGCCGTGACTCGACATTGATGGGGACCGCCGGCGGTCTCGTCACCCGCGCTTCAGGCCGGCATGGAACAGGCGCAAGAGGTCGGTGACGTCGTAGACTGGCAGGCCGAGATCGCGTCGCAGCGCCGGCGCATAGGGCGGCAGGTTGGTGCATTCCAGCACAACGGCGCCGACATCGGGGTGACGGGCCACCAAGCGGCGGCCGGCCAGCAGCGTCTCGCGCTCGACCTCGTCGCGATCCAGCTCGGTGCCGTTGGCGAGGAAGGTGCGGGCGAACGAGCCGTTGGGCGGCATGCCCTCGACCGGCGTGTCGCGCGAGGCGTCGACGGCGGCGAGATGCGCGGCGGTAAGGTTCTCGCGGCTGGCGGTGATCACGCCCACGCGGCGGCCACCCGGCAGGGTACGCGCGATCATCGGCACCAGCATCAGCGCCGAGGTCGCCACTGGCACCGGCGAGACCATCGACAGCGCCTGCTGGAACAGCGCCAAGAATCCGCAGCTGGTCGAGATGCCGATCGCGCCCTTCTCGGCCAGCGCCTTGGCGTTGGCCGCCAGCACCGTGCGGATGCGCGGCCGATCCGGCGACGCGGCGACGGCGTCGCTGGGTCCGAGGCCTTCGAGCTTCTGGTAGATCACCGGAAACGGAAACGTCTCGGGATTGCCGATATCGCCGACGATCCGCGGGAAGCGCGTGTCGAGCATCAGGATGCCCAATGGGCGATCGGCTGCCAATGCGGCCCCCTTCGTTACACACATCTGTCGCGCCGCGCTGGCGAAACGCGTTGGGCGCAAAGGGTCGTCCAACTGCGGCGAAGTTAAGGCATCTTGCCCGCCGCGCGCTGCAAGGTATTTCGTGTACGCTAGAAAGTCAGGCGCCGCCATCCGCGCGCGCGGTCGACGTTCAGAGCGCCGTGATGGCTGCGCGCAGGTGCGCCTCGCACGTCGCGAGCGCGACCAGGCTGTTGGCCATGGCGGCCGTGTCATCCCGCATGAAATGGCTGTGGCAATCGCCGAACAGCTCAGCCTGCCGCCCCTTCAGCGCGGCGATGCCCGGCGCGAAGGCCGCGAAGAACGCCTGGAAGTGCAGCGCGCGCTTGGCGCCCAGCGGCAGCGCGAAGAAACGGAGGTGCCCCGCCTGGGCCTCGCTCAGAGCGCGGTCTCGCATCAGCCGCGCGACGTCACGAATCGCCCGCTCGCCTTCGATCCAGCCACGCTCGGCCGCAACCACCTCACTCTGCCGGTACAGATCCTGGAACCAGGCGACGGCCTCCTGACGAATGCAGTCGGTGGAAGGCGTCCGCACGCGCCGTGGCGCGCACCACGCGCGAAATGCGCCGCGCCGATAGGCGATGCTGGATGCCCGCCACGACTCGGCGAACAGAGCGCGCGACAGCGAGGCGCCGGCAAAGCCGGCCGGGTCGTGGACCCGTACATTCATCGCGTCGATCGCGCTGACGAGGACGTAGTGGTCGACGCCACCACCTCTGGGGCGAGCCGGGTTGTAGTGCAGCAGGCTCATATCGAGCGGGCCGGCGGCCACCGGACCCGACGACAGGCGTGCGGTCAGCCAGTCGAAGGGCGGCGCGCCGCCATCGTCCTGCGCGCGCTCCTCGAAGGCGAAGCCGAGAATCTCCAGGGCGCGCGAGATTCCGCGATCCGGTAGGCCGGCCGGGCCGCTGAAGAAAGGCAGGCCGCCCTCCGGGATGCAGGCGCCGAGGCCCACACCCGATAGGACCTCGATCTCCGCCGGCTGGGTCGGAAAGCCGCTGGCGCCCAGCAACATCGCGGCCGAGTTGGCGTAGCAGTACCAGTAGCTATCGAAGAACGGGATGTGTCTGTCCATGCCCTGAGACTAACGGCACCGAAACAGCCGCGCTTGATCGCGCTTGCGCCGTCAGCCCATCGGCCACGGCCGTTGCGTCGGGCGATGGCATTCGTACCAGCGCGAGAGCCGCAGCACGCCGATGTCGTCGAAGCGCTTGCCGACGATCTGCAGGCCGATGGGCAAGTCATCGGCGGTGTACCCGGCGTTGATCGACGAGGCCGGCTGCTCGCCCATGTTCCACGGCACGGTGAAGCCGATGTGCTCCAGCGGCCGCGATGAGTCGTTGGTCGGGCACGGCAGCTCGGCGGCATAGGCCGGGATCGGCGCCGTGGGCGAGAGGATGTAGTCGACCGGCTGCGTCGCCGCCGTCGCCAGCCGGCGCATCTCCATCAGGCAGCCCAGCCCGCGGATGACATCGACCGACGACAGGCCGACCGCCTTGCGCGCCCAGGCGCCGATGAACGGCAGGATCGTGGCGCGCTTCTCGGGCGTGAGCTTGACGATGTCGGCCCAGGATCGCGCGCGCCAGAAATTGTCGAGGCCGTCGAAGATCTCTCGGGAGATGAAGCCCCGCATCGGCACGATGGTGGCGCCGGCGCTCTCGAACAGCCGCGCCGCCGCCTCGATGGCCGCCTTGACCGCAGGCTCGACCGGCAGGCCGAAGCCGGCATCAAGCTGCAGGCCGAGCTTTAGCCCCTTGCGGTCGCGGTCGAGATCCATCCAGGCGATATCGGCGGGCGGCAGGCTCATGTGGTCGCGCGCGTCGGGCCGCGACAGCACGCTCATCAGCAACGCCGAGTCACCGACTGTGCGCGTCATCGGACCGACGACGCGACCGAGATAGGGCGGGTCGACCGGCACGCGGCCGAGGCTGGGCTTGAGGGTGAAGATACCGTTCCAGCTCGCCGGCAGACGCACGGAGCCGCCGATATCGGTGCCCAGATGCAGCGGGCCATAGCCGGCCGCCGCCGCGGCGCCCGCGCCGGCGCTCGAGCCGCCGGGGTTCTTCGCCAGGTTCCAGGGATTGCGCGTCAGGGGATGAAAGCTGGAGAGGCCCGAGGACAGCATGCCGTAATCGGGCATGGTGGTCTTGCCGAGGATCACCGCGCCAGCCTCGCGCACCCGCGCCGCCGGTGGCGCGTCTTCGGTGGCCGGCGTCAGATCGCTCGCCGCCGTGCCCAGCGGCACCGGCACGCCTTTGGTGGCGATGTTCTCCTTGATGGTGATCGGCACGCCGTCGAGCGCGCCTTGCGGCGTGCCCGCCTTCCAGCGCGCCTCAGCGGCCCGCGCCTGCGCCCGCGCGCCGTCGGGATCGAAGGCGTACATGGCCTTGAGCGCCGGTTCCCGGGCCTCGATGCGTGCGATCACCGCGTCGGTGACCTCTACGGGCGACAACGTTCGGGCCTTATAGGCGTCGAGCAGCACGAGGGCGGTCAGATCAGGTAGTGCGGTCATCGCGCCATCCTAGGGCACGCGCAGGAACACCGCATAGGGATAGGTGCGCCAGCCGACGAGATCGGTGTGACGCACGCCGATGGGCCGATCGGTCGGTCCGACCCAGCGGTCGAAGCGATAGCGCGGCGCGAGCTCGTCGCGATAGGCGTCGACGAGGAAGCTGGGCAACACGACGGCGGCATAGCGACCATCGAGCACGGCCTGGTCGCTGGCCGCGAGGATCTCGGCGTACCAGCGCTCACCCCGGAGATAGCTGAGATCGTTGGTGGCGAAGGACTCCGCACCCGTCACCGCATCGACCCAGTAGCCATCGCCTGGCAGGAACAACGGCCGCGGCAGCGCGCGCAGCTCACCGCGAATGGCCGCGACATCGGCGGCGCCGGTCGCTGGCGGCAGGAAGGCGCGCGGGTCATAGGCCAGCAAGGCGAGCTGCGCCATCATCAGCGCCGGCACGTGGACATGACCCAGCCTGCTACGCGACACGGCGGCCAGGCGCGGCGCCAGACGATGAGCGGCGACCGCCAAGGCGAGCGACACGCCCGCCATCGCCGCGATCAACGCGTTGACGTGCCCGCCCTGGTGCAGGCGGCCAAGCCACGACGACGCCAGCAGGGCCGCGACGAGGAAAACAACCAGCGCCTCCTGCGACGACGCACGCTCGGTAGCGCGTCTTGGCCACAGCACGACCGCCGCCACGACGAGCAAGGCCGGCCACACCGGCCGCAGATCCGACAGCGGAAAGCCGCCCAGCGCCGACCAACGCCACGGCACGGCCAGTGGAATGCGGATGACATAGGTGGCGAACCATCCATCGGTCGACAGGGTCAGCCAGGCTCCCAGTCCGAGGCCCACGGCCGCGGTCACCCCGACCAGCGGCAGAAGCAGGTCGCGGCGATAGAGCATGGTCCAGATGCCGGCGGCCACGACGACGATCAGCATGTTCTGCTTGGTGAAGACGGTCGCCACCAGCAACAGCCCGGCGATACCGGCGCCGCGCCAACTGGCCATGCGCGACAACGCGATGGCGGCCGCCAGCGCCAGCGCCGTCGCCGGGCCGTCGACCAAGCCGACGATGGCGCGCCCCTGTGCGATGGCGAATGTCGCGGCGTAGAGGCCGGCAGCCAGCACGCCGTGCCGCCAATCGCCGGTGAGCCGACGCGCGAGATCGAACAGGCAGGCCATCGCGCCGACCAGCGCCAGCGCCGAGACGATGCGCGCCGCCGTCAGGTCGAGGCCGACGACGCCACCGACCGCCGCTGTCGCCCACCAGAATCCCGGCGCATAGAGCAGCGGCGTGAACAGCACATCCGGAGGGCCATAGACCGGCGCCCCCTGATGCCAGCGCCGCGCGTGGTCGAGCAGCGCCGCCTCGAAGCCGTGCAGCTCCGCGCCATAGGGCAACTGCCGAACTACGATCCACGCCAGCATGGCGATGGCCAGCAGCGGCAGGGCGACGAACGCCACGCCCTCGAGCCAGCGGCGCCAGATCGGCATGCGCTATGTCGTTTCGCCTTCTCCCCGCGAAGGCGGAGAGAAGGTGCCCGAAGGGCGGATGAGGGGCTTCGCGCCGCCTCGATAACCACCGCTGAAGTCGTTGCGCGAAAGCCCCTCATCCGCCTCGCTGTCGCTGGGCACGCTTTCCCTCGGGGCCGTCCGCGGCCCCTGACCTTCGCGGGGAGAAGGACTCATTGCACGAACTCCTCGGCCTCGCCGCCCATCTCCAGCAGGAAGGCCTGCAACTCGCCCGAGGCGCTGGCCAGCCGCGCATCGTCGGTGCCGCGCAGCACGAGCTGCACGCTGGGCCGGCCGTTGCGGAAGCCGGGATAGGAGCCGATGTCGATATCGTCGTAGCGCCGCTGCAGCGCGCCCAGCTTTTCGGCGATCAGGCCCTCGGGCTGGTTGGTGCGCACGGTGCGGCTGAGCATCGGCTTGCCGCCGACAAGGCGATGCCTCATGGCGTCGAACATACCCTCGACGATGCGCGGAATGCCGGCGAAGGTGAACACGTTCTCCATCTGGAAGCCGGGCGCCACCGACACCGGATTGTCGACCAGCACGCCGCCGTGCGGCACCCGCGCCATGCGCCGGCGCGCCGCGGTGAACAGCGCCGCATCGCCATAGTAGCGGGTCATGCGATCGATCGCCTCTGGGTGCTCGGAGATGCCGACGCCGAAGGCCTTGGCGATGCAGTCGGCGGTGATGTCGTCGTGCGTCGGCCCGATGCCGCCCGTCGTGAAGACATAGTCGAACTTGCGGCGCACCTCGTTGACGGTCTCGACGATGCGCTCCTCGATATCGGGGATCACCCGGCACTCCATGACCCGCACGCCCAGCTTGCCCAGCTCGGTGGCGAGAAAGGCGATGTTGGCGTCCTTGGTGCGGCCCGACAGGATCTCGTTGCCGATGACCAGAATGCAGGCGGTGACGATCTTCTCGGACATCGGGGACTCGGGGGCTCTTGCGGGGGCTCATGCGGACGGCCGGCCCACCATAGCCAAGGCGGGCGCGCAGGGCAGCCCCCACCCCTTGCCTGCCGCAGGCGGCGGTGCCAAATAGGACCGCATGATGTTCCGGATGGAGAAAGCGGCGATGGACGATTACTGGCGGCAGGACGAGCGCCAGATCAAGATCCATGCGCCCGAGGATTTCGAGGGCATGCGCAAGGCCGGCAGGCTCGCCGCCGAGACGCTGGACATGCTCGTGCCGCTGGTCGTGGCAGGGGTCACCACCGAACATCTCGACAAGGTCTGCCACGATTTCATCGTCGGCCACGGCGCCGTGCCCGCGCCGCTGGGCTATCGCGGCTTTCCCAAGTCGATTTGCACTTCGATCAACCACGTCGTCTGCCACGGCATTCCGGGCGACCGGGTACTGGTCGACGGTGACGTCCTGAACATCGACGTCACGGTGATTCTCGATGGCTGGTACGGCGACACCAGCCGCATGTTCTATGTCGGCGAGCCCAAGCTGCTGGCGCGCCGGCTGAGCGACACCACGCATGAGGCGATGATGCGTGGCATCGCCGCCGTTAAGCCCGGTGCGCGGTTGGGCGACATCGGCCATGCCATCCAGACATTCGCCGAGGCCAGCCGCTTCTCCGTGGTGCGCGATTTCTGCGGCCATGGCCTGGGCCGCATCTTCCACGACGCGCCCAACATCCTGCACTACGGCGTCGCCGGCACCGGCCCGGTGCTGAAGCCCGGCATGTTCTTCACCGTCGAGCCGATGATCAACGCCGGCCGCTATGAGGTGAAGATCCTGGGCGACGGCTGGACGGCGGTGACCAAGGACCGCTCGCTCTCGGCGCAGTTCGAGCATTCCTGCGGCGTCACCGAGACCGGAGTCGAGATCTTCACGCTGTCACCCAAGGGCCTGCACAAGCCACCCTACTGAGCGCCGCGACTCAATCGAGCTGGATCCCAAGCGGCGGCAATACCTTCTTATAGCGCTCGATCTCGCTCACGACATACGCGTGGAATTCCGCCGGCGGCGTGCCGACAAGCTCGCCGCCGGTGTCGCGCAGGTAGGTCTCGAATACCTTCTCGCGAGCGGCCTTCATGATGCTCTGGTGGAGCTGCTCGGTGGTGGCCACCGGCAGGCCCGCCGGTCCCCAGAAGCCCGACCAGCCCGGAATATGGGCGTCGATGCCGTACTCGCCGAAGGTCGGCGAGTCGGGCTGGAGTGGCATGCGCGTGGCGCTCGAAATGCCGAGCATGCGCAGCCTGCCGGCCTGCAAGTAGGGCATCACCAGCGACGGCGAGACGAAGAACGAGTCGATCGTGCCGGCCAGCGCGTCGTTGATCGGCGTCGCCTTGTACGGGACATGGACGAGCTGGATCTTCGCGCTACGGCAGAACAGCTCGCCCACGACATGGGTCGTGTTGCCGATGCCCGAGGAGCCATAGGTGATCTTGCCGGGCTCGGCGCGCGCCGCGGCGAGGAACTGATCCATGGTCTTGAAGCGCGAGTCGCCGGATACCATCAGGCCGAAGCCTTGCGAGCGCGACAGCAGCGTGATCGCCGTGAAGTCCGCCACCGGATCGTAGGGCAGCTTGCGCATCAGCACCGCGTTGGTGGTGTGTCCGCCCGTCGTGTAGAGCACCGTCGAGCCGTCGGGCTTGGCGCGCGCTACCTCCTGCGTGCCGATCGACGTGCCGCCGCCCGGCTTGTTGTCGACCATGACGGTGCGGCCTGTCGCGATCCGGAACGCCTCGGCGAAGACGCGCATGGTGTTGTCGGTGCCCGAGCCCGCGCCGAACGGCACAACGATACGCAACCTGCTGTCCTGCGCGCGAAGGGGCGCGGATGCCAAACCGGCGACAGCGCCCACGATGGCGGCACGTCTCAATATGCGCATGGCCTGGCCCCCGCTCCGCGATCGCGTAAGCGCTCAAAGGCTTCCATAGGCATATCTGCCGGTCAACGGCGGGCTCAGTCTCCTCGACAGGCCCTGACCCAGCCAGTAGCTGACCAAGGTATCGTTACCCAATTGTCTGAATCAGAGTGGCGGATGATTCATCGCGTAGGCCACGACCTGCATCAGCATCTGACGATGCGAATCGGTAACCGGGTGTTGCGCGTCCGTGCCCGGCCAAGCGTGGTAATGGCCGTTGGCTAGGCCGGGGGCCAGGATGCTACCGGAGGCAGGAAGCCCGACGACCGGCCAGTGGTCGAAATCGTACCAGGCTCGGCCCTTGAATCCTGCCGGGAAGGGCAAGTACACGCCGAATGTCGCGACGTGACCATAGTCGAGGTCGGTCGCCACGCCGCCATTTGGCACCACGCTGGATCCGGACTGTGCGTAGCTGTGCATCGTCGGATATGCGTTGTCCTTGGGCGGGAACCAGAACACCAGGGTCCTGTTGTTGTCGAGTGTCGCTTTCGGCAAGTGCGATTTGCGTAGCACCGGCGGATAGACGCCATGCTGAAACTTGAAGTCCCTCCCGCAGAAGAACTGGGCGTCGGAGAGGTCGTAGTCGTGCGCCATAGCGCTCCCCCCATCAATCGATCCGATATGTGTACTATACAAGAAATACAATCCTCAATTGCCCGGTGAATGCGACACGATCGCCACAGGAGCCGCCCTTTTCTCGCCGCATAGGTGCATAAACTCGTCAGCGCAATCTGGGAGGGGGACCCGGTATGGCGCAGAAGCGGAGGGCAGCAACGGCCGTGCAGGAGATGGACGAGGCGCCTGCGCTGCCCTCACCTGCCACCGTAACCGCCGACCACGCCCTGCTCGCCCTGATCGCCGCCGGCTTGAACTTGCGGCAGGGCAAGACCCGCGACGGCGCCGAGGTCTGGCGCATCGGCGGCAACACGCTGGCGCATCGCGAGGCCTTGCGCGAGGCCGGCGGCACCTGGAACCGGCTCGAGCAGGTCTGGGAGTTCGCCGGCGACGATCCGACCGCCGCGGTCGCCCGCGCGCTGGCGGCGAAGCCAGCTTCCCTCGGCCACAACTCGAAGGACGCCGCAGAGCGGCCGCACTACCACGGCCATCGCCAGCGCGTGCGCGATCGCGCGCTCGGCTCGGGACTCGACGGCTTCCAGGATTACGAGCTGCTCGAATTGCTGCTGTTCTACGGCATCGAGCGCATCGACACCAAGCCGATCGCCAAGAAGCTGCTGGAGCGCTTCGGCACCTTGGGCGACGTCTTCGCCGCCGACGCCGAGCTGCTCAAGGAATTCGACATCGACCAGCGCACCCTCGTCCTGCTGCGAGCGCTGCGCGAGAGCGGCGCGCGGCTGGCGCGACGCGAGGTGGTCGACCGACCGGTGATCGCCTCCTGGCAGAAGCTGATCGACTACTGCCACGCCGCGCTGGCGCACGAGAAGACCGAGCGCTTCAACATCCTCTTCCTCGATCGCAAGAACGTGCTGATCGCCGACGAGACACAGCAGAGGGGCACGGTCGATCACACGCCGGTCTATCCGCGCGAGGTCGCCAAGCGCGCCCTGCAGCTCGACGCCTCGGCGATCATCATGGTGCACAACCACCCCTCCGGTGATCCGACACCGTCACGGGCCGATATCGAGATGACGAAAGAGGTGAAGACGGCGCTCAAGGCGGTCGGCATCGAGCTGCACGACCACCTGGTGATCGGGCGTAAGGCCAACGCCAGCTTCAGGAGCCTGGGGCTGCTCTAGACATCCAATTCTTGAAAATGATTGCCAAGGCGGGCGTGCGTGACCACATTTCACGCATGCCCAAGTTCCTTCGCATCGGAGTCCACCAGTCGAACGTGTCTGGATACACGTCGAAGGCATGGTGTATTCGCCGGGTTGGCCCGACGGTTTTCCTGAAGTGGGGCGCTGTCGAGGTTCGCGGCGTGGGCGATGGACGAAAGGTCTACTGGACCATTCCACCGCGCGAGAAAACGGTTCGTTGCGGCGCGGCGCAGGCTGCCAAGGACTATGTAAGTAGCGCGATCGCACGGCGGCGCAGCCACCGCTATGAACCGCTGACTGGAAGCATCGCCATCAAGCGCCGATCGATCAATCGTGGTGCCGACCTCGAACAGGTGCTGGCCACGATCCTGGTTGTCGACATTGTCCGGTCCACGGAAAAAGCCGCGCGGCTCGGCGATGCGCGCTGGACTCAGGTGATGAAGCACTACTACGCCGCCGCCCGCAAAGAGCTGAAGACATGGCGCGGCAAGGAAGTCGTGACGACGGGGGACGGACTGCTCGCGACATTCGAGGCGCCGGCGGCGGCGATCCCGTGCGCGACCGCGATCCGCGCGGCTGTGCGCACGCTCGGGCTGGAGATCAGGGTGGGGCTCCACGTTGGCGAATACGAGGCGGGCGGATCCGATGTGATCGGCCTCGCCTTCCACATCGGCGCACGGGTCGCCGCGAAAGCGCGCGCTGGCGAAGTTCTGGTCTCACGCCCGGTCAAGGACCTGATGTCAGAGTCTGAGTTCCTGTTCAAGGATCGCGGCGTTCACCAGCTCAAAGGCATGCCGAAGCGGTGGCGCCTTTACCGAGTCGATTCGTAGACGGCCAACGCTGCTCTCAGCCTGCTGGCATCATGAAACGATCGAAGAACGCGGCGAGTTGCTCGTGGGCATCGAGCGGCAGGACCTGCGCGACGTACTGGTCCGGCCGCACGATGACCAGGCATCCCGCCGCCCGGTCGATACCGCGCATCGTGAAGATGTCGTGACCGGACTTTAGATCCGGGCAGAACATTTTCTCGTAGTCGCGCAGCCCGTACTTGCCCTTTCGCGGCAGCAACAGGGACGGCATGGCCTCGAGCGCCAGGTCGCGGTGCGCTTGCTGGAAGACGGCGCGGACATCGATCACCGAGTCGATATCCGCGTCCTTCGGGGTGTATTTCCGGATCGGAGACTCGGGCGCTTCGGACAAGAACTCACACAAGGCGCGCAGCGCGGAGTTGGCGGCGGCGGGATCCTCGGCACGGTCGAAGGCGAAGAGCCGAAAGCGGCCATCCGCCTTGATGACGTGGCCGAGATGGAGCGGCTTGGCATCGCCCAGGCGGATCACCGGCGCCGACGGGAAGCGCATGCCGATCACGAATCCCTGGGCGAGGTGCTGGTGGTTCGCCTCGCCGGTGAGAAGCGACGGCCGATAGCGCGTCGCGGTGCCCGCGGTGTAGCGGCCATGGCGCACGAAGTAGTCTTGAGTCTTCGCGGGATCGAGCGCTCCGCCGTGCCGAGCCGCCGAGGCGAAGAGCGCCGCCCATTCGCGGTCGAAGTCGATCAGCTCTTTGGCGACCGTCTGACGCTCCGCAGAGTAGGTCCGCAGGAGATGCGGCGTCGCGCGCTTGCGCAGCACGGCGGCGAGCTTCCAGCCGAGATTGAAGGTGTCCTGCATGGAGACGTTCATGCCCTGGCCGGCTTTCGGGCTGTGCGTATGACAGGCATCGCCGGCGATGAACACGCGCGGCAGACGCGTCCCCGCCTCCACTTCCGGCACGTCGTCGAAGCTGTCGGCGAGCCGCTGGCCGATCTCGTAGACCGACCACCAGGGGATCTCCTTCACCTCCAACGTATAAGGCTTCAGCACACGCCGCGCCTTGGCGATCACGTCGTCAACCGTGCTGCCGCGATTCGCGACCCGCTCACCTACCTCGAGCGACGTGAGCTCGACGTAGATTCGCACCAGGTAGCCGCCCTCGCGCGGGATGACGAGGACACTGCCGTCGGCGGCGGACTGGATCAGCGACTTGAATCGGATATCGGGAAAGTCGGTCACGGCCAACACATCCATCACGCCCCAGGCGTGATTGGCGGAGTCGCCGCGCAGCTCCTGGCCGATCGCCTTGCGCACCGCGCTGCGCGCGCCGTCGCAGCCCACGACGTAGCGCGCCTTGACGGTCTCGATTTGCCCTTCGTGCGACGGATCAAGCCGCTCGAGGCGCACGGTCACGGCGTCGCCCGCCGGCTCGATGCTCAGATCGAGCATGCGCCGCGCGTAGTAGGGCTCGAGCTTGGCCGGCGACCGCCGCATGACATCGAGGAAGAAGTCGTGCACGCGCGCCTGGTTCAGCACGACATGCGGAAACTCCGAGAGCCCGTCCTCGACATCCTGCACCCTGCCGCTGCGCACGATGGTCTCGAGTTTCGCCGGATCGGGCTTCCAGAACGTCGTCTCGCTGATCCAGCACGCCTCCTCCATGACGCGGTCGGCGAAATTGTAGGCGTGAAACATCTCCATCGTGCGGCAGGCGATGCCGTCGGCCTGGCCGAGCAGCAACCGCCCGGGCTTCTGTTCGACAATGCAGGTCTTGATGTCGGCAAAGGCCGAGAGCTGGGCGGCGAGGTTGAGGCCCGCAGGACCACAGCCGACGATCAGGACATCGACTTCTTGCGGAACGGGCCCGGACTCGCCTGATGGACCGACGCGCGCCGCCGGATCGGCGATCCTGGGGTCGCCCGGCTCGAAGCCATTGAGATGGAACTGCATCGATGTCCGTTCCTGAAGGCTGCCGCGTCGCTTTTGGCACCTGACGGGCCGCACGCGCAATTGTTGCGCGCGCCGCGGGTTCCGTCGAATACTGCCGGCGCCGCGCTCCTGGGAGGATCAAGCGATGTCATTCTACCGAGGCATGACCTGCGAGAACGTGACCATCAACGGCGACAAGGGAACGCCGATCACCGCCTACGTCGCCAAGCCCGAGGGCAAGGGACCCTTCCCCGGCGTCGTGCTGATCCACCACCTGCCGGGCTGGAGCGAACTCTATATCGAGACGACGCGCCGCTTCGCCCATCACGGCTATCTCGCGATCTGCGCCAACCTCTACCAGCGCGAGGGCGGCGGCAGCGACGGCAACCCCGATGACGTCGCCGCCAAGGTGCGCGCCGACGGCGGCATCGCCGATTCGCAGATGGTCGGCGACACCGCGGCCGCCGTGCAGTGGATGCGCGCGCAGTCCAGCAATAACGGCAAGGTCGGTCTGTTCGGCTCCTGCTCCGGCGGCCGGCACGCTGTCATCTATGCCTGCCAGAAGAAGGACGTCGACGCCTGCGTCGATCTGTGGGGCGGCCGCGTGGTGATGCCCAAGGAGTCGCTCAACGCCAAGACGCCGACCGCGCCGATCGACATGACCAAGGACCTGTCCTGCCCGCTGCTCGGCCTGTTCGGCAACGACGACCGCGCACCCAGCCCCGAGGAGGTCAACCAGCACGAGGCCGAGCTCAAGCGGCTGGGCAAGAACCACGAGTTCCATCGCTACGACGGCGCCGGCCACGGCTTCTTCTACTGGCACCGCCCGCTCTATCGGCCGGAGCAGGCGGCAGACGGCTGGAGCAAGGTATTCGCCTTCTTCGGCAAGCACCTTGCGAAGTAGGCGGCGCGCCATGTGCACCTCGATCATCGAGATCGCGCCGGCAGAGGGCATGGCCAAGCGCGGCGACGAATGGTTCCCGCTCACCCAAAGCGTGGTCGCCTACGACCACGCCCGCCACGCGCCGCTGGGCGACGTCATCACGCTGGACTTCTTCAACACCAGCCTCGACGCCGGCGCGCGCGCGGCCGTCGAGCTGACCCTGGAGAGCGCCAAGGAACTGCGCGCGGCGCTCGACCGCGCGATCGCCGCCGCCGAGTACGAGGAGGCGGAAGTCAGGGGCAAGGGCGCCGCGCCGCGACTGGTGCGGGTGGCGTAGAGATCAAATCGTCCTGAATCCGCCATCGGCCATGATGATGCTGCCGGTGACATAGGCCGACATGTCCGAGGCGAGGAACACCGCCGGTCCGGCGATGTCCTCGGGCTTGCCGGCGCGGTTCAGCGGCGTGTGGCGCATGACCATGGCCACCATGTCGGGGTTCTTGGCGCGTGCCTCGGCGTTGATTCGCGTTTCGATCAGCCCGGGCCCGATGGCGTTGACGCGTACGCCGTCCTTGCCGAGCTCGGCCGCGAGCGCGCGGGTGAAGCCCAGCACGCCGTGCTTGGAGGTCGTGTAGGCCGCTGAGTTCGGCCAGCTGACATGCACGAAGGACTGGATCGAGCCGATGTTGACGATACGCCCCTTCGTCACGCGCAGCTGGTCGAGGAAAGCGTGCGTGACGTTGAACACGCCGTCGAGGTTGATCGACAGGATGTCGTCCCAGTCTTTGGTCACGGCCGCCGCGTCGCCGGTGATCGGGTTGCGCCGGTTGATGCCGGCGTTGTTGACCAGGATTGAGACTTTGCCGCTTTTGGCGATCTCCGCGGCGGCGGCTTTGCATGCCGCGCGGTCGGTCACGTCGAGCGTCATCGCCGATGCTTTGCCGCCGGCTGATGTCACGAGATCGACGGTCTCCTTCGCGCCGGCGGGATTGGCATCGAGCACGATCACCCGCGCGCCTTCACGGGCGTAGGCCTGGCAGATGCCCTGCCCGATACCCGAGCCGCCGCCGGTAACGGCCGCGATATGTCCCTCCAGAAGTCCCGCCACGTTTTCCTCCCTGAACTGATGCGGTCGCGACGCTAAGTCGTACACCTATAGCTCGGCAAGGCGCCGTGCATCGCCTAGCGGGGCGGCGTCAGTGCACCATAGAGGGTGACTTTGTCAGGGCGGCCGCCGATCACCAGCGTCCAGGCGGTGAAATCGGTGGCCTCGGTGCAGCCGCGGCCACGGCCGTGCAGGATCAACGATACCGTTCGGCTCTTCTCGACAAAGGGTTGAAACACGCCGGTGGCCGTGGCGTTCCCGGTCAATTGCCATTCCTTGTACAGGAGCGGGCCGAGGCCTTCGTCCTTCCCGTCGCGCGGATCGACCTCGAAGATCGAAATGGTTTGCGGGAGCGCGAGCGACAGCGAGGTCACACGACCCGACTGGCCACGGAAGGACAACACGATCCGCGAGCCGGTCCGCTCGACCGCGACCCGCAACGTCGTATCGAGATCTTGCAGGCCGGCGGGGAGGTCGGCGACGCTGGAGGCGAGAGATGCTTCGCCGGCGAAGGTCATCCGTTCGAACTCGCTCAGCCGAAAGCCGCTGAAGTTCTCAACCCCGACATAGCGCATGGCCCGGTCTGAGCAGCAGGCGCAAGCAAGCGCGGCGCCGCTCACCAACCAGACTGTCACGAGCACCGACGCCATGCCGGCGAGGTAACGAACACATGCCGCCATCGTACTACTCCGCTGCCGTCCTTGGCCGGAAAGACGTTGACGCCTTTCCGGCACCCTCACAAGGCAGCGCACGACGTTCGAACGTCACCACGGCCTGAACCGGCTGAACCGCACCCAGTATGCCGCCGGCTGGCGTCGCCGGCCTCCTACACGGTACAAGCAGACAAAAGGGAGGGCGCGATGATCGGATCGGATTGGGTCCTTGTCGTCACCGTCGACGTCGATGCCGATATCGAGGCCGACTGGAACGTCTGGTACGACACGGTGCACGCGCCTGACGCGCTGGCCTGCCCCGGCGTGCGCAATTGCACGCGGCTGGTCGACGAGCGGCCGGCGCGGGTGCGCGGCATGGACGCGCGGCCCGGCGACAACGGCCGCGCCTACATCACGATCTACGAGATCGACGGCCCGCACGTGCTGGAGACGAAGGAATTCCAGGCGATGCGCGGCTGGGCGCATTTCGCCGACAAGGTCCGCTCGACCACACGCTGCTATCGCAGCCACCGCAGGGATTTCACCCGCCGATGACCCGTCCCGCGTTCCGCGCCGACCATGTCGGTTCCCTGCTGCGTCCCGCGCGCCTGGCCGAGGCGCGCCAGCAATGGAAGCGCGGCGAGATCACCGCCGAGGCGCTGCGCACCATCGAGGACGAACCGGTGCGCGAGGTGGTCGCGCTGCAGGAGAGCGTCGGCCTGCAGAGCATCACCGACGGCGAGTTCCGCCGCGACTAATGGCACCTCGACTTCATGTGGGGCTTCGACGGCGTCGAGCCCAGTGAGGAGGAGTTCGTCGTGCCGTTCTCCGGCGGGAAGGACTTCATCGCGCCGGCGGCGCGCGCGACGGGCAAGGTGCGCTACCCCGCCAATGGCATCATGCGCGAGCATTTCCGCTTCCTGAAGTCGGCGACGACGCGCACGGCGAAGTTCACCATGCCGGCGCCCACCATGTTCCGTCACCGCTCCGGCACCAAGGTGATCAACGAGCAGGTCTATGCCGACGCCGATGCCTTCTGGACCGATCTCGGCAAGGCCTATAACGCGGCCATCCTCGACTTCGCCGCGATGGGCAGCCGCTACATCCAGATGGACGACGTCAATTCCTGCGTGCTCTGCGATTCCGACATGCGCGCGCGCATCAAGCAGCAAGGCGACGATCCCGACCGCGTGCTCGGCCGCTATATCGGCGCGCTCAACGCCGCCGCCGCCGGCCGGCCCGCCGACATGGTGGTGACGACACATATGTGTCGCGGCAATTTCCGCAGCGAGTACGTCGCCAAGGGCGGCTATGAGGCTATCGCCGAGCGGCTATTGTCGCAGACGGCGGTCGACGGATTTTTCATGGAGTACGACGACGAGCGTTCCGGCGACTTCGCGCCATTGCGCTTCCTGCCCAAGGGCAAGATGGCGGTGCTCGGGATCGTCACGTCAAAGCGCCCGCAGCTGGAGAGCAAGGACGCGCTGAAGCGGCGCATCGACGAAGCGGCAAAGTACGCGCCGATCGAGCAGCTCTGCCTCAGCCCGCAATGCGGCTTCTCCAGCACGCATCACGGCAACAACCTCACGATCGACGAGCAGAAGCGCAAGCTGGCGCATATCGTCGAGGTCGCGCACGAGGTCTGGGGTAGCGCCTGAGACGCTGCGCCTAGTCCAGCGCTACCGCGATCAGCACGAGCACGACGGCCACCACCACGCCGCCGACGATGGTCTGCCAGCCCTGTACCGCCCGGCTGCCGCGCAGGTACATCGCCAGCACGGCGCCCAGCACGAGCAGCGATCCGATCAGGGCGAAGAGTTGGTTCTGGCTCATAGCTTCGCGCGCACGCGCCGCGCGCCCTCCGTCATCGCCGCCATCTTGCCATAGGCGGTGGCGCGCGGCAGGTACTTCAGGCCGCAATCGGGCGCGGCGATCAGACGCTCCGGCGCGATGTGCTGGAGCGCCGCGGTCAGCCGCTTCTCGATCAGCTCCGGCGTCTCGATGGCGGGATCGCCCAGATTCAGCACGCCCACCATCACGCTCTTGCCCGGTAGATCCTTCAGCACGGCGAGGTCAAGATCGGGCTCGGCCGCCTCGATCGAGACCTGCGCCGCCTTCGTGCCGTTGAGCTCGCGCAGAAAGGCGTATTCCGTGGCCTTGGTCTTCACGACATAGGCGTAGCCCATGCAGAGATGGATCGCGGTAGGCCCCTCAACGCCGTGCAGGGCGCGGTCGATGGCCTCGAGCGCGAAGCCGCGCGCCTTCTCGGCGTTGGGCGAGAGATAGGGCTCGTCGATCTGCAGCACATCGATACCGGCGGCCTTGAGGTCCTTGAGCTCGGCGTTGACCGCGTCGGCATAGGCGAGCGCCAGCTTCCGGTCGTCGCCGTAGTGCTCGTCCTTTGCCAGCATGGTCATGGTGAAGGGGCCCGGCACCGTGATCTTGGTGGCGCGATCGGTATTCGCGCGCAGGAAGCGCGCGGCCTCGACCTCGACCGGCTCGCGGCGGCGGATCGGGCCGGTGACACGCGGCACCTCGGTCGGCTTGCCGGTACGGCCCGGCACGATGCCCGGCCTGTCGAGGTCGATGCCCTCGAGCGCGTTGGCGAAGTGGTTGAAGTAGCTCTCGCGTCGCACCTCGCCGTCGGTGACGATATCGAGCCCGGCGCGCTCCTGATCGCGGATCGCCAGCAGCACGGCATCGTCCTGCGCCGGACCGCGCAGGTCGGGCGGCTGACGCCAGACGCTCTCCATGCGCGTGCGCGGTGGACCGTGCGAGAGCAGCTCGGCCTTGTCGACCAGCCAGTCCGGCTGCGGATAGCTGCCGACCAGGGTCGTGGGAATCAACGGCAACGCCATGCGCTCACTCTTTCCTTGATCGTCGGCACACTCTATAGATTTGGCCTCGATATTGCAGGGGATATCGGGAACATATCGGGGGGCCGCATGACGCCTGAACAGGTCGCGTTGGTTCGGTCGAGCTTCGCCAAGGTGGTGCCAATCAAGGAGACGGCGGCCGACCTTTTCTACACTAGGCTGTTCGAGCTCGATCCGTCGCTGAAGCCGCTCTTCAAGGGCGACATGAAGGAGCAAGGTCTCAAGCTGATGACCATGATCGGCACCGCGGTGGGCGGCCTCGATCGTCTCGACAGCATCGTCCCCGCGGTGCAGGCGCTCGGCCGACGTCATGCCGACTATGGCGTGCAGGACAAGCATTACGACACCGTCGCCAGCGCGCTGCTGTGGACGCTGGAGCAAGGCCTCGGCGCGGCCTTCACGCCCGACGTGAAGTCGGCCTGGACCAGCGCCTACGGCGTCCTTGCCGGCACGATGAAAGACGCCGCCGCGGCCTAGGCTTGTCGCGCGCCGTTCTCCGCCCCTAGCATGGACGATCATTGGGGGGCGGATCATGACAGGCGAACTTTCGCGCCGAGGCCTCGTGCGGCTGGTCGGCCGTGCTGGCGGCGCCATCGCCGTGCGCAACACGTTGGGCGCCATGGGCTTGCTGGCGCCGGTGACCGCCTGCTCGGACGTGCGGTTGGCGCAGGGTTCCGGCAGCGGCGTGCGCGTCGTGATCCTCGGCGCCGGCATCGCCGGCATGACGGCGGCGCACGAGCTGACCAAGGCCGGTTATGACTGCCGCATCCTCGAAGCGCGTTCGCGGGCCGGCGGTCGGGTGTGGACGCTGCGCGCCGGCGATCGCCTCGACGAGGTCGGCTTCAGCCAGCGCGTCGACTGGCAGGCTGATCGCGACACCTTCTTCAACGCCGGCGCCGCGCGTCTACCGCATCATCACCAGGGCATACTCGGCTATTGCCGCGAATTCGGCGTGGCGCTGGAGCCCTTCGTCAACGACAACCGCGGCGGGCTGATCCACAACGACGCGGCCTTCGGTGGTCGCCCGCAGTCGCGCCGCCGGATCCAAGCCGACATGCGCGGCGCCATCGCCGCGCTGGCCGCGCGCAGCCTACCGCCGGGCGCCTCGGCGATGCGCCGCCTGCTGCGCGGTTTTGGCGATCTCGACGCGGCGATGCGCTATGTCGGCTCGTCGCGCGCCGGTTTCGAGCGCGCGCCGGGCGCCGGCGATCAGTCGTCGGTCTTGCTCAAGCCGCTGCCGATCGAAGAGATCGCGCGCCTGCTGGCCGACGACAATACCGAGACCGGTATCCACTTCCCCGATGGCTGGGAACAGGCGCCGACGATGATGCAGCCGGTCGGCGGCATGGACCGCATCGTCGACGGCTTCGTGCGCTCGGTCGGCCGCATGATCAGCTACGACAGCGAGGTCGTGCGCATCGCGCGCGGCGGCGGTCGCGCGCAGGTCGCGGTGCGCGACCGGCGCGGCGGCACGGTCAGCGCTATCGAGGCCGACCACGTCATCTGCACCATCCCGCTCACGGTGCTGAAAGGCATCGACAGCGACTTCGGCGATCCGGTGCGCCGCGCGATCGCCGCCGGCGCCGGCACCTACATCCCCGCCGTCAAAGTCGCCTACGAGGCCGACCGCCGCTGGTGGGAGCTTGACCATCGCATCTATGGCGGCATCAGCTGGACCAGCCGCGAGATCACGCAGATCTGGTACCCGTCGAGCGCTTTCCACGCCCGCACCGGCGCGATCGTCGGCGCCTATATCTGGGACCACAAGGCCGGCTCGAAATACTCGGCGATGACGCCGGCGCAACGCGTCGCCGCGGCGGCGGCCGATGCCGAAGCGGTCCATCCCGGCTTCTCCAAGATGGTCGGCAAGGGGCTGACCGTGGCCTGGGCCAACGTGCCCTTCTCCATGGGTGGCTGGGCGGAATGGGACGACGACAAGGCGGCGCGCCGGGATCACTACCCGGTATTGGTCGCTGGCGAAGGTCCTGTGCAATTTTCTGGCGAGCACATGAGCCACATCAACGGCTGGCAGGAAGGCTCGGTGCGATCCGCCCAGATCGCCGTGCGGCGGATCGCCGAGGCGGTGCGTACCAGGCGGGCCTGAGGGCTTTTGACAAGCGACCGGCGGGGCGCCTAGGCTCCTTGCCACACGGTAGCTCTCCAATGGAGGAACCCATGGCCGCCAGTCTGCTCGAGCACTACAACATCTTCTGCAAAGACCTCGGCGCGACCGTCAAGTTCTACGAGAAATACGTCGGCCTGCGCGATGGTGATCGCCCGCCCTTCGCGTTCCCCGGCGCCTGGCTCTATGCCGGCGAGCAGGCGGTGGTGCACATCGTCTCCGAGAGCGGTCGCAAGGACCACGGCAGCGGCGCCATCGACCACATCGCCTTCCGCTGCCACGGGCTGAAGGACACGCTCGCCTTGCTGAAGAAGGACAAGGTCGCCCACGAGCTGCGCCAGGTGCCGGCCCGGCCGCTGCAGCAGGTCTTCATCCGCGATCCCGACGGCGTGATGATCGAGATGAACTTCTGGGACGAGCCGGTCGTCGCCAAGCCGCGCAAGGAAGGCGTGATGCACGCCTCCGATGCGATTTAGACACGTTCCATCATCCCGAGCGCAGCGAGGGATCCAGGACGGGCCGAGATTCCTCGCTGTGCTCGGAATGACAGAGTTTAGAGAATCTGAAAGACCTCGTAGATCGGCCCGGTCGCCTCGCGGCGACCGACGCCGACCGCGATGATGCGGTTGAGGAACGAGTACTTCTCCGACGACGTCTCGAAGCGCGGCGCGATGCGGAAATAGTACTCCGAGGGATCGACCTTCTCTCCCTTGGCCAGGCGGTCGAGCACCCATTGCGGGCCGTGCCGCAGGCCCTTGTAGCTCATGTAGATCCCATGGCCGTCATGGGTCTTGAGCGTCAGCCGCACGTCGAGTTCCCACACGCCGTCGCTGCGCACGGTGATCCAATCGCCGGCGGGCGTCGGCAGCACGGTACCCTTGAGCTCGTCACCCTCGAAGGTGCCGCCGGCGACCGTGGCGATCCGGCGATGGCCGTAGGGCGTGACACCCATGTCTTCCATGGCGCCCACGGCCAGCTTGATGGTGAAGAGATGGGCGCTGTTGAGCGTCGGTTCGGACATTGTCGGTTTCTTTCCTAGCTCTTCGATCCACCGGCGGGCTTGGGCTCGACGGTCTCGACCGGCGCGCCGGCCTTCTTCCAGGCGCCGAAGCCGCCCTCGATATGCGCCACGGGCGTAAGCCCCATATCCTGCGCCGTCTTGGCGGCCAGCGCCGAGCGTACGCCGCCGGCGCAGAACAGGACGAACTTGTCGCCATTGGCGAAAAACGGCTTGTGATACGGGCTGGCCGGATCGATCCAGAACTCCAGCATGCCGCGGGTTACGTTGATCGCGCCCGGCATGCCACCGTCGCGCCAGATCTCCCGAGGATCACGGAGGTCGATGAAGGTCACACCCTTCTGGCCGTGCAGCGCCTTCGCCTGCTCGACAGTCAACGTCTCGACCTCCTTCATCGATTCGTCGAACATCTGCTTCACGCTGCGTTTGATCTCCAACGGCATTCGTCTCTCCTTACGCCACGGCCTGGTCGATGGCCCGCTCCAGCACGGCGCACATCGTCTCGATCTCGTCGTCGCCTGAAATGAACGGCGGGCCCAGCATCAGCAGGTCGGTGACACCGATGCCGCCGGGATAGACCCACACGTTGTTGTCCAACGCGTACTTCATCGCCTTGTTGGTCACGCTACCGGGCGCCGCGAAAGGCTCCAGCGTCTCGCGATCCTTCACGACCTCGACGCCCCACAGCATGCCGCGGCCGCGCACATCGGCGACATTGGGATGCTGCTTCAGCCGCTGCAGGCGCCGGTCGAGCTTCTCGCCCGTGGCCCTGGCCTTCGCCAGCATGTCCTCGTCGCTCATGATCCTGAGCACCTCGTCGGCGGCGGCGCAGGCCGCCGGATGGGCGCTGTAGGTGTAGAACATGGGCGCGTCACCGATGCGCGCCAGCGGCTCGGCGACGCGGTCCGAGGCGAACAGGCCGCCGATCGGCGCGTAGCCGCCGCTCATCCCCTTGGCCGAGACCATGACATCAACCTCGATGCCCTCGGCCTCGTGCGCGAAACGCGGGCCGGTGCGGCCAAAGCCCGAGATCACCTCGTCGGCGATCAGCACGATGTCATGGCGATCGCAGATCTCACGCAGGCGCTTCCAGTAGCCCTGGGGCGGTACCAGCGCGCCGCCGCTGCTGCCCACGACAGGCTCGGCGATGATGCCGGCGATAGTGTCGACCCCCTCGCGCTGGACGATGGCCTCGATCTCATCGACGCAGGCTACGTCGCAGGTCGGGTAGGTCTTGCCCAGCGGGCAGCGCAGGCAGTAGTGCGCCGGCGCCTTGGGCGTCTCGCGCGCCATGCCCTTGATCGCCGCGCGCCTGGCCGTGTGGCCGCCGATCTCCAGGGTCGCCACGGTCGCGCCGTGATACGAGAAGCTGCGGCCGATCACTTTCCAGCGCGAGCTGTTGCCCTTCGCCACGTGATACTGCCGCGCCAGCTTCACCGCCGCCTCGACCGCTTCCGACCCGCCGCTGGCGAGGAAGACGCGCGTCAGGTTCTTGGGCAGCCAGTCGCGCTTGAGCCGCTCGACCAGTCGGGCGCGCTCCGGCGTCACGAACGGCGGAATCGCATAGGCCAGCGCCGACGACGCCTTGGCCATCGCCGCGCCCGGCTCGGGCCGGCCATGGCCGATATTGACCAGCATCGCGCCGCCGCCAGCATCGAGGATACGCCGGCCATCCGACGTGATCAGATGACAGCCCTCGGCGCCGACAATCTCCAGCGCCATCGGCCAGGGCGTGAACGGCCAGGCGGGTTTGGTGTCAGGCATGGCGGAGCCTCCTACCTTCCCCCGCTCTGCGGGGGAAGGTGCCCGAAGGGCGGATGGGGGTGC
>LNFM01000574.1_pt1 | contig 185480 bp, 178 predicted proteins | sample 596031 | NCBI WGS metagenome assembly LNFM01 (sample SAMN04254537, study PRJNA301005) | activated carbon metagenome | isolation source: dual media filters at the Ann Arbor, Michigan drinking water treatment plant | place: USA: Ann Arbor | reverse complement strand
TCGAGCTTCGGCACAAAGCCGCAGCCTAAAGTCCCCCATCAGATCCAGCTCGCTTCCTCAACGCCTATCGTCAGGGCCTCTGCCGGACGCGTACGAACATTTCGAGTGGTACGAGTAGCTTCTTTTCTGAAATAAGTGAGAGCAGGGACTTGAAGAAATCGCGATCGTCACGATCACGTAGAAAGTCAAAAACCTCTGGACTAATCATTTGAACCATGTGGTCTGCGACAGTTGCGGTTAAGTTTGGTTCGTCGACCATCCGATTCCAAATGTGTTCAGCTACTAGAAATTCCTGGAAAGATCGGTGTGAAAAGAAGAAAACGCCCCCGGCCTTTTCGTCGAGAAACGATCCCGATAGCAGGTCACGCTTGACCGACATGAGGTCTTCGCCGTCTGGCTTATACGCAAGAAACAAGTCGTCCGGCAAATCATCAAGACGGCATCCGAGTTTCGACGATTCCGACGTCCACAGATACCACGCGAGGTCCGCCAGAAAGAGGCGTCGGTCGGTAGCACGATAGAGGCGACCTCTACCCGGTTTCCTTATCTCCTGAGCGATCAAGTGGTTCACAAAATGATCGTACAATCCAAAACGTGAAAGGCCGCCTATGCTGAAGCCTGGGTCGGTGGCCAAGTCAGCCAGCATTCGAGCATGGATAGGCCTAGATATGAGTTCCTCGTGAGCTTTGTCCTCAATCTCAATTTGCCGCTTCTGAAGCAGAGAATCGCTGACCTCGATGTTTCCGACGCGCCGATGCCGCTCCATGTACGACCGAATAAACTTTCGGAGTTGATCTGGAGAAAATAGTGACAGCTTTAACTCAGTGTACTTCGGCGCGCCGGGCTTGGATACAGTGGCGCGGCCGACCTTCTGTGCGCCACGTAGAACCGTCTCGCGCTCGGAGTCCGAAAGGAACGCGGTGGGGCGTCCGGACAAAATGACTTTGGCTCGCCCTCGTGCTAACTTATTTAGCTCATCGAATGTCGCATAGAACTCCGATTGGCTCATCATGTGCTTCATTTCATCGAAGCCATCGAGGAAAATTACAAAGCGACCGAGTTCGTTCAAGTGGGAGAATGTTGGGAAATTGTAGTTTACAACAGCTGGATTACTGCCCGCCAACACCGTTCCTACCAAGCCCTCCAGACTCTGCTCTCTGGATATCGTTCCGAGTGCTACCAGTATAGGGACGCGGCCTGGTTCACCGGCGAGAAACCGCTGCGCCAGCTGGAACGCGAGATGGCGAGCAAAGCTCGTCTTGCCCATACCATAACCTGCAATGATTGCTATGGGATGTTTGCTGTCAGACGATAGCCAGCTCTCTATATGATCTTCCAATGATCTCCCGTCATCTAATACTGGCGGTATGTAGTATTCTTCGAGGCCATCAGACTGATGCGCGTAGACATAAGCCGATAAGTATTGATGGAATCCGAGAATAGATTCTTGAAATTCATTGAATGTCAAATGACTGAAGTGCGGTGTGTCTTGAATGAAGTTCTTGGCGGCGGGCGATGTAAGACGATGGCGAGATACAACTAGAAGTTCGTCGATCTTGTTGTTGAGAAGTAGGGACGCATACCCGCCATATATTGCTTCGAGATCGGTCTTGCTTAATGGAGCGCTCCAGTTCTTGGCCTCGACAGCGTAACGTCTCGCTTTCCCGAACGTTGTCTCTTCGAAAAGTATGTCTACACGTTTGTGGCCGCTTAGGATCTCACTTATTGGAGAAAAGCCTCGGACCCGAAGTAATTCGGTGACTTCATCGCGAAAGCGGTCGCCGATCTCCGTGGTGCTCATGGCTCCCCCCATCATCTGAATCGTAAAGGCCTTTTCTAAAGTCTATCCGGGGTTGCTTGGCATGACAATCGGTGGTTGTCTTGCGCGCTCTGCGGCGCGATATGGCTTGCACACCCACACCCCTGCGGGCTTGACGGTTTCGACGATGGAATGCGGGCCGCTGCCATGGACCCAGCACGCCATGCGTTTCCATGGCCGCATCGGCTATCACGACTACGAAGGCCCGGCTGTCGACATGGACGAGCGCGCCCGCCTGGTCGCCGATCTCGGCCCGCACGACGCCATGATCCTGCGCAACCACGGCCTGCTGACCTGCGGCCAGACCATCGAGGAAGCCTTCAACGCCATGTACTGGCTGGAGATGGCCTGCAAGGTGCAGGCCGACGCCATGGCTGCGAAAACCGAGCTGTCGTTACCCACGACGCAGACCGCCGCCCGCGCCGCCCACCTCTACGACCGCAACGTGCGGCGCCCCTGGGGCATCCTCGAATGGCCGGCGATGCTGCGGCTGCTCGATTCGACGGATGCGAGCTACCGGAACTAGAGCTTCGCGATGGTGATGATTCTGGCCTTAATTGGTGCTCTAGGATCGCTCCTGCTGGCTTTCATCGGCCTTCGGGCACATCTCCAACAACGCAAAAGGGAGAAGGAAGAGCAACGTCAGCGCGACTAACCGCCGCCTCCCAGTCAGATCACTTTCGTCATCCCCGCTGCTTCCAGCACTGCGCGCGGGATCATCAGGCGGGCGCACATGACAGGGCGCGGTGACGTGCCGACGCGCAGCTCGCCGGTGATGCCCAGCAGCATGTAGGCCTCCTCGCGCGACAGCTTGGTGCGGCTCGCCACGAAATCGACGGCGCCGCGTGAGGCATCCTCGGTCGCCGCCTCGACGGTGGGACCCCAGCCGAGGATCTGGATGGTGTCCTTCTGCTCGATGATCGGCCGGTCGAGCGCGACGTTCTTGTTGAGCCCGATGCGCGCACGGACCGTGGCGCTGCACTCGACGCCGGTGCCCGAGATGATGCCGTCGCTGATCACCGCATGCGGATCGGCGAAGAACACCTGCGCGCCCGGATGGATCACCGGCAGATGCACGCGCGAGCCGACGCCTACGTCGCGCTGGTCGAAATCGCCGCCATAGGGGCCGGCATAGCTCGGCTTGTAGCCATCGGTCGGCATGGTCGAGATGGTGCCGAGATTGGGATAGAGCGGGATCGGGATGCGGTCGCCGAACCATGCCATGCCGTCGCGCACCGGACAGGCGAGCGCCTTGGGCTCGGCGAACTCATCCTTCAGCACGCCGAACTGCTTGAGGATCGCGGTGACGCCGTCGGGGCCGGGCGTGATCTCCAGCAGGTCGATCGCCACCGCGTCGCCCGGCTCGGCGCCATGCACGACGATCGGCCCGGCGATCGGCGTGAGCGGATGGCCCTCGCATTCCGGCGTGAACGGCACCGGCACGCTGCGCACATCCTCGATCTCCGCCAGCGAGCCCAGCACCTCGATGCGGAACTCCTCGTCGGGCTGCACCTTCATCATCGGCGGCGTGTTGGGATTGATACTGAAGAGATAAGCGTGGCGCGGCATGGTGCCCTCCTCTGCCCACAAGGCTATCAGAGCACCGGGTCGGCGATCCATTCCAGCGACGCGCCGTGCGGATCGGTCCAGGCGACCGGTGCGCCGTTGACGGCCATCAGGAACTGGCCGGCAGTCGGCGGCTCGCCCGCGCCCTCGGCATGCTCGGGAAAAACGCGCGGCGATTCGTTGGCGATCCAGCACGGGCCGAGCGTGCGCACGCTCGCGGCGAATCGCTGGCGTTGTGCGCGATCGGCGACGTAGCCCAGCGCGGCGGTGTGGAAGACCACGAGGGTGGCGCTCTTTGGCGCCAGCGCGCAGAGTTCCGCCAGCTTGTCGCCCAGCAGGTCGCCCTGATCGACGCGCGGCTTCTGCAGCGCGACGACCTTCAATGCGCTGCGCAACCGGGCGGCGCGCTCGGTCTGCTCGGGCCACACCAGCGTCTCGAGCCACGCCGCCTGCGCGCGATCGGCGGCGTCGATCGGGCTGAGGTCGAGGCCGGCGCGCCAGACGATGAAGGGCAGCGCCTCGGGCAGCGGCGTGTCGGCGCTCGCGGCGCAAGGGAACATCGGCGCGTCGATCGACAGCGGTCGCGGTGCCAGCGCGCGGCGTCCGTAATCGTAGCCGTAGAAGTCGGGCAGCAGGCACAGCCCGGCGGACGCGCCGACCTCGACCAGCGCGATCGGTTGCGGCAGCCGCGCGAGGATCGGCAGCAGCACCGCGCAGCGCGCCGGCTCGTTGGTCTGCGTCGCGCGGGCCATCATCAGCGCGCGAATGGCCTCGGCATTGGCCATCAACGTCGCGCGGAAACGGTCCCAGTCCGGTTGCGTGCCGAAAAGGTGGCGCAGCGCCGCCAGCAGCAGGTTGGGCTGCCGCTTGTCGTCGGGCAGGCTCAGCAGGAAATCGAGGGTCGCGCGATCATCGGCGATCGCGCTGGTGATGGCCTCGTAACTCGGCGAGCGGCCGCGCGCCTCGTCCTCGGCGAAGCGGCGGTAGCGGGCGGCGAGGCGGTCGCGTTCTTCATCGGCCATGGTGGCGGCAGCATCGCAGGTGGAGGTTTGTGCCGGAAACGGTTTGTCAGCGGGCCGGCCGCACGATTGAATGCGGCAAAGCGCGGGAGGATACGCCATGACCGGCCCATACGCGGCCCTGGTGCGCGACGATCGGGTGCACGGCAGCCTGTACACCGACCCCGGGATCTTCGCCGAGGAAATGGATCGCATCTTCCGGCGCGGCTGGGTCTTCCTCGGCCACGAGTCGGAGATCGCCACACCGGGCGACTGGGTGACGCGCTCGATCGGCCTGGAATCGGTGATCATGGTGCGCGATCGCGAGAATGTCGTGCGCGTGCTGGCCAATCGCTGCGCCCATCGCGGCAACCGGCTGTGCTGGAAGGAGCGCGGCCACGACAGCCGCTTCCAGTGCATCTATCACGGCTGGACCTTCGGCCTCGACGGCTCGCTGCGCGCGGTGTCGCACAAGGCCGGCTTCGACCGCGACCGCGCCGACATGCCGCTCGATCGCGCCGGCCAGGTCGCCAGCCATCGCGGCTTCATCTTCGCCAACATGTCGGGCGACGCCGGGCCGCTCGCCGATCACCTGGGCGCCGGCGGCCGCGACCTGATCGACCGGCTGTGCGATCTGTCGCCATCAGGCAACATCCATTTCGGCGCCGGCTGGATCGGCCATCGCATCGACTCGAACTGGAAGATGTGGCCGGAGAGCGACAGCGACGGCTACCACCTCGATTTCGTACACGCCTCGATGCTGCGCGCGGTGCCCGACAACTACTACGACGAGACGGTGATCGGCGGTGAATCGAAGAACGTCTCGCGCGCCATCGACCATGGCGGCGGCGTGTCGGAACTCGACCTCCGCCCAAGCTATCGCCGCGAGCTCGCCTGGCTCGGCACGACGCGTGACAAGGTCGCCTCGTATTGCGCGGCGCTGGAGGCGAAGCACGGCAAGGAGCGCGCCGACCGATTGCTGTGGGACGGCCCGCCGCACGGCTTCATCTTCCCCAACCTGTTCCTCGGCGAAGGCAACGTCGCGCGGGTCGATCCCGTCGATGTCGGCGCGGTGCTGCATGTGCATACCGCGCTGCAGCTCGAGGGCGTCGACCAAGCGCTCAACCGCCGCTTGGTGCGCCAGTCCGAGGCCGGGCTTGGGCCGGCCAGCTTCATCGTGCCCGACGACGCGATCATCGCCGAGCGCATGCAGCTGGGCTTCCAAGGCCTGAAGCCGCCGACCAACGGTGGCGACAACGGGCCGGGCTGGGTCGATCTCAGCCGCGGCCGGGCGCGCGAGACCAGCGAGGCCGACGGCACGCGGGTTGGCCATGTCAGCGACGAGACCACCAACCGCGCCTTCTGGCGCCACTACCGCCACGTCATGGAGAGCCGCGCTTGAGCCCTCTGCCCGAGCAGCTCAGGCGCGAGATCGAGGACTTTCTCTATCTCGAGGCGCGTCTGGCCGACGAGTCGCGCTACGACGAATGGGAGGCGCTTGTCGCCGACGACATGCAGTACTGGGTGCCGCGCGGGCGCGCCGACTACGATCCGGCCGATCGCCTGTCCTACATCAACGACAACCGCGCCCGGCTGGCCACGCGCATCCGCCAGCTCAAGACCGGCCTGCGCCACGCCCAGTCGCCGCCCTCGCCGATGCGCCGCATCGTCTCGAACATCGAGGTGCTGGCGGTCGACCACGACGCCGGCGTCTACACCGTCGCCTCGAACTTCGTGCTCTACGAACTGGCGGTACAGGCTGGCACGGCGCTACGCATTTGGCCCGGCCGCGCCACCCACGGCCTGCGTCGAGTTGGGGGTCGGCTGCGCATGTCGCGCAAGGTGGTCGAGCTGGTGACCGCCGACGCACCGCAATGGAACATGGCCTTCCTGATCTGAGGCGCGATCGCTAGAAGCCCGCGATCAAGGCGACCGCCACCACGGCCAGAATGCCAAACAGGATCCTGATCGGCCAATTCAACAGGCGTTCCCCGCCGCGGAACCAGATCCAGGCGATGGTGATCGCCAACATAAGGAGAATCAGAAAGCCGATCGCCGTGCTTGACACACATAGCTCCACGCGGCGCAAACGTGCCGCATTATGCCTACCCCTGAGCGGCACCATCTCGCGATCGGCGCCTCTTCGCAAGATGCCTTGAAGGGCGGCGCCCGCCCCGCGCTGGCAGACCCCGGCCAGTCATGATAGTGCCCCGCTCTGGCCTGGCTGACAGGGACGGGTGGCCGAGCGGTTTAAGGCACCGGTCTTGAAAACCGGCGTGGGTGCAAGCTCACCGTGGGTTCGAATCCCACCCCGTCCGCCATCCCGGCCAAGCTCAGCCGTGCGGCACGAGCAGCTGGCGCACCGTCGCCACCGCCTGCAGCCGGTCGAAGCCTTCATTCATCTCATCCAGGCCGACTCGACGGCTGACCATGCGGTCGACCGGCAGCTTGCCCTGCTGGTACAGGCCGATGAAACGCGGGATATCGCGCACCGGCACGCAGCTGCCCATGTAGCTGCCCTTGATGGTTTTCTCCTCGCTGACCAGCACACTCTGCGCGAAGGAGAACTTGGCGGCGTTGGGCGACAGGCCGGCGCTCACCGTCGTGCCGCCCCAGCGCGTCGCCATATAGGCGGTCTCCATCGCCTTGATCGTGCCGGCGAAATCGAAGGCATAGTCGACGCCGCCGCCTGTCAGGTCGTGCACCTGCTGCACATGGTCGGCTTCGCCGGCATTGACCGTGTCGGTGGCGCCGAGCTGGCGCGCCAGGCCGAGCTTCTCGTCCGACAGGTCGATGGCGATGATGCGCCCGGCGCCCGCCAGCACCGCGCCCAGGAGGCCGCTCAGTCCGACGCCGCCCAGCCCGACCACCGCCACCGTGCTGCCCGGCTGGATCTGCGCCGTGTTGACCACCGCGCCCACGCCGGTGACCACGGCGCAGCCGAACAGGGCGGCGATGTCGAGCGGCAGGCTGCGATCGATCACCACGACCGAGCCGCGATCGACCACCGCGTACTCGGCGAAGCACGACACGCCCGAGGCATGGCCGATGAACTCGCCGCCGCGGCGCAGGCGCTTCTGGCCCGACAGCAGCGCGCCGGCGGCACGCGGCGCCACCGAGCGCTCGCAGATATAGGGCCGGCCCTCCAGGCAGCGCCGGCAGCGGCCGCAGCTGACGTTGAAGGTGAAGCAGATATGGTCGCCGACCTTCACGTCATGCACGCCCGCGCCGACCTCGACGATCTCGCCCGAGCCCTCGTGGCCGGGCACCATCGGCACCGGCCGCGGTCGGTCGCCATTGATGATCGACAGATCGGAGTGGCAAAGCCCCGCCCCGCCGACCTTCACCAGCACCTCGCCCTCGCCCGGCGGATCGAGCTCGATCTCCTCGATGCTGAGCGGCTTGCTCTTGGCGAAAGGCTGCGGCGCGGAAGTGGTGGTCAGCACGGCGGCGCGCATCTTCATGGCGTTGTCTCCCGATCGGTTCGTTGGGCAGAGCTTAGCGGCGACAGGGCCGATCCGGCAGCCTCGGATCGCATAGCTGCACCCGCCCGAGATACGCGACCCAGCGCGTGACATCGGCATCGTACGGGTTGTAGGCGAAGGCCTTGTGCACGACGTAGAGCGCCTCGCGGCCCTGGATCGCCTTGGTCCAGGTCTCCTCCAGCTGCGCGGCGGCATCGGCCGAGCGGCAACTCGCCGCCCACAGCGCGTAGGGGTAGCCGTTGTCGCGGCCTTCGCGGATCGGGCCCACGGTGCACCGCCTCAGCGGGCTCAGTTCCATGGCGTCGCGGTAGGCGGTCGGGGCGACGACCGCGCCGCCCCGGCCGATCATGCGCAGCAGCCTTTCCTCCTGGCTTGTTGTGCGCCATTCGGTCGTCGCCCAGTCGCCGTCGCGCTGCTCGGGCTTCATCTGACGATAGCCCTGAGGCGCCGTCATCCGCGGCGTCTCGCCGACAGGCTGCGCCACAGCCGGCCCGGCGAGAGCGAAAAGGAGAACAAGCGGCGCACGCATCGCGGCTCACTTTACCCGGGCACCGCTTCCATGCCATCCGATGCGCATGAGCCTTCGCCACGCCCCCGCCACCCTGCGCAACCGCGATCCGATCCTCACCGTGCTGCGCCGCGTGCTGCCTGGCACGGGCACCGCGCTGGAGATCGGCTCGGGCAGCGGCGAGCATGCCGCCTACTTCGCCGCCGCGCTCGCGCCGCTGCGCTGGCAGCCGACCGACGCCAGCGATACGGACTTCGCCAGCATCACGGGCTGGGCGCGCGAGCATGGCGCGTCGACGGTGGAACCGCCGCTGGTGCTCGACGTCACGTCCGAAACCTGGCCAGTGACTCACGCCGACGCGATGTTCAGCGCCAACGTCATTCACATCGCGCCATGGATCGTGGCCGAGGGCATGCTGCGCGGCGCCGGGCGCGTGGTACCGCCGGGCGCGCCGCTCGTGCTCTATGGTCCGTTCATGCGCGACGGCGTGCACACCGCGCCGTCAAACGCCGCGTTCGACGCCGAGCTTCGGCGGCGCGATCCAAGCTGGGGCATCCGCGACCTCGGCGCCGTCACCCGGGCCGCTGATGCTCACGGGCTGAGCCTCGACGACGTCACCGAAATGCCGGCCAACAACCTGACGGTCGTGTTTCGGCGTCGCTGACAAACGCTGGGGGCGCGCCCCGACCGGACGGCGGCGTTCAAGCCGTTTGGGCCGCGTCGCTCCAGCGACGCCTCATGGGCAACATCCCATGAGCGCCGCTGGAGCGGCGCGGCCCGAAGATACTTCTACGCTCGATCCAGCAGCGGCGCCGGCGCGCCGAGCAGCAGCTCGTAAAGCTCGACCCAGCGCTTCTCGTCGGGTGCGGTGAGGATGCCGGCGTTGTCGGGCTGCGTCGGGTGGTAGGGCTTGCCGTCGTGGCGACTGGCCAGCCCACCGGCCTCGCGCACCATCAGGGTGCCGGCGGCGTGATCCCAGGCGCGGGTGCGGCGATAAAGTGAGAACTGAGCTCGGCCGGCCAGGATCTCCAGATACTCCTTGCCGGCGCAGTTCATCGAGGTCAGGCCACCGAACTGCCGCTTGGCGCCGGCGCGCATGTTCTGCTCGACCTCGCGCTTGATCTTCCAGCCGACGAAACCGTGCGCCTTGTTCAGCGCCGCCGTCTCCGGCAGCTCGACCTTCGTGCCGTCGAGCGTTACGCCGCCGCCTCTGGTCGCAATGGCGATACGGCCCGTCACGGGCTCATAGATCCAGCCGGCCACGGTCTCGCCGCGCTCGACCAGCGCCACGATCATGGCGAAGCGCTCGTCGCCGCGCGTGAAATTGGCGGTGCCGTCGAGCGGATCGACGATCCACGCCGCCTCGGCCTCGGCGATATGCGCCAGCAGGCCGTCCTCGGCCGCCACCGCCTCCTCGCCGACGACCGGCGCGCCGCGCAGGATCTGCGAGAGACCAGCGGCCAGCCTTCGCTCGGACTCGATGTCGGCGACGGTGACGAGGTCGCCCGGCCGCTTCTCGCGGATGTCGCCGGGCTGCAGACGGCGAAAGCGCGACAGCAGTTCGGCCGTCGCGCTTTCCTTCATGAGTTCCGCGACGTTCCAGATGTCGGCGTCGCTGAGGGTCATATCGCGCCGCGTCGGCTCAGCCGACCACGCCCATGATGTCGCTTTCCTTGAGGATCACGTAGTCCGTGCCGCCGAGCTTGACCTCGGTGCCCGACCATTTGCCGTACATCACGACGTCGCCGACCTTCACGTCGAGCGGCTGCAGACGGCCATCCTCGAGACGCGCGCCCTTGCCGGCGGCGATCACCTTGCCCTGCTGCGGCTTCTCCTGGGCGGTGTCGGGAATGATGATGCCGCCCTTGGTCTTGGTTTCGGCGGTCGTCGGCTCGATCAGGACGCGATCGTGCAAGGGCTTGAGCTTCATCGGTTTTCCCCGAGTGGTTGGATAGTCTTCCGGGCGCGGTTTTAGGAACCGGCTCCGCTCACGTCAACCCCGGGGCTGTCGCGGGTGCCAGAACCGCCAGCAACCTCATGCTGAGGAGGCCGCTTTGCGGCCGTCTCGAAGCATGGGCAGCAGACTCGGAGCGCGTTGCCCACCCTTCGAGACGCGCCCGTTGGGCGCTCCTCAGGGTGAGGTTTGCTCCTCACGCTAACTCCCGGCCCAGGCGATGGGCCAGGCGGGCCTTGGTTTCGGCGTCCATGGCCACGGTGAACACGGCGCGGTCGTCGACCTCGTGCCGGCTGCGCACGTCGCCGTGGCGATACAGCCAGGCGATGGTCGCGCCGTCGGTCAGCGGCAGCTCGACCTCGATCGCCGCGTTGGCCGCCGCGAGATGCCCGGCGATGGCCTCAAGCAGCGCGTCCACCCCGTCGCCGGTCGCGGCCGAGATGGGAAACACCGAGCGCCGCTCGTGACCGGTCGAGGACACAGTCTCCAGGCGCAGGCGATCGGCCATCGGCAGCAGGTCGATCTTGTTGAGCGCCTCGATCATGTCGCCCTCGGCGATGCGCTCCTCCAGCCCGAGCTCGCACAGCACCGACTCAACGTCATGGCGCTGGCGCTCGCTATCCTCGTGCGCGACGTCCCGTACATGCACGATCAAGTCGGCCTCGACGACCTCCTCCAAGGTGGCGCGGAAGGCGGCGACCAGGCTGGTCGGCAGGTCGGCGATGAAACCCACCGTGTCGGACAGCACGGCGCGCTGTCCGTTGGGCAGACGGATCGAGCGCATCGTCGGATCGAGCGTGGCGAACAGCAGGTCCTTGGCGAAAACATTGGACGCGGCGATGCGGTTGAACAGGGTCGACTTGCCGGCGTTGGTGTAGCCGACCAGCGCCACAGTCGGGATCGCGCCCTTCTTGCGGCCGGCGCGGTGCAGGCCGCGAGTCTGCTTCACCTTCGCGAGGTCGCGCTTGATGTGCAGGATGCGGGCCTCGATCATGCGGCGGTCGAGCTCGAGCTGCGATTCGCCGGGACCACCGAGAAAGCCGAAGCCGCCGCGCTGGCGCTCGAGATGGGTCCAGGACCGCACCAGCCGGCTGCGCTGATAGTCGAGCGAGGCGAGTTCGACCTGCAGACGGCCTTCATGCGTGCGCGCCCGCGCGCCGAAGATCTCGAGGATCAGGCCGGTGCGGTCGATGACCTTGCAGTTCCACGCCTTCTCGAGGTTGCGCTGCTGCACCGGGCTGAGCTTGGCGTCGATGATCGCCACTTTGATGTGCTGTTCCTCGATCGCCGTCTTCAGGCGCTCGACCACGCCGCGGCCCAGCAGGGTCGCGGGCACCGGTTGGCGCAACGGCAGCGTCTCGGCGATGCGTACGTCGAGGTCGATGGCGCGCGCCAGGCCAAGGGCCTCCTCGAGGACGGCCGGGCCGCTACGCGCCGCCGGCTGATCGCCGCTACCCGCGCGTTCGTGCGCGATCGGACAGATGACGGCTGTCGGCGCCGGACCGGCGGCGGTGTCCTGTGGTTCGGACACGCGTCGACGGCGCGGTTTCTCCTCGCCGTCGATCAGCGTGTTTTCAGGGATATCGGCCGGATCAATGATCCGCGGTGGCGGCTGCGGGTGTTTTCTCATTCTCAAAAAGCTGGACCGGAGTCACCGGCATGATGGTCGAGATCGCATGCTTGTAGACAAGCTGCGAGTGACCGTCGCGACGCAGCAGGACCGAGAAATTGTCGAACCAGGTGACGATGCCCTGGAGCTTCACGCCGTTGACGAGGAAGATCGTGACCGGCGTCTTGGTCTTGCGGATGTGGTTCAGGAAGACGTCCTGAACATTCTGTGCTTTTTCCGACATGTTCTTGGCCCCCTTTGGTGGCTGTTGCCGACCGCCATCGTGGCGTCCGGGATCACGCGACACGCAAACACACGCAAGCCGCGTGCCGCTTACTCTACGCAGATATAGTCCCGCGACCGCCGCACATCAACGCCCCCAGGGCTTGGCAGTTCCGAGCATAAAGTCTTGGCGGGTATGCTGAAAATTCACCCGGCGCCGGCTCCTCCGGCCGCACCAGAACGGGCAGACAGCCGGTAGCATGGGCACATTGCAGATCGGCGACAGTGTCACCGACGAACCATACCGCGTCGCCCGCCCGCAGGTCGGCGCCCGACAACGCGATGGTGACCGGATCAGGCGCCGGCTTGTCCCGCAGCGCGTCGGTGGCGCCGACAACCTTGCCGAACAGCCGGTTCCAACCGAGATGGCCGACCTCGGTGCGCAGCGCCGGTCCCATCTTGTTGCTGACGATCGCCAGATAAACGCCGCGTGCGACCAGATCGCGCAGCAGGTCGGCGGCACCGTCGAGTGGCCGCAAGGTCTCCAGATGGCAGGAGTTGAAGGTGCCGTAGAACACCTCACGCGCCTCCTCCCAGCGCTCGCCGAACAGTACCGGAAAGAAATCGCGCAGCGAGCCGTGGGCGCGCGCACGCGTCTCATCTTCGGTCCAGGGCGCCATGCCGAAAGTGTCGAACACAGCATTATAGCAGCGCGTGATGGTCGGCCAGGTGTCGACTAGGGTGTTGTCCCAGTCGAAGATCACCGCGCGTGGCGGCGGCGGAGCGTCGATCACAGGAAGGGCGGTGCCTCCGACACGGCGCGGAAGTACTCGGCGCGCAGCCGGCGGGCGGTGTCGCCGGGCTTGCCCTCACCCACCGCCTTGCCGTCGATCTTCACGATCGGAGTTACGAAAGAGGTGGCGCTGGTCATGAAGGCCTCGCGAGCCTGCTGCGCCTCCGCGACGGTGAATGACCGTTCGGTCAGCTTGAGTTGCAGGGTCGCTGCGACCTTCGCGACGGTGCCGCGCGTGATGCCCGCCAGGATGTCGTTGCCCAGCGGCCGCGTCACCAGCTCGCCTTCAGGCGTGACGATCCAGGCGTTGCTCGACGTACCCTCGGTGACGAAGCCCTTCTCGTCGACCTGCCAGGCTTCGAAAGCGCCGCTCTCGCGCGCCTTCTGCTTGCCCAGCGCGCCGCCGAGCAGACCGGTGGTCTTGATGTCGACGCGCTTCCAGCGCAGGTCGGGCGTGGTGATCACCGCGACGCCCGGCCCGGTCTCGGGTCCCGGGGCGGCCGTGTGCTTGCTCGTGACGACCAGCGCCGGCTTGGCGTTCTGGGGAAAGCCGTAGTCGCGCCGCGCCACGCCGCGCGAGACCTGGAAGTAAACCAGGCCATGGCGCACCAGATTGCGTCGCGCCACCTCGCGCAGCACGAACTTCATCGCCGCGCGCTCGATCGGCCAGGCGATGCGCAGCTCCTTGAGCGAACGATCGAGCCGGTCGAGATGCGGATCCTCGTCGAGGAAGCGACCGTCAGCGATGCCGATCACCTCGTACACCGCGTCGGCGAACTGGTAGCCGCGATCCTCGATATGCACCTGCGCCGAGCCGTGCGGCACGTAGCGGCCGTTGACGTATGCGATACGCGACATGACTCCCCTCTTGGGTCTTGTCTTCCCCACCGCGGCGCCACGGCCTTCGCATCTACCTTCCCCCTCCGGGGGAAGGTAAGAGTCTAACCACCGCGCTCCTCGCCGTGCACGCCCAGCGACTTGAGCTTGCGGTGCAGCGCCGAGCGTTCCATGCCGACGAAAGCGGCGGTGCGCGAGATGTTGCCGCCGAAGCGCGTCACCTGCGCCATCAGGTACTCGCGTTCGAAGACCTCGCGCGCCTCACGCAACGGCAGTTGCATGATCTCGCCACCCTTCTCCCAGCGCAGCACCGAGGGCGAGATATCGCCGAAATCGGCCGGCAGCATGTCGGCGCGCAGCGGCGCCGAACCATCGGTCGGCGCTACGATCAGGAGATGCTCGATGACGTTACGCAGCTGGCGCACGTTGCCCGGCCAGTCGTAGCTCTGCAGCGCCGCGATCGCGTCCTCGCCGATCTGGCGCGTCGGCAGGCCGGCGGCGGCGGCGACGCGGCGCACGAGGTGATTGGCGAGCTCGGGGATGTCGTCGCGCCGTTCGGCCAGCGACGGCACGCGCATCGGCACGACGTTGAGGCGGTAGAACAGATCCTCGCGGAAGCGGCCGGCGGCGATATCAGGCTGCAGGTCGCGCGTCGTCGAGGCGATGACGCGGACATCGACCTCGACCCTCGACTTGCCGCCGTCGCGGAAGAACGCCTGCTCCTGCAAGACGCGTATCACCTTGCCCTGGGTCGAGGCCGGCAGTTCGCCCACCTCGTCGAGCAAGAGGGTACCGCCATGCGCCTGCTCGAAGGCGCCGAACACGGCGACGCCGTCGCCACCGGCGTTCTCGCCCTCGCCGCTCTCGCTGCCGAACAGCTCCATGTCGAGACGCTCGGCCGACATGGCGGCGCAGTTGACCATGACGAACGGTCCGCCGGCGCGCTTCGAGGCGCGGTGCATCAAGCGTGCGACCAGCTCCTTGCCTGAACCGGGCGGGCCGCTCAGCAGCACGCGGCTGCCGGTGGTCGCCACGCGCTCGATCGCCGCGCGCAGCTGGCTCATCGCCGGCGAGATGCCGATCAGGGCTTCCTCGCCGCCGGCGCGCTTCAGCAGCGCCGCGTTCTCGGCGCGCAAGCTGGCCGTTTCGATGGCGCGGCGCACCACCAGTAGCAGGCGGTCCGACTTGAACGGCTTCTCGATGAAGTCGTAGGCCGCCGACTTGATCGCGGCGACGGCGGTGTCGATCGTGCCGTGACCGCTGATCATCACGACGGGCACGCTGGCGTCGTCGCGCTTGATGGTCTTCAGCACCTCGAGACCATCGTGCTCGCTGCCTTGCAGCCAGACGTCGAGAATCACCAGCGAGGGTCGGCGCGACCGGAACGCTTCGACAGCCTCGCGGCTGTCGTGCGCGCGACGCGTCGAGTAGCCTTCGTCCTCGAGGATGCCCGCGATCAGCGTGCAGATGTCGCGTTCGTCGTCGACGATGAGGATTTCATGGGCCATGTAGCGGGGATCAGGTGCGACGGGGATCGGAGGTTCTAGGTAAGGGCCATTAGGCGGAAGCGGCGGCGGTCGCCGGACGGGCCTGGGATGAGGCGCGTTGGAATAGCAAAGAGATCCGCGCTCCGCCACCCTCGCGATCGTCGAGCAGCAGCGCGCCGCCGTGGTCTTCCATGATCTTCTTGACGATCGCCAGGCCCAGCCCCGTGCCCTTGGTCCGCGTCGTCACATAGGGCTCCGTCAACCGCTCGCGGCCCTCGCGCGGCAGACCCTTGCCGTTGTCCTCGATGACGACGCAGATCTCCCCGCCCCGATCGAGCAGCCGCAGGCGGATCTGGCCCGGCGGCAGCTTGCCGCCATCGGGTGGCGGTGCGCGGCCCTCGATCGCCTCGCCGGCGTTCTTCAGCAGGTTGGTCAGCGCCTGGCCGATCTGGCGCCGGTCGCAGACCACGATCGGCGGCGTGTCGGGGAACTCGGCGATGAACTCGATCTGCGGTTGGGCGTTGCGCTGCAGGAACAACGCCTGCTGACAAAGCTCCTTGAGGTCCTCGCTGGCCAAGGTCGGCCGGGGCATGCGGGCAAAGGACGAGAACTCGTCGACCATGCGGCCGATGTCGCCGACCTGGCGCACGATGGTGTCGGTGCAGATGGTGAAGGTGTCGGGATCGTCGGTGATCTGGCGCAGGTACTTGCGCTTGAGGCGCTCCGCGGAGAGCTGGATCGGGGTCAGTGGATTCTTGATCTCGTGCGCGATACGGCGCGCCACGTCCGCCCAGGCGGCCATGCGCTGCGCCGCCATGAGGTCGCTGACGTCGTCGAAGGTGACGACATTGCCGCTCAGCCCGTCCTTGCCCAGCTCGGTAGAGATGCGCACCAACAAGGTCCGCGAGACGCCGTCGCGGCGGATCTCGATCTGTCGCTGGTAGGCGCGATCGGGCCGCGCACGCGCCTGTTCCAGCGCGTTGCCCAGCTCCGGCAACACCTCGAGCAGCCGGCGGCCTTCGATCTGGTCGGACGGCAAGCCCAGCAGGTCGCTGGACGAGCGGTTGGCGCGCAGCACCTCGCCCGAGATGCCGATGCTGAGCACGCCGGCGGAGACGCCCGACAGGATCGCCTCGGTAAGCTGGCGGCGCTCGTCGAGCTGGCGGTTGGCGTCGACCAAGTCGCGGCGCTGCTGGTCGAGCTGGCGCGTCATGCGGTTGAAGGCGCGCACCAGCCGCTTGAGCTCGCCGTCGGCGCCTTCCTCCTGCACGCGCGCCGAGAGGTCGCCCTTGCGCACCTGGTCGGCCGCCGCCATCAGATTGCCGATCGGTTGCGCCAGCCGCGAGGCGAAAGTCAGGGCCAGCCACACCGCCGACAGCAGCATCAGCACGGCGATCACGGCGTAGACCGCGAAAACGCGCAGCTGGTTGTCGATCGAGTTGTTTTCGAGCTGGGTCAGGAAGGCGTCGGCGCGCGCGATCTGATCGACGTGGAACCACAGGCCGGGATCAACGCTGTGGCCGCTCACCAGGAAAAGATTGCCGCCGGTGAACAGGTGCAGCACGACGTAGACGCCGGTCTGCCGGAGCTCGACCAGCGGGCCGGCCTCGGCCGCGGCGCGCGCCAGCGAGGCGGTCGGCGGCACGTAGGATGGCGCGGCGCGACCGGCGAGCAGCGCGACGGCGGCGATGACCTGGCCCGACGAATCGACAATCAGCGCGTCCATCATCGTCGGCCCGCCCGGCGCCAGCCGGCTGAGCGCCACCAGCGCGCGCTCGGCGTCGCCCACCGTCTCGGGGCCGAGCTGCTGCAGCGCGCTCGACAGGCGCTCGACATCGGCCAGCACGGCGGCGCGCTGCGGCTCGAGCGCCGTGTTGCCGATCAGGCGGGCGCTGTCCATGCCGCGCGCGATGCGCTCGTTGACGAATTCCTGCAGGCCGATCGACAGCCAGTAGCCGGAGACCATGGCGACGACGAAGGTCGGCACCACGGCGAACAGGCCGAACAACAGCACCATGCGCACATGCAAGCGCGCGCCGGCGGCGCCGCGGCGCTGCTCGATCAACGTGCGCACCACGCGCGAGACGACCACGGCGGCCAGCCCGATGGCGATGATGATGTCGGCCGCCAGAAGGCCGCCGACGAACCAGCGATTGGCGAAGGTCATCGGCAGCAGGCCGCCGAACGCCGCGTAGGTCAGCGCACCGGCGGCCATCGCCAGCACGACCAGCGCCAGCGCCGCGACACGCCCTGTGAACAGCTGTCCGAAGCGCGACAGCAGGACGATCAGGGGTCGCTCCGAAGCGGAGGCCGATGGAACGCTCATCACACCGCAAGTCTTGGCCGGCGCACGACGCGGCGGCCCGGGGGGTCGCAATCTACCGCACGCGACCAAATATGGCCAATTTCATACCGTCCCCCTCCGGGGGACGGGGAGACTACCGAGGGCTGCGCACCACCTGGACGTCGAGCTCGCGGATCTTCTTGCGCAGCGTGTTGCGGTTCAGGCCGAGCAGTTGCGCCGCCTTGACCTGGTTACCGCGCGTCGCGCCCAACGTCAGGGCCAGCAGCGGCCGCTCCATGTCGGCGAGAATGCGGTCATAAAGGCCGTTGGGCGGCAGGTTTTCCTTGTGTGCCGCGAAATAGTCCCGGAGGTGACGCTCGACCGCCTCGCTCAGAGTCTCGACGCCCGATGGCGATGTGGCGGCGTTGCCGTTGGCCACCGCGGCGGCCGGCGAGACCGGCGCGCCGACCTGCTCGGCCAGTTCCGCCTCGATGATGTCGACGGTGATGACTTCCTGCGAGTAGAGCGCGGCCAGCCGGCGCACCAGGTTCTCCAGCTCGCGCACGTTGCCAGGCCAGCGATAGGCCCGCATCAGCGCCAGCGCTTCGGGCGCCAGCACCTTCTCCGGCAGGCCGTCGGCCGCGGCCTTGCGCAGGTAATGGTGCGTCAGCTCGGGGATGTCCTCGGGCTTGTCGCGCAGGGGCGGCAGGCGGATCGGTACGACGTTGAGGCGGTAGAACAGGTCCTCGCGGAACAGGCCCTGCTGGATCAGGCGGCGCAAATCCTGATGTGTCGCCGCCACGATGCGGGCGTTGGCGCGGATCGGCTGGCGGCCGCCAACCGTGGTGTACTCGCCCTCCTGCAGCACGCGCAGCAGGCGGGTCTGCGCCTCGATCGGCATGTCGCCGATCTCGTCGAGGAACAGCGTGCCGCCGGCGGCCTGCTCGAACTTGCCGGCCATACGCTGGGTGGCGCCGGTGAAGGCGCCGCGCTCGTGGCCGAACAGCTCGCTCTCGATCAGCTCGCGCGGGATCGCCGCCATGTTGATGGCGACGAACGGTCCGCTGCGCCGCTTGCCGTAATCGTGCAGCGCGCGCGCCACCAGCTCCTTGCCGGTGCCCGACTCGCCGGAGATCATCACCGAGAGGTCGGTCGACATCAGGCGCGCCAGCGTGCGGTAGATCTCCTGCATCGCCGGCGAACGGCCGATCAGCGGCAGGCGCTCGCCACTGGCGTTCTCCGGCACCTCAGGCTCGACGCCACGCGCCGTCTGGGTCGCGAGCGCCCGGCCGACCACGGCGACCAGCTCCTTCAGGTCGAAGGGTTTGGGCAGGTACTCGAAAGCGCCGCGCTCGGCGGCGCGCACGGCGGTGAGCAGCGTGGTCTGCGCGCTCATGACGATGATGCGCAGGTCGGGACGCAGCTTGCGGATACGCGGGATCAGGTCGAGGCCGTTATCGTCGGGCATGACGACATCGGTGATCACCAGATCGCCCAGCCCGTCCTGGATCCAGCTCCAGAGATTGGCGGCGTTGCCGGTGCAGCGTACGTCATAGCCCTGGCGGCCGAGCGCCTGGCTGAGCACAGTGCGGATCGCCTTGTCATCGTCGGCGACGAGGATGACGGCGTTGGTCGGGGACATTGGGGGCTCCGCTGCCTAGCTGCCGGAACGCCACGGCTCTTCGCGCGTCACGGGCTGCATGGGCAGCATGACGTTGAAGGCCGTACGCCTCGGCTCGCTGTCGAACTCGACGACCCCTCCATGGTCATTGACGATCTTTGCCACCAGGGCGAGTCCGAGCCCGGTGCCGTTGACCTTGCTGGTGACGAACGCGTCGAACACCTGCTCGCGGATCGTCTCGGCGATGCCGGGACCATTGTCCTGCACCGAGACGACCAGCGGCAGATGCACCTTGGTCCGCACGCCCGGAACGGCAAGCCGCACGCCTTGCCGATAGGCGGTCGAGAGAATGACCTCGCCGCCCTCTTCCGGAACCGCCTCGCAGGCGTTCTTCACCAGATTGAGAAACACTTGGATGAGCTGGTCGCGATTGCCCCAGACGAAGGGCAACGACGGGTCGTAGTTCTCGACGAAGCGCACGCGTCGGCCGAAGCCGGCCTCGGCGACCTTGCGCACGTGGCCGAGCACCTGATGGATGTTGACCGGGCCGCGCTCGACGGGGCGGCCGTCGGCGAAGGCCTCCATGCGGTCGACCAGGGCGACGATGCGGTCGGTCTCCTCGCAGATCAGCTGGGTGAGCTCGCGCTCCTCCTCGCCCAGCGACTGCTCCAGCAGTTGCGCCGCGCCGCGGATGCCCGATAGCGGGTTCTTGACCTCGTGCGCCAGCATCGAGCCCATGGCGCTGACCGAGCGCGCCGCGCCGCGGTGCAGCATCTGGTTGTCGATCTTGCGCGCGATCGATTGCTCGAGCAGCGAGATCACCACGCGTTGGTCGCCGTCGTGCATCGGCGCCATCAGGATGGCGACGAAGCGCGCGCCGATGCGCGGCGAGCTGAGCGTCACGCCGCTCTCGCTCACCGCCGCGGCGCTCAACCTGACTTGCGTCAGCAGCGAGAAGGCCGGCGAATCCTGGGGCAGGAACTCGTCGAGCGGGTGGCCGACCAGCAGCGAGGCGCCGGTGCCGAAGAACTGCTCGGCCGCCGGGTTGGCGTAGAGGATCGTGTCGTCGCCATCGACCACGATGGTCGCCTCGACCAGCGCCGCGAGGATCGCGTCCGCGCTCAGCGCCGGGCCGCTGCGTTCGGATCGCGCGAGGGCGACGGCGCGCCGGGCCATGTCAGGCGGCCTCGCGGGTGTCGCCGCGATCGATGGCGGCCGCATAGAACGCGGCCACCAGGCGGCGCACCTCGGCCGGATCGGCGACCCGGTTGACCGTCGCGCGGAACTCGGCCGAGCCCGGCAGGCCCTTGGAGTACCAGCCGATATGCTTGCGCGCCATCCGCACGCCGGCATGCTCGCCGTAGTGCGCCAGCGTGTCCTCGTAGTGGCGCGACAGCAACTCATACTGAATCGCGAGCGGCGGGTCGGCCGGCCGCTCGCCGGTCCTCAGGAACTGCGCGACCTGTCGCAAAAACCAGGGTCGCCCATAGGCGCCACGACCGATCATCACGCCGTCGGCGCCGGACTGCGCCAGCGCCGTCGCCGCATCATCGTAGGAGACGATGTCGCCGTTGACGATCACCGGCAGGTGCGTCGCCTCCTTCACCGCGCGGATGAAGGCCCAGTCGGCGCGGCCCTCGTAGAACTGGCAGCGCGTGCGGCCGTGCACGGTGATCATGCGGATGCCGCTCCGCTCGGCGATGCGCGCCAGGTTGGGCGCGTTCTGCGTGCGCTCGTCCCAGCCCTTGCGCATCTTCAAGGTCACCGGGATCTTCACCGCCTTGACGGTGGCCTCGAGGATCTTCGACGCGTGCACCTCGTCGCGCATCAGCGAGGAGCCGGCATGGCCGTTGACCACCTTCTTCACCGGGCAGCCGAAATTGATGTCGATGATATGCGCGCCGCGATCCTCGTTGAGCTTGGCCGCCTCGGCCATCACCTCGGGCTCGCAGCCGGCGAGCTGCACCGCCATCGGATTCTCGTCGTCACCGCGCGCGGCCATCAGCAGGGTCTTGCGGTTCTCGCGGATCATCGCCTGGCTGGCGATCATCTCCGACACCACCAGCCCCGCCCCCTGGCTCTTCACCAGCCTGCGGAACGGCAGGTCGGTGACGCCCGACATCGGCGCCAGGATCACCGGCGCCTCCAGGGTCACGTCACCGATGGTGATCGGCTGCGGTACTGTGATGCTCATATTATGTGCAATTTCTGATCTGCGTAAATCTTGACCACAGTGGTACCGCGTCGCCCCGGCAGTTTCAACCCTGTATGATCGCCTCATGCGAACCGCAGCGCTGATCGTCGCCGCCGGCCGCGGCCATCGCGTCGGGGCGCCCCTGCCGAAGCAATATCTGGGCCTGTCGGGCGTCACGGTGCTGCGGCATGCCGTCGATCGCTTCGCCCGCCATCCCGAGATCGGCCTCGTCCAGGTGGTCATCGCCGAGGCCGACCGGGAACTGTATTACGCAGCGATGCGCGGACTGGACCTGCCGCCGCCGGTCACGGGCGGGGCCACCCGGCAGCGCTCGGTCCTTAACGGGCTGGAGGCCTTGGCCGGCCAGGGGCTCGACATGGTGGCCATCCACGACGCCGCCCGCCCGCTGGTCGATGCCGACACCATCACCCGCACCCTGGAAGCCGCCGGCCGCGACGGCATCGACGGCGCGCTGGCCGCCCTGCCGCTGGCTGACACACTCAAGCGCGCCGACGACGCGGCGACGGTCGCCGCCACCATTCCCCGCCAGCGTTTGTGGCGCGCCCAGACCCCGCAGGTCTTCCGCTTCGAGCGCATCCTCGCCGCCCACCGCGCCGCCGCGGCGCTGGGCGACGACGACGCCACGGCGCTGACCGACGACGCGGCGGTCGCCGAGATGGCCGGCTATCGCCTCTTGCTGGTCGAAGGCGCGGAACGCAACTTCAAGATCACCACCAGCGCCGACCTCGCGCGCGCCGAACGGGAGCTCGCCCAGCCGATGGAAAACCGTACCGGTAGCGGCTTCGACGTGCATGCCTTCGGGCCTGGCGATGCGGTGACGCTGTGCGGCGTACCGGTGCCACACAACCAAGGCCTCGCCGGCCACTCCGACGCCGATGTCGCGCTGCACGCGCTGACCGACGCGCTGCTGGGCACGATCGGCGCCGGCGATATCGGCATGCACTTCCCGCCCTCCGATCCGCAATGGCGCGGCGCGTCCTCCGATCGCTTCCTGCGCCACGCCGCGGACCTCGTGGCAACGCGCGGCGGCCGCGTGATCAACGTCGACGTCACCATCATCTGCGAACGGCCCAAGGTCGGCCCGCATCGCGCGCGCATGCGCGAACGCGTGGCCGAGATTCTAGGCGTCGCGGTCGATCGCGTGGCGGTGAAGGCCACCACGACGGAGAAGCTCGGCTTCACCGGCCGCGGCGAGGGCATCGCCGCACAGGCCATCGCCACGGTCGCCGTGCCGGTTCAGGAGCAAGCATGACCGACGCCCTCTTTCCCGGTACCTGGCGCGCCCTGGCCACCGACCTGCTCGAGCGCTACCGCCGCGCCGGGCTCAAGCTGGCGACGGCGGAGTCATGCACCGGCGGCCTCGTCGCCGCGACCCTAACCGCGATCCCCGGCTCGTCCGACGTGGTCGAGCGCGGCTTCGCCACCTACTCCAACGAGGCCAAGGAAAAGATGCTCGGCGTGCCGCGCGTCACGCTGCTGTCCTACGGCGCGGTCAGCGAGCCGGTGGCCCGCGCCATGGCCGAAGGCGCGCTGGCGGAGTCGCTGGCCGATGTCGCGGTGTCGATCACCGGCGTCGCCGGTCCTGGTGGCGGCAGCGCCGAGAAGCCCGTGGGACTGGTGCATTTCGGCTGTGCGCGGCGCGGTCGGTCGACCATGACAGCACGGCACGTGTTTCCCGGTGATCGCGACGAGGTCCGGGCGCGCGCGGTCGAGACGGCGTTGGCGATGCTGCGCGACGCGGCGGGATGACACGACGCTACGCCAGGCGACCTCGTGGCATGGCGCCATAGAGCTTGGCGGCGCGGCCTTCGAAGGCGGCGACCATGCGACGCACAGCCTCGTGGAACAGAATCTCGACGGTCGCCTGCAGCAGGTAGGACTTGAACTCGAAGTCGACGAAGAACTCGACGTCGCAGCCATCCTGATGCGGGTGGAAGATCCAGTGGTTCTCCAGCCGCTTGAACGGGCCATCGGCGTAGACCGTATCGATGCGCGGGCCGTCGGGATTGTCCGGTAGCAGCGAGACCTTCGAGGTGAAGCGCTCGCGGAACAGGCGGAAGCCGATGATCAGGTCGGCGACGATCTGGGCCCCCTCGCGCGTGCGGATGCGCGCGCCGATGCACCATGGCAGAAACTGCGGATAGGCCTCGATGTCGGCCACGAGGTCGAACAGCTGCCGCGGCGTGTACGGCAGCACCCGCCGTTCGCGATGAACCGGCATGCGCGCTCAGCCAGCCGCCAGCCTGGCCTCGCGCGCCGCGCGCAGGCGCTGGAAGTCGTCACCGGCGTGATAGCTGGAGCGCGTCAGCGGCGAGGCCGAGACCATCAGGAAGCCCCTGCCCCTCGCGGCGCTGGCGAGTTGGGCGAATTCGTCGGGCGTCCAGAAATGCTCGACCGCGGCGTGCTTGGGCGTGGGCTGCAGGTACTGACCGATCGTGAGGAAGTCGACATCGGCGGCGCGCAGATCGTCCATGACCTGCAGGATCTCGCCCCTGGTCTCGCCCAGCCCGACCATCAGGCCCGACTTGGTGAAACGCGCCGGATCGGTCTCCTTGACCTTGGCCAGCAGCTGCAGCGAGGCGAAGTAGCGCGCGCCGGGGCGGATCGTCGGGTAGAGCCGCGGCACGGTCTCGAGGTTGTGGTTGAAGACGTCGGGCTTGGCCGCGGCCACGCTCTCGACCGCGCCGCGCTTGCGCAGGAAGTCCGGCGTGAGGATCTCGATCGTCGTTGCGGGTGAGGTGCGGCGGATCGCCTCGATCACCGCGACGAAATGCGCAGCGCCGCCATCGGGCAGATCGTCGCGATCGACCGAGGTGATGACGACGTGGCTCAGCCCGAGCTTGCCGACAGCCTCCGCGACATTGGCCGGCTCGTGCGGATTGAGCGCGCCGGGCATGCCGGTGCGCACGTTGCAGAAGGCGCAGGCTCGCGTGCAGGTGTCGCCCATGATCATGAAGGTGGCGTGCTTCTGCTTCCAGCACTCCCCGATATTCGGGCAGGCCGCCTCCTCGCACACCGTGCTCAGCCCGTATTCGCGCACCAGCCGGCGTGTCTCGGCATACTCGGGCGAGTTCGGCGCCTTGACCCGGATCCAGGCCGGCTTGCGCGCGACCGGATTGTCCGGCCGGTGCGCCTTCTCGGGATGACGCTCGGCGCGCGCGATCGCGGGCTTGTCGGGGGTGGGTTCCATGTTGCTACAGGTGATGGGTTCGATGGCTGGCGTCAAGCTGGAGGCAATCCCGTCATCACATCTCATGCAGGTGGTTGCGCAGCACACGCAGCAGGCAGTTCTCGACCATCTCGGGAGTTACGTCCTCCAGTGGCACTTCCTCGACGGTGCCCTTGGCGTCGGCCTGAGACTTGTCGACGTCGGTGTAGTAGATCGCGAAGCCGTGCGGGAACACCGCCTTGAACGACACGCACAGCGGCAGATCGGGCGCCGTCTTCGGCAGCGGCATCGCGTACTTCGCCACCAAGGCCGGGTCGACCTGGTCAGCCAGGTAGAAATCGCCGGTGTCGCCGATCGCCGCGCGCAGCCCGGTCTGGACGCTGATGTTATGCAAGCGCGTCATGCCCGGCAGGATGACGTGCCTGAGCACCGCGTGCGCGGCCTGGAAGAAGATCTTCTTCTGCTCGGTCTCCTCGAGCACCCGCAGCTGCTCGACACGCCGCGCCTCGTCCTTCTCCCGCAGCGCCTGGCGGATGAACTCGAGAATCTCCCGCTCGCTGCGCATCGGCTCAGATGTGCAGGACTCGCCCATAGGCGTCGAGCACCGACTCGTGCATCATTTCCGAGAGCGTGGGATGCGGGAACACGGTGTGCATCAGCTCGGCCTCGGTGGTCTCGAGCGTGCGCGCGATGGTGTAGCCCTGGATCAGTTCGGTGACCTCGGCGCCTACCATATGCGCGCCCAGCAGTTCGCCGGTCTTGGCGTCGAACACCGTCTTCACCAGGCCCTCGGCCTCGCCCAGCGCGATCGCCTTGCCGTTGCCGATGAACGGGAAGCGGCCGACCTTGACCTGATGCCCCGCCGCCTTGGCCGCCGCCTCGGTCAGGCCGACGCTGGCGACCTGCGGATGGCAGTAAGTACAGCCGGGGATGTTCTTGGTCTCGAAGGGATGCACGCCCTTCACGCCGGCGATCTTCTCGACGCAGGTGACACCCTCGTGGCTCGCCTTGTGCGCCAGCCAGGGCGGGCCGGTGAGATCGCCGATGGCGTAAACATTGGGCTCGCCCGTGGCGCCCCAGCCGTCGACCACGACATGGGTGCGGTCGACCTTCACCTTGGTGCCGTCGAGCCCGAGATTCTCGACATTGCCGACGATGCCCACGGCGGAGATCGCGCGTTCGACGGTGATGTCCTGCGCCTTGCCGCCAACCTCGATCGTGGCGGTGACGCTGTTGGCGCCTTTCTTCAGCGCCTTTACCGTGGCGCTGGTCATGATCTTCATGCCCTGCTTCTCGAACGCCTTGCGGGCGAAGGCCGAGATATCGGCGTCCTCCACCGGCAGCACGCGATCCATCACCTCGACCACCGTCACCTCGGCGCCGAAGGTGCGATAGAAGCTGGCGAACTCGATGCCGATCGCGCCCGAGCCGATCACCAGCAGCGACTTCGGGATCGCCGGCGGCACCATCGCCTCGCGATAGGTCCAGATCAACTTGCCGTCGGCCTCCATGCCCGGCAGTTCACGCGCCCGCGCACCCGTGGCGAGGATCACGTTCTTGGCCGTCAGCGCCGTGGTCTTGCCGTCCTTGCCGGCGACCGCGACCTTGCGCAGTCCGCCCGCGACGCCGTCGAGCTTGGCGCTGCCCATGAAGACCGCGATCTTGTGCTTCTTCATCAGGAAGGTCACGCCGCCGTTGAGCTGGCCCGCGACCTTGCGACTGCGCTCGACGACCTTCTTGGCATCGAACGACACGCCGCTCGCCGACAACCCATAGGCGTCGGCATCCTTCATCAGGTGATAGACCTCGGCCGAACGCAGCAGCGCCTTGGTTGGAATGCAGCCCCAGTTCAGGCAGATGCCGCCCAAGAGCTCGCGCTCGACGATCGCCGTCTTCAGGCCGAGCTGCGACGCACGGATCGCGGTGACGTAACCACCGGGCCCGCTGCCGATGACGATGAGGTTGAAGCTGGTGTCGGCCATGTCGACCTCCTACAGCAGCATCGTTGCGGGCTGCTCGATATACGAACGCAGCGTCTGAAGGAAGACCGATCCCAGCGCGCCGTCGACGACGCGGTGATCGACCGACAGCGAGCAGCTCATGATATTGCGGATCACCATCTGGCCGTTGCGCACCACGACGCGTTCCTCGCCGGCGCCGACCGCGAGGATCGCGGCCTGCGGTGTGTTGATGATGGCGAGGAAATCCTTGATGCCATACATGCCGAGATTGGAGATCGTGAAGCCGCCGCCCTGGAACTCGTCGAGCTTCAGCTTGCCGTCGCGGGCGCGCGCGGCGAGGTCCTTCATGTCCGCGGCGATGCGGCCCAGGCCCTTGAGATCGGCGTTGCGCACGATCGGTGTCACCAGGCCGCGATCCGTCGCCACCGCCACGGCGATATCGACGGTGTTGTACTGGATCATCGCCTCCTCGCTCCACGAGGCGTTGACGTCGGGGTGATCGCGCAGCGCCATGGCGCAGGCCTTGATCACCATGTCGTTGACCGAGACCTTGCTACCCTTGCTCTTCTCGGCCAGCGCGTTGATCGCCTTCCGCGCCTCCAGCAGCGCGTCGATCTCGTAGTCCACCGTCAGGTAGAAATGCGGCACGGTCTGCTTGGACTCGCTCATGCGCCGGGCGATGACCTTGCGGATCGAGGTGTGCGGGATCTTGGTCGTCGCTTCGCCGGATACGACGAATTGCGGCGCTGCCGGGCCCTTCGGCGGCGGTGCCTTCGCGGCGGCTGGTGCCGGCTTGGCAGTCCCCGCCTTAGCGGCGTGCTCGACGTCTTCCTTCACGATGCGGCCATGCGGGCCGGAGCCTGCGATCTTCGACAGATCGAGTCCCGACTCCGCCGCGAGCCGCTTGGCCAGCGGCGACGCGAAGATACGGCCGCCCTCGGGAGCCTTCGCTGGCGCACTAGCCTGATGTGCTGGCGCGGGAGCCGCGACAGGCGCTGGAGCGGCTGCGGCCGGCGCTGGTTTCGCGGCTGGTGCTGGCCTGGCGGCGGCCGGCACGGCCTCGCCTTCCTCGACCAGGATCGCGATCACCGCGTTGACGGCGACGCCTTCAGTGCCCTCGGGCACGACGATCTTGCCGATGACGCCCTCGTCGACCGCCTCGACCTCCATGGTCGCCTTGTCGGTCTCGATCTCGCAGATGACCTTGCCCGACGTGACCTTGTCGCCTTCCTTGACGTGCCACTTCGCCAGTTTGCCTTCGGTCATGGTCGGCGACAGCGCCGGCATGAGGATGTTGATCGCCATGGTGCGCCCCCGTCAGCGGTAGAGGACCGCCTTGGCGGCGGCAACGATGTCGGGGGCTTGCGGCAGCGAAAGCTTTTCGAGGTTCGCGGCGTAGGGCAACGGGATGTCGAGCCCGGTGACGCGCTTGACCGGTGCGTCGAGCCAGTCGAAGGCCTGCTCCATCATCAGTGCCGCCAGTTCCGAACCGATGCCGGCGAAGGGCCAGCCCTCCTCGACCGAAACCAGGCGGTTGGTCCGCTTCACCGACTCGACGATCGTCTCGGTGTCGAGCGGGCGCAGCGAGCGCAGGTTTATCACCTCGGCCTCGATGCCCTCCTTGGCCAGCTCCTCGGCCGCTTGCATCGCCTTGCCGACCATGACCGAGAAGGCGGTGATGGTGACGTGCTTGCCGGGCCGCTCGATTCGGGCGCGGCCGATCGGCAGGACGAAGTCCGGGCTGTCCGGCAACTCGAAGCTCTGCCCGTACATGATCTCATTCTCGAGGAAGATGATCGGGTTGGGATCGCGGATCGCCGCCTTGAGCAGGCCCTTGGCGTCGGCCGCGCTCCACGGCGCCACGACCTTCAGGCCGGGGCAATGCGCGTACCAGCTGGCGTAGCACTGGGAGTGCTGCGCGGCGACGCGCGAGGCGGCGCCGTTGGGACCCCTGAAAACAATCGGGCAGCCCATCTGGCCGCCCGACATGTAGTTGGTCTTCGCCGCCGAGTTGATGATCTGGTCGATCGCCTGCATGGCGAAGTTGAAGGTCATGAACTCGACGATGGGTTTGAGGCCACCGAAGGCGGCGCCGACTCCGAGCCCGGCGAAACCATGCTCGGTGATCGGCGTGTCGATCACGCGGCGGGCGCCGAACTCGTCGAGCAGGCCCTGGCTGACCTTGTAGGCGCCCTGGTACTGCGCGACCTCCTCGCCCATGAGAAACACGTTCTCGTCGGCGCGCATCTCCTCGGCCATGGCGTCGCGCAGGGCCTCGCGCACCGTCACCTTCTTGGTGGCACCGGTCCATTCCGGCTCCCGCGCGGGTGCCGCGGCGGCCGGCGCGCTGACGATGGCCGGCGCGGCGGGTGTCGGCTTCGCGGCCGGCGCCGGCGCTTCGGCCTTCGGCTGGGGTTTCGCGGCCGGCGCGGGCGCCGCATCGGTGCTCTCGCCGTCCTCGGTCAGCACCATGATCGGTGTGTTGACCGCGACGTTCTCGGTGCCCTCGGCGATCAGGATCTTGCCGACGACACCTTCATCGACCGCCTCGACCTCCATAGTCGCCTTGTCGGTCTCGATCTCGCAGATCACCATGCCGGAGGTGACCTTGTCGCCTTCCTTGACGTGCCACTTGGCGAGCTTGCCTTCGGTCATTGTCGGCGACAGCGCCGGCATCAGGACGTTGATGGCCATGACTTGGGACCCGTTCCGATCGATGCGTTAGGCGGCTTGCGGCGGTTTGCTTTCCACCAGCACGTCGGTCCATAGCTCCTTGGGATCGGGCTCCGGACTCGTGGTGGCGTACTCGGCGGCGTCGGCCACGATGCGCCGCACCTCGGCATCCATCGCCTTGAGCTGGGCCTCGTCGATCGCCTTGGAGTCGGTCATGCGCTTCTTCAAGCGCTCGATCGGATCGCGCTCGCCGCGCATCTTCTCGACCTCTTCCTTGGTGCGGTACTTGCCGGGGTCGCTCATCGAGTGGCCGCGATAGCGATAGGTCAGCATCTCCAGCACGTAGGGGCCTTTGCCCGCGCGCGCATGCTCGACGGCGCGCTCGCCAACGGCCTTCACCGCGACGACATCCATGCCGTCGACCTGCTCACCGGGAATGCCGAAGGCCTCGCCGTGCTTGTAGAGGTCGACCACGGCCGAGGCGCGCTCGACCGAGGTGCCCATGCCGTACTTGTTGTTCTCGATGATGTAGACCACCGGCAGCTTCCAAAGCGCGGCCATGTTCATCGCCTCGTACACCTGGCCCTGGTTGGCGCTGCCGTCTCCGAAATAGGTCAGCGAGACGCTGTTGTTGCCCCGGTACTTGTGCGCAAAAGCCAGGCCGGTGCCGATCGGCACCTGGGCGCCGACGATGCCGTGGCCGCCGTAGAAATTACGCTCCTTCGAGAACATGTGCATCGAGCCGCCCTTGCCTCGCGAATAGCCGCCCGAGCGTCCGGTGAGCTCCGCCATTACGCCGCGCGGATCCATGCCGCAGGCCAGCATGTGTCCGTGGTCACGATAGCTGGTGATCACCGCGTCCTTCGAGCTGTCGATGGTCGACTGCATGCCGACGACGACGGCTTCCTGGCCGATATAGAGATGGCAGAAGCCGCCGATGAGACCCATGCCGTAGAGCTGTCCGGCGCGCTCCTCGAAGCGCCGGATCAGCAGCATGTCGCGATAGAATTGTCGGAGCTGTTCGGGAGTGACGCTGTTGTCGCCAGTCCTGTGCGACTCGGCCGATGCGGACGGTTTCGACTTGGCGGCGGCTGCTTTGGCCATCGGCTGTCCTCCCGACACGAACGCTAAGCTCTTGTCCCCGAATTCATACCCGACTGTGATGAAGAGACCTTGATCTGCCTAGGAAAAACTCTTGTCCAACAGTCTGGTGGGCCGCGGCGCACGGTTTGTTGCGAAACGCTGCGCGGCGGCAGAAACATTCTTGCTGGCCCCGCGTTAAGCCGCCATCCGCGCGCGATAGTAGAAGCGTTGCGCCGCCCATGCTGCGACCGCGAGAGCGATGCCGATCAGGTCGGTGATCGTGCCTGGCGTGATCAGCGCCAGCGCCGCGACGCCAAAGAGTATGCGTGGCACGAGCGCCAGCCGTTCGGTGAACCAGCCCTCGGTCGCGCAGGCCAGCAGCCACACGCCGATCACCGCCGTCACCGTTACATGGGCGACCTCGAGAAGCTCGCCCTGGCCCAGCAGCAGCGGGCTGTAGAAGAACATGAACGGCACGATGAACGTCGCCAGGCCCATCTTCACGGCGATCCACGAGGTTCGCCAGGGATCGGCCTTGGCCATGCCGGCGGCGGCGATCGACGCCACCGCGACCGGCGGGGTGATCGCCGACAGCACCGCGAAGTAGAAGATGAACATATGGGCGATCAGCTTGGGCACGCCGATCTGCTGCAGGCCCGGTGCCACGACGGCGGCAGCGATGGCGTAGGCGGCCGTCGTCGGCATGCCCATTCCCAGAATGACGACGATGATCATGGTGAAGAACATCGCCAGCAACTGGTTCTGGCCGGCGATGGCCTGCATGATCTGGGCGAAGCGGCCGCCGATTCCGGTGAGGGCGATGACGCCGACGATAATGCCGGCGGCGGCGCAGACCGCGACGAGCTGGATGCTGTCCTTGGCGCCGATCTCCAGCGCCTCGATGATCGCCTTGCCGCCCATCACATCGTCGCCGCGCCGCCAGCCCAATCGTCCCTGGGCATCGCGCTTGAAGCCGTTGAACCAGCTCACCAGGATACAAAGACCCATGCCGATCGCGGCGGCCAGGAAGGCGGAATATCCGCTGATGAAGGCCCAGATCAGCACGGCGATGGGCGCGATCATGTAGAGGCGCATCAGCAACGGCCGGAGCGGCGGCAACTCGGACCGCGGGATGCCGCGCAGGCCGTGCTTGGCCGCGTGCAGGTCGCAATGGGCGTAGCAGGCGACGTAGAACAGCAGGCACGGGATGATCGCCGCCGCGGCGATCTCGGCGTACTTGATGCCTGTCGCTTCGGCCATCAGGAAGGCGGCGGCGCCCAGCACCGGCGGCGTGATCTGGCCGCCGGTCGAGGACGTCGCCTCGATCGCGCCCGCGGTAGCGCGATCGTAGCCGACGCGCCGCATCATAGGGATGGTCACCGAACCCGAGGCGACGACGTTGGCGACCGACGAGCCGCTCACCGTGCCGAACATGACCCCGGACAGCACGGCGACCTTGGCCGGGCCGCCGCGCGCCCATCCGACCAGCGCCACCGCCAGATCGTTGAAGTACTCGCCCGCGCGCGAGCGCGTGAGGAACGCGGCGAAGGCGGTGAACATGATGATGAAGGTCGACGACACCTCGAGTGTCGAGCCGAACACGCCGAGATTGCTGAAGACGTAAGGGAACGCGAACCAGAGGTCCCTCAGCGACTTGTTGTGGTAGAGCGCCCAGGACTCGGGAAATATGTGGCCGACCATGGCGTAGATCATGAAGATCGCGGCGATGATGGTGAGCGCGTTGCCGGCGGTACGGCGCGTGAACTCGAACAGCACGACCAGGCCGACGAGGCTGTAGAGCAGGTCGGGCAGGTCGTAGACCGCGCCCTGATTCATCTGCAGGTCGTCGAGGTTGCGCCACATGTAGATGGCGCAGGCGACGGCGCCGAGGATGAACAGCCAGTCGTACCAGGGCACGCCGTCGCGGCCGCGGCCTTTGACGATGGTGAAGAAGCCGAAGCCCAGGGTCGCGCCCCAGGCCAGGTGGATGGCGCGAAACAGTTCCTGGTCGAGGTTGGGTGCGATGGATTTGTAAAGCAGCTCGCCGCCGATCAAGGCGTCGATCTGCTTGAGGATCACCGGCCCGACAAGGATCCAAAGATGGAAGGCGGTGAAGGCGGCGCACAGCCAGAAGAACAGTGGGCGCTCCCAGCGCCGATGCTCGCGTCGTCCGCCGGAATGCTCCAGCTCGTCGACGTCGACCGCGCCGACCTCGCGCGTATCGACTGCCGCGTTCACATTCGCCATGAATCCACCCGTCCCCGGACGCGGCCGTCGGTCTTTCGCCGCCTGAGCCGCCGCCTTTCCCTCGCCCCTGGATAGCAAAACGCCCGCCCCTTGGGGAGCGGGCGTTCGCCGATGTGTCAGCCCGTCGCCATCACTTCGGGATGGTCGCCGGATCGAGCTTGATACCCTTCTCGTTGTAGTACTTCACCGCGCCCGGGTGGAACGGCAGGAACGTGTTGCGGGTGGCGTTGGCCGCGATCGTTTCCTTGGCCGATTCGTGGCCCTGCACCATGGCCGCGTTGTTCTCGAGGATCGCCTTGACCACGTTGTAGGCCACGTCGTCGGGCAGGTCCTTGTGGGCGATGGCGAAATTGTAGAGGCCGAGCGTCTTCTGGTCGGCGGTCTGCTGCTTGTAGGTGCCCTTGGGGATCACAGCCTCGGAGAACTCCGGCATGGCCGCGCGCACCTTGGCGCGCTCCTCGTCGGTCCAGGTGAAGAACACCGCCTCCTTCTCGGCATCGATCTGCGAGAAGATCGGGATCGGCAGGCCGGCGCCGAAGCAGAAGGCGTCGAGGATGCCGTCACCGAGCTGGCCGCCCATGTCGGCGCCCTGGCCGTTGCGGATCGTGGCCTTCATGCCGAGCGCGGTGAAGATCAGCGGGAAGTACGTGCCGGGCGTGCCGGCGCGCGGGCCGACGCCGACCGTCTTGCCGTCGAGCTGCTTGAAGCTGGTGATGCCCGACTTCTTCAGGGCCACGCACTGCAGCGGCGTGTCGTACATCGGAAACAGCGCCCGGATGTTGGAGAACTTCTTGCCCTTGGTCCATTCCGCCGAGCCGGTCCAGGCTTGCAGGGCCACGCCCATCGTGGTCATGCCGAGCTCGACCTTCTGGTCGTCGACCAGAATGACGTTCTGGTTCGGGCCTTGGGTCTGCTGCGTCGAGACCTGGATGCCCAGCTTGTCGGTCAGGATCTTGGCGACTACGCCGCCATAGATGAAATAGGTGCCGCCGACCGAGGCGGTCCCCAAGGTCATGCTCTTGGGCTGCGCCACAACGCCGGCCGCGCCGGCGATGGCCACCAGTGCCGTTGCGGCCAGCAGGCCGCGACGGATGATCGTCTTCATTGATTTCCTCCCGAATTATGGTCCGTCTGGCGTCGTTCGGTTTCGACACCCCACCCTTCAATAGTGGCGGGCGTTGCCCGGCGCAAGCGACGGACGGTTCAGCGCGACGGCGTGAAGACGACGATGTCGTCGGGCCATGACAGGTGAAGCAAAGCCCGGGCGCGCTCGTCGATCATGTCGGGGTCGAGGCTCTGGCTGCGCAGGGCCGCGACGCGGCGTTCCCAGATGCGCTTGGTGGCCTCGGTCTCGGCCAAGGTCGCCTCGGCACGCGCCACCTCCTGCCGCAGTTGCAGCAGCGCCAGCACGCCGCGTTCGCCATGCATCAGGTGATAGCCGAAATAGCCAAACACCAGGGCGAACACGACGGGAGTGATGATCTGACGAACGCGAAACATGACTGCTGGCCAATCTCCCACGAATTGCCGACACAAGCAAGAAAGATCAATAAAACGAGAGTCTTAGGCCTGACTCATTAAGCTTTTCATCGGCATTAGGATCGATTGCTTGACCCTCCCCGGGGTGGCCGATATGCCGCCGGCATCAACGGGACAGGAACGAGCATGAGCAAGGCCACGGACTGGCGCAACGACGGCGTACGGGTGATCCCCGCCGGCAGCCTCGACACCAATACCGCCCAGACGCCTGGCATGAACCGCGCCGCGGCGATCAACTTCGCCCGCGTCGGTGCGCAGAAGCTGTGGGCCGGCACGGTGACCATCCATCCCGACGCCAAGACCGGCGCGCATCACCACGGCCATCTCGAGAGCGTCATCTACGTCGTGAAGGGCCGCGCGCGCATGCGCTGGGGCGAGCAGCTTCAGTTCACCGCCGAGGCCGGCCCGGGCGATTTCATCTACGTGCCGCCCTACGTGCCGCACCAGGAGATCAACGCCTCCGAAAGCGAAGCCCTGGAATGCGTGCTGGTGCGCAGCGACAACGAGGCGATCGCCATCAACATCGACATCGCCCCGGTCGAGAAGCCGGAGACGGTCTACTGGGTCGACCCCACCCATCCGCATCCGCACGGCCACGCCCACCCGCATATCCACGATCACGACCACAAGCCGAAGAAGTGATCGACGAGGAAACGCCAGACGATATCCCGGCGATCGCCGCGCTGAACCGCGCGGCCTTCGGCGGCGAGGAAGAGGTCGAGATCATCGACCGCCTGCGCCGGGGCGGACTCGTCGCGCTGTCGCTCGTCGCGCGTGCGGACCGCGTGATCGTCGGGCACATCCTGTTCAGCGTTCTCGATGTCACGGTAGAAGGCCGCGCGGTGCGCGCCGTGGCGCTGGCGCCGATGGCGGTCGATCCCGCGCGACAACGCTCGGGGATCGGCACGCGCCTCGTCCGTGACGGCCTCGGTATGCTGAAGGATCGCAGCTACGAGGCTGTCGTCGTGCTCGGCCACCCCGACTACTACCCGCGCTTCGGCTTCTCGGCCGCGCTCGCGGCCAAGCTCGCCGCGCCCTTTTCCGGCCCGGCGTTCATGGCGTTGGAGCTGAAGTCCGATGCGCTCGCCGGCGCGAGCGGCGCGGTGCGTTACCCGCGTGCCTTCAGGATCGAGGGTCCGGCGTAGCGCGCCTGGCCGCCGAGCTGCTCCTCGATGCGCAGAAGCTGGTTGTACTTGGCGAGGCGATCGGAGCGCGACAACGAGCCGGTCTTGATCTGCCCGCAATTGGTCGCCACCGCGAGGTCGGCGATGATCGTATCCTCGGTCTCGCCCGAGCGATGCGACATCACCGCGCCGTAGGACGCGGTGCGCGCCATGGTGACGGCGTCCATGGTCTCGGTCAGCGTGCCGATCTGGTTGACCTTGACCAGGATGGCGTTGGCGACGCCGCCCTTGATGCCTTCGGCCAGACGCTTGGGGTTGGTGACGAAGAGATCGTCGCCGACCAGCTGCACCGTCTTGCCGACCATGTCGGTCAGCGCCTTCCAGCCCGCCCAGTCGTCCTCGGCCATGCCGTCCTCGATCGAGACGATCGGATAACGCTTGCAGAGATCGGCGAGCCACGCCGCCATGCCCTGCCCGTCGAGCGTCTTGCCCTCGCCCTCCATGACGTACTTGCCGCCCTTGAAGAACTCGGTCGAGGCCGCGTCGAGGCCCAGCATGATGTCCTCGCCCGGCTTGTAACCGGCGGCCTCGATGGACTTCATGATGAAGCCCAGGGCCGCGTCGGCGGATGCGAGATTGGGCGCGAAGCCGCCCTCGTCGCCGACATTGGTGCTGTGGCCAGCATCGTGCAGCTGCTTCTTCAGCGCCTGGAAGGTCTCGGCGCCCATGCGCAGCGCCTCGGCGAAGCTCGGCGCCTTGATGGGCAGAATCATGAACTCCTGGATGTCGATCGGATTGTCGGCATGCGCGCCGCCGTTGATGATGTTCATCTGCGGCACCGGCAGCGTGTTGGCGTGGCTGCCGCCGACATAGCGGTAGAGCGGCAGACCGCAATCCATCGCCGCGGCGCGCGCCACCGCCAGGCTGACGCCGAGCAGCGCGTTGGCGCCTAGCCTTCCCTTGTTGGGCGTGCCGTCGAGCTCGATCATCGCGCGGTCGATCTTGATCTGATCGGTGGCGTCGAGGCCCGAGAGCAGGTCGAAGATCTCGCCGTTGACGTTGGCCACCGCCTTGCGCACGCCCTTGCCGCCGTAGCGGCTCTTGTCGCCATCGCGCAGCTCGACCGCCTCGTGCGCGCCAGTCGAGGCGCCCGACGGCACCGCGGCGCGGCCCGTGGCGCCGCTGTCGAGCTCGACCTCGACCTCGATCGTCGGATTGCCGCGGCTGTCGAGAATCTCACGGCCGCGAATGTCGATGATGGCGCTCATCAGATGATCCTTTGGGCGGATGGCGCGCGCCTTGTAGCGTGCGGGCGGCGGCTTCGCCAACGGTGTTATGTTCGGGCGAAACGGGGAGGAAACGGGGCGATGCGGCTGGGCATCATGTTGAGCTTCCAGTGTCGCGCCGATCTCGGCGAGACATGGGAGGCGGCCTATCGCGACGGTTTGGCGCTGGCCGCCGAGGCCGGCCGGCTGGGCATCGACGACATCTGGGTGAGCGAGCATCACGGCGAGGAGGACGGCTACTGCCCCTCGCCCGTCGTCGCCGGCGCCGCGCTGGCGGCCGCGGCGCCGACCTGCCGCATCGGCCAGGGCATCGCTATTTCGCCGCTCTATGGCCACCCGCTGCGGCTGGCCGAGGACCTGGCGGTGCTCGACAACATCTCCGGCGGCCGCGCGCAGATCGGCCTCGGCCAGGGCTATCGCCGCGCCGAGTTCGAGGCCTACGGCCTGAACTACGGCACGCGCACGCGGGCCTTCGAGGAGAGCCTCGATATCCTGCGCCTGGCCTGGACCGGCGAGCGCTTCGACTACGAGGGCTCGATCTACCGGACCAAGAACGGCCTGCTGCGCCCCGCTCCCGTCCAGCCGGGTCGCCCACCGCTATGGATCGGCGCCGCAGCACCAGTCTCGCGCGCCCGCGCCGTGCGCCACCATGCCGGCCTGATGATCGCGCCGCTGACCGAGCTCGCGCACACGGCGCGGCAGTTCGAGTCCTTCGACCAGGAAGCGCAGCGCCAGGGCGCGCCCCGCCTGCCGCACGCGCTGTCGCGCGAGATCCTCGTCGGCGATTCCGCGCAGGAAGCCATCGCCCGGCATCAGGTCTATCTCGATCACACCTACCGGGTGCAGTACGCGCCGGAGCGCACCGGCATGACCTATCGTGATCCGGCTACTGGAGAGCGCAAACCGCTGACCAGCGACAATCCCTATTTCATGTCCGAGGCCTATATGCGCGACCGCTGGTTCGTCGGCGCGCCAGACGAGGTCGCGGCGTCGATCGTCGAGTGGCAGCGCAAGATGAACCTCGACGTCCTGCTCTTCCACCCGAAGATGCCGGGCATGCCGCTGAAGCACGCGGTCGAGGAAATGGAACGCGTCACCAAACAAGTCATGCCGCTGGTGCGGCAGAAGTTGGGGGGATGAACCTTGGACAAGCTTGGCCTGCAGAACCCGGTCTTCGCGACCTACGTCATCGCCGCCACGATCATGATCCTCAAGGCGGTCGCGATGTCCTGGCTCACCGTCGTGCGCATGATGCAGGAGAAAGGCGGCTACCGCTCGCCCGAGGATCTGCGCAAGACGCCGCTGAACCCCAGCCCCGATCCCAAGCAGCTGCTGCCCAACGAGCGCGTCGAGCGCATCCGGCGCATCCAGATGAACGATCTGGAGAACCTGCCGTTCTTCCTCGTCGCCGGCCTGCTGTTCGTCATAACCGACCCGTCGCTGCTCTGGGCGCGCATCCTGCTCTACGGCTACGTCGCCTCGCGCCTGCTGCACTTCGCGGCATACTCCACCGCGCAGACGCACGACATGCGCGCGACCCTGTGGACGATCGGCTCGCTCATCCTGATCGGCATCACCGGCTGGACGCTGATTGTCGCAATCGGCGTTTGAACGCCAGCAGGATCAGGCCGCGGCCATCTTTTCGAGGCTGCTGCGGTACACCGAGTGCACGAGACTGTAGCGGTCCGACACGGCCGCGGTGACGGTTCCCGGCGCTCGGTCGGGATGGCCGGCACTGAAGGGCGGCGCAGGATCGTATTCGATGCCGAGCTGGATCGCGTGCGCGACCGCCTCGCCCGCGATGTCCGCCACGATACGCAGCGCGAAATCGATCCCCGATGTGACGCCGCCAGCGGTGATGACGTTGCCGTCCTTCACCACGCGGGCTTTCTCATGGACCGCGCCGACCATCGGCAGGAGATCCGTGAAAGCCCAGTGGGTCGTCGCCCGTTTGCCCTTCAGCAGCCCCGCCGCGCCGAGGATGAACGCACCGGTACAGACCGAGGTGACGTACGTGGAGCCGCTCGCTTGCTGGCGCACGAAATCGACGGTTTGCCGATCGCCCATGGCGTCGACGACGCCCTGCGCGCCACCCGGCACACAGATCAGGTCGAACTGCGGGCAGTCGGCGAAGGTGTGGGTCGGTACCAGGCCGAGCCCGCAGTCGCTCGGCACCGGCGCGGCCGACTTCGACGCGATATGGACCGCGGCGTTGGGCAGGCGCGACAGCACCTGCAGCGGACCGGTGAAGTCGAGTTGCGTCAGATTGGGGAAGATCACGAAGCCGACGTTAAAGCTAGGCAAGGCGCGCCTCCATTACTCTATACGAGACGGCTCTGTGCCTTGGCCGCCTGGATGAACGAGCGAAACAGCGGGTGCGGCTGCAGCGGGCGCGACTTCAGCTCGGGGTGGTACTGCACGCCGATGAACCACGGGTGTCCGGGAATCTCGATAGTCTCCGGCAGCACGCCATCGGGCGACATGCCGGCGAACTTCATGCCCGCCTTCTCCAGCCGCGCTTTGTAGTCGGTGTTGACCTCGTAGCGGTGGCGATGCCGCTCGCTGATACGGTCGGCGCCATAGATACGCGCGATCTGGCTGGCGGGGTCGAGATGCGCGACGTAGGCGCCCAGGCGCATCGTGCCGCCGAGATCGTCGCTTGAGTTGCGCCGCTCGATCTCGTTGCCCTTGAGCCATTCGGTCAGCAGGCCGACCACCGGCTCGGACGTGGGGCCGAACTCGGTCGAGCCGGCGTCCTTGATGCCGACGAGATTGCGCGTCGCCTCGATCACCGCCATCTGCATGCCGAAGCAGATGCCGAAATACGGCACGCGGCGCTCGCGCGCGAAGCGCGCCGCCTGGATCTTGCCCTCCGAACCGCGCTCGCCGAAGCCGCCGGGCACCAGGATGCCGTGCACGTTCTCGAGATGAACGACGGCGTCCTCGCGCTCGAAGATCTCGGAGTCGATCCACTCCAGCTTGACCCTAACGCTATTGGCGAGGCCGCCGTGGGTCAGCGCTTCGGACAATGATTTGTAGGCGTCGAGCAGGCCGGTGTACTTGCCGACCACGGCGATGCTCACCTGGCCTTCAGGTTCACGCACCGTGCGCACGATGCCGCGCCACTGCGCCAGCGACGGCTCCTCGGCGACCGGCAAATCGAAGTAGCGGCAGACTTCGCGATCGTAGCCCTGGTCGTGATAGGAGATCGGCACCTGGTAGATCGTGTCGGCGTCGAGCGCCTCGATCACCCGCTCGGGCCGCACGTTGCAGAACAGCGCGATCTTCTTGCGCTCGTTGGGCGGGATCGAACGGTCGCTGCGGCAGAGCAGCAGGTCGGGCTGGATACCGACACTCAGCAGCTCTTTCACCGAGTGCTGGGTCGGCTTGGTCTTCAGTTCGCCGGCGGTGGGGACCCAGGGCAGCAGGGTGAGGTGCACGAACATCGTGCGCTCTTCGCCCAGCTCATTGCGCAGCTGGCGGATAGCCTCGAGGAACGGCAGGCCCTCGATGTCGCCCACCGTGCCGCCAATCTCGACCAGCACGAAATCCGCCTCGCCGGGGTCGGCGAGGATGAATTCCTTGATGGCGTCGGTGACGTGCGGAATCACCTGGATCGTGGCGCCGAGGTAGTCGCCGCGGCGCTCGCGCTTGATCACCTCGGAGTAGATGCGGCCGGTGGTGATGTTGTCGGTCTGCCTGGCGTCGACCCCGGTAAAGCGCTCGTAATGGCCGAGATCCAGATCGGTCTCGGCGCCGTCATCGGTGACGAAGACCTCGCCGTGCTGGGTCGGGCTCATCGTGCCCGGATCGACGTTCAAGTAGGGGTCGAGCTTACGCAGGCGGACCTTGTAGCCCCGGGCCTGCAACAACGCGCCGAGGGCGGCTGACGATAGTCCCTTCCCCAAGGAAGACACCACGCCGCCCGTAATGAAGATAAAGCGCGTCATGGACCTCTTACCTACTACTGATAGGGGGTCTCAGCCAAGGCGGACATTGTGCCTGTGTGGAAAACGCCGCCATCGGGACGTCGGGCACAACGAAAAAGGGCGAACGCGCTGGCGCTCGCCCCCTGGAAGACAGGCCGCCGGCCCTAGCGGGTCGGCGCCGCCGGCGCGCCCGGAGGCGCGGGCGTCGGCGCAGGCGCAGGCGTGGTCCCGGGGGCCGGGGCGGCACCCGGCGCCACCGGGGCCGTCGGGCCGGTCGGGATGACCGGCGTCGGCTTGTTGGCCGAGCCAGCGAAGACCGCCAGCGCGATGCTGGTGGCGAAGAAGATGGCGGCGAGGATCGCCGTGGTGCGGGTCAGGAGGTTGGCCTGGCCGCGCACGCTGGTCATGCCGTCGGACGAACGGCCCATGCCCAGGCCGCCGCCCTCGCTGCGCTGGAGCAGCACGACCAGGACCAGCGCCAGGGCGATCAGAGCATGGATCGCCAGCACGACATTCTGGATGGCTTGCATCGAGACTTGTTTCCCTGGGGCCGCGGAGCGGCCCGAACTGCGAATCGGCCGGTGTTCTAGTCGGTTTGCCGGTGTAGCGCCAGCACCCGCGGAAGCCTAGGCCGCCGAGACGATCGGCAAGAAGTCCGACGCCTTCAGGCTGGCCCCGCCGACCAACGCGCCATCGACATCGGCGACATCCAGGATTTCGGCGGCATTGCTGGGCTTCACCGAGCCGCCATAGAGAATGCGCACGGCCTGCGCGTCGGGCACCACTGCGCCGAGCCGGGACCGCAGGTGCCGGTGCGCCTCGTCGATTTCGGCGGTGGTCGGCGTCAAGCCGGTGCCGATCGCCCAAACCGGCTCATAGGCGACCACGATGCTCGCCGCGCCCGGCGGAACGCTGGCGGCGATCTGTCGCGCCAGCACATCGAGCGTCTCGCCGGCCTTCCGCTGCGCCAGCGTCTCGCCGACGCAAATGATGGGCGTCAGGCCGGCGCGCAGCGCGGCGACCGCCTTGGCCCGCACCTGTTCGTCGCTCTCGGCGTGATCGGTGCGCCGTTCCGAATGGCCCACAATCACCCACCGGGCCCCGGCATCGGCCAGCATTTCGGCCGAAACATCGCCGGTATGAGCGCCCGACGCGTTGGCGTGGCAATCCTGGCCGCCGACGCCGATGGCACTGCCAGAGAGCGCCTGGGCCACGGCGGCAAGCTGGACCGCGACAGGGCATACGACGATCTCTGCCTTCGCCCCGGTGGCACCCGCACGCAAGGCGGCGGCCAGCGTGACGGCATCCTGGCGCAGCAGGTTCATCTTCCAATTGCCGGCGATCAGGGGGCGTCGGGCGGACATGGCATCGGCTCTCCGGTCGGTTCGCGGCTCTCTAACACGTCACCGGCTGCCTCGCGAACGCCTTGATCTGGCGCGGGTTTGGCCGTTGCCGCGCGCGGCGGGCCGGTGGTAGGGATGCGCCTCCCGCGCCCTTGGGCGCCGCCGGACCCGCTGATGAACCGCTTCCGCAAGATTGCCGCCTCGATCGTGCTCGCCCTGTTGCTGGGCGTCCTGCTGCTGGCCTTCGTTTTCAGCGATATCGCCGGCGTCAGCAGCGCGCTGCGCATGGCCGGGGCCGACGCCACCGTGTCTCGTATCGGCGGCGTGCAGGCTGGTCCCTTCCACTTCGGCGGCACCCAGATCAAGGGCCGCGAGGTTCGCGACGAGTTCACCCGCCAATATGAGCGCTTCAACCAGCAGTTCCGTGGCCAGCTGACCAACGAGGCCGCGATAGCCATGGGCATTCATGTCCAGGCGATGCGCAGCCTGGAGGAGCGCGCGCTGTTCGACCGGGCGATCGCCGACGCCGGCATCGTCATCACCGATGCCCAGCTCCGCGCCGCGATCGAGCGCGAGCCGGCCTTCCAGGCCGATGGCAGGTTCAGCCCGGTACAGTTCCGATACATCCTGCAGCAGAACCGCGTGCCCGAAGCGCTGTACCTGCAGGACAAGCGGCGCGAGATGGCCGCCAATCAGCTCGTCGGCGTGATGATGGAGGGCGCGAATGCGCCGGCGCCGTTGCGCGACGCGCTGTTCCGGTATCGCCGGGAACAGCGCATCGCCGAGACGCTGACGCTCGAGGCCACGCGCATGCCCGACCCGCCGCAGCCGACCGACGAACAGCTCACGGCGTTCTACGAGACGGTGAAGACTCGCTTCCAGATCGCCGAGAGGCGCTCGCTGAGCTTCGTCATGGTCGAGGAAGCCGACGTCCTGGAAATGGTGAACATCGCCGAGGATCAGCTCAAGCAGGCGTTCGACGAACGCTTGGCGCGCTATGCCAGACCTGAGAAGCGCGAGGTTGACCAGGTCGTCGTCACCGAAGAAGACAAGGCCAAGGCGATCGCCGCCGCCGTTGCCGCCGGCAAGTCGCTGGAGGATGCCAGCAAGGAAGTCCTGCAACGCGACGGCGCTGTGATCGGCCTGGGCAGCGTCGAGCAGCGCGAGTTGCCGCCCGATCTCGCCAAGGCGATTTTCGCCCTCAAGGAGCCGGGCGCGGTGCCACCCGTGAAGTCGCCGCTGGGCTGGCACGTCGCGCGAGTGACCAAGATCGAGCCGGGCGAAAACCCCTCCTTCGAGTCGCTGAAGCCGCGCATCGAGGCCGATCTGCGCAAAGAGCTGGCCAGCGAGGTATTGGGCCGTCTGGTCGGCGAGTTCGACCGCGAGTTGGGACGCGCCGACAATATCGATGCCGCCGCCGAGGCCACCAAGCTCAAGCTGCGCAAGGTCGACTCGGTCGACCAGCGTGGCTTCGATGCCAACAACCGCCCGGCGGTCGCGGGCGAAGCGGCGGCCGACATGCTGGCCACCGGCTGGGGCCTGGCCGAAGGCAAGACCAGCAGCGTCAAGGAACTGCGTAGTGGCGCGTTCTACGCCGTGCGCGTCGACAAGGTGACGCCGGCAAGCACGCCGCCGCTGGAAACCGTCAAGGCGCAGGTCGTGGTCGCCTGGATCGAGGCCGAGCGACGCAAGGCCGCCGAGACGCAAGCCAAGTCGATCGTCGACAAGCTGGGCGCGGTGACCGACCTCAACACCCAGGCGCAGGCGTTGCGGTTGACAGTGAAGACGTCCAAGCCCGTGGGCCGGACTGACCGCGATGAGGCCAACGGCCTGACGTCGGCGGCCGTCGCCGCGCTGTTCAAGCTGAAGCCGGGCGAGGCCGTTGTCGTACCCGCTGCCGGCGTCGCCACCATCGTGCTACTGAAGGAAATCGTCGCCGCCGATCCGGCCAAGGATGCCGCCGAGCTGCAGCGCCTCGACAAGGATCTCGACGCGGTCACCGCGCGGGCGATGCGCGACGCCTATGTCCAGCTGCTGGAAAAGCGTTATGGTGTGGTTCGCGATCCTCAGGCGCTGGCGACGGTCTTCCGATCGGGTGAAGTACTGCAATGAGCGGCATCCTCTCGCGGCAAGCGCGTTCCGGGCGATGGCGGGGCTAAGGCCTCCGCTTTCACCGAACCGCTGACACGCCCGCCCGAGAGCCCGCCATGACCGTCGAGCCCACTTACGAATCCTTCGCCGCCACCTATAGCGCCGGCAAGCCCAGCCTGGTGTGGACCCGCCTCGTCGCGGATCTGGAAACGCCGGTCTCCGCCTTCATCAAGCTGGCCGACGGCCGCCCTTTCTCGTTCCTTCTGGAATCCGTCGAAGGCGGTTCCGTCCGCGGCCGCTATTCCATCATCGGCTTCAAGCCCGACCTGATCTGGCGCTGCGTTCGCGGCCAGGCGGAAGTCAACCGCAAGGCGCGCACTGCGCCGCACGCCTTCGAGCCGCTGCTCGGCAAGCCGTTGGAGACCCTGCGCGGGTTGATCAACGAATCGCAGATCGACATGCCGGTGAGCCTGCCACCGATGGCCGCCGGGCTGTTCGGCTTCCTCGGCTACGACATGGTCAGGCAGATGGAGCGCCTGCCGGACAAGAATCCGGATCCGCTGAATCTGCCGGAAGCGATCATGCTGCGGCCGACCATCATCTGCATCTTCGACCGGCTCGAGGACATGGTGACGGTGATCACGCCGGTCTGGCCGCGTGCCGATGTCGACGCCGAGAGCGCCTTCGATCTGGCGCGCGAGCGTCTGGCCGACGCGATGGCCGATTTCGAGCGCACCCTGCCCCGGCGCGATACCGGCCGCGAGCTCGAGGAACTGCCGGCGCCGCAGGCCAACATGTCGAAGCAGGCCTTCCTGGATATGGTCGAGCGCTGCAAGGAATACGTGCACGCCGGCGACGCCTTCCAGATCGTGCCGTCGCAGCGCTTCTCGCTGCCCTTCGAGCTGCCGCCGCTGGCGCTCTACCGCTCGCTGCGGCGGATCAATCCTTCGCCCTTCCTGATCAACTTCGACTTTGGCGACTTCTCGATCGTCGGCTCCTCGCCCGAGATCCTGGTTCGGCTGCGCGACAACACCGTCACCATCCGCCCGCTCGCCGGCACCAAGCCGCGTGGTGCCACGCCGGAGGAGGACAAGCGGCTGGCCGAGGAACTGCTGGCCGATCCCAAGGAGCGCGCCGAGCATCTGATGCTGATCGACCTGGCGCGCAACGACGTCGGGCGCATCGCCAAGATCGGATCGGTTCGCGTCGTCGAGCAGTTCACCATCGAGAAGTACAGCCACGTCCAGCACATCAGCAGCCATGTCGAGGGCACGCTGCGCGACGGCTTGGACGCGATCGATGCGCTCGCCGCGGGCTTCCCCGCCGGCACGTTGTCGGGCGCGCCCAAGGTGCGCGCGATGGAGATCATCGACGAGCTCGAGCCGGTGCGGCGCGGCATCTATGCCGGCGCGGCGGGCTACTTCGCCGCCAACGGCACGATGGACACCTGCATCTTGCTGCGCACCGCGCTGGTCAAGGGCGGCACGATGTACGTGCAGGCCGGCGTCGGCGTGGTCGCCGACTCCGATCCTGAATCGGAGTTCCAGGAGAGCGTGCACAAAGCACGCGCGCTGGTACGCGCCGCCGAGGAGGCGGTGAAGTTCGCGTCGGCGGGGCGCACGGGTAACCTGCCGCGCTAGCCACCGGTCACCGCCGCGCGCTAGGCTCTCAATGGTTTCGGAAGACTATCGCACCCAGGCTCTACCTTCCCCCGGAGGGGGAAGGTGGCAGCGCGCAGCGCTGGCGGATGGGGGATGTCGACGGCGAACGCAGGAGTCCGTCTTCGACATCCCCCTTCCGCCCTTCGGGCACCTTCCCCCTCCGGGAGAAGGCAACCAGTGCGCCTTCACTTCCGAGCGTAACGGGAGGAATCGACATGTCGGCGTGGCAGCAGCGGTATCAGCGTCTTCTCTTCGATCGGCCGCACCCCAAGGTGCTGCGCGTCACCATGAACCGGCCGGAGAAGTACAACGCCACCGACGCGATCATGCATACCGAGCTGGTCAATGTCTGGCGAGACATCGACGGTGACGACACGGTCAACTGCGTGATCATCCAGGGCGCCGGCGGCAAGGTGTTCTCGGCCGGCGGCGACTTCGATCTGATCGAAAACAATATGAAGGACCACAACGCGCTGCTGCGAACGTGGAAGGAAGCGCGCGACATCGTCTACAACGTCATCAACTGCTCCAAGCCGATCGTCAGCACCATGCGCGGCCCGGCCGTCGGCGCTGGCCTGGTCGCGGGCATCCTGGCCGACGTCTCGATCGCCTCGAAGAAGGCCCGGATCATCGACGGCCACACGCGGCTGGGCGTCGCCGCCGGCGATCACGCCGTGATCGTGTGGCCGCTGCTCTGCGGCATGGCCAAGGCCAAGTACTATCTGCTGCTGTGCGAGGCGATCGACGGCGAGGAAGCCGAGCGCATCGGCTTGGTGTCGCTATGCGTCGAGGACGACCAGCTCGAGGCCAAGGGGCTCGAGGTCGCCACCAAGCTGGCCGAAGGCGCGCAAACCTCGATCCGCTTCACCAAATACGCGCTCAACAACTGGCTGCGCATGATGGGACCGTCCTTCGACGCTTCCACCGCGCTGGAGATGCTGGGCTTCCTCGGCCCCGACGTGAAGGAAGGCCTCGCCTCGCATCTCGAGAAGCGCAAGCCGCGCTTCGATCCCTACTCGCCGATCTGAGGAGCGCGCCATGCGGGGCCTGAAGGACAAGAACGTCATCGTCACCGGCGGCGGCGGCGCGATCGGCGGCGCGATCTGCAAGCGCTTCGCCTCGTACGGCGCGCGCGTCGGCGTGTTCGACAAGAACCTCGAGGCGGCGACGCGCATTGCCGACGAGATCCGCAGAAGCGGTGGCGGCGTGGCCGAACCGGTGGGCGTCGACATCACGAGCTACGCCGCGGTCAAGGACGCGGTCGATCTGTTCGCCCGCGAGGTCGGGCCCGCGGATATCCTGGTCAATAACGCCGGCTGGGATCGTTTCGCCAACTTCGTCGACACGACGCCCGACCTCTGGGAGACGCTGATCGCCATCAACCTCAAGGGTCCGTTGAACCTGCATCACGCCACCCTGCCCGGCATGCTCGAGCGCGGCTGGGGCCGTGTCGTCAATATCGCCTCCGATGCCGGTCGGGTCGGCTCCTCGCAGGAAGCGGTCTACTCGGCCTGCAAGGGCGGCATCATCGCCTTCACCAAGACCGTCGCGCGCGAGACGGCGCGGCGCGGCGTGACGCTCAACGCCGTCTGCCCCGGCCCGACGGACACGCCGCTTCTGGCCCAGGTCGCGGGCGAGTCGGAGCGCGGTCAGAAGATCCGCGCCGCCCTGGTCAACGCCATCCCGATGAAGCGCGTCGGCCAGCCCGAGGACATCCCCGGCGCCGTCTGCTTCCTCGCCAGCGACGATGCGGCCTTCATCACCGGCCAGACCATCAGCGTGTCGGGCGGATTGACGATGGCCGGGTAATGATGAGAAACTACTAAGTGAACGCTCAGGGATGATCATGGAAGAATTTGCCTACCTGCTGAGGGCTTTCCCGCACTTCCTGGGCTACTTCTGCCTCGCGGTGGTCATGCTTAGCCTCTTCGTGCTGACCTATCTCTGGGTGACGCCGTATGCCGAGCTCGAGTTGATCCGCAGCGGCAACCTAGCCGCCGCCCTCAACTTCGGCGGCGCCATTCTTGGCTTCTGCCTGCCCCTGGCCAGCACCATCGCTCACAGCGTAAGTATCCCCGATGTCGCGATGTGGGCGCTCGTCGCGCTCATCGTGCAGATCGGTGTTCATTTCCTCAGTCGCGTGATCATCAAGGACATGCCGCGGCTGATCGAAAGCGGCACGGTGTCGGTAGGCGCGACGGCCTGCTGCCTGTCGCTCGGCTTCGGCATTCTCAACGCGGCCTGTCTCACCTACTAGAGTCGGAGGGCTCGTTATGGCACGCGCTTCGACAGTGATTGGTCTCACCATGCTGGGCGCCGCCGGCGTTGGCGCGGCGACAATTCCGTTCATGGGACCAAGCTCCAGCAGCCCTCAGGGCATCGCCGGCGGCGGTACCGGCGGCAGCGCACTTCGCTGCAGCGCCAATCGTTTCGCGACGGTGGCCGAGTGCCAGGCGGCTGGCCACCCGACCTGCCGCCCCGATGGAACGATGTTCGTGCCGACGAATTGCTCGACCGGCACCAGCAGTAGTGGCTCCCGTTGGTACAACAGCCATCCCATCTACTGGTTCGGCGGCGGGCGCTCTGGCACAACTACACAAAGCGGCGGCACGCCACAGACAGTGACGACAACGACGCCACGTCCGAGCGGCTCGGGCGGCACCACAACGACGGCCGGCGGCGGCACCAGCTCGCGCGGCGGTTTCGGCTCCAGCTCGACCTCGCACGGCGGCGGCTCGGGTTCCTCGTGAGCGGAGAGCCTCTTGCAGCGTGAATGGTCACCGGCTCGCGTCGACTGGGAGAAAAAGGTCGAATCCGTCGGGCTCGAGTTCCACCACCTCGACGGCAAGCCCTACTGGTTCGAGCAGGCGCGCTATCGCTTCACCGTGAAGGAAGTCGACGAGCTCGACGACGCCACCGCCGAGCTGCACAGGATGTGCCTCAAGGCTGTCGAGTACGTGGTGAAGAACAAGCTGTGGAAGCCGCTGGCGATTCCCGAGCAGTTTGGCTCCTACATCGAATCGGTATGGTTCCGTCAGGATCCGACCATCGCCGGCCGCTTCGACCTCGCTTATGATGGCAAGTCGCCACCGAAGCTGCTGGAGTACAACGCCGACACGCCGACCTCGCTGCTCGAGATGGCGGTGGCGCAATGGTTCTGGTTGAAGGACGTGCTGCCGGGCTCCGACCAGTTCAACAGCGCGCATGAGAAGCTGATCGACTCCTGGCGCAAGGTCGGCAGCATCCTGCCAAAGGGCTCGATCGTGCATTTCGCCCGCATGGAGGAGGAAGCGGAGGACTGGACCACCTCCGAATACATGCGTGATACCTGCTCGCAGGCGGGGCTGAAGACCAAGACGATCAAGATCGCCGATATCGGCTGGAACGGCTCGCGCTTTACCGACCTCGACGAGGTGCCGGTGCAGGTGCTGCACAAGCTCTATCCCTGGGAATGGATGATGCGGGAGGAGTTCGGCCGATTCATCCTGTCGGACACCACCGCCTTTCTCGAGCCCGCGTGGAAGGCGATCCTGTCGAGCAAGGCGATCTTGTCGCTGCTCTGGGAGATGTTCCCCGGACACCCTAACCTGCTGCCGACCTATTTCGAAGCCGACCCACGGCTGGGCGAACGCTACGTGCGCAAGCCGATCCTCGGCCGCGAGGGCCGCAACGTGCAGCTGATCGGACCGGGACTGGGCCAGACCACCGATGGCACCTATGGCGCCGAGGGCTACATCTTCCAGACCTACCAGCCGTTGCCGGTGTTCGACGGCAATCACGTCGTGATCGGCTCGTGGATCGTCGACGGCATGCCCGCCGGCATCGGCGTCCGCGAGGACAGCAGCCCAATCCTCAACAACCAAAGCCGCTTCGTGCCGCACTACTTCTGAGCGCTCAGCGCCGCTCGAAGCCTGACGCGGGATGTCGGACGCCGGCAGTTTCGTCGAAGCTGGGCGCGCCACGCGGGATCGGGACGGTCACCACAGGCGAGCGCGGGCCCTGGCTTAGCCGCCGCGCCAGCGCATCGACCGCGTCCATCGTCCAGTCGTGCGCGGACGCCGCCGAATCGAGCTTGATCTGGGTGATGCTGAGGACACCATCCGGACGCGCAATCCCCTGTGCTGGCGCATGAAGCACGCTCGACACGCCGATGCCCACCGTCGATGCCTCGACAGCCCGGGCATGATCGCTCGAGCGCGCGGCTGATGTGGCTGGTGGCGGGGGTCGACGCGTCGACGCTCGGCCTGACGACGGCGGAATCTCGATATCCTGCCAACGGTTGGGGTCGTAGTCCGATGCCGCCGGGACGTTGGCGAGCTGGGCTTGCGCTCGGGGTGATGTCCTCGTCTGCGTTGGAGCTTTCACGGGTGCGCGCGACATCCCAATGCCCTGCCGCGCCGGCGGCTGCGTGCATCCCAGGACAAGCGCGGCCATCGCAACGACCACTGCTCCGCCGATTGGCCAGGACATCCGTCCCTCCTTGTTGAAGGAAGGCTACCGAGGATCAGCAGATGGCAACAACCTGAACCTTGATGTGGATAAGCAGGGACGCGCGCCCTGGCTCTACAAGCCGATCATGGCCTTGGCGAGCACGTTGCGCTGCACCTCGGACGATCCGCCGAAGATCGTCGTCTTGCGTTGGTTGAAATAGCGCGGCGCTGCGTCGTCGCTGTAGCCCGGGCCGACCGGCACCACGTTGGAGTCGTAGTTGCGCAACTCGCTGAAGGGCTGAGCGTAGTTGCCGACCGCCTCGACCGCCATCTCCGTGATCTTCTGCCCGACCTCCGTGCCGCGCATCTTCACGATGGAGGCCTGCAGGCCCGGTGAGTCGCCGGCCTTCATGGAGCTGTAGAAGGCCAACTCGTTCATCTCCACCGCGTCGATCTCGATGCGCAGCGCCGCCATCTTCTCGCGCCAGGCCGGATCGATCGACAGCGGCTTGCCGTCCTTGACCCAGAGCTCGGCCAAGTCATCAAGATGCCGCAGCGACTTGCGCAAGCGCGGGCCATGCGCCTGGCCGCCGCGCTCGAACTCCAGCAGGTACTTGGCGTAGGTCCAGCCCTTGTTCTCCTCGCCGACGCGGTTCTTCACCGGCACGCGGACATTGTCGAAGAACACCTGGTTGACCTCGTGCCGCATCGGCGTGCGCGTGCCGTCGGCGAGATATATCGGGTCGACCTTGATGCCCGGCGATTTCATATCAATCAGCAGGAAGGAGATGCCCTCCTGCGGCTTGCCCTCGGTCGAGGTACGCACCAGGCAGAAGATCCAGTCCGCCCAGTGGGCGTTGGTGGTCCAGATCTTCTGGCCATTGACGACGTAGTCGTCGCCGTCGCGTACCGCGCGGGTGCGCAAGCTCGCGAGGTCGGAGCCCGAGCCCGGCTCCGAGTAGCCCTGGCACCACAGCTCCTCGGCGCGCGCGATGGCCGGCAGGAAGCGCTGCTTCTGCCAGTCGCTGCCGTACTTCATCAGAACGGGCGCGACCATCTTCAGGCTGAAGGACGACAGATAGGGCGAATCGGCGCGCGCCATCTCCATCTCGAAAATGAACTTCTGCGTCGAGTTCCAGCCCGGCCCGCCATGCTCCTTGGGCCAGTTCGGCGTCAGCCAGCCCTTGGCGGCGAGGATCTTCTGCCACTGCATCAGCCGCTCGCGCGAGACGTGGCTGCTGCGGCTGCGCCGCGATTCCTCGGCGACTTCCTTGGGCATGTTGGCGGCGATCCAGGTACGGACCTCGTTCTGGAAGGCCAATTCTTCCGATGTGAATTGCAGATGCATGATCGCCTCACACTGTCATGTCGAGCGCAGCGAGACATCTAGGCCGCCGGGGATCCCTCGCTTCGCTCGGGATGACAGCGGCGGCCCTTCGTCGGCTAGAGCCCCAGCATCGCCTTGGCCATGATACCGCGCTGCACTTCTGACGAACCGCCGTAGATCGTCATCTTGCGGCCGTTGAAGTAGCGCGGTGCCAGCACGTCGGAGCCCTCGGGCCCGATCGGCTCCTCGTTGGAGTTCGGCTTGCGCTGGTTCGGGAACGGCGCGGCGTAGTGCGCCGCGACGTCGACGGCGTATTCCTGCACCTGTTGCATCACCTCGGTGCCGCGCAGCTTGATCATCGAGGACAGCGGCCCCGGGTTCTGGCCGCCGCTGAGCTTGGAGTAGAACTCCATCTCGAACATCTCCAGCCCGGCGATCTCGATCTCTGTGCGCGCCAGCTTCTCGCGCCACGCCGCGTCGCGGCCCAGCCTGGCGTCGCCATTGGCCGCCTCGCCCACCATGCGCTTCAGGCGCTCGAACGAGGAGCGTAGGCGCGGGCTGTAGGGATTGCCGCCGCGCTCGAACTCCAGCAGGTACTTGGCGCAGGTCCAGCCCTTGTTCTCCTCGCCGATGCGCTGCTCCACGGGGATGCGCACGTCGTCGAGGAACACCTGGTTGACCTCGTGATTGCCGTCACGGTTGCCGTCGGCGGTGACGATCGGCTCGACCTTCACGCCAGGCGTGCTCATCGGGAAGACGACGAAGGAGATGCCGTCCTGCGGCTTGCCCTCGGTCGAGGTGCGCACCAGGCAGAACATCCAGTCGGCGATATGCGCGCCGGTCGTCCAGGTCTTGGACCCGTTGATGACGTAGTGGTCGCCATCGCGCACCGCGCGCGTGCGCAGGGATGCGAGGTCCGAGCCCGAGCCCGGCTCGGAATAGCCCTGGCACCAGATCAAGTCGCTATGCAGCATCGGCGGCAGGTAGCGCCGCTTCTGTTCCTCCGTGCCGAACTTCATAATCACGGGCGCGCACATCTTCGGCCCGAACGGCGACGTGCCGGGCGCGCCGGCATTGGCCATCTCCATCTCGAAGATATACTTCTGCGTCGGCGTCCAGCCTGGCCCGCCATGCTCCTTCGGCCAGTTGGTGCACAGCCAGCCTTTGGCCGCGAGGCGCTTCTGCCAGTCAAGCAGCCGCTCCTTGGGCATATGCGCGTTGCGCGCCACCTTGCTCTCGCCAACGATCTCCGGCGTCAGGTTGACCTTGAGCCAATCGCGCACCTCGCTTTGGAAGGCGCGGTCGGCGTCGGTGAAGTTCATGTGCATGGGCGGTCCTCCCGCTTAGGCGCGGTCGATGCGTTAGGGGTAGGGTGGACGGTATCGCCGCAGCGCGCCCGCTTCAACCCACCGCGGCTCGAGGTTCCAACAGGCGGAAGCCTCTCCGGCCGCAGGACGCTATGCTTCCGGGACGGAAACACCGCCGGGAGGGCCGCATGGCCAGCCGCATCAATCGCGCCATCGAGCTGCTCGCGCAGGATCAGGCGATCTACTACGATGGCCCGCATACCGGGCACGTGCTGACCTACGCGCAGGGCCGCGCCGACGCCGAGACCTGGGCCGACTACATCAATGTCGGCATGGAGCACGGGTCCTTCGACATGGCGGGGCTGGCCGAGTACCTGCGCGGCATGGTCGAGGCCGGGCCGACGCGCTCGGGTCACCGCACGCCGGCGGTGATCGTCGAGGCGCCGGTCAACGGCACCGACGAGGCCAATGTCCGCTTCAACGCCTGGCAGTTCCGCCAGATCCTCGGCCGCGGCGCGCACGGCATCCTGCTCTGCCAGGCCGAGACCGCCGACGCCACGCGCGCTTTCGTCGAGGCCTGCCGCTATCCGCCGAACCTCCTGGGCGTCGATGCCGCCCTGCCCTCGCCGGTGCAGCGCCTGGGTGGCGCCGTGCGACCGAAGCCGGCGAACGGCAAGCTCGGCATCGGCACGCGCGGCCGCGGCTCGGAGCCGACGGCGGCGCCGGTCTGGGGCATCAGCGAGCTGGAGTATCTCAGCCGCTGCGATCCCTGGCCGCTCAATCCCGAGGGCGAGCTGTTGCTGGGCGTCAAGCTGGAGAGCCCCGAGGGCATCGCCAATTGCGAGGCGATCCTCGACGTGCCGGGCCTGGGCTTCGCCGAACTCGGACCGGGCGATCTCGGCCTGTCGCTGGGATACCGGACCGTGCCACGCCAGCCCTTCCCGCCGGAGATGAAGGCGGCGCGCGATCGCGTTCTGAAGGCCTGTCGCGCACGGGGCATCGCCTTCCTCGAGGGCTGCGCGCCCGACAACATCGCCGGCCGCCTCGACGAGGGCGTCCGGGTCGTGGCTGGTCACAACCCAGAAACCGCACGCGTCGGCCGGGCGCATCAGAAGCGGATGATGCCGGTCTAGAGTCAGCCCGCCACCGGCAGCCGAGCGCGCAGTGCCACCTTGTGCACCTTCTCGAGCGTCGAGCGTGGCATGTCCTCGACGAGGAAGACCGCGCGCGGCCGCTTGAAATCGGCGAGCTTGGCGGCGCATTCGCTCAGGATTCGCTCGGGCAGCTCGTTGTTGCCGTCGACGGCGATGCCCGGGGCCGGGATCACGAAGGCCACCGGCACCTCGTCGAGCATGCGGTGCTTCTGCGCCACCACGGCGCATTCATGCACGCCGGGCACCAGCGCGATCACCCGCTCGATCTCCGACGCCGCGACGTTCTCGCCGCCGACCTTGAGCATGTCCTTGTCGCGGTCGCTGAAGGTGATGCAGCCGTCCTCCTCCAGCTTCACCCGATCGCCTGTCATGAACCAGCCATCCTCGGTGAAGCTCTCGGCCGTGGCCTGCGCGTTGTTGAGGTACTCGGCGAAGATCTCGATGCCGCGCGTGCCTCGGCATTGCAGATGGCCGATGCCGCCGGGCGCGATCGGCGTGGCGAGATCCTCGTCGAGGATGCGGATGCCGTAGCCCGAGGCGGGCCGGCCGGTGGTCATCGGCCGATTGCGCAGCAGCGCGTCGCCGACGATTCCCTGGCTCACCGTCTCGGTCATCCCCCACCAGCCGATCGTCCGCACCTTGAACACCGCGTCGAACGGCGGCTCGTTGATGGCGTTACCCATCATGCGGAAGTGATGCGGCGGGATGTCGTGCTGCGTCAGAGCCTTGAGGAAGAACGGCAGGGTCGAGTGCCAGGTGCAGCGGTTGCGCAGCGCCACGTCCCAGAATCGCCGCGCCGAGAACTTCGGCTGCAGCACGACGGTGCCGCCCGCCCACATCGTCGGCAGGATCGAGTAGCTGCGCGCGTTGGTGTGGAACGAGGGCATGACGACGTGGTGCACGTCGTTCTCGTTCAGGTTCTGATGGATCGCCGAGGTCCGCGCGCCCCATAGCGCGTTGCCCTGCGTCCACAGCACGCCCTTGGGCCGCGATGTAGTCCCCGATGTGTACTGCACCGATCCGGGTCGCCAGGGATCCGCATCGAGCTTCGGCAGCTCGGCGGGATCGCCGTCGAGCGATGAAAAGGCGTTGGCCTTGTCCGGCCGCAGGCTGGCCGGCGGCTCGGCGCCATCGACCATATGCTCGGTCACGACGAGCCACTTGATGTTCCGGGCGCTGGCCGCGACCGTCGCCGCCAGCTCGGGCTGGGTGATCGCGCCGACGGCACCGCAGTGATCGGCGAAATATGCCAGCTCCTCGCCGGCGGATCGCGTGTTGGTGGTCACGACCACCGCGCCCAGCCGCGCGCAGGCGAACCAGATGAACTCGAGCTCGGGCGAATTGTCGAGATGGGCCAGGATGAAATCGCCGGCCTTTACCCCACGCCTGCGAAGGCCGGCGGCGACCCGCAGCACGCGCTCGCGGAACTGGCGGTATGTCCAGACCTGGCGTGGGCCTTCGAATGGCTCCCACACCAGCCAGGGATGATCGCCGCGGGTCTCGGCGCGAAAATCGAGCAGCCAGTTGATGTCACGTCCGGCGAACGGATTGACGATGCGTCCGCGCCAGTCGGCGGGCGTGAAGGACATGGGGGCGTTTCCTCGAACACGTTGCTTGCGATCGAGGATAGCCGCGCGCCGCCGCCGGCGGAAATCGCCTTCGCTGCAGCCCGCCTATGCCGGCTACGACGAACCCTGCGGTCAGGCGTAGGCAGGCGGCGGCGCGAAGCCGCCCACCAGTTTGGCCAGGTGCCGCGCGACGTCGATGCAGGTGCGGTCTTCCAGGTAAGGCCCGACCACCTGGATGCCGATCGGCAGGCCTGCCCTGGTGCGCCCCACCGGCACCACCGTCGAGGGCAGCCGGACATTGCCGATCAGTCCAGCCCAGCCGATCGCTTCCAGGTAGCCGCGCTGCGCGCCGTTGACCGTCAGGCGTCGCGCCTGCAGATCCGGCGAGTGGTCGTGCGCGAAGGCCGTCGTCATGACCATCGGGCACAGGAACACGTCGTAACCGGTGAAGAAGTCGGCCCACCGCGCGCGCTCCTCCTGACGCGCGGATTCCGCGCGCACATAGTCGACATGGCGCATGGTCGAACCCTGCATGAACAGCGTGCGCATAGAACGCTGATCGGTCGCCGCCTTCGCGCCGATCGCGAGTTGCTCCAGCAGGCCTTCGTCGTAGCCCGGCGCCAGCGTCGCGGCGAGCATGCGATAGAACAGGCGGAAGCTGTCGCCGAAGTCGATCGCCGGTTTCGACTCGCGGACGGTGGCACCAGCCTTGGCCAGCGCGTCACCGGCGCGGCTGATGGCGTCGGCGATCTCGCCCTCGACCGGGCAGAAGGCGTCGTCGGGGCAGATCGCGACCCGATAGTCGGCGAGCGAGGTACGCCGCGGGGCCGGCAGATCGATACGCCAGGCGGCGGCATCCCACTCACCCGGCCCGGCCAGCACCGATAGCGCCAGGTCGAGGTCATCGGCGTTGCGCGCCAACGGCCCGGCGACGGCGATGTCAGCCAGGCTAAGCGAGTTCGGCGGTCCGGGCACATGACCGCGCAGCGACACCACGCCGTAGCTCGGCTTGTGGCCATAGACGCCGCAGAAATGCGCGGGGTTGCGAATCGAGCCGCCGATGTCGCTGCCCAACTCCAAGGGCGTCAGGCCCGCGGCCAGCGCCGCCGCCGAGCCGCCCGACGACCCGCCCGGCCCGCGCGTCAGATCCCAGGGATTATTGGTGGTGCCGTAGACCTCGTTGTAGGTCTGGAAGTCGCCGGCGAAGAGCGGCGTATTGGTCTTGCCGAAGATCACCGCGCCGGCGTCGAGCAGCCGTTTCACCGCGTCGGCGTGGCGCAACGCGGCATTGGCCTTGAGCCCCACAAAGCCGGCGGTGGTCGGCAGCCCTTCGACATCGAAGCACTCCTTCACCGTCATCGGCACGCCATGCAGCGGCCCCGTCGTCTTGCCCTTCGCCATCGCCGCGTCGGCCCAGGCCGCCCGCTCCTTCGCACGTTCCCAGTCGAATACGACGACGGCGTTGATCTGGGGGTTGTGCTGCTCGACGCGCCGGCGGAAGTGCTCGAGCAGCTCGACCGACGAGACCTTGCGCGCGCGCACCGCCGCCGCCAGATCGCCCGCCGCCATCCAGGTCGCGTCCATCAAATGCCCTCCGTTGATCGTCTCGGAGGCTAGAACGCGGCCTGCGCTACTGCCAACCCCTGCGGCGGATCGCGGCGCTGATCGGTCCGAGGACGAATCCCTTGCCCGACAGTCTCGGCAACCACTCCGCCAGCGCCTGGATGGTGACATCGTGCGGGTGGCCGATGGCAATGGCAAAGCCCTGTCGCCGCGCCAGGGCCTCGGTTTCGGCAAGCTGCCGGCGCACGGCGTCGCCGGTCATGACGTCGTCGAGGAAGACGTGCCGGTCGACATTCGGCATGCCGAGCTCTTCGGCCACTAGCCCGCCCACCGTGTCTGCATGGGTGCGCGAATCGAGATAGGCCAACCCCCTCCCTTTCATCTCGCGCAAGGACGCCTCGACACCGGGGCGCCAGGTCGTGAACCGGCTGCCCATGTGGTTGTTGACCGCGACGTAGCCGGAGAACGAGTCCAACGCCGCCACGGTGCGCCGGCGGATCATGTCGAGCGACAGGCTGGTGAGCAGCGCGTTGGGACCAGGATCGACGCTTCCCGACATCGGTTCCATCGGCAGATGCAGCATCAGCTCGTGACCGCGGCTACGCGCCGCCGTGGCTTGCTCCGCCAGATCGCGCGCGTAGGGCAGATAGGAAAGGGTCAGCGGCTGCGGCAGTTCGGTGACACGGCGCGAGCGTGGCCGGTCAACGCCCATGTCGTCGATCACCACCACGATCAGCGGCCGGCGGCGATCGTCGCTGAAGGCGATGGCGTTGCGTTGCCACGCCGCGCCGGCCGGCGCGGCGCGCGGCGTCGGCGGCTGGGTGCGCCGCTCCTCGTAATTGGGCAGCGGCTTGCCCTGGGACTCGCTATAGACCGGCAGGCCCGGCAGCTGATCGATGCTGGCGTAGCGCGGCGCCGGCGCTGGCTTCGCCGGGGAGGACGGCGGTGCGGGTCTGGCCACCGACGGCGCGGGCGGCGACGGACGAGGCCCATCGAGGAACCCCGTCAGCCAGAACCCGCCACCAATGCCCAGCAGCGCCAGACACAGCACCGCCAGCACGCTGAACGCCAACCGGCGTGCGAGCAGCGCGTCGAGCAAACCGCGACAGCGCGCACCTATACCCGCCAGCGCCGCGTCCAGGCGTGCGCCGACGGTCGTCGGCGCGGCCTTGCGCGACTTTGGCTTGCGTGCGCGCGTCTTGCCGGCGCGGCTCTTGCGGGTCTGCCTCTTCGAGGCTGCCATGCGAGGGGAAATCGCTTCGTTGTCGTTGCCGGCAGTCTAGCACAGGCGCGCCTCAGAAAAGGCGAGGTGCATTCATCAGCACGAGGCCCGCGACAATCACACTCGCGGCGGCCACGCGACGACGGCCGAAGCTCTCGCCCAGCAGCACCGCGCCCATTAGCGCACCGAACAGCACCGAGGTCTCGCGCAGCGCCGCGACATGCGCCATCGGCCCCTGCGACAGCGCCCAGATGGCGATGCCGTAGCCGCCATGCGCCACCAGCCCGCCGGCCACGCCACGATGCCAGTGGGTACGCAGATAGCCAACCACGGCGCGCGGCCGCCGCCAGATCGCGAAGAACAGCAGCCAAGGACCTTCGAGCAGGTTGAGCCAGGCGATGTAGCTGATCTTGTGTTCCAAGGTCGGACCAGCGGCGCGCACGCCCAGGCCATCGGCGATGATGTAAAGCGCGATGGTTACGCCGGTCAGCAGCGCGAACAGCGTTGCCAAACGATGCCGGCGGCGAGCTTCGGGCGATACAGCCTCGCCGGTGCGGCCATTACGCTCCGGGAGCGCCAACGCGATCAGCCCGGCCGACAGCAAGATGACTCCCAGGACATCCTGCACACGCAGCGCCTCACCCAGCAGGCGACCCGAGAACAGCGCCACAAGCAGCGGCCCGGACCCACGCGCGATGGGATAGGCATGACTCAAGTCGCCATAGGCGTAGGCCTTGAGTAGAAACACATAGTAGAGGATGTGGACCGCCACCGAGCAGGCCGCCCACTTCCAGGCCGCCGGATCGATCATCGGCAAAAAGGGCACGAGGACCGCGGCTTGCAGTGTGCCCATCGCCATGATCACGCCGAAGGTCGCCAGGCGGTCGCCGCGGTCCGACTTGAGAAGCGCGTTCCAGGTCGCGTGCATCAGCGCCGCCGCGAGCAGCAGCGCGATGACGAGCGGATCGAGGACGGTGGACATGCGAGGGGAAGACGGCGTGTGACGATTTTGTTGCGGTCACCCTAGGCCGCTGTCACGCCGCCGTCTTCCTCGACAATGTCCACGCTTGTCAGGCCGGCCCTACTTGTCGAGCCAGAGATCCTCGAAACGCCAGCCGTTGTAGATGCTGTTGACCTGGATCACCACGCCCTTGACGTGCGGCTGCCAGCAGCCAGCACCGACGCCGTGGTAGATGATCGGTCGCGCCACCTCCTCCTGCAGCTTCTTGTCGATTTCCCAGACCATCTTCAGCCGCTTCTTGATGTCGGTCTCGCGCGACTGCGCCTGGAAAAGCTTGGTCATCTCGGGATCGCAGTAATTGTTGTAGTTGCGAGCCGAGCCACAGGCATAGTTCTCGAAGAAGTGCTGATCGGGGTCGTCGATGGCGCTGCCGGTCTGGTTCACCGCCACCGCGTACTCTTTCTTGAACATGCGGTTGTAGTAGACTGCGGTGTCGATGATCTCGAGCTCGCCATCGACATAAACGTGCCGGAGCTGGTCGATCATGATCACAGCGGGGTCACGGAAGGTGGGGATGTTGCGCGTGCTGATCTTGACCTTCAGCCGCTTGTCGGGCCCGTAGCCGGCCTGCTTCATCAACTCGCGACCCTGCTCGCGATTCTTCTCGACATCGCCGTAGCCGAAGGTGGTCTTGAGCTCCTCCGGTGGCAGGCCCCAGACGCCTTCCGGCGGCGGCAGCATTGTGCCGGCGATCGCGTTGTGACCTTCGCTCAGGATATCGACGAAGGACTTGCGATCGAGCGTCAGCGCCATGGCTTTGCGGATGAGCGCGTTGTCGAACGGCGGCGAATCGCGATTGACGATCAGATTGGTGCTGACCGCCGTCTGGCGCAAGGTGCACTGCGCGTGCGGCGCGTCCCGCTTGACCTCCTTCAGCAGCGGCACCGAGACGTCGGTCGGGAACGTCATGTCGAACTTGCCGCTGATAAACGACAGCATGCGCGTCGAGCGGTCCTGGATGATGGTGTACTCGATGCCGTCGAGATAGGGCTTGCCCGGCTTCCAGTAGTCGGGGTTGCGGGCCAACCTGACACCCTCGTTCATCTTCAGCTCGACGAGCTTGAACGGGCCAGTGCCGATGGCCCGCCGCCGCATGTCAGCGAGGGGCACGTGGGCGGGATACATCGGCGAATAGCCCGAGGCTAGCAGCGCCAGCAACGACGGCTGCGGCTGCTTGACGTGGATCGTCACCTCGTAGTCGCCGTTGGCCGTCGTCTTCTCGACATTGCTGTACCAGGCGCCGCGCGGGTTGCGTCGGAGCTTCTCCTTGCCGGTCTCCGTCAGCAGTTCCATCGTGTAGACCACGTCCTTGGCGGTGAACGGCTTGCCGTCATGCCATTTCACGCCCTCGCGCAGCTTGAACGTGAGCGCCTTGCCGTCGGCGCTCCACGACCAACTCTTGGCCAAGTCGGGCACGATGGTCTCGAAGCTGTTGCGCGGCTTCTGCTGGTCGTACATCACCAGATTGTTGTAGATCGCCATGAACGGCATGTTGGTCGAGACCGTGCCCTCCTCGTGCATCGAGGCGCTGGGCGGCGTGTCCATGTGCTGGATTTTCAGCACGCCGCCGCGTTTCTGCGCCGAGGCGGCATCCACCGTCGCGAGCATGAAGGCCGCGGCGGCAAGCAAGGCGATACACCCGTTGCTGACTTTCATTGTCGTTCCCTCCTTTACGACCGCACGCGCCGTCAACGCCACGCCGGCCTGCCATGATCCGTAACGCTCCTCCTTGAACCTAGACGCAAAGTGGCGCCCGCCTGCCGGATGCCCGAGACGAGGATGCGCCCGCACAACGGGTACCCGCAAACGGTCAGCGGTCTTGACACGAATTCCAGTATAATGGAATTACGTCCATCATGGTGGATGAACCGAACCTCGACCAACGCATCGGCGCCCGAGTGCGTGACTTGCGCGGGGCCCGCGGGTTGACCTTGGAGGCGCTGGCGGACCGCAGCGGGGTGAGCCGTTCGATGATCTCGGTGATCGAGCGCGGCGAGAGCAGCCCGACCGCCGCGCTGTTGGAGAAGCTGGCCAGTGGCCTGGGCGTGTCGTTGGCCAGCCTGTTCGATCCGCCGACGCCCGACCGTGATCCCGTGGCGCGCCGGGCCGAGCAGCCGCAGTGGCGCGATCCCGCCTCGGGTTATGTCAGGCGCAACGTTTCGCCGGCGGGCGCGTCTTCGCCGATCCAGATCGTCGAGGTCGAGTTTCCCGCCGGCGCCCGCGTCGCCTTCGACAGCGGCGCGCGTGACACGCGCGTGCATCAGCAGGTCTGGGTGCTCGACGGCGCCATCGAGGTCAGCGTCGGCGACGAACGGCACCAACTGCGCACCGGCGACTGCCTCGCCTTCGTCCTCGACCGGCCCACCGCTTTCCGCAACCGCACCCGCAAGACCGCCCGCTACGCCGTCGTCATCGTCGATCAGCTGGAGACCATCAGATGAGCCGCTACGCCATCAGCCAGGTCAGTCATCTCGACAAAACCCAGCTTCAGGGCCTGGTCGACGTGCTGATCGACTGCGTCGCGGGTGGGGCTTCCGTGAGCTTCATGCACCCGCTGTCGCGAGCCAAGGCGATGGCATTCTGGCGCCGCGTCGCTGATGATGTCGCAAGCGGCGCGCGTGCCCTGCTGGTGGCCGAGGATGACCGCGGCATTCTCGGCACGGTCCAACTCGTGCTCGACCAGCCCGAGAACCAACCGCACCGCGCCGACCTGTCGAAGATGCTGGTCCATCGCCGCGCCCGTCGGCTGGGCGTCGGCGCCGCGCTGATGCGCGCGGCCGAGGACGCGGCACGCGCGGCCGGCAAGACGCTGCTGGTGCTGGACACCGCCAGCGACGACGCTGAACGTCTCTATGCCCGCGCCGGCTGGACTCTCGTCGGCGTCATTCCCGACTATGCGCTGCTGCCACACGGTGGGCTTTGCGCCACGAGCGTCTACTACCGCAAGCTCGCCTGACGATGGAGAGCATCCACGTCGCCGCGGCGCTGCTCAGTGCCGCACTGCACGCCGGCTGGAACGCCGCCGTCAAGGCGAGCCCGCGTCCCGCCGAAGCCATGGCGGCGCAGATGCTGATGAGCGCCACGATCTCCCTCCCCTTCCTGCTGTGGAGCGGATTCCCCGAACCAGCGGCATGGAAGTGGATCGCAGGATCGACGCTGACGAACACCGTCGTCGTGATAGCGCTGCTGAAGGCCTACGAACTGGCCGGCTTCGGCATAGTCTATCCCGTGGTTCGCGCGATGTCGGTGGTACTGGTGGTGCCGATGGCCGCACTACTCGCGGGCGACCACCTGGGCATTGCCGGGCTCGCGGGCATCGGGCTGATCGTCGTGTCGCTCGGCATCCTCGCTTACAGCACCGGTCGCGACCGATCCATTCCACCGCGCGCGTCGCTGTGGATCGCCGTCGCCGGCGTGGCGACCGCGGTCTACGTGATGTGCGATGCGCAGGGCGCGCGAGCGGCGGGTTCGCCCTGGGCCTACGGTTTCGTGGTCTCGATCACCAACGCCGCGGCGATGTGGTGGCGCAATCGCCACCTCGGGACTCCGATCGACGTCATGGCCACAAACTGGACGATCGCCACGCCGACGGCGGTGGCGTCGGTGGCATCCTACCTGCTGATCCTCTGGGTGTGGAGCGTGGCGCCGATCGCGCCGTCATCGGCGCTGCGCGATACCAGCTCGGTCTTCGCCATCCTGATCGCCATCGTCTGGCTGCGCGAGCCGTTCACCGCCTCGCGCATCCTCGCCGTGCTGCTGGCCGCGGCGGCCGTGCCGTTGCTGCGGCTGGCGTGAGCGGCTAGGTTGCGGCCGCGAAAGGACACCCCATGCTGCTGGTCATCGATAACTACGACAGCTTCACCTACAACCTCGTCCACTACATCGGCGATGTCGGGGGCGCGTGCGATGTGCACCGCAACGACCAGATCACGGTGGCCGAGGTGCTGGCGCGCAAGCCGGCGGGCATCGTGCTGTCGCCTGGCCCGTGCACGCCCAACGAGGCCGGCATCTGCCTGGAATTGATCGCGGCGGCGGCAAAGGAGCAGGTCCCGCTGCTCGGCGTCTGCCTGGGCCACCAATCGATCGGCCAGGCCTTCGGCGGCAAGGTGGTTAGAGCGCCCGTGCCGATGCACGGCAAGCTGTCGTCGATCCGCAGCACCGGCCAAGGCGTGTTCGAAGACGTTCCCTCGCCCTTCGAAGCGACGCGCTACCATTCGCTGATCGTCGAGCGCGCCAGCCTGCCGGCCGAGCTCGAAATCGTGGCCCAGCTTGACGACGGCATGATCATGGGCATGCGCCACCGCAGCCTGCCGATCCACGGCGTGCAGTTCCATCCCGAGAGCATCGCCTCGCAGCACGGCCACAAGATCCTGGAGAACTTCCTGCGTATCGCCGGCGACCACCCCAGCCAGCAGAAGCGCGTGGCGTGAAGCCGCCCCTTTCGCCGGAAACGCTGGCCGCCCAGGCGCTGGGCTGGGTCGACGAGACGACGCGCGCGGTAGTGCCGCCGATCCATCTCGCCACCACTTATCTGCGCGATCCCGACAACCAGTATCGATCGGGCCGCATCTATAGCCGCGCCGACTCGCCGAACTACAACCAACCCGAGGAACTGCTCGCGAAACTCGAGGGCGGCGCGGCGGCGCTGGTGTTCTCCTCGGGCATGAGCGCGGCGACCGCGTGCTTTCTGGCGTTGGCGCCGGGCGACCATGTGATCGCGCCGAAGGTCATGTACTGGTCGCTGCGCAATTGGCTGCTGAATTTCGCGACGCACTGGGGGCTGGTCGTCGAGTTCGTCGATGCCGATTCCGTCGAGGCGGTACGCCACGCGGTGAAGCCTGGCAAGACGAAGATGATCTGGCTGGAGACGCCGGCTAACCCGCTGTGGTGCATCTCGGATATCGCCGCCTGTGCCAAGATCGCCCACGATGCCGGCGCCCTGCTCGCCGTCGACTCGACCTGCGCGACGCCGGTTTTCACCCGGCCGATCGAGCACGGTGCCGACCTGGTGATGCACGCCGCCACCAAGTACCTCGCCGGCCACAGCGACGCGATGGCCGGCGCGCTGGTCGGCGCGCGCGACGACGATCATTGGAAGCGCATCCGCCTGATCCGCGCCCAACTCGGCACGATCCTGGGCGCGCTCGAGTCCTACTTGTTGCTGCGCGGCATGCGCACCCTGTTCCCACGCGTGCGCACCGCCGCCGAGAACGCGCAGTGGCTGGCGCGAAAGCTCGCGGCCCATCCGCTGATCGAGGCGGTGCTGTTCCCCGGCCTGCCGGACTTCGCCGGCCACGACGTCGCCGCGCGGCAGATGAGCGGCGGGTTCGGCGCGATGATGTCGATCCGGGTAAAGGGCGACGCGGCGCTGAAGCTCACCGGTGAAGCCGCCGCCATCGCCGTCGCCGCCCAGGTCGGGCTGTGGAAGCGCGCCACCTCGCTGGGTGGCGTCGAGAGCCTGATCGAGCATCGCGCCAGCGTCGAGGGCGCCGGCACGCCGGCACCGGCCGATCTACTGCGCCTGAGTGTTGGTATCGAGGCCAAGGAAGATTTGTTCGCCGACCTCGACCAGGCTCTGGCGACGGCGCATCGCCGTAACACCGCGTAGCCATCCGGCGCTAGGCGTAGGCCGGCATCTCCGGCTCGAACGGAATCATCGGCGCCTTGCCCTCGGCGACGACGGCGCCGCCGCGGCGCGCGCCGCGCGTGATGTTGGTCCACTTGTTGAGGAAGACGGGCGGCAGTTCGCGTCCGTCGGGCAGCGACAGCCACATGCGGATCAGGTGGCGCTTGCGCTGCCCGCCCGGCCAATCCTCGTAGGCGGTGCGGGAATGGAAGATCAGGTGGTTCTGCAGGAACTGGATGTCGCCAGGCTCAAACGGGATACGCAGGCAGAACCGCTCGTCGGCGCAGATCGCGTAGAACAGGTCGATCGCTGCGCGCTGCCGCGCTGTCAGCCGCGGGGCATCGGCGAAGCGCTGGCTTGATTCGATGTACTGCGGCAGCGGCCCATAGCCGTTGAACTGCCCGTTGTGCCGGGTGAAGACCGGCATCTCGAACCACGGGGTCTTGCCCGGCGGCACCTCGCCGCGTCGATCGAGCACGATGGGCTCGTAGAGCGCCGCGCATAGATTCGCGTCGCGACGCAGCATCTCGTCATGCACGGCGATGGCGCTGACGATCGCGCTGGTGCCGCCGCGCATCGCCGCGCGTACGCAGAGCAGCCCGACGACGTCACAGGAATCGGAGTGGAAGGCGAGCTCGGCATTGCTCTGCGTCAAACGGCGATTGACGTCATCAGGCCGATCCCCGACATCGATCACATGGGCGATCATGTGGCCGTTGCGGTTCTGCGGTACTGGATCGCCGAGGTGCCGCGACAAGCCCCAGTAGACGCGCAACTGCGTCTCGCGGTCGTAGCGTTCGACCGGAATGCCGCGCACGTAGCCGAAGGCCGCGCCGTCTTTCACCCGTGCCCGCAGCGTCCGCAGACGCGCCGCCAGCCCGGGCAACGCGAAATCGTCGCGGCCGATCGCCTGGATATCGAGCGCCCGGCTGCCCCGCACAGCCTCGTCGATCTCGGCCCGGTCGGCGTCGGTCAACCGGAGCATCCAGTCGTCGCGATCCTGATAGTCGCTGGCGAACCAGGCCGACGGGCCACCGATCGGTGTCGGATTCATCGCGGGCATGGGCATCTCCCTGGGGCGATGCGTCATGGTCATACTGCTTCTCCTATAAAGGAAGCTGTTGCGGGTAATACCGATCATAAGCAATTCTTTGGTATGCGCGACCTTCGCCTTGACCAGCTGAACACGTTCCGCCGCGTTATTGAGCTCGGCGGGTTCTCCGCCGCTGCCGACCGTCTGGGCATCAGCCAGCCGGCGGTGAGCCTGCAGGTGCGCCAGCTCGAGAAGCGGCTGGGCGTGCGGCTGGTCGAGCGCGTCGGCAAGCGGACGATGGCAACCGAAGGCGGCAAGCGGCTGCTGGCGCATGCCGCCCGGATCGAGGAGGCGGTGAACGCCGCGCTCGACGACCTCGCGACGCAAGGCGACGCCGCGCTGGGCCGCGTGCGTATCGGCACCGGCGCCACGGCCAGCATCTATCTCCTGCCGCCGATCCTGCGCGATTTGCGTCGGCGGTTTCCGTCGATCGAGATCACCGTGACGTCGCAGAATACCGTCGACGTGCTGCGGGAACTCGAGGCCAATACGGTCGATATCGGCCTGGTGACGCTGCCGGCGCCGGGGCGCGCCTTCGCCATCACGCCGCTGCTCGACGACGATTTTGTCGCCATCACGTCTTCCGAGGGTGAACCTCTGCCGAAGACCGTGACGCCCGCTTTGCTCGCGACGCGCCCGCTGATCCTCTACGAGACGGCCGGCAACACGCGGCGGCTGGCCGATTCCTGGTTCGCCCGTGCTGGCGTGCATCCCACGCCGGTGATGGATCTCGGCAATGTCGAGGCGATCAAGGAGCTGGTGGCGGCCGGGCTAGGCGTGGCGATATTGCCCGGCACGGCGATGCGCAGGCGCGGCGAGCGCCTCGCCGTCACGACGCACACGCTGTTGCCGCGGCTCAGCCGCAAGCTCGCCCTGGTGATGCGGCGCGACAAGGTGCTCGGGCGCGGCCTGCGAGAAGTGATCAAGGCGCTGAAGCGCCTTGGCTGATACGGTGCTATGATCGCCGCATGCGATGGATGGCGCTGATCTTCTGCCTCACGCTCGCGGCCGGCGAGTCGATCGCCGCCGATCCGGCGCCGCGCGAGCGCATCCAGGTCTATCGGCAGCCCAGTGGCACGACCGTGATCATACGGCGCGAGAACGACATCGTCCTGCGCAATCCCGACGGCACGCGTACCGTGATCCCAGCGACTCCCTCGACGCCCGCCCTGCCGCCCCGCTGGCAACGCTAAGTCACTGCGCCGCCACCGCCATCGGGCCGGCCATCTGCCGCGACACCAGCTGGGCGTAGAGCCCGCCCTTTGCGATCAGGCTGGCGTGGTCGCCGGTTTCGACCACCCTGCCCTCGTCCATGGCGACGATCAGATCGGCGTCGCGCACCGTCGACAGGCGGTGGGCGATGACGATGGTGGTGCGGTCGGCCTTCAGCCGGTCCAGCGCGCCGCGCACCGCCTGCTCGTTGACCGCGTCGAGATGCGACGTCGCCTCGTCGAGGATCAGCACCGGCGCGTCCTTCAGGAAGGCGCGCGCGATGGCCACACGCTGGCGCTGGCCGCCCGAGAGGCTGGTGCCGCGCTCGCCGACCGGGGCGTCGAGCCCCTCGGGCAACGCCGCGACCAGATCGCCCAGCGACGCATGCTCGACCGCGGCCAGCAGATCGGCCTCGCTGGCATCGGGCCGCGCGATCAGGATATTGGCGCGCAGGGTATCGTTGAACAGGTAGGTGTCCTGGGCGACGAGCGCGATGTTGCGGCGCAGGTCATCCAGCTTCCAGTCCCGCAGGTCCGATCCGTTGACCGTGATGCGGCCCTGATCGGGATCCCAGAAGCGCATCAACAGCTGCGCCGTGGTCGTCTTGCCCGCACCGGACATGCCGACCAGCGCCACCGTCTTGCCGGCGGGCACCGCGAAGCTCACGTCGTGCAGCGCCGCGCGCTCGTGGCCGGGATAGGTGAAGTGCACATTCTCCAGTGCGAGCGCCGCTGCGCCGGGCCGCGCCGGCACACCCTTGCCATCGGTCACCGGCACCGGCTCGTTGTCCAGCGCATAGACACGGCGCGTCGAGCCCATCGTGTCGGCGAGCTGCCGGCCGACATGGGCGATCTCCGATACCGGCAAGAACGCCGCCATCGCCAGCAGGGCCAGCAGCGGCAGCACCGACGGATCGATGGCGCCGCGCGAGGCGAGCCACGCGCCGGCGGCGACCACGGCGAGGCCGCCGAGGCCAGTGAAGATCTCGGTCAGGCTGCTCTGCAGGGTGAGCTCACGGAAGAACGGCAGGCGCAGGCCGGCATGGCGCGCGGTCAGCGCATCGAGCTTGTCGCCCCTGATCTTCTCCTGCTGAAAGGCGACGATCTCGCCCAGGCCCTGCACCGAGTCGACCGCGAAGGCGCCGAGTTCACCGGCCGCTTCGCGGGCGCGCGAGCCCAGCCGATCGACGCGCTTGCGCATCAGGAACGGGCTGAGGCCCACGGCGATCAGGAACGGCAGCAGCGCCAGCACGATCCAGCCACTGGTTTGGCCCAGCACGATCAGCACCGCGGCGGGCACCAGGATGGCGACGAAGGCCGGCGCCACGGTGTGGGCGAAGAAGTACTCGACCAGCTCGATATCGTGTGTCGCCAGCGACATCAGATCGCCGGTGCGCCGCCGCGTCAGATAGGCCGGCGCCAGCGCGTCGAGCTTGCGGAAGGTGGCGATACGCATCTCCGCCAGCAGGCGGAAGGCCATGTCATGCGCCAGCCAGGATTCCAGCCAGTGCAGCAGGCCCGACAGCGGCGCGACGACGGCCAGCGCCCAGAGATACGGCGCATAGGGTTGGCCGTTCTTCAGCGCCTGCACCGCCAGCGCGCCCAGCACGCCGACGCCGATGAACGCGAGCACGCGCAGCACGCCGAAGGTGAAGGTCAGGCCGAGCTTGCCCTTCCACGGCAGGATCATCTTCATCAGCTCGACGGTGAGGCGGAACCAGCCCAGCCCCTCGGCGCGCAGGATGCCCTCGGTCTGCGCCGCCTTGAACGCCACCGCGCGTTCGGTGACCGGCTCCTCGGCGCGCTCCTCGCGTGCGACCGGCGCCTGCTCCTGAGCCTGACGCTCGCGCGCCTGCTCGGCCATCAAGGTGGCGTAGACGCCGCCCTTGCGCATCAGCAGCTCGTGCGGACCGCTCTCGGCCACCTTGCCGCCATCGAGCACGAGGATGCGATCGCAGCCGATGACACTGGATAGGCGATGCGCCAAGACGAGAGTCGTGCGTCCCCGCATCAGCAGGTCGAGCGCCTCCTGGATCACCGCCTCGTTCTCGGCGTCGACCGCCGACAGCGCCTCGTCGAGCACCAGGATCGGCGTATCGCGCAGCAGGGCACGCGCGATGGCGACACGCTGGCGCTGGCCACCGGAGAGCTTGATGCCCTTCTCGCCAACCACGGTGGCGTAGCCGTTGGGCAGACCCATGACGAAATCATGGATGTTGGCGGCGCGCGCCGCGGCCTCGACCTGAGCGTGGGTCGCGTCGGCGCGGCCCATGCGGACGTTATCCTCGACCGTGCCGTGGAACAGGAACGTGTCCTGGTTCACGACTGAGATCATCGAGCGGATCTGCGCGAAGGACAGCGCCCGCAGGTCATGGCCGCCGATAGTGATGCGGCCGGACTCCGGATCGTGAAAGCGTAGCAGCAGCCGCACGATCGACGACTTGCCGCCGCCCGAGGGACCGACAATGCCGATGCGCTCGCCGGCATCGGCCCTGAAGCTCAGCCCGTCATGCACGATGCGCGGGCTGCCGGGATAGCGGAAGCGCACATCCTCGAAGGCGATCGCCGGCGTCAGTGGCGCGGTCAGCGTGGCCGGCGGTGCGTCGGTCACCGAGGGCTGATCATCGAGAATGGCGTAGATGCCCTGAGCGGCCGACATGCCGACCATGCCCTGGTGCAGCACCGAGCGCAGCTCGCGCATTGGCCGATAGACCTCGATGCCCAGCATCAGGGTCACCAGCAGGCCGGCGATCGACAGGGCGCCGTTCTCGACCCGCCAGGCGCCCAGCGCCAGCGCGGCAGCCGCGCCGCAGGCGATCGCGGTGTCGGTGATGCCGCGCGCCGCGGAATTGGTCGCCAGCACCCACATGGTGCGGCGGAACAGCTCGCGCGCGCGTTCGGCCAGACGATCGGCGCGCGCGCCGCTCTGGCCGAAGGCCTTGAGCGTCGCCAGGCCCTGGATCGAATCGAGGAAGTCGGCGGCGAAGGCGGCATAGGCGCGCTGCCGGTTGAGCGAGGCCTGCGTATCCTTCTTGTGCCACAGTGCCGGCGCGAACAACGCTAGCAGCGCGAAGGCGAGCGTCACCAGCGCCACCGGCAGGTCGATGAAGGCGACGGCGATGAAGATCAGCGGCGGCGTCAGCAGCGCGATCAGGAACTGCGGCAGGAACTGGCCGAAATAGACCTCGAGCTGCTCGACGCCGTCGACCAGCGACAGGGTGAGCGCGCCCGAGCGTCGCCGCGCCACCGCCGCCGGCCCGAGCGCGGCGATGCGATCGAAGATCGCGCGCCGGAGCTTGCGCTGCACCCGCGCCGCAGTCTCGTGCGCCACCATCGTGCGCGTGTGTTCCAGCGCGCCGCGCAGCACCATCACCAGCGCGACCGCCGCGATCGGCCACAGCAGCGCGTCGAGGCCCTTGCCGGCGAAGATCTCGGCGATCAGCCAGCCCAGCAGCGCCAAGCGCGCCACGCCAGCCGCCACTGCCGCCAGACCGACCGCTACCGCCCAGGCGATCCGGCCACGGACACCCGAGGTGAAACTGAAAAGGCGTTGTTCGACGTGCATGGCTCAGCTCCAGAACCCTTTGTCGGCCTCGGCCTTGGCCGCCGCGCGATCCAGCCCGACATCGGCCAGCAATCGCGCGTCCAACTCCAGGAGAGCGACGCGCGAACGGGCTAATTCCAGGCGATGACGAACCGCACCATACAGGGTTCGCGGCAGATCGAATTCCCAACGATCGGCACGCAGTGTGTCGGTCAGGAAGGCCATGGATCAACTCCTCGAGCGTCTTCGAGATCAAAACTAGGCCGTACGTTGTCGTTCGTCATTCGACAAGATCGAGTACTTCCTGTACATTTTTGTACATGAGCGCCGATTGGGACGACCTCCGAATTTTCCTCACCCTCGCCCGCGAGGGCAGCCTAACCATGGCAGCGAGGCGGCTGGGGGTGAGCCACCCGACCGTGGCGCGCCGAGTCCATGCGCTGGAGGAACGCATCGGCGCGCGGCTGTTCGACCGCCTGCCCGACCGTTTCGTGCCGACCTCGGCCGGCGAGGAGTTGCTCGACGACGCGGAGATGATGGAGCGCGCCGCTGAATCGATCGGCCGACGCAGCGCCGGGCTGACCGACACCGCGCGCGGCGTGGTGCGCATCTCCGCCGGCGAGGCGATGACCACGATGCTGGCGCGCCATGTGCCGGGCCTGCGGGCCAGCCTGCCCGAGATCGAGTTCGAGCTGGTGACCAGCCATATGCTGGCCAACCTGTCGCGCCGCGAGGCCGACCTGATGATCCGCGAGCAGGTGCCCGACCTGGCCGACATTGTCGCGCGCAAGCTCGGCCGCGTCGCCTACGCGATCTACACCGCGCCAGACCGGCTTACGGTCGGTCGGCCTTCACCGGAGAAGCTGCGCGCGTTGCCTTGGGTCGGCTTCGACGACGATCACAGCTACATGCCGGGCCAGAAATGGATCGCCGCGCTGCTCGACGGCGCCAAGCCCACGACGCGGGTCAACAACTGGCTGGTCCTGCACGAGGCGGTGCGCCACGGCGCCGGGCTGTCCGTGCTGCCCTGCTATCTCGGTGATACCGATACCCGCTTGCAGCGCGTTGGCGGCATCCTCGAAGACGTCGTGGTGGAGCAATGGCTGCTGGTGCATCGCGACCTGCGCACCCTACCGCGCGTGCGTGCCGCCATGGATGCGGTGATCAACCTGTTTCAGCGTCACAAGCCGATGCTCGAGGGTCGCGAGCGCGGCACGCGCGTGGCCGCCTGACGCCGCCCCGTTCGGCAAGCGATAGCACGCAGGAAGAAGCTTCTCGCTCGCAGGGACGAGAGGCGTTTTCTGCGTGTAGGCTCGCCGCAACAAATGAGCTTGCGGGAGGATCGGCGCGTGGCGGGCAGACTTCAGGACAAGGTCGCGATCATCACCGGCGGCGGCAGCGGCATGGGTCGCGACACCGTGCTGCGCTTCCTCGACGAGGGCGCCAAGGTGCTGGTGGCCGACCTCAACGAGGACAATGGCAAGGAAACCCTGGCGCTGGCGCGCGCTCGCGGCCAGGGCGAGCGCATCGGTTTCATCCGCACCGACGTGGCTGAGGAGCGCGACGCGGCGGCGATGGTCGCCGAGGCGCAGAGGCTCTTCGGCACGCTCGACATCGCCTATCTCAACGCCGGTGTCGGTGGCGCCTTCGGTCCGATCGCCGAGACCACGGTCGAGGGCTGGGACTACACCTTCGCGGTGCTCACGCGCAGCGTCTTTCTCGGCATGAAGCACGCCTCGATCGCCATGAGGTTCCATGGCCGCGGTGGCGCAATTCTGAGCACCGCGTCGATCGCCGGCATCGTCGGCGGCGGCGGCTCGCACGCCTATTCCGCCGCCAAGGCCGCGGTGATCAGCCTGACCGAGAACGTCGCCGCCGAGCTCGCGCCATTCCGCATTCGCGTCAACGCCATCGCGCCGGGGGTGATCTCTACGCCGCTGGTGCATCGCGGCCGGCCGGAGAAGTTCGAGCAGCAGTTCGCGCGGCAGCCGTGGCCGGAGCGTGGCGAGGGTACGCACATCGCCGCCGCCGCCGCGTTCCTCTGCTCCGACGACGCGCGCTTCATCACCGGCGAAGTGCTGAAGGTCGATGGCGGGCTGCTGGCCCAGGGCCTCGCCTTGTGGGGCGCCGGCAAGGACAACCCCTTCCTGCGCACCGCCGGCGTCAACCACGGCACGACCGGCAAGGCGATGGAAGTGCGGCGTTTGGATTGAGGGCGAAAGCGCGACGCTATGGCCAGCTGAAGCGGATGTTGTTCTTGGCCATGCCGTCGAGCACGACCTGGACGCCGCCCGACTTGATCATCCATTCCAGCCGGTGATCGCGGTATTCGCGGCGCATCTGCCCCGAGGCCAGACGCTCGGCGGCATTGGCCATGCCCGCCTTGGCACCCTCGAACTCGGTGAAGGTCTGCGCCACCGACGGCCGCTCCTTGATGCGCTTGAGCCAACGGTCCAGTGCGGACTCCGGCGTCGGTCCAATGCCGTAATGGAAGGATCGATTGAGGTAGGGCGCGACCGAGAGGTCGGCCCAGCCGAAGCTCGGCCCATTGAACCAGGTGCGACCGCCGAGCTGGCGCTCGAGCCACGCCTGGATCTGCGCGGTCTGTTCCGTGGCCGCGGCGATCAGTTTGTCCTTCAGCGCGCCCTCGGCGCGCTTGAACCAGTTGATCTCGCCCAGGCCCCAATTGACCGCCTCGTAGTGCGTGTCGCAGATGTCCTCGATCATGCGCGCGCGGGCGCGCTCGGCCGGATCGCGCGGCAACAGCGGCGGCGTCGGGAACTTGTCCTCGATGTATTCGAGGATGATCGTTGAATCGAAGATGCGCACGTCGCCGTCGACCAGCGCCGGCACCTCGTTGCGCAGGCTGGCCTCCTGAAAGCCGCCGCCGGCCGAGCCCGAGCCGATGCCCGTCGGCAACTCGGGCGTGAACGCGACGCCCTTCTCGCGCAGCGCGATCTTGACCTTCTGGACGTATGACGACAGCGGATGTTCGTAGAGCAGCATCGGTGTTGTTCCCCTGGAGACGCTTTGCCAATTCTCCGATGCGCCCTACATCCAGCGCAAGCCAGTACCGCGATCGTCGGTGAGCTGCGTACGGAGGGTATACCGATGCACGACCAGGAGAATCTGCGCGCGCTGACCGAGTCGGTCGGACGCTACTTCGACCTCATGTACGACTGCGATGTCTCGCGCTTCGATCGCGTGTTTCGCCCGACCGCCAACCTGCATGGCTATCGTGAGGGCGTGATGACCGTGTGGCCGGCCGACGTCTATCGAGACATTCTCGCCAAGCGTACCTCGCCGAAGTCGCTGGGCGCGCCACGCGAGGAGGAGATCCTGCTGGTCGATTTCGCGTCCGACATGCAGGCCTTCATCAAGCTGCGCGTGCGGATCAACAATCTCGTCTTCGTCGATTACCTCACCTATCACCGCTTCGACGGCGATTGGCTGATCACCGCGAAGGCCTATCACGTCGAACGCACGCTACCTGCGACCTCTTGAATTCGGTGACTGGATCACCACGTAAGTGTATCGGTGCGGGGACGCCCCCGCGTTTATCGCCGCATCGGCAGGGACGACCCTGTCATGGCCCCCAGAGGAGGTCGCCATGGCGTGGGTCGTTCTTTTTGTCGCCGGTCTACTCGAGATCGGCTGGGCCGTCGGCCTGAAATTCACCGAGGGGTTCACCCGGCCCCTGCCCTCGATCCTCACCGTACTATGCATGATCGCCAGCCTCGGCCTGCTCGGTGTCGCGCTGCGCAGCCTGCCGCTCGGCACCGCATACGCGGTGTGGACGGGCGTGGGCACTGTCGGCACGGCCGCCGTCGGCATCCTGTGGCTTGGCGAAAGCGCGAGCGTTGGTCGACTGATCTGCATCGCGTTGATCGTGGCGGGCATCACCGGCCTGAAGCTGCTCGCGGCCGAGTAGCTCCTGTCATTCCGACCTCAGCGAGCAATCCAGGGAGACGAGATTCCTCGCTGCGCTCGGAATGACGGTAAGGTTCGTCCAGCGGCGTTCCGCTTCGCGTGACGTTGGCGTCATCTTTCCTTGTTTGCCGCCCTGACGAGCCGCTACCTTCAGCATGACCTTCGGAACCCGCCCCGGGGAGGACATGATGAAGTTCACCTGGTTCCACTTGATGCCGTGGCCCCATCTGCCGGATGACTTCCGCGAGAAGTATCGGTCGGTCTGGGTCGACATCCCGACGACGCTCTACGACGCCAAGCGTGGCCATCACGTCTATCACGACTACTTCGACCAGCTCGAATACGCCGAGACCATGGGGTTCGATGCGCTGGGCGTGAACGAGCATCACGCCAACGCCTATGGCCTGATGCCCTCGCCCAACCTGATGGCGGCCGCCTTGGCGCGGCGCACCAGCAAGGCGGCGATCATGGTGCTGGGCGATTCGATCGCGCTCTACAATCCGCCGATCCGCGTCGCCGAGGAATTCGCGATGCTCGACGTAATGACCGGCGGCCGCCTCGCCTGCGGCTTCCCGGTCGGGACGTCGATGGACACCAACTACGCCTACGGCACGATCCCGGCGCTGACGCGCGAGAAGTACAGCGAAGCGCACGAGCTGATCATGCGGGCGTGGCGCGAGGACGAGCCTTTCGCCTTCAACGGCCGCTATACCAAGCTGCGCTACGTCAATTGCTGGCCCAAACCGATCCAGCGCCCACGGCCACCGATCTTCATCCCCGGCGGCGGCTCGATCGAGACCTACGATTTCTGCCTCGAGTTCGACTACACCTATTGCTACCTCAGCTACTCTGGCTACTTGCGCGCCAAGCAGCTGATGGATGGCTATTGGGAGCGTGTCGCCAAGGCCGGCAAGGACGAGAGTCCCTATCGCGGCGGCTTCGCCCAGGTGATCTGCGTCGCCGATACCGATGCCGAGGCGGAGAAGCTCTACAGCAAGCACGTGCATTATTTCTATAACCGCTGCCTGCACGTCTACCCGGGCTTCGCCGACGCGCCGGGTTACCGCACGGTCAAGACCTTGCAGGCCAACATGATCACGCAGCTCACTCAGGCGCAGTTGCGCAACTACCCGACGCTGACGTGGAAGGACCTCGTCGACCAGGGCTACATCATCGCCGGCTCACCCAAGACGGTCTATGACCGCATGGTCGACCTGGCGAAGACCCTGCGCGTGGGCAACATCTTCGGCCTGTTCCAGATCGGCGACATGCCCAGCGACAAGGTCCGGCACTCGACCAAACTGTTCGCCGAGCAGGTCATGCCCAAGCTCAAAGCCGAGCTGTTCCCGGAGTGGCGCAACGAAGATCGCTTCTGGATCAAGCCGATGCAGCAGGATGAGCGTCGCCAAGTGGCGGCGGAGTAAGCATGACAATTACGTCTCGTCTGATCGACGTCGCCGGCGGCCGCAACAAGGTCCGCGTTTACGAAGGCGGCGACGGACCACCGCTGTTCTACCTGCATGGCGCCGGCGGCCTGATGCGCGAGGATCGGGTGATCGCCGCCCTCGCACGCCACTACCGCGTCTACGCGCCACTGCTGCCGGGCTACGAGGATTCCGCCGGCGAAGAGCGCCTGCGCGACATGCTCGACGTCACCCTGCACGGCTACGACGTCATGCAGGCGCTGGGGTTGAGCAAGCCGCTGGTCGTCGGCCACTCGATGGGTGGTATGATCGCCGCCGAGATGGCCGCGATCGCGCCCAACGAGATCGAACGCCTGGCGCTGATCGCGCCGGCCGGCATCTGGCTGCCGGAGCATCCCATCGTCGATATCTTCGCCCTGCTGCCGCAGGAATTCCCCAGCTACCTGTTCCACGATGTCGAGGCCGGCGTGAAGCTGATGACGCCGGGCGGCGACATGAATGACGTGAAGTTCCTCGCCGAGTTCATGATCGCCAACGCGCGCCGCCTGGGCACCGCCGGCAAGATGCTGTTCCCGATCCCCGAGCGCGGGCTGTCGGAACGACTCTACCGCATCAAGGCGCGCACCCTCGTGGTGTGGGGCGAGAACGATCGGCTGATCCCGCCGGTCTACGCCCACGAGTTCGTCAAAGGCATCTCGGGCGCGCGGCTGACGACCATCCCGCAAGCCGGCCACCTCGTCGGACACGAGAAGCCCGACGCGCTGGTCGAGGCACTCAGGACGTTGAACTGATTCAGCTGTCGTCCTGAGCGCAGCGAAGGACCTCGCGGTGGTGTGGTCGGTCACAACACCAATGTTTGACCGCGATATCGCAGGATCCTTCGCTGCGCTCAGGATGACAGTGAGGGCCTAATGCCCTTGAAGCGCAGCGCGCCGTCAGCGAGCGGCGCGACGGAAGATGAAATCCAGACTCAGCTTCGTCGCCCGATGCAGGCCTGGCGGAAGCCGGCGAAAGCCGTAGCGAACTCTCGGGCGGCATAGCCCATCTTCCAACGCCCGGCCGAGACGTCGATCATGTCGCTATCGGCGGCGCCTTGCGCCAGAAGCGCCATCGCCGCGATCTCGAAATTGCCCCGGAGCGCCGGCGCGCCCATGGCCTCGGTCTTGGTGACACGAATATCGAGCGCGCTGCCTTTGAGAGAGAGGCGCAGAACGCTGCCGGTCTGCGCCGGTTCGACAGCCTGCGGCAGGCTGAAGGTCAGCGTCCCCTGCCCGCCCCGACAGGTCACGAAGAACGGCTCGAACTCGGTCGGGCCATCGCCGAACACCGTGCCGAAGCGCGCCTGACCTTCGGCGCTGACGAACTTCCAGTGGATGCCGTCGACGACATAGTCGACATAGCCTGCGGGCATCATCTGCTGCGCCACTGCCGCGGCCGACAGCGTCATCGCCAGCACCCCAACCGCGATCCGCGCCTTCATCCGCGTCCTCCATCGTCGTTGCCAATCGTAGGTGTCACGCCGATTGCGGGCAACGCGCGTCGTCCGTCGGTCTGCCGCCTGCCTGACTACTATCTGTAGTAGCGGCTTCATTAAACCGACACGACCCGTGGGCTAAACTGTCGGGATGAAGTCGCTATTCGACGGTGCCCTCCAGCACCTCTTCACCCAGGCGTTCAAGGGTCTGGTCTATCCGCAGATCTGGGAGGACCCAGACGTCGACATGGAGGCGCTGGCGATCCAGCCTGACAACCATGTCGTGGCCATCGCCTCGGGCGGCTGCAATATCCTCTCCTACCTTGTCGGCGATCCCCGGCGCATCACCGCGGTCGATCTCAGCCCGGCGCATGTCGCGCTCAATCGCCTGAAGCTGGCCGCGGCGCGCGAGCTGCCGGACTGGTCGACGTTCTACCGCTTCTTCGGCGCCGCCGATGCGCAGGCCAATGTCGAGGCCTATTGGCGCTTCCTTGCGCCCAAGCTCGACACGTCGAGCCGCCTGTACTGGGAGCGCCGCCGCGTGCTGGGGCTGGGCCGTCGGCGCATCGGCATGTTCGCGCGCGACTTCTATCGCCACGGCCTGCTCGGCCGCTTCATCGGCGTGGCGCATATCGTGGCACGCGCCTACGGCATCAATCCGCGCGACGTGCTGCGCGCGCGTACGCTGGGCGAGCAGCGCACCATCTTCGAGACCGCGTTGGCGCCGCTGTTCGACAAACGCCTGGTGCGCTGGGCGACCAGCCGGCGGCTGTCGCTCTACGGACTTGGCATCCCGCCGGCGCAGTACGCGGCGCTGGCCGGCGGCGGCGACATGGCGCCGGTGCTGCGCGCGCGTCTGGAGCGGCTGGTTTGCGGCTTCAGCATCGCCGACAACTACTTCGCCTGGCAGGCCTTCGGCCGCGGCTACGACGAGGATGGCGAAGGTCCCCTGCCACCCTACCTGCATCGCGCGCATTTCCCGGCTATTCGCGATCGCGCCAACCGCGTGCTGGTGCTGCACCAGTCGCTGACCAACTACCTCAAGGGCTGTCCCGACGCCTCGCGCGATCGCTATGTGCTGCTCGACGCGCAGGACTGGATGGATGACAACGACCTCAACGCGCTGTGGACGGAGATCACCCGCACCGCGCGGCCCGGCGCGCGCGTGATCTTCCGCACCGCCGCCGAGCCCAGCCTGCTGCCCGGCCGCGTCGCCCCCGCGATCCTGTCGCGTTGGCACTATGAGGAGGAGCGATCGCTCGAGCTCACGCGCCGCGATCGTTCGGCGATCTATGGCGGCTTTCACCTCTATGTGCGGGGGCAAGCTGCGTGAGCGAAGAGCTGATGGATCGGATCTACCGGCACCAGCGTCATGTCTACGATGCCACCCGCAAATTCTATCTCCTGGGCCGCGACCGGCTGATCGCCGGGTTGAGGCCACAGGACCAGGACAACGTGCTCGAGATCGGCTGTGGCACCGCGCGCAACCTGATCCTCGCGGCGCGCCGTTACCCCAGAGCGCGATTGCATGGCATCGACCTGTCGAGCGAGATGCTGGCGACGGCGGAGCGCGCCGTGCGCCGCGCTGGGCTCGACCGCCGCATCCGGCTCGCCCAAGCCGACGCCGCGTCGTTCGACTCGCAGGCGCTGTTCGGCGTCGCGCGCTTCCAACGCGTCTTCGCCTCCTACAGCCTGTCGATGATCCCGCCCTGGCGCGAGGCGCTCGGTCACGCCATTGGCGCAGTGGCTCCCGGCGGCCAGTTCCACGTCGTCGACTTCGGCGAGCAGTCGCGTCTGCCGGGAATATTCCGCGTCGCCTTGCGCCGCTGGCTGGCGGCCTTCCACGTCACGCCGCGATCCGAGCTGGAGGCGGCGCTCAGCCAGCACGCTCACACGCTCGGCGCGACCTTGCGATGCGAGCGGCCGCATCGCGACTACGCGCATTACGCCGTGCTCGCATTGCCCGTTGATCGCGACTTGTCCAGGCCGACTATTACTTCTTGCGCGTGATGCCGCCGTTCAGTTTGCCCTTGGACGCGCCATAGACGCGCGCGTTCCCGCCGAATAGCGTACCGGTCGAGATCGGCTTGTCGCTGGCATCGTAGCGGACCGTCTGGCCGGGCTTGCATGAGACCACATAGAGCTCGCCGTTCCAGGGATCGCAGATGCACAGGTACTTGTTGCCGAAGAAGTCGTGGGTCTCGTCGCAGACCACGGCATGGCCGCCACCACCATCCCACGTGACGCCGAGCATGCAGGGATTACCGCCCGCTGTCGCGTCGATGGCGGCCTGGACGACGCCAGTCTCACCGACATCGACACGCTCCCATTGACCCAGGCCCAGATCGGCCAATACTTGCGGGTAGAGCGAAGGCGTTGCGCCAGTCGTGTTGAAGTCTTGCGCCGAGCCCTTGGCCTTCTCATAGAGATCATAGACCTCCTGCTCACTCTTGACCGCGTAGTCGAACGCGGCCTGCGACAGAGTCTGGCCGACATAGCTGCCACCGGGTATCCCGCTGGTCGAGAGCCGTGCGCCCGCGGCCATGCCGGCGAACATCAGACCCTTCTTGATCTTGAAGTTGATCATCACGATCGAGGCCATGCCGCAGGACATTTTCTTGTCCTGCGAGCGGACCATGTGGACACTGGCGAAGCGGGAAAGTCGGACGAACCAGGACACGGTCGATCTCCTCCTATCGAGAACGATGCGGACGCCGACTATTTCTTGACGCGCACGATGCGGCCGTCGAACTTGCCCTTGTTGTTGCCAGCGGGATACTCGCGTCGGTCGCCGCCGAACGAGACGGAAATCGGCTTATCGCTGCCGTCATAGTTAACCGTGCTGCCCGGCGTCGCGCTGATGATGCGCAGCTCGGCGTCCCAGGGATCGCAGACACAGAAATAGGTCTTGCCCATGAAGGTATGCACCTGGTCGACCACCAGGGCGTGACCGCCGCCGCCGTTCCAGACGCAGGCAAGCAGAACGGGTGTACCGTCCTTGGTCGCGTCGATCACCGCCTGTGCGAGGCCGGCTTCACCGACATTGGCGGTTTCCCACTGTCCGAGGCCGAGGTCACTCATGATCGGCGGCAGGAAGGACGGCTTGGCGCCGTTCTTCTCGAAGTCATGCGAGGCGCCCTTGACCTTCTCGTAGAGCTTGATGACCTCGGCCTCGCTCTTCACCGCATAGTTGATGGAGGCCTGTGATAGCGTCTGGCCGATATAGCTGCCGAATGGGATGCCGCTGACGCTTACGCTGCTGCCCGCGGCCATGCCGGCGAACATCGCGCCCTTCTTCATCTTGAAGTTGATCATGATGACCGAGGCCATCGCGCAGGAGTTGGACTGGTCCTGCGAGCGCACCATGTGCGCGCTGCCAAACCGCGTGAGCCTCAAGAACCATGACATGGCGAATCCCCCCAAAGGCACAGAACGTGCGAGCGCTCACTCATATTATCAGAAAATCCGACCACGTCACGTTAATTGCGCGTGACGATCCACAGTCGCTATAGGTGCCACCCGCGTTCGCCTGTTCTGGAGAAGCCGCGCCGTGAGCGGTGACATCGACGAATTCCGCCAGCTTCTCGCCAAGGTCGGCACCGGTGCCGGGCTGAGCGAGAGCGAGGCCGAGCGCGCCTTCGACATCATGACCGCGGGCAACGCCACCCCAGCCCAGATGGGCGCCTTCCTGATGGCCCTGCGGGTGCGCGGCGAGAGCGTCGAGGAGCTGGCCGGCGGCGCACGGGTGCTGCGCAGCAAGGTGCTGCGGGTCGAGGCGCCCGAGGGCACCATCGATATCGTCGGCACCGGCGGCGACCACCACGGCACCTATAATGTCTCGACCACCTCGGCGCTGGTGGTGGCGGGTTGCGGCGTGCCGGTGGCCAAGCATGGCAACCGCGCCTTTACCTCGAAGTCCGGCGCCGGCGACGTGCTGTCGGCGCTGGGCGTCGGCATGGACGTGCCGATTCCCGCCCTGCAGCGCGCGCTGGTCGAGGCGAAGATCTGCTTCCTGATGGCGCCGCGCCATCACAGCGCCATGCGCAATGTCGCCGGTCCCCGGGTGGAGCTCGCCCCCACCCGGACGATCTTCAACCTGCTGGGCCCGCTGTCGAACCCGGCGCTGGTGAAACGCCAGCTCGTCGGCGTCTATGATCGTCGCTGGGTACCGCTGGTCGCCGGCGCGCTGGGACGGCTGGGACTGGAGCGCGCGCTGGTCGTGCACGGCGCCGACGGCATGGACGAGATCACCACCACGACCACGACTTACGCCGCCGAGATGACGCGCGATGCCGGCGGCAAGGTCACGGTGCGGGAGCTTGAGATCAAGCCGGAGGATGCCGGATTGCCGCGCGGCACCATCGAGGCGCTCAAGGGCGGCGATCCGGCGCACAATGCGCGGGCCATTCATGCCGTCTTGGCGGGCGAGCCGAGTGCGTTTCGCGATATCGTGCTGCTCAACAGCGCGGCGGCCTTGATGGTCGCCGGCAGGGCGAAGGACCTGAAGGAAGGCGTGGACCAGGCCGCGCGGTCGATCGCTTCAGGGGCCGCTCGTGCGTCGCTGGCGCGGCTGGTCGAGCTCTGTGGCGCCGTGACAGCGTGAGGACGAGATGGCCGATAGCGACACCCTGAAGATGATCTCAGGCTTCGCCGCGTCAGGCACGGCGCTGGACAAGATCTGCGCCGACAAGGCCGAGCTTGTGGTGCGGCGCAAGAAGGAGCGTTCGCTGGCCGCGCTCGAAGCCGATGCGCGCGCCGCCAGCCCGACGCGCGGCTTCGCCAAGGCTTTGCGCGCCGCTGTCGACGCGGGACGCTACGGCCTGATCGCCGAGATCAAGAAGGCGTCGCCGTCCAAGGGGCTGATCCGTCCCGATTTCGACCCGCCATCGCTCGCCGCCGCCTACGCCGCCGGTGGCGCCACCTGCCTGTCGGTGCTGACCGATACCCCCTACTTCCAGGGCGACGATTCCTACCTGGTCGCCGCGCGCGCCGCCGCCCCCGCCCTGCCGGCGCTGCGCAAGGATTTCATGATCGACCCCTATCAGGTGGTCGAGAGCCGCGCGCTGGGCGCCGATTGCATCCTGCTGATCATGGCCTGCCTGTCGGATGGCTTAGCGGCCGATCTCCACGCCGCCGCCGACGCCTGGGGCATGGACGTACTGATCGAGGTTCACGATCAAGCTGAGCTTGAACGAGCACTTAAACTAAAATCTGAACTACTAGGTATAAATAACCGAAATCTCAAAACACTAGCTGTATCCCTTCAGATAACACTTGAGCTTATGAAATCCATACCCCAGGACCGGCTGGCGATCTCCGAAAGTGGCTTGGACAGCCCGCGGGATCTCGCCCGCATGGCCGAGTCAGGGGCACGCTGCTTCCTGATCGGCGAGAGCTTCATGCGCAAACCCGACGTCGCGGCCGCCGTGCGCACGATGATCGCCGATCCTGTTCCCCTGGTGGCAGCGTGAGTGAGCTCACTCATTTCGACCCCGAGGGCAATGCCCGCATGGTCGACGTCGGCGACAAGGCCGAGACCGAGCGGGTGGCGACGGCGCGCGCCTCGGTCCGCATGAAGCCCGAGACCTTGCGCCTGATCCAGGACAAGGCGGTGGCCAAGGGCGACGTGCTGGCGGTGGCCCAGCTCGCCGGCATCATGGCGGCCAAGCGTACGCCTGATCTGATCCCGCTCTGCCATCCGCTGGCGCTGACCTCGGTGCAGGTAACGTTGCGCTGCGAGCCCTCGACGGCGAGCGTCGAGATCGAGGCGACCTGCCGCCTGCGCGGCAAGACCGGCGTCGAGATGGAGGCGCTGACCGCCGCCTCGGTCGCGGCGCTCACCGTCTACGACATGTGCAAGTCGGCCGACCGCGGCATGGTCATCGGCGAGGTCCGGCTGGTGCACAAATCCGGCGGCAAGTCGGGCACCTACGAGGCGCCGTGATGCTCTCGGTCAACGACGCCCTCGTCCGCATCGTCGGCGCCTTCGCACCACTGGCGACGGAGACCATCTCTGTCGCCGACGGCAGCGGCCGCGTGCTCGCCGAGCCGGTGATCGCCCGCCTCGATCAGCCCTCGGCCGATCTCTCGGCGATGGATGGCTATGCGGTCATTGGCGCCGACTGCGCCAGCCTGCCGGCAACCCTGAACGTCGTTGGCAGCGCGCCGGCAGGCGGTTCCTATGACGCACCGTTGCGGCGCGGCGAGGCTGTACGCATCTTCACCGGCGGCCCGCTGCCGGCCGGCGCTGACACTATCGTCATCCAGGAGAACGTCAGGGTCGACGCGCCCGGCGGCGTGACCATCCTCGAGGGCGCGAGCCCGGGCCGCCATATCAGGCGCAAGGGCCTCGACTTCTCCCACGGCGCCGAAGGCATCGCCGCCGGCCACGTGCTCACGCCGCGCGACGTGGCGCTGGCGGCGGCGATGAACGTGCCCTGGCTCACCGTCTGGCGCCGCCCGCGTGTCGCCATCCTCGCTACTGGCGACGAGCTGGTGATGCCGGGCGAGCCGGTCGGCCCTAATCGCATCGTCTCGTCTTCCGGCCTCGCCGTCGCCGCGCTGGTCAAGGCATGGGGTGGCGAGCCCACGGTCATGGGCATCGCGCGCGACGATCGCGCCGTGATCGGCCGGCACGTCGCGGCGGCCAAGCGTTTCGACCTGCTGGTAACTTTGGGCGGCGCCTCGGTGGGCGATCACGACCTGGTGCAGGACGTCTTGAAGGCCGAGGGCTTCTCGCTCGACTTCTGGCGCATCGCCATGCGTCCGGGCAAGCCGCTGATGTTCGCCGACACGCCGGGCTGCAAGGCGCTGGGCCTCCCCGGCAATCCTGTCTCGACCCTGGTCTGCGCCCTGCTCTTCCTGCGCCCGGCGATCGAGCGCATGAGCGGCCTGCCGGGCGATCCGGTGGCGACGACGACGGCGATCCTGGCGGTCGATGTCGGCGCCAATGACACGCGCGAGGATTACGTGCGCGCCACGCTGTCGCGCGATGACAAAGGCGCGCTCAGCGTCACGCCGTTCAAGGTCCAGGACAGCTCCATGCTGAGCATCATGGCGCGTGCCAATGGCTTTATCGTGCGGCCCGCCCATGACCCCGCGCGCCGGGCCGGAGACGCCATCAAGGTTGTGGATTTCGGGACAATGGGCAGCGCTTTTTGAGCGGCTTGTCCGGGGGCAACTTGACGCAAAGCGCGAACTAAACTAGAACACGCGGGTGGTTTCGCGTTTTGTTCTAGATGTAGTGTGCCTCAGCGGGAGACAATGATGCTCACCCGAAAACAATATGAATTGTTGGTCTTCATCAATCAGCGGCTCAGCACTGGCGGCGTCTCGCCCTCCTTCGACGAGATGAAAGAAGCGCTGAAGCTGAAGTCCAAGTCGGGCATCCACCGCCTGATCACCGGGCTGGAGGAGCGCGGGTTCTTGCGACGCCTGCCGCATCGTGCGCGGGCGCTGCAGGTATTGCAGCTGCCCGACGCGGCGTCGGTATCCGCCAGCCGCGCGGCGATGAGCACGCCGGGCCTGCGCGAAACCGCCGCCGGCTTCACACCGCAGGTCATCAAGGGCGATTTCCGCCCCAGCTTCCAGGGCGCGGTGACGCCGGCCAACGCCGCCAGCGCGCTGTCCCTGCCGCTCTACGGCAAGATCGCCGCCGGCACGCCGATCGAGGCGCTGCGCGACAACACCAGCACCATCGACGTGCCAACCTCGCTGCTCGGCCAGGGTACGCACTACTGCCTCGAGGTCGAAGGCGACTCGATGGTCGAGGCCGGCATCCTCGACGGCGACTTCGCCGTCATCCGCCAGGCCGACACGGCCGAGAACGGCAGTATCGTCGTCGCCCTGGTCGACGAGCAGGAAGCCACGCTCAAGCGCATCCGCCGCAAGGGCGCCTCGGTGGCGCTCGAGCCGGCCAACACCGCCTACGAGACGCGCATCTTCGGGCCCGACCGCGTGAAGGTGCAGGGCCGCCTCGTCGGCATCTATCGCCGCTACTGAGATCGCCGGTCGGCTCTGGGCACCCAGGGCCGATCGCCCCGCGCCTGGCGCGTGGTCTCGATGCGCGCGGGCCGACCCTTCTCGCCCAGCCAGACCGCGTGCGCGCCGTGGCGCCACAGGTCGAAGCGATCGATCGTCCACAACGCTGACCGGCACTGATTGCGCAGCGGCACGACCGACACGACCGGTACCGCGCCGTCGCAGGCACGCGGCTGCGCCTCCGGGCGCACGACCAGGCGCACCTCGGCGCCGTCGCGTTTGAATACGCACAGGCCGCCGCTACATCGCAGCGTGCCATCGGCGCTGCTGCCGCCATCGGGCCAGCGTTCCGCACCGGCCTCGCCGGCACGCCGCGTCCAGGTTTCGCCGGCGATACGCTCGCCCCGCGCGCTGTAGAGCACGAGACCGCGCTCGCCGCGGATCGCCAGCGCCCGCGCGTCCTCGCTGATCATCAGGTCGGGCGGGCGTTGCAAGGGAATGATGGCGAAGGCCAGCGCCACGCCGAGCAGCCCGAGCCATCGCCAGCGCGTACGCCAGAAGCAGAACCACAGCCCGCCCAGAGTCAGCAGCCAGAGCGACGCGCCGGGCATCGATGGCGCCACCGACGCCGCGCCCGGCAGCGCGGCGGCCCAGCGGGCGATGTCGAGCGTCCATTCGATGCCCCAGCCCATCGGCACCAGCGCCAGCCATTCGAGGCCCAGTGGCGCCAACAGCATCGCCAGCAGCCCCCATGGCATTACCCAAATCCCCGTGAGTGGCACGGCCAGCAGATTGGCGACGACGCCGACCAGGCTCAGGCGATTGAAGTGGTAGACGGCGAAGCCCGCGGTCGCGAGCGACGCCACCAGGGTCGACATCACGCTGTCGGTGGCGTAGCGGCCGACGCGCTGGCGCATGCCGTCGGTGCGATCGACGCCTTCGGCGTGACGGCGCGCGCGCCACAGCCGCGCGGCTTCCCAGGCCGCCACCAGCGCGACCACGGCGGCGAAGGAAAGCTGGAAGCTGGCGCCGGTGAGGCTCTCGGGCTGGATCAGCAGGATCACAGCCGCCGCCCAGCACACCAGGCGCAGGGTCAGCGCCGTGCGATCGACCAGCACGCCGATCAGCACGATCGCCAGCATGCCGAACGCGCGTTGCGCCGGCACCGGCGCGCCGGCCAGGGCAAGGTAGAACGCCGAACCGAGCAAGGCCGCGACAGCGGCGATCTTCTTCACCGGGAAGCGCAACGCGACGCCCGGCAGCAGAGCCAGCCCGTACCGCACGAGGCCCATCATCAACCCGGCGGCGAAGGCGAGATGCAGGCCCGAGATCGACAGGATATGCGCGAGGCCGGAGTCGCGCAGCGCCTGCTGAGCCTCCTTCGACAGGCCGTTCTGGTCGCCGGTCAGGATGGCGGCAGCGAAGGCGCCGGCGTCGCCGGGCAACGCCGTCGTGATGCGCTCGGTCAGCCCCCGTCGCAGTTCGTCGATACGCATGACCAAGCCCGATGGCCGGCCGCGCTCGACCAGCGCCGGCGCGCCGGTGGCGTAGCCCACGGCCCCCAAGCGCTGGAACCAGGCGAAGCGCTGGAAATCGAAGGCACCTGGTAGTGCCGGCCCGGCCGGCGGATGCAGCATAGCGGGGATCGCCACCCGATCGCCGGTGACATGCGCGAACGGCGCGCGCGTCACCGAGATGCGCACGCGCGGCGGCGTGGCGCTCTGCTTCACGCCGCGCAGCACCACTTGGTCGAGCACGACGCGCCGGCCTTCCGGCAGCATGCCAATCTCGACGACCCGGCCCTCGACGATGCCGCTATAGGCGCGCGCCAGCACCGGCGCGGCGACGCTCTGCGTGCGCCACGTCGCGGCGGCGAAGCCAAGACCGCCGGCGGCCAAGGTCACGCCGATCGCCAGCAGCCCGGGCGCGGCGCTGCGCGCCGCGCACAGCAACAGGCCGAGCAGCGTAAGGGCGATGCCCAGCCAGAGCGGCGGCTCGCTCGGCAGTTCGAAATAGACCGCGATGCCCAGGCCCAAAGCCACCGGCGTCCACAGCGCCCAGCGCTCGCGCTCGCTGTCGAGACGCTGCGCCACGGCCAGCACAAAGCGCGCCACGAGGCCATGCCCGGTGGCTGCGACACCGGGCTGCGGCGTGGCGGCTAGGCTCATGCTCTATGGGTTTGACAGAAGACGCTCCCTCGATGCCTATGCTCCCGCCGCTTTTTGACCGAAAAGAGGCTGTTCCACCGGATTCCGCATGACCGTCGTCACCCGTTTCGCCCCCTCGCCCACGGGCTTCCTGCATATCGGCGGCGCCCGCACGGCGCTGTTCAACTGGCTCTTCTCGCGCCACCACGGCGGCACCTACCTGCTGCGCATCGAGGACACGGACCGCCAGCGTTCGACCAAGGAGGCCATCGACGCCATCATCGAGGGCCTATCGTGGCTGGGCCTGCAGCCAGATGGCGATATCGTCTTCCAGTTCTCGCGGGCCAAGCGCCATGCCGAGGTGGCGCACGAGTTGCTCGCCGCCGGCAAGGCCTATCATTGCTACGCCAGCCCGGCCGAGCTCGAGACGATGCGTGAGGAAGCGCGCAAGGCTGGCAAGCCGATCCGCTACAACGGCCTGTGGCGCGACCGCGATCCCAAGGACGCCCCGCCGGGCGTCAGGCCGGTGGTCCGCATCAAGGCGGCGCAGACCGGCTCGACCACGGTGCGCGACCTTGTCCAGGGCGAGGTTACCGTCGCCAACGATCAGCTCGACGACATGGTGCTGCTGCGCGCCGACGGCACGCCGACCTATATGCACGCTGTGGTGGTCGACGACCATGACATGGGCATCACCCACGTGATCCGCGGCGACGACCACCTCAACAACACCTTCCGTCAGCTCCAGGTCTACGACGGCATGGGCTGGAAGGCGCCGGCATTCGCCCACATCCCGCTGATCCACGGCGCCGACGGCGCCAAGCTGTCGAAGCGCCACGGCGCGCTGGGCGTCGATGCCTATCGCGACATGGGCTACCTGCCGTCGGCCCTGCGCAACTACTTGTTGCGGCTGGGCTGGGGCCACGGCGACGACGAGATCATCCCGACCGACAAGGCGATCGAGTGGTTCGACATCGGTGATGTCGGCCGCGCCGCCTCGCGCTTCGATTTCGCCAAGCTCACCAACCTCAACGCGCACTATCTGCGCGAGACGCCGGACGGCGAGCTGCTGCCGCTGGTGCGACCACTGATCGAGGCGGCGCTGGGGGCGGCGCTGTCCGCGCCAGCGCTCGAGCGTATCGCGCGCGGCATGAACGGCGTGAAGCAGCGCACGCGGACGGTGACTGAACTCGCGGCGGGGCTTGTCTTCTATGCCCGCGCCGGCGCGCCACCGATGGACGACAAGGCCGCGGCCCTGCTGACGCCGGAGGCGCGCGGCCTGCTGGCGCGCGTCGTCGCGGCCCTCGATTCACCCTCGATTGATTGGGTGGAATCAACGTTGGAAGCGGCCGTCAAGGGGGTGGCTGAGACCGCGGCGGTGAAGCTCGGCCAGATCGCCCAGCCGCTGCGCGTGGCGCTGACCGGCTCCACCGTGTCGCCCGGGATCTTCGAGGTCCTGGCCATCCTCGGCCGTGACGAAGCGATGACACGGTTGCGCGCAGCCGCCTGACGGCTGGCGCATGACGTCCGTGCGTTGCGCCCCCCCGACCGGCTTGTTAGTTTACGGACGACCTTTTCGGCCAATCCGGGGGCGCCATGTCCGCGCACGCGGCGGGTGGCGGGGTTTGGCCAGCACGGATTTCGAGCGGGAGCGACCATGAGCAACACCGGCACCGTAACCCTTACGGACGACGCCACCGGCAAAAACTGGAAATTCCCGATCCTCGGGGGCTCGATGGGGCCCAGCGTGATCGACGTTCGAAAGCTTTACGGCGAGACCGGCTACTTCACCTACGACCCGGGCTTCACCTCGACCGGTTCCTGCGAATCGAAGATCACCTACATCGACGGCGACGAGGGCGTGCTGCTGCACCGCGGCTACAATATCGCCGAGCTGGCCGAGAAGAGCGACTTCATGGAGCTCTCCTACCTGCTGCTCAACGGCGAGTTGCCCAACGCCGCGCAGAAGGCGAAGTTCACGCGCGACATCACCATGCACACGATGCTGCATGAGCAGATCTCGACGTTCTATCGCGGCTTCCGCCGGGACGCCCATCCGATGGCGGTGTGCTGCGGCGTGGTCGGCGCGCTATCGGCCTTCTATCACGACTCGCTGGACATCAACGATCCGCACCAGCGCATGGTCGCGTCGTACCGGCTGATCGCCAAGATGCCGACCATCGGCGCCATGGCCTACAAGTACTCGGTCGGCCAGCCCTTCATGTATCCCGACAACAAGCTGAGCTACGCCGGCAACTTCCTGCGCATGATGTTCGGCGTGCCGGCCGAGGAATACGTGATGAACCCCGTCGTCGAGAAGGCGATGGACCGCATCTTCATGCTGCACGCCGACCACGAGCAGAACGCCTCGACGTCGACGGTGCGTCTCGCCGGCTCGTCGGGCGCCAACCCGTTCGCCTGCATCGCCGCCGGCATCGCCTCGCTGTGGGGCCCCAGCCACGGCGGCGCCAACGAAGCCGTTCTCAAGATGCTCCAGGAGATCGGCGGCAAGGACAAGATCGGGCCGTTCCTGGCGCGCGTGAAGGACAAGGCGGACCACACCCGCCTGATGGGCTTCGGCCACCGCGTCTACAAGAACTACGACCCGCGCGCGACCGTGATGCGCAAGAGCTGCCACGAGGTGCTGGCAACGCTGGGTATCGGCAGCGATCCGCTGCTCGAGCTCGCCATGGAGATGGAGGAGTTCGCGCTCAAGGACGAGTACTTCATCTCCAAGAAGCTCTACCCGAACGTCGACTTCTACTCGGGCATCATCTTCCGTGCGCTGGGCATCCCCGTGAGCATGTTCACGGTGATCTTCGCCATCGCGCGCACGGTAGGTTGGATCTCGCAGTGGACCGAGATGATCGAGGATCCGCAGTCCAAGATCGGCCGCCCGCGCCAGCTCTACAGCGGCCAGACCGAGCGGTCCTACGTGCCGCTGCACGCCCGCAAGTAACGAACGGGGCGACCCCGACGCGGAGGCGACTGAACATGGCGGCGCGCGGCAAACGCAGCGACGGATGGGCGACGAGCAACAGCATGGCCGTGCGGCTCGATCGCCCGCGGCTCGTCCGGGTTGGGGCCGCCGCCAACGACAACCGGGCGCCAGCGCTCACCATCGCGCGCCGCTTGGCGTTCGTGTCGTTGGGCGCGGTGTTGGCGACGGTGCTGATCCTGCTATTGGGTTGAAGCCTATCCTGTCGTCCTGAACGCAGCGAAAGACCTTGCGGTAGTCATCCGGCGCCGCTTCTCTTTGGATATTCGACCGCGAGGTGTTTCGCCGCGCTCCGGACTGCAGCAAGGCTCAACCCCGCTGGATCAGCTCGATCTTGTAGCCGTCGGGATCCTCGACGAAGGCGATCACCGTCGTGCCGTGCTGCACCGGGCCGGCCGGGCGCGGGATCTTCACGCCTTCCTTGGCGAGTTGTTCGCATGTCCCGTAGACGTCGGGCATGCCGATCGCGAGATGGCCGAAGGCGGTGCCCATCTCATACTTGTCTTTGCCGTAGTTGTAGGTCAGCTCGATGACCGCGTTGTCGGTTTCCTCGCCATAGCCGACGAAGGCCAGGGTGTACTTGCCAGCCGGCACGTCCCGCTTGCGCAGGAGCTTCATGCCCAGCAGCCGCGTGTAGAAGTCGATCGACTTGTCGAGGTCGCCGACGCGAATCATCGTGTGCAGCATGCGGTAGCCGGTACCGGCGCTCGCGCCATCCATGGTCATGCCCTCCTCTGCGCGCGCCCTATATGCCGCGGATCATGGCCGCGAACGTCGCCTCGGCCGCCACCTTGCCGTCGACGATCGCCTTGCCCTCGAACTTCCACACGCTCTGCCGCGCCTGCAGCTTGTTGACGTGGATCTCGACGCGATCGCCGGGGGTCACCGGCTTGCGGAAGCGGACGTTGTCCATCGACAGGAAGTAAACCAGCTTGCCTTCCGACGCCGCGCCGAGCGTCGCCACCACCAGCACCGCCGCGGTCTGCGCCATCGATTCGACGATCAGCACCCCGGGCATCACCGGGTCCGTCGGAAAATGGCCCTGGAAGAAGGGTTCGTTGATCGACACGTTCTTGATGCCGATGGCGCTTTCGCCCAGGCGCAGATCGATGACGCGGTCGACGAGCAGCAGCGGATAGCGGTGCGGGATCATCTTCATGATCCGGTTGATGTCCAGCACGTCGATCACCGTCGGAACGGCGGGAGTTATCGCAGTCATCACATCGCTCGCGTCGCCGCGGACGGCCCGGTCAGAACCGGGTGCCGAAGCTGAAGTTGAAACGCTGCCGGTTGTCGAACGGCTGGTACTTGATCGGAAACGAATAGTCGAGCCGCAGTGGGCCGAAGGGCGAGATCCATTGCAGGCCGACGCCCGCGACCACTCGCACCGATGAGGAATCGCGGATCGACGGGCCGACGTCGTCGGTACCCCAAAGGCTGCCGGCCTCGATGAATCCCTTGCCCACGATGTTGAGCTCCTTGGGCAGGCCAAGCGGAAAGCTGATCTCGCCGGTGGCCGTATAGAAATACTTGCCGCCCAGCGAGTCGTTGCCGTCGCGCGGACCGATGCCGGCGGTCTGGAAGCCTCGCAAGGTGTCGCCGCCGATGAAGAAACGCTGGGCGATCTTGACGTCGTCGCGGATACCAAAGACCGCGCCGGCCGAGCCTTGGAACGACAGGACGAAATCCGTGACCAACGGGAAGTAGATCGCCGCGTCGGCGCGATTGCGCAGGAAATGCTCCGTGCCGCCCAGGCCGCCGAGCTCGGTCGTCCAGCGCACTATCCATCCCTTCGTCGGAAGCTGGCGATCGTCACGGCGATCCCAGGTGATGACCGTGCCCAGCTCCGAGGTATAGGTCTTGCCGGCTGCCCGCCTGATGAAGGGCGAGGCGTTGTCCTGGACGTTGAAGATCTCGTCGTACTTGAACGAGTACTTGAAAGTCTGGCGCGTGTGTTCGCTCAGCGCATAGCCCGCTCGCAGAGCCGCGCCGATCGTCCTCTGGTCGAACGAGCTGCTGCTCTGCAAGTCGCGGCCGACCCGGAATACGTCGAAGCCGGCCGCCAGGTTGCGATCGAGGAAGTATGGCTCGGTGAAGCTCAGGTCGATCTGCGTCTGGCGTGTGCCGAGTGACAGGCCCACGCGCAGATCCTGGCCCTTGCCCAGGAGATTGCGCTCACGCACCGTGATGTCGCCCAGCACGCCGGCCGATGTCGAATAGCCAGCGCCGAACGAGATCTCGCCGGTGCTCTGCTCGACGACGTTGACGTCGACGACCGTCTTGTCCTGGGCCGAGCCCTGCTGGTTGGTGACGTCGATCTTCTCGAAGTAGCCCAGCGCGCGCAGACGCTGCTGGGAGCGGCGCAGCTTGGCGGCGTTGAAGGCGTCGCCCTCGGCGAGGCGGAACTCGCGGCGGATCACCTTGTCGAGCGTACGGACGTTGCCGGCTATATTGATGCGTTCGACATAGACGCGCGGGCCTTCCTGCACGTCGAACGTGATGTCGATCGTCTTGGTGTCCTTGTTGCGCTTGATGTTGGGGCGCACGTCGACGAACGCGTAGCCCAGCGTGCCGACCGCCTCCGTGATCGCGTTGACCGTGGCCTCGACCTCGTCGGCGTTGTACCAGTCGCCTTCGCGCGCGGCGACCATCGCTTTCAGGGTGCTGACATCGATGCCTTCGAAACGCGAATTGACCTCGAGCTTGCCGAACTTGTAGCGCTCGCCCTCCTGGATGGTGAAGGTGACGAAGAAATGGTCTTTCTTCGGCGTCAGCTCGGCGACCGAGGAGACAACGCGGAAATCGGCGTAACCCTCCGACAGGTAGAACTTGCGCAGCATCTCCTTGTCGAAGTTGATGCGATCGGGATCGTAGCGATCATCCGAGGTCAAGAAACGAAACCACGCGGTCTCGACCGAGCGAATCTGCTCACGCAGCCTGCCGTCGCTGAAGTTCTCGTTGCCGACGAAGCTCAGTCGGCTGATCGTCGTGATGCTGCCCTCGAAGATCTCGAACACCAGGTCGACGCGGTTCTGGTCGAGCCGGATGATCTTGGGCTCGATCGCCGCGTTGAAACGACCGCCTCGTCGGTAGACCTCCAGCATCCGGCGGACGTCCGACTGCACCTTGGCGCGGGTGAAGACGGTGCGCGGCTTCGACGCGATCTCCTGGCGCAGCGTATCGTCCTCGACGCGCCGGTTACCCTCGAACTGCACCCGATTGATGATCGGGTTCTCGACCACCTTGATGAGCAGCGTGCCGCCGTCCCGCTGGAAGGTGACGTCGGCGAACAGGCCGGTCTGGAACAGCGCCTTAAGCGACTTGTCGGCCTCGGCCGGATCGAAAGGCTGACCCTCGCGCACCGATACGTAGGAGCGGATCGTGTCGGGCTCGACGCGGCTGCTGCCGGTGATCTGCACCTGGGTGATGATCGGGCCGCGCTGGGCTAGCGCCGGTGCCACCGAGAAACCGGTCAGCACGAGCGCCAAGGTAACGAGGCTTCGCAGGACGCGAATCAACAAGAAACTCCCTGGTCCCTATGCCCGCCCGGACGCCTGCGGCGGCCCCTCTTTAGAGCACGCCGGAGCCGACCATCACACCTGAAATTTCAGGACCTTAGAGGGTCAGCAGGCGCGTGACGATCAGCACGATGTCGTTGTAGGTGGCGAATACCATCAGGCCGCCCATCGCTGCCAGCCCGATCCTGAAGCCGATCTCCTGGGTACGCTCGCTGAGCGGCCGACCGCGCACCCACTCGATGGCGTAGAACAGCAGATGGCCACCGTCCAGCATCGGCACCGGCAGCAGGTTGAACACGCCGAGCGTCACCGACAGGCCGATGACAAAGTAGAGGATGGCGCCCCAGCCGATCTGCGACACCTCGCCCGCCGTCTTGGCGATGCGGATCGGGCCGCCGATCTCGTTGGCCGGGCGCAAGCCCAGGATTATCTGCTTGAGGACCGTGTAGATCGTGCCCGACATGTGCCAGACCTCGACCACAGACTGGCCGGCGGCCTCCAGTGGCCCGAAGCGCTTGACCTGCGAGGCGAGCGGACTGGAGAATCCGAGTCGGCCCTCGACGCGCGCCGTGCCATCTGGCTGGCGGATCTGTTCCGCCACAGGCACTACCGTCAGCTCGATCGTCTCGCCACCACGCTGCACGCGTAATTTCGTAGGCTTGCCAGCGCGCTGGCGGATGATCTGCGGAATATCCATGAAGTATTCGATGCGCGTGCCTTCGACCTCAAGGATACGGTCGCCGCTATGCAGGCCGCCCTGCTCGGCAGCGCTGCCGGGAAAGACTCGCCCGACCACCGGCAACGCCTGCACGCTGTCGACCCCGATATCGCCCATGCGATGTTCGTTCTTGAAGCGGTCGACCAGAAGACGCGGCGCCGGCGTGATCGACCGGTGATAGCTCTTGCCATCGCGCGTGAAGACGATGGTGATCGGCACACCGGGATAGAGCTGCGCCACGCCGATGATGTCCTCGAAGCTGTCGACGCTGCGACCGGCGATCTCGGTGACGACGTCGCCGGATTGCAGGCCAGCGGCGGCGGCCGGGCCGCTGCCCGCCGGCACGACGATCTGCGGCGGCGTGAAGGGCCGGCCGTAGGTCATCAGCAGGACGAACATCAGCACGATGGCCAGCAGCAGGTTGGCGATCGGGCCGGCCGCGACCACGGCGGCGCGCACGATCAGCGGCTGATTGTGGAAAGCGCGTTTGCGCTCTTCCTCGGTGAGACGGTCATCGACCGCGCCAGCCCCGGTAGGATTGCTGTCGCCCAGGAACTTCACGTAGCCGCCCAGCGGCAGGATCGAGATCTTCCAACGCGTACCGGTCTTCGGACTGGTCCAGCCCCAGAGCTCGCGGCCGAAGCCGACGGAGAACACCTCGGCCTTGATGCCGTTGCGCACGCCGATCCAGTAGTGCCCCCACTCGTGGACGAACACGAGCACGGTCATGATGACGATGAACGTGAGGATGTTGTTGGTAATGAAGGCGACAAAATCCATGAGCGCTACATTCCTCTGCGTTCAGGCCCGATTCCGGCGCGTCGCACACAAAGCCTTGGCCTCGGCTCTGGCTTCTTCATCAATGGCTCGCAATGCGGCGAAATCAACGCAGTCGCCCTCGAGCGTCAGCTTTCTGCCCAACCCGGCGCGGACATCTTCCACGATCCGTGCGATATCGAGAAAACCGATCTCGGATGCAAGAAAAGAACCGACCGCTATCTCATTGGCAGCATTCATTATTGTCGTCGATATTCCGCCGGTTTGCAAGGCCTCACGCGCGAGCCTCAGGGCTGGAAATCGTTCAATATCAGGGACTTCGAAGGTCAATGCCTGAAGCGTGCGGAAATCCAGCCGTTCTGACGGCGCCTCGATGCGCTCCGGCCACGCCAGCGCATGCGCGATAGGCGTGCGCATATCGGGGCTGCCGAGCTGGGCGAGGACCGAGCCGTCGCTATAGGCGACCATCGAATGGATCACCGATTGAGGGTGGATGACGATCTCGATCCGCTCGGAGGGGACCCCGAACAGGATGTGCGCCTCGATCAGTTCGAGGCCCTTGTTCATCATGGTCGCCGAATCGATCGAAATCTTGGCGCCCATGTCCCAGTTGGGATGTTTGACGGCCTGCGCCGGTGTCGCCGTCGCCATCTCGGCCAGCGACCAGTCGCGGAACGGTCCGCCCGACGCGGTTAGGATCAGCCGCTCCACCCGGTCGCGGTTGCGCTCTTCCAGGCACTGGAAGATGGCGTTGTGCTCGCTGTCGACAGGCATCAGCGTACCGCCGCCGCGCCGCACCGCGTCCATCAGCAGGCGCCCGGCACAGACCAGGGCCTCCTTGTTGGCGAGCGCGATGGTGGCACCGCGGTCAGCGGCGACCAGGATGGGCGGCAGGCCGGCGAAGCCGACGATCGCCGCCATCACCCACTCCGCGGGCCGAGCCGCCGCTTCGCGCAAGCCCTCCGCGCCGCTGGCGACGGCGATACCCGAGCCATCGAGCGCACGCCTGAGGTCGGCGTACCGGCTGTCGTCGGCGACCACCGCCAGCTTCGCGCGCAAGCGGCGCGCCTGCTCGGCCAGGAGATCGACATTTGCATTGGCCGTCAGCGCCTCAACTTCGTAGCGCTCCGGGTGGCGCACCAGCAAATCGACGGTGCTGCAGCCGACCGAGCCGGTGGAGCCGAGGATCGTCACGCGCTTCATGATCCGCCTACCAGGGCCAACGGGCGTCGCCGGCCCAGCGGATGGCCGCCATCACCACGGCCGCCGCCATCAGCGCGTCGATGCGATCAAGCAGCCCGCCATGGCCGGGTATCAGCCGCCCTGAGTCCTTCACGCCCACATAGCGCTTCACCGCCGACTCGGCGAGATCGCCGATCTGCGACACGACAGACAAGAGGCCGCCGGCCATCGCGATGCCGATCACCGACCCGCCGGTGAAGAACCATGCGGTGCAGGCGCCGACGATGATCGCCGCAGCGAGGCCGCCCAGCGCGCCCGACCAGGTCTTGCTCGGGCTGAGCCTCGGTGCCAGCTTCGCGCCACCGAGGGTGCGTCCCGCGACATAGGCGAAGATATCGGTGGCCCAGACCGTGGCCAGCAGCCAGAGCACGGCCTGCAGGCCGGTCTCCGGCTGGTGGCGCAGCGACAGCAGCGACAGCGCGACGACGGCGATGTAGATCGCCCCCGACAACAGCAGCCCGGCGCGGCGCCAGCCGACCACCAGCAGGCGCCATTCGCGCCAGGCCAGCACCACGCCGATGGCCAGCAGCAGGTCGAAGAACGGAAAACCATGCCACGTGGCGAGCAGCACCAGCGGCGCCAGCACCAGCGCCGAAACGATGCGAAGGATCAGATCGCGGCGGGGTTTGGGGCGCGCAACCGCCGCGTCAGCCGGCGACGGCGCCATATCGCCGCTCCCGGCGGCTATACTCTGCGATGGCGGCGGCGAGGTGAGCCTTGCCGAAATCCGGCCACAGCGTGTCGACGAACAGCATCTCGGCATAGGCCGATTGCCAGAGCAGGAAGTTGCTGATGCGCTGCTCGCCACTGGTGCGGATCAGCAGATCGGGATCCGGGATGTCCGACGTCAGCAGCTCGCGCGTGAGCGCCGCCTCGTCGATCGTACCAGCGGCCAGCGAGCCGGAGGCGACCCGCTCGGCCAGTTGCCGCGCGGCGCGCGCGATATCGGCGCGACCGCCATAGTTCAGCGCGATGGTGACGTTGATGCGGGCATTGGCGCGCGTGCGTATCTCGGCCTCGCCGATCATGACGGCGATGTCCCGGGGCAGGCCGTCACGGTCGCCGATGACGCGCAGCCGCGCGCCCTCCTTGGCCAGCGTATCGAGCTCGGCGCGCATGTAGTGACGCAGCAGGCCCATGAGGAATTCAACCTCGTCGGCCGGACGTTTCCAGTTCTCGGTCGAGAAGCCGAACAGCGTGATGTAGGGGATGCCAAGCTCGCCGGCGCCGCGTACCACCTCGCGCACGGCCTCGACGCCGCGACGATGGCCCGCCGTGCGCGGCAATCCGCGCGCCTTCGCCCAGCGGCCGTTGCCATCCATGATGATGGCGACGTGACGCGGCACTGACGCGGTTTCGACGGGTGCGGTGGCGTGCTGCAGCATGCGGGACTCGGGACGATCCGCGGCGTGGGCCGTCAGACCGTCATGATCTCCTTCTCCTTGGCGAGCAGCGCGTCGTCTACCAGCTTCACATGGCGGTCGGTCATCTTCTGAACATCCTCGGTCAGCTTGCGATGTTCGTCCTGCGAGATCTGGTGATCTTTTTCGGCCTTCTTCAGCGCCTCCATGCCGTCGCGTCGCACATTGCGCACCGCGACCTTCGCCTGCTCGGCGTATTTGTGCGCGACCTTGCCAAGCTCCTTGCGGCGCTCCTCGTTGAGCTCGGGGATCGGGATACGCACCAGCGAGCCGTCGGGCAGCGGATTGAGACCCAGCCCGGCTTCGCGGATCGCCTTGGCGACCGCCGTCACCATGCCCTTGTCCCAGACCGTCACCGACAGCATGCGCGGCTCCGGCGCGCTCACCGTGCCGACCTGATTCAGCGGCATGCGCTGGCCATAGGCCTCGACCATCACGGGGTCGAGCAGGGTTGTCGACGCGCGGCCGGTGCGCAGGCCGGCGAACTCCTTCTTCAACGCTTCGAGCGCACCGTCCATGCGCTTCTCGAAATCCTTCAGGTTTGGCGCAACCATGGTCACACCTCGTCGGTGATGATGGTGAAAGTGCCTTCACCGCGCATAACCTGCGCGAAGGCGCCGGGCGTGTGAAGGTCGAAAACGAGGATCGGGATGCCGTTCTCGCGCGACAGCGAAATCGCCGAGGCGTCCATCACCTGGAGATCCTGGGACAGCACCTCGAGATAGGTCAGACGATCGTAGCGCTTGGCGTTGGGATCCTTGCGCGGATCGGCGGTGTAGACGCCGTCGACCTGGGTGGCCTTGAGCATCGCGTCGGCGCCCATCTCGGCGGCGCGCAGCGCGGCGGCGGTGTCCGTGGTGAAGAACGGGTTGCCGGTGCCGGCGGCGAAGATCACCACCCTGCCCTTCTCCATGTGGCGCACGGCGCGGCGGCGGATATAGGGCTCGCACACCGTGGTCATCGGGATGGCCGAGACGACGCGGGTGTGCAGGCCGATCTTCTCCAGCGCGTTCTGCAGCGCCAGCGAGTTAATGACGGTGGCCAGCATGCCCATGTAGTCGGCGCTCGCCCGCTCCATGCCGGCGGCCGCCCCTGATATGCCGCGGAAGATGTTGCCGCCGCCGATGACGACGCAGACCTGCACGCCCATGGCGTGCACGGTACCGATCTCCTGGGCGATGCTCGTGAGCATGACGGGATCGAGACCGTACTCGCGCTCGCCCATCAGCCCTTCGCCGGACAGCTTCAGCAGGACACGGCGATAGAGGGGTTTCGCGGACATCTTCGGCCTCTGCGGGGGTCGGCGGATACTACACGCCCTGCGACCCGCCGCGCACGGTATTTTGTGTGCAAATGCCGCGCAGACAGCTAGGCCTTGAGCTGGGCGGCGACCTCGGCGGCGAAATCGCTCTCCTTCTTCTCGATGCCCTCGCCGAGCTGGAAGCGGGCGATGCCCGCCACCTTGACCGGCGCCCCGGCGTCCTTGCCGGCGGCCTCCAGGGCCTTGGCGACCTTGGTCTCGCCATCGATGACGAAGGTCTGCTCGAGCAGCACGACGTCCTGGTAGAACTTGCGCAGGCGGCCTTCGACCATCTTGGCGACGATCTCCGGCGTCTTGCCCGAGCCGGCGGCCTGATCGGTCAGCACGGCGCGCTCGCGCTCGACCGCGGCCGGGTCGAGCTCGGCCACCGAGACCGATTGCGGGTTGGTCGCCGCGACATGCATGGCGAGCTGCTTGCCGAAGGCCGCCAGCTTGGCCGGATCGCCGGCCGATTCGAGCGCCACCAGCACGCCGATCTTGCCCAGCGTGGGCGTCACCGGCGTGTGCACGTAGCTCGCCACCACGCCCTTGCCCACCGAGAGCTTCTTGGCGCGGCGCAGCGACATGTTCTCGCCGATGGTGGCGATCAGCTGGGTCAGCTCGGCCTGCACCTCGGTAGACATTTTTGCGACATTTCCCTCCGTCGCCAGCGCCAGCTTGCTGGCGCGCTCGACGAACTTCTGGAAGGTCTCGTTGCGGCCGACGAAGTCGGTCTCGGCGTTGACCTCGACGACGGCGCCCTCGGTGCCGCTGGAGACGACGCCGACCAGGCCCTCGGCGGCGACGCGGCCGGCCTTCTTGGCGGCGGCCGACAGGCCCTTCTTGCGCAGCCAGTCGACGGCCGCCTCGACATCGCCCGACGTCTCGGTCAGCGCCTTCTTGCAATCCATCATGCCGGCGCCGGACTTCTCGCGCAGTTCCTTGACCAGGGCGGCGGTGATCTCAGCCATTGGGGTCTCCATGATACGGGTCGGCCGGTCCTGGGACCGGCCGATGCGAATGCGAATGAAAGGCGACAGCCCTATTCGGCGGGCGGCGCGGCGGCCTCTTCGACGGCGGCGCCTTCGGCCGCGGCCATGTCCGGCAGCTCCTCGGCGTTGGGCTCGGCGGCCTCGCCGAGATCGCCGCCGGCGGCGCGGATCTCCTCGCGGATGCCGTCGAGCACCGCGCCGGAGATCAGGTCGCAATAGAGCGAGATCGCGCGGATCGCGTCGTCATTGCCCGGCACCGGATAGTTGATGCCGGCGGGATCGGAATTGCTGTCGAGGATGGCGACGATCGGGATGCCGCGCTTCTGGGCTTCCTTGACCGCGATCTGCTCCTTGTTGGTGTCGATGACCACGAGAAGGTCCGGCAGCCCGCCCATCTCCTTGATGCCGCCCAGCGCCCGCTCGAGCTTCTCGCGCTCGCGCGTCAGGTCGAGCGTCTCCTTCTTGGTCAGGCCCTCGAGCTGGCCGGTCGCCAGCTTGTCGTCGAGCTCGCGCAGACGCTTGATCGAGGCCGAGATGGTCTGCCAGTTGGTCATCATGCCGCCGAGCCAGCGGTGGTTGACGAAGTACTGGCCGCAGCGCTTGGCCGCCTCGGCGACCCGCTCGGCCGCCGCCGGCTTGGTGCCGACGAACAGGATGCGCCCGCCCGCCGCGACCGTGTCGCGCACGACCTTCAGCGCCTGCTCGAGCAGCGGCACGGTCTGCGTCAGATCGATGATGTGCACCCCGTTGCGTACCCCGAACAGGTACGGCTTCATGGCGGGGTTCCAGCGGCGCGTGTGATGGCCGAAATGCACGCCAGCTTCGAGGAGCTGACGCATGGTGAACGTCGGCAGCGACATATCTTGACCCTTCTCCGGTTATGCCTCCGCGGGGGTTGTCCTGGTGGACACCGGAACGGGCGGCGGGATGTCTCCCCGTCGTCCGCGATCCCCGCGTGCGAGATGGCGGGGGTTCTAACGGCCGCCCCGCCCCTTGGCAAGGGCGCCGGCCTGCGGCATTCGTTCCACGATACGGAATGGGGGCGCGCGATGGCGGCGGACAGGACGGGCGGCTGCGTCTGCGGCGCGGTGCGCTACAGGACCACGGGCGAGCCGCTGCGGGTCACCATCTGCCACTGCACCTGGTGCCAGCGGCGCACCGGCACCGCCTTCGGCACAGAGGTGGTGTTCAACGACGCCCAGGTCGCCTTCAGCGGCACCCCGGCCACGCGCTACCGCCACGTCTCCGACGAGTCCGGCCGCTGGCTCGAGGTCGAGTTCTGCCCGCGCTGCGGCAGCAATCTCGGCTTCACCCTGGAAGCCACGCCCGGCCTGCGCGCGGTGCCGGCCGGGACGTTCGACGATCCGGGGTTCATCGGCCCGGAGCAGCTGACCACGCGCCATGTCTTCACCCGCTCGCGGCGCGACTGGGCCGACCTGTCGTCGATGGTCGAGACTCACGAGACGCATTTCCGCAGGTAGAACGACTGCAACCTTGTCGGGCCGCTGGCTGGAAGATCGTTCGCATCGCTGGGCGCTCTATCGACTCGTACGGCGCCTGACGACAACTAAAACCTTTGGCGTCATCGGCCCGCTTGACGAGCTCGAGCGACCAGTCGCCGACTTTCGAGTGACTTTGGTCCAGGCCATCGTGTCCTCCATCGAATCTCGCAGATCCGACGGAATCACCGCCTGCCAAAGTCACTCGACCTCTTTTCAGTCAGGCTCTCAGGCGGCGCGGGCAGCGGCGGCCTTCTCCGGGTTGAACCCGTCGTAGCTATCGAACACGCCCATGAAGCCGGGGACGGTCGCCTCGCGCGCCCAGTCGCGCTGGAGTTCGCAGTACATCTGGACGCGGCTGATCAGTTTGGCCCCGGCCTGCTCCATGCGGCGCAGCGCCGTCTCGTGCGCCGCGACCGAGGTGCCGCCCACGGCGTCCACGGGGACATAGACCTCGAAGCCTTCCTGAATCGCGTCGAGCGCGGGGAAGGCCAGACACACTTCGGTCCACAGTGCGGTGATGATGAGCTTGCGGCGCCCGAGCGCCTTGACCGCCTGCTTGAATTCGACATCTTCCCAGGCGTTGACCATCGTCCGGTCATAGGTCGGCAGGTGTCCGATGATGTCCTGAAGTTGCTGGATCGGCGGCTTGTTGCGGCCTGTCTTGACGTTGACGGTCGAGTGAATGATCGGAACGTTGTAGTTGAGCGCCGCCTTGGTGGTGCTCACGATGTTGAAGACCAGTTCCTCGCGCGGCATCGACCGGATCGAGGATACCTGGACGGGCTGGTAGTCGATGATGATGAGGGCCGAATTCTCAGGCGTGAGAAGATGGTCGGTCTGGGGATTGCGGATCGTTTCGCTTGTCATGAGAAGTATCCTTCCTGGTTGGTGTGGAAATCAGTTCAGCCGGAAAACCTCAGGAGAAGTCGGTCCAGCTCGAAATCATGGTTTGTAGCCGTGTCAGGCTTGCGCCATTGCATTGCTTGCAAAAGTGCACGCGACGCCCTGGCATAACCTCGGCTCAACCCTTGATGAAGCTCAGCAGGTCGGCGTTGAACTCGTCCTGGCGCGTGAAGGACAGGCCGTGATCCGCACCCGGGTAGATCTTCAGGGTCGCGTTCTTCAGAAGCTTCGATGACAGCATCGCCGAGGCGCCGATCGGCACGATCTGGTCGTCGCCGCCGTGCGCGACCAGCACCGGCACCATGATCTTCTTGAGGTCCTCGGTGAAGTCGACCTCGGAGAATTGCTTGATGCAGTCGAATTGGCCCTTAAGCCCGCCCATCATGCCCTGCAGCCAGAACGACTTGCGCGCGCCCTCTGAAACCTTCACGCCCGGCCGGTTGAAGCCATAGAAGGGTATGGTGAGGTCCATGAAGAACTGCGAGCGGTCGTCGAAGGTGCCCTTGCGGATGCCGTCGAACACCTCCATGGGAAGGCCACCGGGATTGGCCGTGGTCTTCAGCATCAACGGCGGCACGGCGCCCAGCAGCACGGCCCTGGCGACGCGGCCGGTGCCGTGGCGGCCCATGTAGCGCGTGATCTCGCCGCCGCCGGTGGAGTGGCCGACGATGATCATGTCCTTCAGATCGAGCGCTTCGATCAGCTCGGCGAGGTCGTCGGCGTACTGATCCATGTGGTTGCCGTCCCAGGTCTGGCTGGAGCGACCATGGCCGCGCCGGTCATGGGCGATGACGCGATAGCCATGCTGGCCAAGGAACACCATCTGCGCGTCCCACGCATCGGCGCTGAGCGGCCAGCCATGCGAGAACAGCACCGGCCGTCCCTTGCCCCAGTCCTTGTAGAAAATCTGGGTGCCGTTCTTGGTGGTGACCATGCTCATCGTCGTCTTCCTCGGTATCAGACGGCGCGTGTGCGCGCGGTTTCGAACAGGTACCAGGTGCGATTCTCGGCTTCGTCGATCCAGGTCTCGAGCAGGCTTGCGGTGGCGATGTCGCGATGCTCGTCGCACAGGTCGTGGAGGTCGCGCATATGCCGCGCCATGACGCTGTTGTCCTCTCGCAGCTCGGCCAGCATGTCGCTCGGCGTGACGTAGTCCGCGTCGTTGTCGAGGACCCGTTGCAGGCGCGCGATATGGCCGACCGAGCGCAGCGTCGTGCCACCGATCCGCCGCGCGCGCTCGGCGATGGTATCGACCATGACAAAGAGTTGCGCCGCCTGCTCGTCGAGCAGCAGGTGATAGTCACGGAAATGCGGCCCGGACATGTGCCAGTGAAAGTTTTTCGTCTTCAGATAGAGTGCGAAGACATCCGCCAGCAGCAGGGTCAACGCCATCGACAGGTCGCGCGTCGCCTCCGCCGGCAAATCGGTTGGCGTCGCCAAGTTGGCGGTGCGTCTGCTCGTTACCGCGGGCCGGTCGCTCATGCTTCACTCCTCATCGACGGCGGGAGTTTAGTGCGGGCGCAGGCGCGATCTTCCGCGAACGCAGGATCACTTTCCGAATGCCACGACAGCTGTGCGGCCTCGTTCCAGTTCGACTGACGCCAGCGCCATGGCGCGTCGCCGACGAAGCGGCGGAAGACGGTCGAGAAATGTGCCTGGGACTGGAAGCCGACGCTGAGCGCTATGTCGACCAAAGACCGTTCGCTGCCGGCGAGAAGGGCGCAGGCGCGCTCGATGCGACGGCGCAGCAGATACTCGCGGGGCCGGTGGCCGGTCGCCGCGCGGAACTGAGCCGCGAAGTGCATCTCGCTCAGACCTGCCGCGTTTGCCATGTCGGCGAGTCGGACCGGTTTGCTGAGATTGGCCTCGACATAGGCAACCGCACGCCGCAGCCGCCAGGTCGCAAGCGGCTGCGCGGCCTTCGGTCTGCGTCGATCCTCACCGGCAGATCGAACACAAGCGGCAGCTTCCGCCTTCGGTCTGAGATGCAACACGACGTTCATGCGGCGACCCTCACCTGGTCCAGCATGCGTGGCAGACACCCACTGAATTTTCTTTGAGGTGATCCTGAAATTTGCTGAATCTCGTACAATGTCGCGTAACCGAAGCCGGCAAGGCGTCGGAGGTGTGTCGTTCAGCCATGGACTTCGCGGGTTTTGAGATCGCAGAGGACAGTCGCGAATTGAGGGTCGACGGCTTGCCCGTCGTGCTGGGTGGTCGTGCCTTCGACGTCGCGCACGTTCTCGTCGAGGCGCAAGGCAGATTGGTCAGCAAGGATGACATGTTGCGCCGCGTCTGGCGGGGTTCGATCGTCGAAGAGAACAATCTACAGGTCGCGATCGCGGCACTGCGCAAGGCGCTAGGCCCTCGCCGCGGGGCTATCCGTACCGTATCGGGTCGCGGCTACCAGATCGTCGATGATCGGCTCCAGGTATCTACGCAGATACCAAGTACAAATCTGTCGGCCGCTACTGGCTCACTGGTCGGCCGTGACCGAGAGCTCGCGGCCGTCGATCAAGTGTTGCGTACAAGTCGTATCGTCACCCTCACTGGCATTGGCGGTATCGGCAAGACACGAATGGCTCTTGAAGTGGCGCGCCGCGCGATACCAGCTTTCGCCGACGGCGTGTGGGTGGCGGAGCTGGCGTCGCTGAGTGACTCGGCGGGCGTGGCGCATGAAGTGGCCGCTGCGTTGGGCCTCGATATCCCCGACAATCTGTCTGTACCCGGCCGCGTCGCCGCAATGACGTCGTCGAGGGCTTTCCTGCTCGTGCTCGACAACTGCGAGCACGTCGTCGATGCCGCGGCCGAGATGGCGCATGCGCTGGTAAGCGCCAATCCCCACGTGCGCGTGCTGGCGACCAGCCGTGAACCGCTGCGTGCCGACGGAGAGAGCCTGTACCGCGTCACATCCTTGGCGACACCGCCGGATGACCTTACCGACGCCTTCGCCCTGATGGGCTTTGGTGCCGTGCAGCTCTTTGTGGCGCGCTCCCGCGCGCTCGATCCGGCATTTCCACTCGACGCCGCCTGTATCGAAGTCATCGCAACGATCTGCCGTCGGCTCGACGGCATCCCGCTGGCGATCGAAATCGCCGCGGCGAGGGCTGCGGCGCACGGCGTGGCTGAGATCGCCAAGCGTCTCGATGACACCTTCCGGCTACTGACCGGCGGTTTCAGAACCGCCTTGCCGCGTCATCGCACCTTGAAGGCGGCGTTCGATTGGAGCTACGACCTGCTCAGCGATAGCGAGCGGCAAGGCCTTCGCCATCTCTCGCTCTTTGTCGGCCGTTTCAGTTTGGCGATGGCTGAGGCCATCCTTGCGCACAGCGACGGTGACCCACCGGTGATCGAGACTGTCGCCGGCCTGGTCGCGAAGTCTTTGGTGGTGCCGGAGATTATCCGGGGTACTGCACATTACCGGCTGCTCGAGACAACGCGCGCCTATGCACGTGAAAGGCTGCGCGAGAGCGGTGATCTGACCGTCGTGTCGCGACGCCACGCCAATCTCTGTCTCGGCGCGCTTGCCCAGGCCGACCACGACTGGCAAGGCCACGCCACGTCGGCGACGCTGGCGTCATTGGCCGATCCGATGGGCAACATTCGCGCGGCGCTCGACTGGACATTCTCTCCGGCCGGTGATCCGGCTCTGGGGGTGGCGCTGACAGTGGCGGCCGCGCCACTCTGGCTGCGCCTGTCGATGGTGGATACCTGCAACCAGTTTGCCGGTGTCGCCTTGGCCGCATTGCCGGGCTTGGCAGGCGACCGTCGACAGGACGAGATGCGCCTGCACACCGCGCAGGGCATGGCATTGCTGTCGACTATGGCGATGGGCGCCGAAGTGCGCGCGGCGTTCATCCGCGCACACACGCTCGCTGAGGCGCTCGATGATCCAGACTATAGGCTTCGCGCACTCTGGGGATGGTGTTCCTCGTGCCTGAACCATCGTGAATTTGTCGTCGCGCACGGCCTTGCGCAACAGCTCCATGCCCGCGCCATCGCATCGAAGGATGAGAGCGCCATCATGTCGGCCGAGCTCCTGCTGGGCGGCGTAAAGGTTGTCCTGGGTGATGATATTGGTTCGCGACCGCTGATTGAGCGTGTCCTGGTTTGCCGCGACGTACCCGTCGATCAACCTTCGTCGAGCCGGTTCCTGTTCAATCGCCGCGTCCTGGCCCTCGGCCTGCTGGGCTCCATTGTCTGGCACGCGGGCGAGATCGAACAGTCGCGTCGCTACCTCAGGCAAAGCATCGATGAAGCGCTCGCGCGCGATCACGTGGTCTCTCTTTGTATCACGCTGGCGAACTGGGTCTGTACCCATGCGCTGCTACGCGGCGATTTCGACGAGGCGGAGCGCACTCTCGCTATGCTCAGAGACTACTCGACGCGCTACGAGTTGCGAAACTGGCGACCCTATGTGGCATGCTTCGAAGGGGCGCTGGCGGTGGGTCGCGGAGAGCTGGACGTCGGCCTTCGTCTGTTCCGCGACATCTTCGTTCGCACACGGCGTGCCGCCGATCATCCGCGCTTTGCCACGCTGCGTGCGATGTTCATCGAGACGTTGGCCCGAAAGGGGGAGTTCGACGAAGCAAACGCGACGGCCGACGAGGCAATTGATATGGTCGAGCGCGCGAGCCAGCTCCGGGCTCTGCCCCACCTGCTGCGCGTCAAAGCCGAGGTCGTCTTTCGCCAGCGCGGAGAGGCTGGCCTAGCGGAGACCGAGGCCCTCCTCGGCCGATCGCTCGAGCTGGCGCGGCGCGGCAACTACCTCTCTTTTCAACTCCGCACCGCCACGAGCCTAGCGACACTCCCGCTGCCCGCGCCGCGGCGCAGACGCGCACTGGCGTTGCTTTCCGATCTCTATGGTCGCTTTACCGACGGCTTCGATACGATTGACCTTACCGCCGCCCGCGCTCTTCTCAAGTCGGACATCTAGTCGTTGCGGCGAGTCATGGTGGTTCGCCATCGTGCGATTCGGCAAGTGGCCGTGCCGCTGCGGAAGAATCTCCTTGCGCTATTGTGATCTCTGCGTCTCGTCGAGCAAGACCGAGTCGAGGAGACGAAAATGTCGAAACCAAGCCTGGCCAAGCGCAGCGAAAAGGGCTTGCTGACGCCTGACAACTGCGTACTGGCGATGATCGACCTGCAGCCGCAGATGCTGTTCGGTGTCGCCAACTTTGATCGCCAGATGATCATCAACAACAACGTGATGTTGGCAAAGGCCGCCAAAGTCTTCGGCGTGCCGTTCGTGCTGTCCACGGTGGAGACCAAGGGCTTCAGCGGCAACACCTGGCCGCAGATCCTGTCGATCTTCCCCGACCATCCGCCGATCGAGCGCACCTCGATGAACTCGTGGGACGACACCAACTTCGTCGCCGCCATCAAGAAGACCGGCAAGAAGAAGATCGTGCTCACCGGCCTGTGGACCGAGACCTGCGTGGCGCTGCCGACCGTTCAGGCGATCCACGACGGCTACGAGATCTATGTCGTGGAGGATTGCTGCGGCGACGTCAGCGCGCTCGCCCACGACAACGCCATGCGCCGAGTGGTGCAAGCCGGCGCCAAGCCCGTGACGGCGCTGTCGACCATGCTCGAATGGCAACGTGACTGGGCGCAGAAGGACACCTACGACGCCGTCATGCAGATCGTGCGCACCCACTGTGGCGCTTACGGCGTGGGCGTGGAGTACGCCTACACGATGGTGCACGGCACGCCCGCGACGGCGCTGCCCGAGTGGAACCCGCCGAAGGCGGTGGTGCATTCATGAGCGAACCCAATTTCATCCTGGTCAATGGCCGCTCCAGCGATGCGGGCGATGCGCGCGACAGGCTCTATACCGCCGCCCCCAACACTCCGGCCTTCATCTTGCATCTCTACGTCGAGCGCTGCTCAACGTCGCAGGCGCGCCTCTCTTCAGGACCCGGTCTACGGCTCGCCCTTCACCGCCTATCCGCGCACGGCACAGTCGCGGGGCCGGCAGATCGGCCACCAGATCGTGGTCGAGGCGAATGGCGCATCGACGCACATCTCACGCTGAGTGGATCCAATACGCACTTCACCGCTGGCGATATCTTGAAGGAGGCAGGCGGCCGTGACGTCGACTTCTTCACGATCGCACTGACGGCGCGGATCGGAGCCACGCTCTTAGGCGCAGACTCCGATCCGCTACCGCCGGCATAGTGGCGCGCCTACCCTTCCCGCGCGGGTCGCGTTGACCTTAGCCTATTGGCGGCGTGCCATCGCCAAGTCGCTCGATTAGCCTGGCGCCTGCTGAAGCGCGTTACTTCGAGGTTCTTCGGCGGTCTGGTGATGACCTCCTTTCTCGACGTCTTTGTGCTGCTGGCACTGGTCGACTGGCGCCATCCAGAATCCGGAGGAGTGCACATGGCCGACATGACAGAATCGGACGACGCGGTCGTCACCATCATCCGCCAACGGCCCCGGACGCAGCACACAGCTCGATACGAAGCGTGGCTGAAGGAGATCGTGCCGATTGCGCAGGGATTCGCGGGCCATCGCGGCGTCAACGTCATCCGGCCGCAAGGGTCCGAGGGAGCTTACACAATCGTACTACACTTCGACACGATCGAGACGCTGCGCGGCTGGCTTGACTCCGAGGCGCGCGCGCGGCTGATCGAAAAGGTGCGGCCTTTTCTCGCGGCGGAGGAAAGCGTCGACATCAAGACCGGCCTGGAGTTCTGGTTCACGCCACTGGGCCAGAAACACGCCAAGACCTACAAGCAGTTCCTTGTCACGCTGTCGGCGATCTTCCCGTTGACCATCGTCGTGCCCTGGCTGTTGCGGCCGCTGTTCGGCGCCGTGCCCTTCCTCGCCCAGCCCGGCATCAGCCATCTCATCGTCGCTTCAATCATCACCGGCCTGATGACCTATGTGATCATGCCTCGCTACACGCGGCTCATATCGGCTTGGCTCTACAAGTAAAGCAGGTGCCTGTCGCGTGTCATGTCGCTCCCCGTCCGCCTTCGATCGCTTCCGCGAGATTCAGCAGCGACAACGGCGCGCGCCCAGTCCTGCCGCCGCCGACCGCCGCTCTACGAACCACTCGAACATGCCATCTCCGAATCCCGAGCGATTGGCATTGCCAGATCCGGCTAATTGGAAGTCAACAACCCGCTGATTGGAAGTACGTCGACCGCTGACTGGAAGCCCAACCGGAGAAAGAACCCCCTGCGGCCGCGCCCAGACCGGTCAGCGGCCTTCAAGCCGTTCGGGCCGGTCATCAGAGCGATCGTGTCCCGAGGCGTGGTATGCGCCGCGCTGGGGGTGCTCACCAGCGAACGAACAGACTCAGCAGTGGCGCCATCGGCTGCAGGACGTCGGCCGCGAGCCAAGCCATTCCGGCGCTCATCAACGTGCCGACGGCCATGACGCGCCTGATGTGGCGTGGTGAAGCTGGCTTGTTCTGGAATTTCATTGCATTGATATGAATATAAAAATATCCAATGATATTAACATATTGTATGTGAATAATGAAGTCATAGTTTCAGTGTTCAACGCCGCACATGGCGCGACGCTGTTGCCGATGCTCGGACGATCCGGCACCCACTCCTCGGAATCCGGTCCGATCAGGCGCAACGCAGTCCGGCCAGCCGTGTCCAGCTCATGGGACTCGTTTATGCCGCGACGGCTTGATCGGTCGATGCCAGCATCATCCGCGCGGCCTTCTCGCCGATCATGATCGACGGCGCGTTGGTGTTGCCCGAGGTCAGCGTCGGCATGATCGAGGCATCGGCGACGCGCAGCCCCGCCAGGCGACCACCGCCATCGGGTCCGCGCCCATCTTGCAGGTGCCGACCGGATGGTAGGTGGTCTCGGCGTTGTTCCTGACCCAGTCGAGCAGCTCGTCATCGGCGCTGATGTTCACGCCTGGGGCGATCTCGTCGGTGGCGATGTCCGCCATGGCCGGTGCCGTCATGATGCGCCTGACGATGCGCATCGCTTCCAAGGTCACCTCGCGGTCGAGCGCCGCGCTCAGGAAGTTGAAGCGGATCGCCGGCGGCGTGTCCGGCCGGCTCGACACGACATGAATGCTGCCGGTGCTCTCCGAGCGCAGGATGTTGGTGATCGCGGTGATGCCGGAGGTCTTGGCCAGCTGGAAGTTCTCGCCCGCCAGGAACGGGATCCAGGAGATCGCCGCGTCGGGCGCCTCCAGCCCGGCTCGGGTGCGGACATAGGCGCGGATCGGCGCCGCGGGCAGGCCGAGCAGCCCCTTGCGGTTGAGCGCGTAGCGCAGCGCCTGGACGACGCGGCCCAGCCCCCGCATCTTGTCGTTGTAGGTCATGCCGAGCGCCGGCGGCACCGTCCACTTCATCCTGGGCGAGTAGTGGTCGCGCAGGTTCTCGCCGACGCCCTTGAGCTCGTGGCGCACCTCGATGCCGGCCGCCTTCAGCCGCTCCGGCTGGCCGATGCCGGAGAGCTCCAGCAGCTGCGGCGAGTTGATCGCGCCGGCGCTGACGACCACTTCACGGGCGGCGCGCGCCTCGTGAAGCTGGCCGTTCACGGTGTAGCGCACGCCGACGCAGCGCTTGCCGTCGAACAGCAGAGCTTCGGTCAGCGCGTTGGCGACGATGGTCAGGTTCGACCGGCCGCGGGCGGGATCGAGGTAGCAGACCGCGGTGCTCATGCGGCGGCCCCCGCGGATGGTCGCCTGGGTCATGCCGATGCCGTCCTGCTTGGCGCCGTTGTAATCCTTGGTGTAGGCGATGCCGACCTGGCCGGCGGCCTTGATCAGCGCGTCGTAGATCGCGCCGCTCTCGTTGCTCTCGGTCACCTTCAGGGGCCCATTGCGGCCGCGATATTCCTCGTCGGCATCGCCCTGGAAGCTCTCCATGTCGCGGAAGATCGGCAGCACCTCGCGATAGCTCCAGCCGCGATTGCCGAGCTGCGCCCAGGTGTCGTAGTCCTGCGCCTGGCCGCGCACGAACACCATGCCGTTGATCGATGACGAGCCGCCCAGCAGCTTGCCGCGCGGGATCGGGATGCGGCGATTGCCGGTCGATGCCTCGGGCTCAGAGGTATAGAGCCAGTTCGCTTTAGGGTTGTCGATCAGCCTGGCGAAGCCGACCGGGATCCACGACCAGGGATGGCTTTCGCGCCCCGCTTCCAGCACCAGCACCTTGTGCCTGACATCGGCGCTCAACCTGTTGGCCAGGACCGAGCCGGCCGAGCCGGCGCCGACGACGATGAAGTCAAAGGTCTGTGGGTCCATGTCTCTCCCCTCGCGATTTGGCCACCCCTGTCATCCCGAGCGTAGCGAGGGATCCAGGCGATAGCCCCTAGATCCCTCGCTGCGCTACAGGGGCCGCGGACGGCCCCGAGGATGACAGATGCGTCCGATTAACCGCGCGGCGCTTAGGTGAGCGCGGCGTCGCGTCGTGCGTCAAGTGGTTCTCATCACTGCTTCGTCGAGGACCTGTACCGTTCACAGCTCAGTCACTGCTGCACTTTCGCGCTGATTGCCAAAGCAATCGTTACCTGATGTATAATTTTGCAGTGGTAGCGACGCCCTGTCTCACCAGGAGAGAACGTGATGCCCATCTATCTCTTTGGTGAAAGCGCCATAAAGCGTGTGGAAGAAACAACGTTCAGCAACGAGCGGGTCCTCGAACGCGCCGACCTCCAGCGCCTTCTTCGCGGGCAGATCGAAGTCATCTCTCCAAACACCCTCATCATTTCAGAGGAGTTTGGGGAGTGGGAAGCCTCGCGTCGTCGCATTGACCTGCTAGGGGTCGATGACAAGGCGAACTTAGTAGTTATCGAGCTGAAGCGCACAGAGGATGGTGGCCATATGGACCTGCAGGCCATTCGCTATGCTTCCATGGTGTCCACATTGACGTTCGACCAAGCGGTAGATGTCTTCCGCAGACACCTTTCTCGACTGGGCAAGGAAGAGCAAGATGCCCGCGCAACCCTGTTGGATTTTCTCGGTTGGGAAGAGGCGGATGAAGATCAATTCGCCCAAGATGTTCGGATCGTTCTCGCATCCGCCGAGTTCTCGAAGGAACTCACATCCTCCGTCCTTTGGCTCCTCGATCATGATGTAAACATCCGGTGCGTTCGCCTCAGGCCATACCGTTTGGGCGACCAGATCCTGATGGACGTGCAGCAGATCATTCCTTTGCCCGAAGTCGAGGCGTACCAGGTCCAGGTTCGTGAGAAAGCTCAAAAAGAGAGGCAAGCACGGACAAGCAGTGCGGACTTCACACGGTTTGATGTTCAGATCGGTGACGAAATCCACACATCGATGTGGAAGCGAAATGCCATCCACTTGATATGCAAGCGTGTTTGCGAAAAAGGAGTGAGCCCAGACGAAATAACCGCCCTGTTCGATTGGCGACCCAACCGGGTCTGGCATGCAGTCGACGGAACTGTTGACGGTGCGACTTTTGCAAAGCTGGCTGCGGCGCAGGCGTCATTGGCCGGGCTTCAGTTCAATCATCGCCGATGGTCATGCGACGATGACGAACTGCTTCAGGTAAATGGCAAAACGTATGCGTTCTCAAGTCAGTGGGGAGGAGTAAACTGGCACCGCGCTATGAAATTGATCAAAGAGCAATACCCGCAGTTCAAAATCAGCTATTCCCCGACATCCTGACGAAGTTTGGCCTTAACATTTTGGATAATCCGGATAGGCGGATATGGGTCCGGTCGCACTGACGGCCGTTATACGCTGGGGGGCTGTGTTGCGTGTCAGGCTTGCGTTCTTGCATTATTAAATCAGGGGCGATGGTTGGGCGGTGGCCAGACTCGGCGACGCCCGCAACCCGTTATCGCGGCGCCGGGCAGCGGGTCAGCCCCTCGATGACGTTGCCACCGCGAACGTAGCGGATGGTCAGCCTCTGGTTGGCCTCCGTCGCGACGACGGTCTCGGGGCCCGTGCCAGCCGCCGAATCGCAGTTGCCCGTCCAGGTCACCGTCGCGCCGCTACGCGAGACGTTGGTGAACCGGCAGGTCACGTCCTCGCCTTCGAGGCTCAGCGGTCCGATCGTGAGAGCGCCATCGGCCCGGGCGCAGCCCTGCCCCGGCAGCTTCCACACCCCGACGATGGTCCGGGGCTGCTGGGCATCGGCGCCGGGCACCACCAGCATCAGCGAAACGAGAGCGAAGACAATCAAGCGCATCGGGCCATCCGATTGAGGTTCAAGCCGCGCGACGCTAGTGACGGCCGCCTCACGCCGCAAGGGCGCACGACGACCTGAGCGCTCAGCCCGCCGCGTTGGCGGCGTCTATCGCCTCTGCCAGCTTCAGCAGCGACAGCGGCGCGCTGCCCTCGGCCTTGTTGTTGGCGATGATGAAGGCGGGCTGGCCGTTACTGATAGCCGCGCGCGCCAGCGCGGCGAGCAGGCGGCGCGTGTCGGGGTCTTCGTCGACCAGGCGATTGAACGGGAAGTAGTGCTCCTTGGCTTCCTCGTATTTCAGCCCTGGCTTGAGGTTCCAGCGCACGATCAGCGGCCCATCAGGCGCGTAGTCACCCTCTGAGCAGTCATCGAGCACGCGCAGCGCGTTGGCCTGGCGCTCGACGCCGGGCATGCGGTCGTGCAGGCCGACGACGTAGCGCACGCCCTGCGCGCGCAGCAGGCGCATCAGGCGCGGCGTGAGGAACTCGGGGTTGCGCAGCTCGACGGCGTAGAGCGGCGCCAGGCCGCGGACCTCGCGCGGCAGCATCTCGAGGAAGAGACCGAGGCGTTCGATCCACGCCACCGGATCGGCGAGCATGGCGCGCGGCGCGGGCGAGAACTGGAAGACCAGCGGGCCGGCGCGCTGGCCCAGCCCCTCGATCGCCGGGCCGATGAACTTGTCGAGCGCGATGTCGGCGTCGAGGAACCAGCGGTTGGGCGCGCGGCCGTGACCGTCCTCGGTGCGCACCACGGCGTCGGTGACCAGCGCCGGCGCCTTCACCAGGAAGCGGAAATCGGCCGGCACCTGCAGGGCATAGGCGGCGAACTCGTCGGCCGACATCGGCGAGTAGAAGTTGCGGTCGATGCCGACGGTGCGGAACAGGCCCAACGCGCCGTAGGCCGGCAGCCCGTCGCGCGACAGCGACGGCGCGGTGTGCTGGCCCTGCCAGACGAGTCCCTGCCAGCCGGGGAAGGACCACGACGAGGTGCCGAGGTAGACACCCGCCGGCGCCGCGCGCCGCAGCGGCGAGCCCTCCGCCGGCGCCGGCAGCCCGCCGCCACGACGGCGCGGCGCGGGTGTGTCGCCGAGGAGTGAGGGTTGGGTGCTCATCGTTGTGATGAAGTTGGACCGAGGGCGAGCGAGGGAGATCGAAGACAGGCAATCATGCGATATCGACTGTTCCGTGATGAATGTGTAGCGGCGCCCGTATCTGGTCGACAAGCCGCCGGGTGGTGGCCAAAGGGCATCTCGCGGACGCCACGATGACCGAAGGCTCTCACGATATGCAACCGTGCGCCGATTGCGGAAGCCCGTGTCGCGGATGGCGGGATGTCAGCGATGAGCGCCGCTCATCTATCCAAGCCCGCGCGATGGCCCGTTGTCGCGTCGTCCCTCTCGCGCGGCGCCGTCTCGCGGGCTTTCAGGAAGCGTTCCAGATCGGTATCCGCGATGCGCCAGCCCTTGCCGATGTCGATGGCACGCAGAACGCCGGACTTGATCCATTGCCGCACAGTCGCCTCGGCGACCTCCAGTCGATCCGCCAGCTCCTGCACGGTCTGATAGCGGTCGTGCGGCATCCCGAGTCCCTCCGTCTCGTTTGGCTCAGGATAGTGAAGTTTGGTCGATCTTGATTGATCCAGCTCAATCCTGGTTCAGCCTTCCTTTGCCACACTGCGTCAACACCCGGATGCGGTCGGAAGGGAATCTCCTTGCGGCCGCCCCCGGGGCCACCATCCGCTGGAAGAGCCATCATGACGCAGACTCGTATCGCCTACATGCCCTTGGCCAGCTATCCCGAAGTCGTGTCGGACGCCTCGATTCAGGCCGCGGTCGCTTTCGCGCCCATGCTTGAGAGCGCACTCAACGTCACGACATTCGCGGTCGACATTCCGCATGTACCATCGGCGTTGGGCAGCATGGTTATCGATGTCCCGGGCCTTGTCCGTTCCGCCAAAGAGAAGAGCAAGGCCGAGTGCCATCGTCTGCGGAGTCTCGTGCAGTCGGCGGCAGGGTCACGCCTCGACGTGTCCTGCGCGAACCGCGAGGTCGTGTTGGGCGCCGCACTGGACGCGGCCGCCGCCCAAGCGCGGTACTTCGACCTTGCGGTGCTTCCCTGGTCCGGGGAGATGGCGGCGCAGGATATGGCGCATGCTGTCGTCTTCGGGTCCGGACGCCCGGCCATCCTGGTGCCACCCTCGGCCCGTGCCGTTACCCTCGACCATATCGCCATAGCCTGGGATGGAAGCCGGGTCGCCGCACGTGCGCTTGGCGATGCGCTGCCGTTTCTGGCCAAAGGCGGTCGTGTCTCGGTGCTGACGGTTCGAGACGAGAAGCCACTGAGCGGGTCGGACCTTGCTGGCGCTCTCGCATCCGCGCTGGAAAAGCGGGGATTCACCGCCAAGCCGCTCGATATCCTCCTCGGCGGGCGGAGCATTGCCAACGCGTTGCAGGACACCGCCCTGTCGGAAGGGGCGAAGCTCCTGGCGATGGGGGGATTCGGCCACTCCCGCATTCGCGATTTCATTCTGGGTGGCGCGACCAAGGGAGTCCTCGGCGACCTTCGCGTGCCCATCCTCCTCTCGCATTGAGAGAGGGCATTGGATAGACGCCTGGCGGAGAAAATCGAGGGTTGGGTGCTCATCAAACCTTATGAGGTTTTTCTCCCTCTCCCCGCGCGCGGGGAGAAGGAGTGATGACGCGGCGGCGCTCACACCTCCTCCACGTGCTCGATGCCTGACGTGCGGCTGATCTGGTCGCGGATGCCGGGGGCGATGGTGTAGCCGCCGGGTAGCGCCATCTCGACCTCGGTTTCGCCGTCGAGCGCCATGAGAAGGCGGACTTGGCCGCGGCCGTTGGGTTTGCCGATGATCTCCTTGAGGCGTGCCAGCGCCAGCGGATCGTTGAGCGTGATGCGCAGGCCGGCGGCGGCGTGGACCACGGCGTCGTCGAGCTTCTCGATGCTCTGCGCCGTCAGCTTGACCTGCTCGCCATCGAGCCGGCCGTCGCACGACACCAAGAGCGCGTTGCCGGGTTGCAGCAGGTCGCGCTTGGCGCCCAGCAGCTCGCTGAAGATGGTGACCTCGAAGCTGCCGGCCTGATCCGACATCGACACGAAGGCGAAGCGGCTGCCGCGCGCCGAAGTGCGCTCGCTCTTGTCGACCACCGTGCCGGCGAGCTTGATGCGCCCGCCCCCGCCATTGGCCAGCCGCCCGGTGATCTCAGAGGACTGGATCACGCCCAGCCGCTTGAGGCTGCGGTCGTAGGCGGCCAGCGGATGCGAGGAGAAATAGAAGCCGATGGCGGCGAATTCGTGCTGCAGCCGCTCCATCGCCGACCAGTCGGTGATCTTGGGCAAAGGCGGACGACGCTGCACCGTGTCGTCGCCGAACAGGCCGTTCTGATCGCTCTCGCGCTGCTCGGCCGTGGCCTGCGCATGGCGGATCAGGCTCTCGATCGCGGCGAAGGTCTGGGCGCGGTTCTTGTTGAGCCCGTCGAAGGCGCCGGCGCGCACCAGGCTCTCCAGCAGCCGCTTGTTCAGCACGCGGCCGTCAAGCCGCTCGGCGAAGTCGAACAGCGAGGCGAACTTGCCGCCCTCCTGGCGCTTCTCGGCCAGCCGCTCCATGGCGTCGCGGCCGACGCCCTTCACCGCCGCCAGCGCGTAGCGCACGGCTTTTTTGCCCTCGGGCGTGATCTCGACGGCGAACTCGGCCGTCGAATGGTTCACGTCAGGCGGCAGCAGCTCGATCTTCAGCCGGTCGAGCTCGCGGCGGAACAGCGAAAGCTTGTCGGTGTTGCCCATGTCGAGCGTCATCGAGGCGGCGATGAACTCGACCGGGTAGTTGGCCTTGAGATACGCCGTCTGGTAGCTCACCAGCGCGTAGGCGGCGGCGTGGCTCTTGTTGAAGCCGTAGCCCGCGAACTTGTCGACCTGGTCGAAGATCGAGGAGGCCTTGCCGGCGTCGACGCCGTTCTTCTTGGCGCCTTCGACGAAGATCTCGCGCTGCGCCGCCATTTCCGAGGCGATCTTCTTGCCCATGGCGCGGCGCAGCAGGTCGGCGCCGCCCAGCGAGTAACCGCTGAGCACCTGCGCGATCTGCATCACCTGCTCCTGGTAGATGATGATGCCGTGGGTCTCGCCGAGGATATCCTTGAGCATCGGGTGCAGGGTGTCGACCGGCTCTTCCTTCTGCTTGCGCTTGATGTAGCTGCCGATGTTTTCCATCGGGCCGGGGCGGTAGAGCGCCACGACGGCGATGATGTCCTCGAAGCGGTCCGGCCGCAGCCGACGCAGCACGTCGCGCACGCCGCTGCCTTCGAGCTGGAACACGCCGGAGACATCGCCGCGCGCCAGCATCTTGAAGGTGGCGGTGTCGTCGAGCGGCAGCTTGGCGAGATCGACCGTGCCGCGGCCGATCAGGTTGACCGCCTTCTCCAGCACGGTGAGCGTCTTCAGGCCAAGGAAGTCGAACTTCACCAGCCCGGCGCTCTCGACCCATTTCATGTTGAACTGGGTCGCCGGCAGCTGCTCCTGGTTGTCGGTATCGCGGTAGAGCGGCACCAGCTCGTCGAGCGGCCGGTCGCCGATCACCACGCCGGCGGCGTGCGTCGAGGCGTGGCGGTAGAGGCCCTCGAGCTGCAGCGCCAGATCGACCAGGCGCTTGATGTCGGGGTCCTCCTCGTACTGCTGCTTCAGCAGCTGCTCGGACTCCAGCGCCTGCGCCAGGGTCACCGGCTTGGCCGGGTTGTTGGGCACCAGCTTGCAGATGCGGTCGACCTGGCCGTAGGGCATGGCCAGCACGCGGCCGACATCGCGCAGCACGGCGCGCGCCTGCAGCTTGCCGAAGGTGATGATCGCGGCGACGCGGTCGCGGCCGTACTCCTCCCGCACGTAACGGATCACCTGGTCGCGCTTGTCCTGGCAGAAGTCGATATCGAAGTCCGGCATCGACACGCGCTCGGGATTCAGGAACCGCTCGAACAGCAGGCCCCAGCGCAGCGGGTCGAGATCGGTGATCTTCAGCGCCCACGCCACCAGCGATCCGGCGCCCGAGCCGCGGCCCGGCCCGATCGGCACGTCGTGGTCCTTACCCCACTGGATGAAGTCGGCGACGATCAGGAAGTAGCCGGAGAAGCCCATGCGGTCGATCATCTCGACCTCGTAGGCCAGCCGCGCCTCGTAGTCGGCATAGGGGATGTCGGGCGTCAGCCGTCCGGCATCGCGCAGCGCGACCAGCCCGCGCTGGGACAGATCGCGCAGCGCCTCGCCTTCGGTGCGGCCCTCGAGCTTGGTGTAGCGCGGCAGGATCGGCTTGCGCGGCTCCGGCATGTAGGCGCAGCGCTGGGCGATGACGACGGTGTTGTCGCAGGCCTCCGGCAGATCGGCGAAGACCTGCCGCATCTGCTCGGCCGACTTGAAGTAGTGCTCGGGCGTCAGGCGCTTGCGGTTGGCGTCCTCGACATGCGCGCCCTGGGCGATGCACATCAGCGCGTCGTGGGCGTCGAACATCGCCGCCTTGCCGAAATGCGCGTCGTTGGTCGCCACCAACGGCAGATCGTGGGCATAGGCGAGATCGAGCAGCAGGGGCTCGACCCGCTTCTGCAGAGGCTCGCCATGGCGCTGCAGCTCGATGTAGAGCCGGCCGGGAAACAGCGTCTTGAAACGCTCGACCAGCGCGGTGGCGGCGATCCCCTGCCCGTCGGCCAGCAGCCGGCCCAGCGCGCCGCTGGCGCCGCCGGTGAGGGCGATCAGCCCCTCGGTGCGGCCCTCCAGCACGGCGATGGGCAGCGCCGCCAGGGTGCCGACCTTGTAGTGAAGATGCGCTTCGGACACGAGGTGCAGCAGGTTGAGATAGCCGGTCTCGTTCTGCACCAGCAGGCAGAGCCAGTCGGCCTGAACCACCTTGCTCCCGCCGCCGCCGAAGCCGGACCCCTCCTCCTCGCGGCGGATCGCCAGGTCGGCGCCGATGATCGGCTGCACGCCCGACTTGGCGCAGTAGCCGGCGAATTCCAGCGCGCCGAACAGGTTGTCACGATCGGTGGCGGCGACGGCGGGCATGCCCATCGACTTGGCCAGCGACGCCAGCTCCTCGATACGGATGGCGCCTTCAGCCAACGAATAGGCGGTGCGCACCCTGAGGTGCACGAAGGGGGCATAACTCAACGGCGCGATCCTCGCGTTCTTGTTCTGCGGCCATTATCGTGGTTGTGGCCTGTGGATCGCCAGTGATCTTCCTTCTGCCCATCTATGCGGGGAGAAGGAAAACTCGACCAGCTGCCCTGGCTTCGAGTGACGATCCCGCTCGCCCGGCACGAGGAGTCTGGTCCTATGGCCTCATTCGCATCGCTGCTCACCGAGGTTCGCGCCTGCACGATCTGCGCTGCTCATCTGCCGCATGGGGTTCGGCCCGTTCTGCAGATACACCCGCAGGCTCGCGTGCTGATCGCCGGCCAGGCGCCGGGACGAAAGGTCCATGAGTCCGGCGTGCCGTTCGATGACGCCAGCGGCGAGCGCCTGCGAGACTGGATGGGCGTGACGCGGGAGGTGTTCTACGACGCCAAGCGCGTGGCCATCCTGCCGATGGGGTTTTGCTTCCCCGGATCGACGAAGAAGTCCGGCGATCTTCCGCCGCGGCCCGAGTGCGCGCCGGCCTGGCGAGCACAGCTTCTGGCGCGCCTGCGCAACCTGGAAATCAGCCTGGTCATCGGGCAATACGCGCAGGCGTACCATCTGGCCGACAAGCCCGTCTCGTTGACGGACGCCGTCAAGTCCTGGCGTACCCACTGGCCAACGGTGGTCCCGATGCCGCACCCCAGTCCGAGAAACAATCTGTGGCTCCGCCGGAACCCATGGTTCGAAACGGAATTGCTGCCATCGCTTCGGGCGCGGCTGTCCGAGGTGCTTGGGTGATGGCGTGACCCGAGCGGCCTTGACGCTCAGACCAGCACGCGCTGGCGCGAGGTGACGGTCCGGTCGATCAGCGCGGCGAGGTGGTTGGCAAGCCAGTAGTCGTGCCTGCGGCATGCACGGGATGTGACGCCAGGCCGGAGAGAATCACACACAATCTCTCCCATTTGGGAGAGGTCCCCAGACGAGTGACTTCGCACAATCCAAGCCCGGTCGCGAGGGGACAGGGTTGAGGCGCGGCGAGCCGCGCGATCATGTCGGAGGTGCGGCAATGCCAGTGACGAAATGGATCAGGCATCCCGACTTCCCGGCGGCCAATGTCAACGCCGGACAGGGCGGCGTGCTTCATCTCGTTCAATTTCGCGAATGGGCTTTTTGCAAGTTGATAGCGGAGGGACTCGTCAAGGGAGAAGCGATCAGATCCAGCGCCACCACGGTGATCGCGGGTTCCAACTGGCCCGCGGTCCCCGGTCACGTCGCGATGGACTTCCGCACCGGCGAGGTATCCTTCCTGGCCCGCGAGTTCGGCACCACTTTGCTCTTTCCCGTGAACGCCGAGGGAAAGTCAGTTGGTCCCGGGCTCGCGATCGGGATTCAGGAGCGGCGAGCGTCAGCGAAGGAGAAGAAGCTGTCACCCGCGACGCTCTCGGGCAAGACATTCGCGGTCAATGCGCCCGATACCAAGACCTACGAAATGGAAAAGACCGTCACGTTCGGCTCAACTCTCGATCCCGTGAAGATCTTCGCGGATGTCCCCGAGGGCGCGGATCACGTCGTCGTCTCCAGCCATGGCAGAATACCCGACGACCTCTCCGGGGCAACCGCCGCCAGCTTCAGCATGTTGGTCGCCGGTGACAAGGATGAGAAGCGTCGGCTTGACATCACAAACGTCGAGGCCGCCTTCACGCCCCTCAAGAAAAAGTTGGCAAAGAATGCCGTTGTCTGGCTTGGCTCCTGCTCGATTGGCAACAACGACGTCTTTTGCAAGAAAGCGGCGGCCGCTTCGGACCGACTCGTCGTGGCGCCGACCCATTTCTGTCCGGTCGTGAAGTACCCGAAGAACACGATTGATCTGCTGAACAGAGAGCCGACGATCAAGGTGTTTCAACCCAACGGCGAACTCAAGAGAATCAGCGATCTCTGCGCAGAACAGGTCGCTCGCAAGTTCAAAGTGCCCGTCTAGGCCGGCGGCCGCCGCCCGTACAGGAGATGGGCCCTCGGGCGACCGAAGGGCGGGTCGGTGATGCGGCCCCGCATCTTGCGCGTGATCCCGAGCGTCTCACGCATTTGCATCGGCTTGAGTTGTCGCGCAGTCGCGCCTACCATCGGTCGCAGTCCAGCCTGTCCCCGCTTCTTTCCGGAGCCGACATGGACAACCTTCGGCCGGCGCTCGACGCGATCAACAAGCTCTACGCCGCCGTCCTGGAGCCGGCGTCGTGGTCTGCCGCCGTGGAGAACGTCACCGACCTGCTGCGGGCCGATCATGCGATCGTCTTCAGCCCCGGGACCGCCGACGGCGGCGATTCCTTCGCCGCGGTCCGCGTGGATAGCGCACACGCGGCCCGCATCTACTCGGCGGAGGCCGCCCAGCTGGGCAGCCGCATGCTGAGCGGGATACAGCTCGGGCTGGCCTTTTCGAGCGCTTCCGTCATTCCCGACCGCGACATGGAGAACAGCGCCTTCTACAACGAGATCGTCCGGCCGGCGAACGGCTTCTATTCGACCAGCGCGTGCCTGGGCGCCGGCGGAACGCTGACGGCGCTGAACTTCTGTCGACCGCGCAAGAAGGGACCGTTCGATAGCGCCGGGATCGGGACGTTGCAGGCCATCCTGCCCCACTTCGCCAACGCGATCGAACTCTCGCGGCGCCTGGCGGCCGCCCGGCAGCAGGCCAGCGACCTGCAGCAGCTGCTCGACCGTGTCGATACCGCCGTCATGCTGGTCGACGCCGCCGGCCAGCCGTGTTTCGCCAACGGTCGGGCGCTGCGCATCGTCGGCCAGGCCGACGGGCTGATGCTCGGCGTGTCCGGGCTCCTGGCCGCGACCCCGCCGGCGACGCGCCGCCTGCGGCACGCCATCGCCGGCATCGGGCGATACGATGTGGCCGCTGCCGGTAGCGGCGCGGCGCAGGACCTGCGCCTGGAGCGACCTTCGCGGCGTCCTCCCCTGCTGCTGTCCCTGTTTCCGATCTGGCAGTTGGCGCTATCGCCGGCGGGAACCTCGGCGCCGCGAGTCGCGCTCTTCATCACCGAACCCGACGATTGTCCGCCGATCGATCGCGACGCCATCGCCGATGCCTTCCGCCTCACGCCGCGCGAGGCATCCGTCGCGGCCCTGCTGGCCGCCGGCCACGACCTCAAGGGCGTCGCGCAGGCTCTCGCGATCGGCATCGGGACAGCGCGCTATCACCTCAAGAACGTCCTCGGCAAGACGAACACCAGCAACCAGGCGACGATGGTGGCGGGCTTGCGTGGCTTCGTGCGGCGAGGGGTGGAATAGCCGTCCGGCACACGTCAATGACCCGCTCAGACCAGCACGCCATCGCGTAGGGTGACCGTGCGATCCATGCGCGCCGCGAGGTCGGGGTTGTGGGTAGCGATGAGGGCAGCGAGGCCGGTCTGGCGCACCAGGTTCATCAGCTGGCGGAAGACTGAATCGGCTGTCGTCAGGTCAAGGTTGCCCGTCGGCTCGTCGGCCAGCAGCACGCGCGGGCCGTTGGCGACGGCGCGGGCGATGGCGACGCGCTGCTGCTCGCCGCCCGACAGCTTGGCCGGGCGGTGGGTCTCGCGCTCCGCCAGCCCGACCATCGCCAGCAACTCATGCGCGCGCTTGCGCGCTTCCCGGCGGTTCAGGCCCATCAGCATCTGCGGGATCATCACGTTCTCCAGGGCGGAGAACTCCGGCAGCAGGTGATGGTACTGGTAGACGAAGCCGAGGTAGCGGCCGCGTAGCGCGGTGCGATAGGCGTCGCCCTGATCGCCGGCCGTCTTGCCCTCCAGCATCACGCGGCCGGCATCGGGCTTCTCGAGCAGGCCGGCGATGTGCAGCAGCGTCGACTTGCCGGCGCCCGAGGGGCCGACCAAAGCAACGATCTCGCCCGGCCGCAGCTCGAGATTGGCGCCCCGCAGCACCTCCAAGGTGCGGTCGCCCTGGCGGAAGGTGCGCTTGATATCGATGAGCGCCAGCGCGGGGGTGCCGGCCTTGGGCGTCCCAGGGTCACTCATGGCGCAACGCCTCCACGGGTTCGAGCCGGCCGGCGCGCCAGGCGGGATACATCGCGGCCACAAGCGACAGGCCGAGCGCGATCAGCAGCACGGTCGCGACCTCCGCGTAGTCGACGCGCACCGGCAGGTTGGCCGCCCAGGTCGAGCCCGCGCCATCCATGCTGCCGGTCGCCCAGCTCAGCACCGCCGTGACCGCCGGCATGTTGGCGCAGACCAGCAGGCCGAGCGCGCCGCCGACGAGGGTGCCGATGGTGCCGACGCTGGCGCTGGCGAGGAAGAAGATGCGCACCACCGCGCCGCTGGTGGCGCCCATCGTGCGCAGGATGGCGATGCCCGGCGTCTTGGTGCGCACCAGCATGGTGAAGCTCGCCACCACGTTCATCGAGGCCACCAGCACGATCAGGCTGAGAATGATGAACATCAGCACGCGCTCGACCTCCAGCGCGCCAACCAGGCGGGAGTTGAGCGAGCGCCAGTCGGCGAAGCGCAGGTCGTCGCGCCCGGCGCGCTTCTTCACGGCGTCGAGCACCGCCGCCAGATTCCGCTGATGGTCGATAACCTCGATCTCGATCGAGGACACGGCGTTGTCGGGGATGTTGAAGTCGTCCTGGATCAGGTCGAGCGGCGCGATCGCCAAGGTCGAGTCGAACTCCCAGCGTTTCACCATGAAGCTCGCCAGCACCTTGTAGGTGACGTCGCGTGCCGACAGCGTGCCGTTCTCGTTGCGCGAGTAGGTGATCACGGTGAACGATTCGCCGAAGCGCAGGCCGAGCGCCTGGCGCAGGCGTTCGCCCATGATCACGCCGGCTTCGGTTTCGAATTGCCCGGGGTCACCGCCGACGATGCCCTCGCGGATGATCGAGCGCTTGAGCGCGTCCTCGACACGCATGCCGCGCAATTGCACGCCGCGCGTGAAGCCGCCGCCACTGACCACCGCCTGCCGCTCGATGATCGGCGTGACCGAGCGCACGAACGGCACCTGGGCGAACTGCGCCACCAGCCGCTCGTAGTCCGTCAGCATGCCCTTGGCCGCCGACACCCTGATATGGCCGTTCATGCCGATGATGCGGCCGAAGATGTCGCCGCGGAAACCGTTCATGACGCTCAGCACCACGATCAAGGTCGCCACGCCCAGCGCCACGCCGATCAGCGCGAACCAGGCGATGAACGAGATGAACCCCTCGCGCTCGCGACTGCGCAGGAAGCGCCAGGCGATGGTGCGCTCGGTCGAGGAGATCATGGGAGGCCTTCGACCTTCCCCCGGAGGGGGAAGGTGGCGCGCGCAGCGCGACGGATGGGGGATGTTTCAACAAACTCGGTGTCCGTCTTCGACATCCCCCTTCCGCCCTTCGGGCACCTTCCCCCTCCGGGGGAAGGGAGGTCGTCTGTCATCCCGAGCGCAGCGAGGGATCTAGGCTCGCCTGGATCCCTCGCTGCGCTCGGGATGACAACTGGGCCCACCCTACCCACGGCGCAGCGCCTCGATCGGATCGAGCCGTGTCGCGACCCAGGCCGGGTAGATCGTGGCGAGGAACGAGAACAGCAGCGCCATGCCGGCGATGCCGGCGATCTCGTCCCAGGCGATGCGGGCGGGCAGCTCGGTGAGCTGGTAGAGTTGCGGGTCGAACAGCGTCAGGCCAAACGAGCACTGCAGCCACTGGCGGATGGCCTCGATATTGTCGGCGAAGGCGACGCCCAGGCCGACGCCCAGCGCCGTGCCGACGATGCCCAGGCCCATGCCGTCCATGAAGAAGACGCGCAGGATGGCGCCGCGGCTGGCGCCGATGGTGCGCAGGATGGCGATGTCCGGCCCCTTGGTGCGCACCAGCATCATCAGGCTGGAGACGATGTTGAAGGCGGCGACCAGCACGATCAGGGTCAGCACCAGGAACATCACGTTGGCTTGCTGCGCGATGGTGGCGAAGAACCCGGAATTCGCCTCGAGCCAGTCGAAGGCGAAGTACTTGTACTCGAGCGCCGCGTTGACCTGTGGAATCAGCGAACTGTAGGCGCCGGGATCGAGCGCGAAGACCTCGATCATGCTGGTCTTGCCGGGCGTCTCGAAGAAGTCGCGCGCGTTGTCGAGCGAGGCGTAGATGAAGTTGGTGTCGTAGTCGAACATGCCGACTTCGAAGATCGCCCCGACCTCGAAGCGCCTGGTGCGCGGCAGGCGGCCGAGCGGCGTATCAACGCTGGTCGGCGAGACGATGGTGACGATGTCACCTACCGAGACGCCCAGCACCTCGGCCAGGCGCGCGCCGATGGCCACGACCCGCCCGCGCGACAGGCTCGACAGATCGCCCCTGCCCTTCGCCGCCGCGCCTGGCGCCGGTGTCGCCGCCGCCCGGCAGACACCGCGCTGCGGGCCGGCCGCGCCGGTGCCGGAGACCGAATCGGCGATCGGCTTGCGCAGCATCAAGTCCTCGGGCCGCATGCCGCGCAGCATGATGCCGCGCACCTGCTCGCCCGCCGCGACGATCGCCTGTCCCTCGAGCACCGGCGAGAGTCCAGCGACGCCGGGAATCGCCTTCACCTTGGCCTCGATCGCGGCGAAATCGCCGATCGGCTCGCGACCGGCGCTGATCGCGAGATGGCCGTTGACCGAGGTGATCTGGCGCAACAGCTCGACGCGAAAGCCGTTCATCACGGCCATGACCACGATCAGCGTGCCGACGCCCAGCGCGATGCCGACCAGCGAAAAACCGGCGATGATCGAGAGAAACCCCTCGTCACGGCGCGCGCGCAGGTAGCGCAGCGCGATCAACCTCTCGACAGCGGCGAATGCCATGCGTCAGCGCAAACGACTACCTTCCCCCGCTGGCGGGGGAAGGTGCCCGAAGGGCGGATGGGGGTGGCTGTCGAAGACGAAGGAGATGTAATTCGCAGACCACGTCTGGCCGCGCGAGCCACCCCCATCCGTCAGCGCTTCGCGCTGCCACCTTCCCCCGCCAGCGGGGAAAGGTAGGGGTATGGGCCTGCCCTCGTTCACGCGCCGAAACGCGCCAGCAGGGCTTCCGGCGCCATTTCCTCGCGCTGGCCGGTCCCGCGGTTCTTGACCTCGACCTTGCCGGCCGCGACGCCCTTGGGGCCGATGATCACCTGCCAGGGCAGGCCGATCAGATCCATGTCGGCGAACTTGGCGCCGCCGCGCACATCGCGATCGTCGTACAGCGTCTCGACGCCCGCCGCGCGCAGCTTGCCGTACAGCGTCTGACAGGCGCCGGTGACCGCGCCGTCGTCGGGCTTGAGATTGATCAGGCCGACCTTGAAGGGCGCCACCGACTCCGGCCAGACGATGCCGTTGGCATCGTGGCTCGCCTCGATGATGGCGCCCATCAGGCGCGACACGCCGACGCCGTAGGAGCCCATCTCGACGGTGATGTTCTTGCCGTCGGGTCCGGCGACCACGGCGTTGAGCGGCTTGGAGTAATTGGTGCCGAAATAGAAGATGTGGCCGACCTCGATGCCGCGCGCCGAGACGCGGCGGTCTTCAGGCACCTCCTTCTCGAAGCGCGCCGGGTCGTGCATCTCGTCGGTGGCGGCGTAGAGCCGCGTCCACTCGTTGACCATCGGCTGCAGGTCACCATCGAAATCGACGGTGCGGCCCAGGATGTCCTTGTCGACCAGGCTCTTGTCGCAGAACACCGCGCTCTCGCCGGTATCGGCGAGGATGATGAATTCGTGGCTCAGGTCGCCGCCGATCGGCCCGGTATCGGCGCGCATCGGGATCGCCTTCAGGCCCATGCGCGCGAAGGTCCGTAGATAGGCCACGAACATCTTGTTGTAGGAATGGATGGCGCCGGCCCTGTCGAGATCGAAGGAGTAGTTGTCCTTCATCAGGAACTCGCGGCCGCGCATGACGCCGAAGCGCGGGCGCACCTCGTCGCGGAATTTCCACTGGATGTGATAGAGGTTGCGCGGCAGGTCGCGGTAGCTCTTCACCGCATCGCGGAAGATGGTGGTGATCATCTCCTCGTTGGTCGGCCCGTACAGCATCTCGCGCTCGTGGCGATCGACGAAGCGCAGCATCTCCGGCCCGTAGGCGTCGTAGCGCCCGCTCTGGCGCCAAAGATCGGCCGACTGGATGGTCGGCATCAACACTTCCTGCGCACCCGATGCGTCCTGCTCCTCCCGTACGATGCGCTCGATATTGCGCAGCACGCGGTAGCCCAGCGGCAGCCAGGCATAGATGCCGGCGCTCATCTGGCGCACCAGCCCGGCGCGCAGCATCAGGCGATGCGAGACGATCTGCGCCTCGGCGGGCGTTTCCTTGAGGGTCGGCAGGAAGTACTGGCTGAGGCGCATGTCGGGAGGGGTCCAATGCCGTGTGATTGCGCGCGAATTTAGGCAACCCGGCCGGCCATGGCAAACCGCGCTGGCTTCGACCCCGTTTCGTGGCCCACAATACGACACTCAGCCTCATGCTGAGGAGGCCGCGCCAGCGGCCGTCTCGAAGCATGGGCCACGGACACCGAGCGGGTTGCCCACCCTTCGAGACGCGCCCCATCAGGCGCTCCTCAGGGTGAGGCGCCGGTCGAAAGGGGGGAGACCATGCTCGACTCGATCTTCAAGCTCACCGAGAACAAGACGACGATCCGCATCGAGGTGGTAGCCGGGCTCACGACCTTCCTGACCATGGCCTATATCATCTTCGTCAACCCCGATATCCTGTCGAAAGCCGGCATGCCGCGCGACGCGGTGTTCGCCAGCACCTGCATCGCCGCCGCCGTGGGCTGCGCGCTGATGGCCTTCCTCGCCAACTACCCGATCGCGCTGGCGCCGGGCATGGGGCTCAACGCCTATTTCGCCTTCGGTGTGGTCGGCGGCATGGGCCACACCTGGCAAGTGGCGCTGGGCTGCGTGTTCCTCTCGGGCATCCTGTTCTTCATCCTGAGCGTGACGCCGGTGCGGGAGTGGATCGTCAACGCCATCCCCAAATCGCTGAAGATGGCGATCGCCGCCGGCATCGGCCTGTTCCTGGCGCTGATCGCGCTGCAGAGCGCCAAGATCGTCGTCGACCACCCCGCCACCCTGATCGGCGCCGGCGATCTAAAGAGCTGGCCGGTGCTCCTGGCGGCACTGGGCTTCGTGCTGATCATCGCGCTCGAACACTTCAGGATCCCCGGCGCCGTGATCATCGGCGTGCTGGTGGTCACCGCCGCCTCGATCGCGGTGGGCGCCAGCAAGTTCGGCGGCATCGTCGGCGCGCCGCCCAGCCCCGCCCCGGTGTTCCTGCAGATGGACCTCGCCGGCGCGCTCAAAGTCGGTCTGCTGACCGTGGTTTTCGCCTTCCTGTTCGTCGATCTGTTCGACAACACCGGCACCTTGATCGCGCTGGCGCATCGCGGCCGCTTCATGAACAAGGACGGCACCGTGCCGCGCCTGCGCGGCGCGCTGATCGCCGACTCGACCGCAGCCATGGCCGGCGCGGCGATCGGCACCTCGACCACCACCAGCTATATCGAGAGCGCCTCGGGCATCAACGCCGGCGGCCGCACCGGGCTCACCGCGCTCGTGGTCGGTGTCCTGTTCCTGGCGGCGCTGTTCCTGTCGCCGCTGGCGGCGTCGGTGCCGCCTTGGGCCACGGCACCAGCCCTGTTCTACGTCGCCTGCATCATGGCGCGCGGGCTGACCGAGATCGAGTGGGGCGACATCACCGAGTCGGCGCCGGCCATGGTGACGGCGCTCACCATGCCGTTCACCTTCTCGATCGCCGAGGGTATTGCCTTCGGATTCATCACCTACGCCGCGATCAAGCTCGCCGCCGGTCGCTGGAGGGACGTGCATCCGGCGATGGCAATTCTCGCGGCGCTATTCGTGCTGAAGTTCGTGGTCATCGGATAACCGTGAGCCGGGTGCGGCAATTGTATGTCTGCTGACGATCTCCTGACGGTGGCGTCATTGCAAAAACAAGTGCCCACTCGCAAGAACTAGTCCTAGCCGCGCCGCGAAATCTCCGCTACGTACACTGTGTCGGGAAGGACGGGGTTGCACCCCAGCCCGAGTTTCTAGGGAGGAAGCTCCGTCGTCGGGCGGACGAGTGCGCCAAAGAAGCGCAACAGGGATCGAAAACTTGGTCAGGACGAACGGCAAACCCCTGGGGGTTTGCCGTTTCTATTTGCGGAAGCTGAAGACGTCGACGACCCAGACGACGTACCAGACGAGCCACAGCACCGACGTGATCGCCGTGCAGATGATCGCCTTGCGCCGCAGCTGCGGCTTCTCCGGCGCGCCGCGATCGATGCCCGGTGTCGCATCCTCGACACGACGCACGCCCAGCGGCAGCACGGCGAAGATCACCGTCCACCAGATGACGGCGAAGACCAGGACGTAGGTGATCCAGCTCATGCCGCCACCGCCGGCAGGCGCACGACATGCACGTCGGTGAGCGGCTTCTTGTCGAAGCGCACCTTGTAGACGCGGCGGATCGCGCGCCGCGCCGCCTCGGCGACCTGCTCGTCGTCGCGCGCCTCGGCCCGCGAGAGTTCGTGGATCGCGGTCTTGATCGCGTCGAGCGCCGCCTCGTGCGCCTCGGCGACGGTGTCGTCGTCGTCGAGACCGTGCACCGTGAGCGTGGCGGGCACGGCGAGACGCCCTCTTCCGTCGAGCACCACGGTGGCCACCGCCGCGCCGTTCCACAGCATCTTGCGCCGCTCCCGCAGGCCCGTGCCGTCCATCGGCACGATGCGCGTGCCGTCGCGCGCCAACCGGCCCGCCGGCACATTGTCGATGATCTCCGCCGGTCCCGGCGCCAGCCGCACCATGCTGCCGTTGGGCGCCACGATCGAGGTCGGCACCTGACAGTCGCGCGCCAGCGCGGCGTGCTCGACGAGGTGGCGGTACTCGCCATGCACCGGCACCGCGACCTGCGGACGGACCCACTGGTAGAGCCGCACCAGCTCGTCGCGCGCGGGATGGCCCGAGACATGGATCGAGGCGTCGCGATCGGTGACGATCTCGACGCCGCGCTGCGCCAACAGGTTCTGGATGCGGCCGATCGACTTCTCGTTGCCGGGGATCACGCGGGAGGAAAAGATCACGCTGTCACCGGGCTGCAGGGCGATATCGCGGTTCTCGCCTTGCGCCAGGCGCGCCAGCGCCGCGCGCGGCTCGCCCTGGCTGCCGGTGCAGATCAGGCAGACCTTCTCGCGCGGCAGCCAGCCGGCCTCGCGCTCGTTCACCGTCGGCGGGAAATCCAGCAGGTAGCCATTGTCCTTGGCCGCGGCGACCATGCGATGCAACGCGCGCCCGACCAGCACGGGATGACGGTCCGCAGCCACCGCCGCCACCGCGATGCTCTCGACCCGCGCCAGGTTGGAGGCGAAGCAGGTCACCGCTACCAGGTTCTGACGCTGGCGGATGAGCGCCGCCAGCGCGTCGCGCACGTCGGACTCCGAGCCCGACTCGCCCTCGACGAAGACGTTAGTCGAGTCGCAGATCATCGCCAGCACGCCCTCGCCGCCGATGCGGCGCAAAGCGGCCTCGTCGGTGACCTCACCGATCAGCGGCTCGGGATCGATCTTCCAGTCGCCGGTGTGCATGACCGTGCCGAAGGGCGTGCGGATCGCCACGGCGTTGGGTTCGGGGATGGAGTGCGTCATGGTGACGAACTCCAGCTCGAAGGGCGGCAGCGACAGCTTGCCACCCAGCGGCACCTCGGTGATCGGCACGTCGCCCTCGATCCCGGCCTCGGCGAGCTTGCGGCGCAGGACAGAGGCGGCGAAGGGCGTGGCGTAGACGGGGCAGCGCAGGCGCGGCCACAGATCGGGCACGGCGCCGAGATGGTCCTCGTGCGCGTGGGTGATGATGATGCCCAGCAAGTCGGCGCGGCGCTCCTCGATGAACGCCGGATCGGGCATCAGCACGTCGAGGCCGGCGGCCGCGTCGTCGGCGAAGGTGACGCCGAGATCGAGCATCAGCCACTTGCCGCGGCAACCGTAGAGATTGAGGTTCATCCCAATCTCGCCGGCGCCGCCCAGCGGCAGGAAGACGAGCTCTTCTTTCGGGGTCATTGGTCAGCACCCCGCACATCTGTCATCCCGAGCGCAGCGAGGGATCCAGGGCGTCGCATAGATCCCTCGCTGCGCTCGGGATGACAGAGGAGGCGTACCATCTAGGCTTGCCTGTTACGTCGCCAGACCTCGAGCAGACCGAGGTACATCAGGTCGGGCTCGATGACGTCGAACAGGTGGACCTCGCTCTCGAACACCGGCGCGAGGCCGCCGGTGGCGATCACCTTCATCGGCTCGCCGTACTCGGCCTTGATACGCTTGATCAGGCTCTCGATCAGGCCGACATAGCCCCAGAAGACGCCGGATTGCATCGCCGGGATCGTGGCCTTGCCGATCACCTTGGCCGGCTTCTCGACGCGGATGCGCGGCAGGCGCGCGGTCATCAGGTAGAAGGCCTCGATGGTGAACTCGACGCCGGGCGAGATCACGCCGCCGACGAAATTGCCATCCTTGTCGGCGATGTCGAAGGTCGTGGCCGAGCCGAAATCGACCGTGACCAGCGGCCCGCCATGGCGCGTGTGGCCGGCGATCACGCCCACCAGCCGGTCCGGGCCGGCATCCTGCGGCCGGTCGATCAGCACCTGGATGCCGAGCGCGCAATCGGGCTCGCCGACGACCAGCAGCCTGGTGCCGAAATAGGTCTCGCACAGCCGGCGCACGTTGGGATTCACCGCCGGCGCCGTGCTGGCCATGATCGCGCCCTCGATGGATCGCGGATCGATGCCTTTGAGCCCCATCAGCTGGGTCAGCCAGGCGCCGTATTCGTCGGATGTGCGCTTGGCCTCGGTGCGCAGGCGGAACTGCGCGACGATGCGATCGCCGTCGAACAGCGCGAACTTGCTGTTGGTGTTGCCGACATCGATCGCCAGCAGCATGCGGGCCTCCGGATCAGGCGCGGGGTGGGAAGATGTCGCCGGCGGTGATCCGCCGGACACCGCCGTCGGCGGTTTGCAGCAGCAGCGCCCCCTGCTCGTCAAGGTCGGCGAAGCGGCCGCGCAGGGAAGTCTCGCCCAGCGACACCTCGATGTCGCGATCGAGCCACGCCGCGCGCCGCAACCATTCGACACGCGTCGCGCTAAATCCGCTCGCGCGCCATTCACCGTAGCGCAGCGCAAGCGCGCCGATATAGGCGGCGAATACCGCATCGGTCGACGCCGTCGCCCCCAGCGCCGCCAGATAGGTCGCGCCGTAGCGCGTGGCAGGCGGCGCGCTGGCGACGTTGATGCCGACGCCGATGACGACATGGCTGACCAGCCCGCCCTCGCCCACGGCCGACTCGAGCAGGATGCCCGATATCTTGGCCTCGTCGACCAGCACGTCGTTGGGCCACTTGATCGCCACGCGGCGATCCGCGCCGACCAGTGGTGCCGCCATGTCGGCCACGGCGAGCGCGGTGACGAAGCTCAGCTGCGCGGCCTCGGCCGGCGGCACCGGTGGTCGCAGGATCGTCGAGGAATAGACGTTGCCGGGCGGCGAGTCCCAGCCGCGCCCGCGCCGTCCGCGGCCGGCCTCCTGACGCAGGGCGCGGATGACCGTGCCTTCAGCGGCGCCGGCCTCGGCCCGCGCCATGGCCTCGTCGTTGGTGCTGCCGACGGTATCGAGCGTGACGACCGACCAGCCGGCCGGGATCATCGCACGAAGAAGGCGTGCGCCGCGGCCTGGGCGGTGGCGAGGAACGGCGACTGGAAGACCAGGAACACCGGGAAGATGAAGACCGCCATGACGGCCATAATGGTGCCCATCGGCGCTTCGACGGCGTCGAACGGCGCCGCCGGATCGTCGAGGAACATCACCTTGATGATACGCAGGTAGTAGTAGGCGGCCACGACGGAGGCCGCGACGCCCAGCGCCGAGGCCCAGAACAGACCGGCGTTGATGGCGGCGAGGAAGACGTTAAGCTTGCCGAAGAAGCCAGCCAGCGGCGGGATGCCGGCCATCGAGAACATGAAGAACAGCAGCGCCAGCGCCATGCGCGGATGGTTGCGCCACAGCCCGGCGAGGTCGGCGATGCGCTCGACCGACTCGCCGGCCCGGCGCATCGAGAGGATGCAGGCGAAGGTGCCGACGCTCATCGCCAGATAGATGATCATGTAGATCACCACCGCGCGGATGCCCTCCTCCGTGCCGGCGGCGAGGCCGAGCAGCGCGTAGCCCATGTTGCCGATCGAGGAGTAGGCCATCAGGCGCTTGATGTTCTCCTGGCGGATGGCGGCGAAGGCGCCCCAGGCCATCGAGGCGACCGAAACCATGATCAGGATCTGCTGGGACTGCGCCATCAGCGGCCGGAACGGGCCCATGACGACGGCCACCAGCAGGCCGAGCGCGGCGATCTTCGGCGCCACCGAGAATAGCGCCGTCACCGGCGTTGGCGCCCCCTCGTAGACGTCGGGCGTCCACATGTGGAAGGGCACGGCCGAGACCTTGAAGACCAGGCCGGCGAGGATGAACACCAGGCCGATCACGGCGCCCAGCGGCGGCGCGCCGGCGGCAAAGACCTTGGCGATGGCGGCGAAGTTGGTCGTGCCGGCGAAGCCGTACACCAGCGACGAGCCGTAGAGCATCATGCAGGACGCCACGGCGCCCAGGACGAAGTACTTCACGCCGGCTTCGGTCGAGCGCGCGCTGTCGCGTTGGAACGCGGCCACGACGTAGAGCGCCAGCGACTGCATCTCCAGGCCGACATACAGCGTCATCAGGTCGGCCGACGACAGCATGATCATCATGCCCAAGGTCGCCAGCACGATGATGACCGGGTACTCGAAGCGCCAAGCGCCCTCGCGGCGCATGAAGCTGGCCGACATCAGGATGGCCAGCGCCGAGCCCAGCAGCGACAGCACCTTCATCGCCATGGTGAAGGGCGTGTTGAGGAACAGGCCGGCGAAAGCCGTGCCGGTCGTGCCGAAGATCACGGCCGCCGCGGCGCCGATCAGCAACGCGATCGACAGCCAGGCCACCAGATCGACCGACTTCTCGCCGCGGAAGGCGCCGACCATCAGCAGGACCATGGCGCCCGCCGCCAGGATCATCTCGGGGGTGGCGATCTGCCAGTTTTCCAATCCGACCATGTCGCAATCCCCTAGCGCAACATGGCGGTCTTGCCCGCCGCCTTGAGCGCCGCGCCGTAATCGGCCACCAGCTTGGTGACCGAGGCGTCCATCACTTCCAGGAACGTCTGCGGATAGACGCCCATCCAGATCGTCATCACCACGATCGGCGCGAAGATCGCGATCTCGCGCGGAGTCATGTCGGTCATCTTCCGCACGTCAGGCTTCGTCAGCTTGCCGAAGCAGATCCGCCAGTAGAGGTAGAGCGCATAGGCCGCGCCCAGGATGACGCCGAGCGAGGCTATCGCCGCCACCCAGGTGTTGACCTTGAACGCGCCGGTCAGCACCAGGAACTCGCCGACGAAGCCTGACAGTCCCGGCAGTCCGACGCTGGCCATCGTGAAGAACATGAAGACCATCGCGTAGCGCGGCATGTTGTCGGACAGGCCGCCGTAGCGATCGATCTCGCGCGTGTGCAGGCGGTCGTAGACCACGCCGACGCAGAGGAAGAGCGCGCCCGACACCAGGCCGTGGCTCAGCATCTGGAAGAGCGCGCCCTGCACGCCCTGGACGTTCATGACGAAGATGCCGATCGTGACGAAGCCCATATGGGCCACCGACGAATAGGCGATCAGCTTCTTCATGTCCTCCTGCGCCAGCGCCACCAGCGAGGTGTAGACCACGGCGATGCAGCTCAGCACGAAGATGAAGGGCGTGAAGAAATCCGAGGCCAGCGGCAGCATCGGGATCGAGAAGCGCACGAAGCCGTAGGCGCCCATCTTTAACAGCACGCCGGCCAGGATCACCGAGCCGGCGGTGGGCGCTTGCACGTGCGCGTCGGGCAGCCAGGTATGCACCGGCCACATCGGCACCTTCACGGCGAAGGAGACGAAGAAGCCCAGCCACAGCCAGATCTGCCACTCCAGCGGCAGCTTCAGGGTGGCCATCACGGTCGGAATGTCGGTGGTGCCGGCCTTGAAGTAGATCACCAGGATGGCCAGCAGCATGAAGACGGAGCCGGCGAGCGTGTAGAGGAAGAACTTGAAGGCGGCGTAGATCTTGTCCTTGCCGCCCCAGATTCCGATGATCAGGAACATCGGGATCAGCACGGCCTCGAAGAAGATGTAGAAGACCATCAGGTCGAGCGCGCAGAACATGCCGACCATGAAGGTTTCGAGGATCAGGAACGCGACCATGTACTCGCGCACCCGGGTCTGGATCGCCTCCCAGCTCGCCAGAATGCAGAGCGGCGTCAGGAAGGTCGACAGCAGCACGAACGGCATGGAGATGCCGTCGACGCCCATGTGGTAGGCGATCTTGTAGGCCGGGATCCACTCCACGTACTCGCGGAACTGGAAGCCGGGGTTGCGCGTGTCGAAGCCGAACCAGATGAACAGCGAGACGACGAAGGTCGCGATCGACGTCCACAGCGCGGCGTGCTTGGCGTTGGCGACACCCGCCTCGCTGTCGCGGGTGAACAGCAGGATCCAGGCCGCGCCGACCAGCGGCAGGAAGGTGATGAGCGTCAGAACGGGCCAGGTCGCCATGATCATTGCCCGCGCGACAGCATGTACCAGCTGACCAGGACCGCGACCCCGATCAGCATGGCGAACGCGTAGTGATAGAGGTAGCCGCTCTGGGCGCGACCCAGCACGCCCGCCAGCCGCCCGGCGCCGCGCGCCAGGCCATTGGGGCCGACTTCGTCGATGATGCCGACGTCGCCCTTCTTCCAGAGCTGGCGGCCCAGCCACATCGAGGGCCGCACGAACAGGAAGTCATAGAGCTCGTCGAAGTACCACTTGTTGAACGAGAAGCGGTACAGGAACGGGAACGAGGCCGCCGTCTCGGATGGCAGGCTCGGCTTCTGCACATAGAAGCGATAGGCCAGCGCGATGCCCGAGATCGCCATGATCAGCGGCAGCACCTTGACCCATAGCGGCGCGTGGTGCGCGTCCTGCAAGGCGGCGTGCTCCTTGAGAATCAGGATCGAGCCGCGCCAGAACTTCTCCAGCCCGTCGCCGACGAAGGCGTTGTAGGCGACGCCGCCGGCGATCACCGCGCCCAGCGCCAGCACATAGAGCGGCACCATCATCACGGCAGGCACCTTCACCGGCAGGTGATGGTCGCCGTGCCCGTGGTCGTCCTTGTGGCCGTGATCGTCCTTATGGCCATGATCGTCGTGCCCGTGGGCCTTGTGGCCATGATCGTCGTGGCCATGCGCGTCGTGACCATGACCATGCCCCGTGCTCCACCGCGCCTCGCCGTGGAAGGTCATGAACATCAGCCGCGCGGAATAGAACGCGGTCATGAAAGCCGCGGCGATACCCAGCCAGAAGGCGATCATGCCGACGGTGGTATGGGCGCTGAAGGCCGATTCGAGGATGATGTCCTTGGAATAGAAGCCGGCGAAGCCGATGCCGTGGCCGCCGATCACCGGTATACCGATGCCGGCCAGCGCCAGGGTACCGACCCACATCAGCCAGTAGGTCTGCGGGATCTTGTCCTTCAGCCCGCCCATGCGGCGCATGTCCTGCTCGTGGTGCATCGCATGGATCACCGCGCCGGCGCCGAGGAACAGCAGCGCCTTGAAGAAGGCGTGCGTCATCAGGTGGAACATGCCGGCGGGATAGGCCGAGACGCCCAGCGCGAAGAACATGTAACCGAGCTGGCTGCAGGTCGAATAGGCGACCACCCGCTTGATGTCGAACTGGGTCAGGCCGACCGTGGCGGCGAAGAACGCCGTAGCGGCGCCCACCAGGGTGACGACATCGAGCGCGGTCTGCGAGTACTCGAAGAGCGGCGAGCAACGCGCCACCATGAAGATGCCGGCGGTCACCATGGTCGCGGCGTGGATCAGCGCCGAGACCGGCGTCGGGCCTTCCATGGCGTCGGGCAGCCAGGTGTGCAGGCCGAGCTGCGCCGACTTGCCCATGGCGCCGACGAACAGCAGCAGACAGACCGTGGTCAGCGCCGGCACTTCGGCGCCGAGGAACGGGAAGGTCATCTTGGCGAGCTCGGGTGCGGCCTTGAAGATCGCGTCGAATTGCACCGAGCCGGTCAGCATGTAGATGGCGAAGATGCCCAGCGCGAAGCCGAAATCGCCGACGCGGTTGACCAGGAAGGCCTTGATCGCCGCGGCGTTGGCCGACGGGCGGTCGTACCAGAAGCCGATCAGCAGGTAGGACGCCAGGCCGACGCCTTCCCAGCCGAAGAACAGCTGCACCAGATTGTCCGCCGTCACCAGCATCAGCATGGCGAAGGTGAACAGGCTGAGATAGGCCATGAACCGAGGCACGCTCTTGTCCTCGGCCATGTAGCCGACCGAGTAGAGGTGGACCATCGACGACACGGTGGTGACGACGATCAGCATGACCGCCGTCAGCGTGTCGGCGCGCAGCGCCCACAGCACCTCGAAGGTCCCTGACGAGATCCAGGTGGCGATGCGGACAGTGCCGCCGGCATCGCCGAAGCCGATCTTGAAGAACACGAACCACGACAGCGCGGCTGCGATCAGCAGCGCGCCGGTCGTCACGACCTGCGCGCCGCGGTCGCCGATCGCACGGCCGAAGAAGCCGGCGATGAACGCGGCCAGCAACGGCAGGAAGACGATGAGCTTGACGGCGAGATCCATGACGCGCGCGGGACCGGAGCGGCCCCTACCCCTTCATCAGGTTGATGTCCTCGACCGCGATGGTGCCGCGGTTCCGGAAGTAGACGACGAGGATGGCGAGCCCGATCGCCGCCTCGGCGGCGGCCACCGTCAGCACCAGCATGGCGAAGACCTGGCCGGTCATGTCGCCGAGATGGGTCGAGAAGGCTACCAGGTTGATGTTGACCGCCAGCAGCATCAGCTCGACCGACATCAGGATGACGATGACGTTCTTGCGGTTCAGGAAGATGCCGAAGATGCCCAGGGTGAACAGGATCGCGGCGACGGCGAGATAGTGTTCGAGGCCGACCTGCATGTCAGATGCCTCCCCCGACCGGGACCTTGACCACGGTGACCGCCTCGTCGCGGGTCCGCGCGATCTGATCGCCGATCTTCTGGCGCCGCACGCCGACGCGCTGGCGCAGGGTCAGCACGATAGCGCCGATCATCGCCACCAGCAGGACGATGCCGGATGCCTGGAAGAGCAAGAAGTAGTCGGTATAGAGCACCTTGCCGATCGCCGCCGTGTTGCTCGTCTTGGCCAGCGCCGCCTGATTGGCGGCGATGGCGCTTTGGGCACCGGGCGCGATCACCCAGACGCTCAGCGCCAGCATCAGCTCGGCGAACAGCACCAGGCCGACGGCGGCGCCGATCGGCAGGTACCTAAGGAATCCTTGTCGGAGCTCGGCGAGATTGATGTCGAGCATCATCACGACGAACAGGAACAGCACCGCGACCGCGCCGACATAGACGATCACCAGGATCATGGCGATGAACTCGGCGCCCATCAGCAAGAACAGCGCGGCCGAGTTGAAGAACGCCAGGATCAGGTAGAGCACCGAATGCACGGGATTGCGCGCGGCGATCACCATGAACGCCGAGATCAGGGTCACGGCGGCGAAGGCGTAGAAGGCGATGGTCTGGATGATCATGCCGCAGACCTCTCCCTCTCCCCGCAAGCGGGGAGAGGGAGGGAGAGTGAATGCAGCGTATCCGTCCACCATGACCATCACCGGTACGGGGCGTCCTGCGCCAGGTTGGCCGCGATCTCGGCCTCCCAGCGGTCGCCGTTGGCCAGGAGCTTGGCCTTGTCGTACATCAGCTCCTCGCGGGTCTCGGTCGAGAACTCGAAATTCGGCCCCTCGACGATCGCGTCCACCGGGCACGCCTCCTGGCAGAAGCCGCAGTAGATGCACTTGGTCATGTCGATGTCGTAGCGCGTCGTGCGGCGGCTGCCGTCCTCGCGCGGCTCGGCCTCGATGGTGATCGCCTGGGCCGGGCAGATCGCCTCGCAGAGCTTGCAGGCGATGCAGCGTTCCTCGCCGTTGGGATAGCGGCGCAGCGCGTGCTCGCCGCGGAAGCGCGGGCTGAGAGGTCCCTTCTCGAAGGGATAGTTCACCGTCACCTTGGGCTTGAACATGTACTTCAAGGTCAGCGCGAAGCCCGAAGCGATCTCGCCGAGCAGAAGCGCGCGGGCCGTCCGGTCGAGCACACCCATGGCCAGCTCCTCAGTTGCCGCGCGCGAAGGTCACGAAGGCGGCCGTCAGCACCACCCAGACCAGCGAGAACGGCAGAAACACCTTCCAGCCCAGACGCATGAGCTGGTCGTAGCGGTAACGCGGCACCGTGCCCTTGGTCCACGAGAAGACGAAGAGCAGCAGCGCGATCTTGAGCGCGAACCAGACGATGCCCGGCACCCAGGTGAACGGCTCGAACGGCAGCGGCGCATGCCAGCCGCCCAAGAACAGCACCGCGCCCATGCCCGAGAGCAGGATCATGTTGGCGTATTCGCCGAGGAAGAACAGGCCGAAGGCCATCGCCGAGTATTCGGTGTGGAAGCCGGCGACCAGCTCGGCTTCCGACATCGGCAGGTCGAACGGCGTGCGGTTGGTCTCGGCCAGGCACGAGATGAAGAAGATGATGAACATCGGGAACAGCGGCAGGAAATACCAGTTCCAGATGCCGCCATCCTGCATCTTCACGATGGTCGACAGGTTGAGCGAGCCGGCGCAGAGCAGCACGGTGATCAGCACGAAGCCGATCGAGACCTCGTAGGACACCATCTGCGCCGCCGAGCGCAGCGCGCCCAGGAAGGCGTATTTCGAGTTGCTGGCCCAGCCGGCGATGATGACGCCGTAGACGCCCAGCGAGGAGATCGCGAACAGGTAGAGGATGCCGACATTGATGTCGGCGATCACCCAGCCGTCGTCGAACGGCACCACCGCCCAGGCGACCAGCGCGGTGATGAAGGTGATCATCGGCGCCAGGATGAACAGCACCTTGCTGGCGCCACTGGGCACGATGGTCTCTTTCAGGAAGAGCTTCAAGCCATCGGCCATCGGCTGCAGCAGGCCGAACGGGCCGACCACGTTGGGGCCGCGCCTGAGCTGGATCATGCCCCAGATCTTGCGGTCGGCGTAGGTCATGTAGGCGACCGCGACCAGCAACGGCAGGGTCACCGCCAGGCACTGCGCGACGATGACGAGCCCCTGGCCGAGCCAGTGCTGGGTGAAGAACTGCATCAGGGTCATCGGCCCTACTCCGCCGCCACGGCGAGGCTGGCGCGCCGCAGCGCGGTGCAGTCGGCCATGACGCGCGAGGACCGGCTGATCGGGCAGGTCATGTAGAAATTGGCGATCGTCGAGCGCAGCGGCGCGTCGCTCAGCGCGCCGTCCTTGCCGAAATCACCCCAGGTGCCCGGCTTCTGCTGGTCGATCGCCGCGAAGACCGGGTTCACCGCCACGAGGCGTGCGCGTACCTGCTCGATGGTGTCGTACGGCAGCGGCTTGCCGAGCATGCCGGACAACGCGCGCAGGATCGCCCAGTCCTCGCGCGCCTCGCCTGGCGGATAGGACGCGCGCTTGGCCAACTGCACGCGGCCCTCGGTGTTGACGTAGACGCCCGGCTTCTCGGTGTAGGCCGCGCCCGGCAGCACGACATCGGCGCGATGCGCGCCCGCGTCGCCGTGATGGCCCTGATAGACCACAAATGCTTTGCCCAGCCGCGCGGTGTCGATCTCGTCGGCGGCCAGCAGATAGACCAGCTCGATCGAGCCGTCTTCACAGCCCTTGAGAATGCCCTCGACGCCGCCCTCGACGGTCAGGCCGAGATCGAGCCCGCCGACCCGCGCCGCCGCGGTGTGCAGCACGCAGAAGCCATTCCAGTCGTCGCGCACCGTCGCCAGCGCCCGCGCCTTGGCGAGGATCGCCGCGCCATCGGGGCGCGCCAGCGCGCCCTGGCCGACGATGATCATCGGCGTCTTGGCGGCTTTCAGCGCCTCACCGAACGCCCCCAGATTGTCCAGCGCCGTCGCGCTCGCGCCCAGATTCTCGACCGGATAGGTCAGATCCTCCGGCACCTCGCCGATCACGCCGACCTTCACGCCGCCGGTCAGCCAACGGTGGCGGATGCGGGCGTTGAGCACCGGCGCCTCGGCGCGCGGATTGGTGCCGATCAACAGGACCAGATCGGCTCTGTCGATGCCCGCGATCCCGGCATTGAAGATGTAGCCGCCACGCGGACCGGCTTGCAGCTGCGTGCCATCCTGGCGACATTCGACGCCCTTGGCGCCCAACGCGGCCATCAGATCCTTGAGCGCGACCATCGCTTCGGCGTCGCACTGGTCACCGGCGATCGCGGCGATGCCCGAGCCCTTGATCTTGCCCAGACGCTCGGCGATGGCGGCGAAGGCCTCGCCCCAGCTCGCCGGCTTCAGCTTGCCGTCGCGCCGCACATAGGGCTGATCGAGCCGCTGGCGCTTCAGGCCGTCGACGGCGTGGCGCGTCTTGTCGGAGATCCACTCCTCGTTGACGTCCTCGTTGACGCGCGGCAGCACGCGCATCACCTCGGCGCCGCGCGTGTCGACGCGGATGTTCGAGCCCAGCGCGTCCATGACGTCGACCGACTCGGTCTTGCGCAGCTCCCAGGAGCGCGCGTTGAACGCGTAGGGCTTGGACGTCAGCGCGCCCACCGGGCAGAGATCGACGATGTTGCCGGAGAGCTCCGAGGTCAGCGTCTTCTGCACATACGTCGTGATCTCCATGCCCTCGCCGCGGCCGGTGGCGCCGAGCTCCTCGACGCCCGCCACCTCGGTGGCGAAGCGCACGCAGCGGGTGCACTGGATGCAACGGTTCATCGAGGTCTTGACGATCGGGCCGAGATCCTTGTCCGGCACCGCGCGCTTGTTCTCGTGATAGCGCGTGCGGTCGAAGCCGTAGGCCATCGCCTGATCCTGCAGGTCGCACTCGCCACCCTGGTCGCAGATCGGGCAGTCCAGCGGATGGTTGATCAGCAGGAATTCCATCACGCCGTTGCGGGCCTTCTTGACCAGCGGCGTGTCGGTCTTGATCACCATGCCCTCGGCCACCGGCATGGCGCACGAGGCGATCGGCTTGGGCGCCTTCTCCTGCTCGACCAGGCACATCCGGCAATTGCCGGCGATCGACAGGCGCTCGTGGTAGCAGAAGCGCGGGATCTCGATGCCGGCCAGCTCGCAGGCCTGGATCACCGTGATGCCCGCGGGCACCTCGATCTCGATTCCGTCGATCTTCATCTTGGGCATGACGATCTCCGGCTCACTCGGCCGCGATGCGGCGGGCCTGCCGCGCGGCGATCCGCTCTTCCATCAGCGGACGGAAATGGCGGATCAGGCCCTGGATCGGCCAGGCCGCCGCGTCGCCCAGCGCGCAGATCGTGTGGCCCTCGACCTGCTTGGTGACGTCGTGCAGCACGTCGATCTCCTCGAGCCGCGCCTCGCCCTTCACCATCCGCTCCATCACGCGCCACATCCAGCCGGTGCCTTCGCGGCAGGGCGTGCACTGGCCGCAGCTCTCGTGCTTGTAGAAGTAGCTCAGCCGCGCGATCGCCTTGATGACGTCGGTCGACTTGTCCATGACGATCACGGCCGCCGTGCCGAGGCCGGACTGCACGTTGCGCAGCGAGTCGAAGTCCATCAGGACCTCGTCGCAGATCGACTTGGGCAGCAGCGGCACCGAGGCGCCGCCGGGGATCACCGCCAGCAGATTGTCCCAGCCGCCGCGCACGCCGCCGGCATGCTTCTCGATCAGCTCGCGCAGCGGGATGCCCATCTCCTCCTCGACGTTGCACGGCTTGTTGACGTGCCCGGAGATGCAGAAGACCTTGGTGCCGGTGTTGTTGGGCCGGCCGATGCCGGCGAACCACGCGGCGCCCCGACGCAGGATGGTCGGCGCCACAGCGATCGACTCGACGTTGTTCACCGTCGACGGGCAGCCATATAGGCCGGCGCCGGCCGGGAACGGCGGCTTGAGCCTGGGCATGCCCTTCTTGCCCTCGAGGCTCTCGAGCAGCGCGGTTTCCTCGCCGCAGATATAGGCGCCGGCGCCGCGATGGACGTAGACGTCCATCTTCCAGCCCGAGCCGCAGGCGTTGTCGCCCAACAGGCCGGCGTCATAGGCCTGCTTGACGGCCGCCTTGAGCCGCGCCGCCTCGTCATAGAACTCGCCGCGCACGTAGATGTAGGCGGCATGCGCCTGCATGGCGAAGCTGGCGATCAGGCAGCCTTCGATCAGCGTGTGCGGATCGTGCCTGAGGATGTCGCGATCCTTGCAGGTGCCGGGCTCGGACTCGTCGGCGTTGACCACGAGGTAGTGCGGCCGCGCACCGACTTCCTTGGGCATGAACGACCACTTGAGACCGGTCGGGAAGCCCGCGCCGCCACGGCCGCGCAGGCCGGACTTCTTCATCTCGTCGATGATCCAGTCGCGGCCCTTGGCCAGCAGCGCCGCCGTGCCATCCCAGGCGCCGCGCTTGCGCGCGCCCTCGAGGCCCCAGTCGTGGAAACCGTAGAGGTTGGTGAAGATCCGATCTTCGTCGCGCAGCATCGCCCTACTCCGCGATCGTCGTGAGCGTCGTCGGCCCGCCGACCGGCGCCGAGGTCTGGCGATCGACCTGCGGACCCGGCTTCGGCGTCTCGCCACGCTTGAAGGCTTCGAGCACCATCTTCGTCGAGGCCTCGTCGAGGTCCTCATAGAAGGTGTCGTTGATCTGGATCATCGGCGCGTTGACGCAGGCGCCCAAGCACTCGACTTCCATGGTGCTGAACAGCCCGTCGGCGCTGACCTCGCCGGGGCCGACGCCAGTGACTTCGCGGCAAGCCTTCATCACCGCGTCGGAGCCGCGCAGCCAGCACGGCGTCGTGGTGCAGACCTGCAGCAGGTACTTGCCGCGCGGTTTGAGGCTGAACATCGTGTAGAAGGTCGCGATCTCGTAGACGCGGATCGGCGGCATATCCAAGAACCGCCCCACGTAATCCATCGCCACGCGCGGCAGCCAGCCGCCCGATTGGCGCTGCGCCAGATCGAGGCAGGCGATCACCGCGCTGGCCTGGCGGCCGGCGGGATACTGCGCGACGAAACCCTTCGCGATCTCGAGATTCTCGGCCGTCCACGCGAACGACGCGACGTGCGGGACGTCCTTGGGGTCGGCTGTGATCATCGCCATGGCGTCATGCGCTCCTAGCGGTCGACTTCGCCGAAGACGATATCGAGCGAGCCGATATTGGCCGACAGATCGGCGAGCTGGTGACCCTTCGACATGAACTCGAGCGCCTGCAGATGCGGGAAGCCCGGCGCGCGGATATGGCACCGGTACGGTTGATTGGAGCCGTCGGCCACGAGGTAGACGCCGAACTCGCCCTTCGGCGCCTCGACCGCCGCGTAGGCCTCGCCCGGCGGCACCTTGTAGCCTTCGGTGTAGAGCTTGAAGTGATGGATCAGCGCCTCCATCGACGTCTTCATCTCGCCGCGCGACGGTGGCGAGATCTTCTTGTCGTCGACGCTGACCGGGCCGGTAACGGTACGCAGCGCCTTCACGCATTGGATCATGATGCGATGGCTCTGCCGCATCTCCTCCATGCGCACGAGGTAGCGCGCGAAGCAGTCGCCGGTCTTGCCTACCGGCACGTCGAAATCGACTTCGGCGTAGCAGTCATAGGGCTGCGCTTTGCGCAGATCCCAGGGGATTCCCGAAGCGCGCAGCATCGGCCCCGAGAAGCCCCAGGCGATGGCGTCGTCGCCCGACACGGTGCCGATGTCGACGGTGCGCTGGCGGAAGATGCGGTTCTCGGTCACCAGCCGCTCAAGATCATCGAGGGTGCGCGGGAACTGATCGCACCAGGCCTGGATGCGATCGAGCATGCCAGCCGGCAGATCCTGGTGCACGCCACCCGGCCGGAAGTAGGCCGCGTGCATGCGCGAGCCGGAGACCTGCTCGTAGAACTCCATCAGCAGCTCGCGCTGCTCGAAGCCCCACAGGGTCGGCGTCAGCGCGCCGACGTCCATGGCGAAGGTCGTGACGTTGAGCAGATGGTTGAGGATGCGCGTGATCTCGGAGAACAGCACGCGGATCCACTGGCCGCGGATTGGCGCCTCGACGCCCAGCAGCCGCTCGACAACCAGCGCGTAGGCGTGCTCCTGGCACATCGGCGAGACGTAATCGAGCCGGTCGAAATACGGCACCGCCTGCAGGTAGGTCTTGTACTCGATCAGCTTCTCGGTACCGCGATGCAGCAGGCCGATATGCGGATCGCAGCGTTCGACGATCTCGCCATCCATCTCGACGACAAGGCGCAGCACGCCGTGGGCCGCGGGATGCTGCGGCCCGAAGTTCAGCGTGAGGTTCCGGATCTCGGTTTCGGCCATCGATCGGAAACCTAGTTCTTGGTCGCTTTCTCGTCCCCGGGCAGCGCCTGGCGCACACCCTCCCAAGGACTGAGAAAGTCGAAGCGGCGGAATTCCTGCGTCAGCTTCACCGGCTCGTAGACCACGCGCTTCTGCTCGTCGTCGTAGCGCATCTCGACGAAGCCGGTGAGCGGGAAATCCTTGCGCAGCGGATGGCCGTCGAAGCCGTAGTCGGTGAGGATGCGGCGCAGGTCGGGATGGTCGGCGAACCACACGCCGTAGAGATCCCAGGTCTCGCGCTCGAACCACGGCGCGGCCGGGAAGATCGCGGCGGCCGAGGGCACCGGCGTGTTCTCGTCGGTCGCCACCTTCACTCGCACGCGCCGGTTATGGCGGTGGCTGAGCAGGTGGTAGACGACGTCGAAGCGCTGGGCGCGCTGTGGGTAGTCGGCGCCGCAGATATCGACGAGCTGCTTGAACAGGCAGTCGCGATCGTCGCGCAGGAAGGTCAGCAGGCCGATCAGCTTGTCGAGCGTGGTCTCGACCGTGAGCTCGCCCAGGCGGATCGTCTTTGACGTGATCAGGCCACCGTTTTCGATGGCGGCGGCCAGTGCGGCCAGCGGGTCGGGCTTGGTGGTCTCTTCCGTCATCGCGCCGCTCACCGCACGATCGTGCCGGTGCGGCGGATCTTCTTCTGCAGCTGGATCACGCCGTAGAGCAGCGCCTCGGCGGTCGGCGGGCAGCCCGGCACGTAGATGTCGACCGGCACGATGCGATCGCAGCCGCGAACCACGGAGTAGCTGTAGTGATAGTAGCCGCCGCCATTGGCGCACGAGCCCATCGAGATCACGTAGCGCGGCTCGGCCATCTGGTCGTAGACCTTGCGCAAGGCGGGCGCCATCTTGTTGGTCAGTGTGCCGGCGACGATCATCAGGTCGGCGCTGCGCGGGCTGGGCATCGGCGCGACACCGAAGCGGTCGAGGTCGTAGCGCGCCATCCAGGAATGGATCATCTCGACGCCACAACAGGCCAGGCCAAAGGTCAGGCCCCACAGCGAGCCCGAGCGCGCCCAGTTCACCACCTTGTCGAGCTGGGCGACGACGAAGCCCTTGTCGGCGAGCTCGCCCTGCAGCGCCTCGCTCAGCGCGACGTCGCCCTGTTTGGGTGCAGGCATGGTCACTCCCATTCCAGCGCCCCCTTCTTCCACTCGTAGATGAAGCCCACGGTCAGCACGCCGAGAAACAGCATCATCGACCAGAAGCCGACCACGCCGATGTCGCCCAGGGACACCGCCCAGGGAAACAGGAAGGCGACCTCGAGGTCGAAGATGATGAACAGGATGGCGACCAGATAGAAGCGCACGTCGAACTGGCCGCGCGCATCACCGAACGGCGCGAAGCCGCACTCGAAGGGCGAAAGCTTCTCGGAGTCGGGGTTCTGGCGCGCCAGCAGATAGGAGCCGCCCAGCATCGCGCAGACCAGGCCCACGGCGATGCCGAGGAAGATCAGGATGGGCAGGTACTCGGTCAGTGTCGCGTTTAGTGTCGCGTTCATCGATCCCCCTAACCCGCGTCGCGCGCCGCGAAGCCACCCGCGCCGTCTGGCAAGCAGCTTCCGTGCCTGCGCACCGAAGGCCACACAACGCGGGGGCAGGCGGAGCCGCCCCGGGGACCAACGCTTCCTGCAGTCACCACAATTCCCTGGGAATCGTGGCGCGAGCGACGGGACTCGAACCCGCGACCTCCGGCGTGACAGGCCGGCGTTCTAACCAACTGAACTACGCCCGCAATACGACTTCGTTGGCGGCGCACGTTTAGACGAGCGACTCCAGCGAGTCAATGGAAAGGCCACCGGGCGATGCGGGCATTTTCCCCTGCGGATTCAGGCTTCTGGAACCGGCAGCGGCGAACGCGGCCCGATGGGTCAATGGCGCGGGCGACGGGACTCGAACCCGTGACCTCCCGCCTGACAAGCCGGCGTTCCAAACAACTGAACTACGCCCGCGTCGCTATCCCATCGGGGGGCGGATGTCGATGCGAGCACCCGCCATGCGTCAATGAACCGTCGGTTGCAGGCGGCGGATGGTGGGCGATGACGGACTCGAACCGCCGACCCCCTCGGTGTAAACGAGATGCTCTACCAACTGAGCTAATCGCCCGCCGCCGGATGCAGTGGAATACCACACCGCTGCGGCGTGCGCGAACCCCGCTGTCATTCCGAGCGCAGCGAGGAATCTTGAAGCAGCCTAAAGATCCCTCGCTACGGTCGGGATGACAGCCGTACCGTCAGTTGAGCGCGTCCTTCAAGGCCTTGCCGGCCTTGAACTTGGGCTGGGTCGAGGGCGCGATCTTGATCTTCTCGCCGGTCCTGGGGTTGCGGCCCTCGCCGCCCTTGCGCTTGGTGGCGTAGAAGGTGCCGAAGCCCACCAGCATCACCTTGTCTTTCTTCTTGAGGGCTTTGGTGATCACGTCGAACATCGCCTCGATCGCCGCGGCGGCTTCGGTCTTGGCCAATCCCGCGTTGTTGGCGACGGCAACGACGAGATCATTCTTGTTCATGGAGGGTCCCCACCGACTGGACTGCGCGCTGGGCAAAATCTAAGGCCCAAGCCGCCGCCCCGTCAATGCGCGTGATACCAGATATAGGCTGATCGAGCGCTCGCTACCGCTATATGCGCCCAAACGCCAACGGGCCGCCCCTGCGGGCGGCCCGTCGTTTTCGACCCCTTTTCAGGGTCGGGTCAGTGGGTCAGGACGCCTTCGACGTCCTCGCCGGCGGCCGGAGGCACCGGATCATTGTCCGAGTCGTCCTTCCACTCGATCGGCGTCAGGGGCGCCGCCAAGGCCCGCGCCAGGACCTCGTCGACCGTCGTGACCGGGATGATCTCGAGCCCCTTCTTCACGTTGTCGGGGATCTCGGCGAGGTCCTTCTCGTTCTCCTTGGGGATCAGCACGGTCTTCAGGCCGCCGCGCAGGGCGGCCAGAAGCTTTTCCTTCAGGCCGCCAATCGGCAGCACCCGGCCGCGCAGGCTGATCTCGCCGGTCATCGCCACGTCGCGGCGCACCGCGATGCCGGTGAGCACCGAGACGATCGACGTGCACATCGCCACGCCGGCCGACGGACCATCCTTGGGCGTCGCGCCCTCGGGCACGTGCACGTGGATGTCCTTGCGCTCGAACGCCGTCGGCTTGATGCCGAACGACACCGCGCGCGAGCGGACGTACGAGCGGGCCGCCTGGATCGACTCCTGCATCACGTCGCCGAGCTTGCCGGTGATGGTCATGCGGCCCTTGCCGGGCAGCATCACCGCCTCGATCGACAGCAGCTCGCCGCCGACCTCGGTCCACGCCAGGCCGGTGGTCACGCCGAGCAGGTCCTCGCTCTCCACCTCGCCGAAGCGGAAGCGACGCACGCCGGCGAACTTGTCGAGATTCTTCGGCGTGACCTTCACCTTGGTGACCCCCTCCATGAGGATCTCCTTGGTGACCTTGCGGGCCACGTTGGCGAGCTCGCGCTCGAGGTTCCGGACGCCGGCCTCGCGCGTGTAGTAGCGGACGATGTCGCGCACCGCCTTGTCGGTGATCTCGACCTCGCCGTTCTTCAGACCGGCGGCCTCGATCTGCTTGGGCAGCAGATGCTTGCGCGCGATCTCGACCTTCTCGTCCTCGGTGTAGCCGGCGAGACGGATCACCTCCATGCGGTCGAGCAGCGGCTGCGGCATGCGCAGCGTGTTGGCCGTGGTGATGAACATCACGTCGGAGAGGTCGTAGTCGACCTCGAGGTAATGGTCGTTGAACGTGTTGTTCTGCTCGGGGTCGAGCACCTCGAGCAACGCGGCCGACGGGTCGCCCCGCCAGTCGGCGCCGAGCTTGTCGATCTCATCGAGCAGGATCAGCGGGTTCGACGATTTCGCCTTCTTCATCGACTGCACGATCTTGCCCGGCATCGAGCCGATATAGGTGCGCCGATGGCCGCGGACCTCGGCTTCGTCGCGCACGCCGCCCAGCGACATGCGCACGAAGTTGCGACCCGTCGACTTGGCGATCGACTTGCCCAGCGAGGTCTTGCCGACGCCCGGCGGTCCGACCAGGCAGAGGATCGGCCCTTTCATCTTGTCCATGCGCTGCTGCACGGCGAGGTACTCGAGGATGCGCTCCTTGACCTTCTCGAGACCGTGGTGATCGGTGTCGAGGATCTGCTGCGCGCCCTTGAGGTCCTTCTTGATCTTGGTGCGCTTCTTCCACGGGATCGACAGCATCCAGTCGAGGTAGTTGCGCACGACCGTGGCCTCGGCAGACATCGGGCTCATGGTGCGAAGCTTCTTGACCTCGGCCATCGCCTTGTCGCGCGCTTCCTTGGAAAGGCGCGTCTTCTTGATGCGCTTCTCCAGCTCGCCGACCTCGTCGCGGCCGTCCTCGCCTTCGCCCAGCTCCTTCTGGATCGCCTTGAGCTGTTCGTTGAGGTAGTACTCGCGCTGCGTCTTCTCCATCTGCCGCTTGACGCGGTTGCGGATCTTCTTCTCGACCTGCAGGACGGAGATCTCGCCTTCCATCAGGCTGTAGATCTTCTCCAGGCGGCCGGCGACCGAATCGATCTCCAGCAGCGCCTGCTTGTCGGCGATCTTCAGCGCCAGGTGGGCGGCGATATTGTCGGCGAGCTTGGCTGGATCGTCGATCTTGTTGATCGAGACCACGACCTCCGGCGGCACCTTCTTGTTGAGCTTGACGTACTGCTCGAACTCGCCGGCGACGGTACGCGCCAGCGCCTCGACCTCGGCCGTGGCCGTCGGCTTCTCCTCGAAGACCTCGGCATAGGCCTCGAAGAAATCCTTGCGGTCGGTGAAGTCGGTGATGCGCGCGCGACGGCCGCCTTCGACCAGCACCTTCACCGTATCGTCGGGCAGCTTCAGGAGCTGCAGCACGGTGCCGATGGTGCCGACGCGGTGGATATCGTCGGCGGTCGGATCATCCTGGCCTGCGTTCTTCTGGGCGACGAGCAGGATCTGCTTGTCGTCCTTCATCACGTCCTCAAGCGCGCGGACGGATTTCTCGCGCCCGACGAACAGTGGAACGATCATGTGGGGGAAGACCACGATGTCCCGTAGCGGCAACACCGGGAACAACGACCCTCTGGGCAGCGTACTCATGAGGAAGCCTCGCAAGACATGGGCAAATGGGCCCGAATGGATTCACAGCGCAGGCTCCGACCTCGAACGCGAACGCCGCTAGCACATCCGTCCACTGTGGATAGATGGCCCCGGCCACATTGCGTTCAAGCGCCGGTAACTTGCGCGTAACGCGCTTGTCATCGCCCGTCGTCGCCGCCCTTCCAGCGGCGACATCACAGAGGCGGGTTTCTCAAGCCTGGGCCGGTGCCTCGATCTCGCGCCGGTCGCTGTAGGTGTAAAGGGGTTGCGCCCGGCCCTCGACGACCTCGCGGTTGACGACGACTTCGTCGACCCCGTCGAGGCTGGGCAGGTCGTACATGGTGTTCAGCAGGATCGCTTCCATGATCGATCGCAGGCCGCGCGCGCCCGTCTTGCGCTGGATCGCCCGGTGGGCGATGCCGCGCAGGGCGTCGTCGGTGAACTTCAACCGGATACGCTCCATCTCGAACAGCCGGCCGTACTGGCGCACCAGCGCGTTCTTGGGCTTGGTCAGGATCTCGACCAAGGCCGCCTCGTCGAGATCGTCGAGCGTCGCCACGACAGGCAGGCGGCCGACGAATTCCGGGATCAGGCCGTACTTCAGCAGATCCTCGGGCTCGAGATCGCGCAGCACCTCGCCGGTGCGCCGCTCGTCCGGACCGCGTACCTCGGCGCCGAAGCCGATCGACGTGCCCTGACGGCGCTGGGCGATGATCTTCTCCAACCCGGCGAAGGCACCGCCGCAGACGAAGAGGATGTTGGTGGTGTCGACCTGGAGGAACTCCTGCTGCGGGTGCTTGCGGCCGCCCTGCGGCGGCACGGAGGCGATCGTGCCCTCCATGATCTTCAGCAGCGCCTGCTGCACGCCCTCCCCCGATACGTCGCGGGTGATCGAGGGGTTGTCGGACTTGCGGCTGATCTTGTCGACCTCGTCGATGTAGACGATGCCGCGCTGCGCCCGCTCGACGTTGTAGTCGGCGCTCTGCAGCAGCTTGAGGATGATGTTCTCGACGTCCTCGCCGACATAGCCGGCCTCGGTCAGGGTCGTGGCGTCGGCCATGGTGAACGGCACGTCGAGCATGCGCGCCAAGGTCTGGGCGAGCAGCGTCTTGCCCGAACCCGTCGGGCCGAGCAGCAGGATGTTCGACTTGGCGAGCTCGACGTCGTTGTTCTTCTGCGCGTGGTTGAGGCGCTTGTAGTGATTGTGGACGGCGACCGAGAGGACTTTCTTGGCGTAGTCCTGGCCGATCACGTAGTCGTCGAGAACCTGGCGGATCTCGCGCGGCGTCGGCACGCCGTCCTTCGACTTCACCAGGGTGGATTTGTTCTCCTCCCGGATGATGTCCATGCACAGTTCGACGCACTCGTCGCAGATAAAGACAGTCGGACCGGCGATAAGCTTGCGGACTTCATGCTGGCTCTTGCCGCAAAAGCTGCAATACAGCGTATTCCGCGAGTCGCCGCCGGTCTTGTTCGTGGCCATGGGACCCGGTCCTCTACATCTGGCGCGCTGGGGGCAGCCGCCGAAATAATGTTAGTCCCCGCAGTCGGGTACGCACAATATCAAAATATGGTGGGTATCGCTGCGGAAACCGCCATAACCCGTGTGCGGTCATCGCCCCGTCACGAGGCAAAGACCGTGCCGTGAGCCTTCGCTCAGGCGGCCTTGACCTCGCTGGGCGGCGCCGGACGCTTGTCGACGACCTGGTCGATGAGGCCGAATTCCTTGGCTTCATAGGGGTCGAAGAAGCGGTCGCGCTCCATCGCGCTCTCGATCGTCTCGAGCTTCTGGCCGGTGTGCTCGGCGTACATCTTGTTCAGCCGCTCGCGGATCAACAGGATCTCGCGCGCCTGGATCTCGATGTCGGTGGCCTGGCCCTGGGCGCCGCCCGAGGGCTGGTGGATCATGATGCGGGCGTTGGGCAGCGCGAAGCGCTTGCCCTTCTCGCCCGCGGCCAGCAGCAGCGAGCCCATCGAAGCGGCCTGGCCCATGCACACCGTCGAGATCGGCGGGCGGATGTAGCGCATGGTGTCGTAGATCGCGAGGCCGGCCGTTACCACGCCGCCGGGCGAGTTGATGTAGAACGCGATGTCCTTGTTCGGGTTCTCGGCCTCGAGGAACAGGAACTGGGCGCTGATCAGGGTGGCGAGGCGCTCCTCGACCACGCCGCTCAGGAAGACGATGCGCTCCTTCAGCAGCCGCGACCAGATGTCGTAGCCCTGGATACCGCGCGCGGTCTGCTCGACGACGGTGGGGATAAAGTAGTTGTCGTAGATCTCGATCGGATCGCGATCGCGAATCATGGCCGTTGTTTCCTTCGTCGGCGTACACCCGAGGGCGGTGCTCACGCCTAGTGTGACTGGCCTGGCACCAGTTGATCAAGCGCCAGGACCCAGTAGGGATCGCTATATGGAGTCGCAGGCCCGGTGTCGCAATGTCCGGAATCTCATGCTGAGGAGGCCGCGCAGCGGCCGTCTCGAAGCATGGGCGACAGGCACTGTGCGGTAACCCACCCTTCGAGACGCGCCGCTGTCGCGGCGCTCCTCAGGGTGAGATGGTATGCGGTTAAGCCGCCTGCTTGTCGGCCTCGTCGCCCTCGCGAGCGGCCTTCAGCAGGTCGTCGGGCGACACCGCCTTGTCGCTGACCCTGGCCAGCTCGAGCACGAAGTCGATCGTCTTGTCCTCGAAGATCGGCGCCCGCAGGCGCTCGCGCATCTCGGCGTTCTTGCCGTAGAACTCGAAAACCTGCTTCTCCTGGCCGGGATAGCGCTGGGCCTCGCGGATCACCGCCTGGTTGATCTCCTGCGGCGTCACTTCGATGTTGTTCTTGCGGCCGACCTCGGCCAGCAGCAGCCCGAGGCGAACGCGGCGGTTGGCGATGTCGCGATACTCGCCCTTCAGCTTCTCCTCGTCCTCCTCGATCTTCTGGCCGGCTTTCTTGGCGTCCTCGACCTGCTGCCAGATCGAGCCGAACTCGGCCTCGACGAGGCCGGCGGGCACGTCGAACTTGTGCTTGTCGGCCAGCTTGTCGAGCAGCTTGCGCTTCACCAGGGCGCGCGAGAGCTGATTGTAGTCCTGCTCGATGCGCTCGCGCACCGCCTTGCGCATGGCCTCGAGGGTGTCGAAGCCGGCGCCCTTGGCCAGCTCGTCGTCGATCGGCTTGGGGTGACGGGTCGAGATCTGGTTGACCTTGACCTTGAACACCGCGTCCTTGCCGGCGAGCTGCGCCGCGCCGTACTCGGCCGGGAACGTCACCTTGACCTCGCGCTCCTGGCCGACCTCGGCGCCGATCAGCTGGTCCTCGAAACCGGGGATCAGGCTGTTGGAGCCCAGCTCGATATCGTAGGCCTGCGCCGCGCCGTTCTCGAATGGCACGTCGTCGATATAGCCGGTGAAGTCGATGTTGAGCGTGTCGCCCTTCTGCGCCGCGCGCGCCGGCTCGACCGGCTTCAACTCGCCGCTGCCCTGCGCCATGCGCTCGACAGCCTCGTCGACCTGCTTGTCCTCGACGTTGACCTTGAGCCGCTCCAACTCGATGTCGCCAAAGCCGATCTCGCCCAGCTCCGGCATCAGCTCGACAATGACCTCGAACTCGAGGTCCTGGCCTTCCTCGATCTTCTTGACCTCGATGCGTGGCTGCAGGGCCGGCTTGAGCTGGTTGTCGGTGATGGTCTTGCCGACGCTCTCGTTGACGGACTTCTCGACAGCCTCGCCGAACAGCGCCTGGCCGTACTGGCGGCGCAGCAGGCTCACCGGCACCTTGCCGGGACGGAAGCCGGGCATCGAGGCGGTCTTGGCCATCTCCTGGAGCCGGCCGTCGACCTGGCCCGCGATATCGGCGGCAGGTAGCACGACCCGGTAGGAGCGCTTGAGTGCCTCGTTGGCGATTTCCGTGATCTGCATGTCGCTTATCCGCCGTTTTTGATCTTAGATGTCAGGACGGCTTGGGCATGGTGCGGGCGGAGGGACTTGAACCCCCATGCCTTGCGGCGCGAGAACCTAAATCTCGTGTGTCTGCCAATTCCACCACGCCCGCGGCCGGCCGCGACGATAACCGGCGCCTTCTAGCCTGCGTCCGGCTGACGGTCAAAGGATTCACCGACCGACGCGGCATCGCCCCACAGCATGGCCAGCACCGCCGGCAGCTGGGGCGCGATATCCTCGGCGATCAGGCCGTAGCCAAAGCGCCGCGCCGCCTCGCCATGCAGCCAGCACGCGGCGGCGGCGGCGGCGAAGGCGGTCATGCCCTGGGCCATCAGGCCGCCAGCCATGCCGGCGAGCACGTCGCCGCTGCCGGCCGTCGCCAGGGTCGGCGGGGCGTTGTCGCTGATGATCGCCCTGCCATCGGGCGCGGCGATGGTCGTGTCGGGCCCCTTGAGCAGCACGGTGGCGCCCGAGCGCCGCGCCGCCTGGCGCGCACGGTCGAGCTTGCCCGGCAGGGCGGCGAGATCGGGAAACAGCCGGGCGAACTCGCCCTCATGCGGTGTCAGCAGGGTCTCGCCGCCGATCGCCGCGAAGACCTGCTCTGGCGCCCTAGCCGCTACGGTGATGGCGTCGGCGTCAATGACCACGCCGCGACCGGTGGCGAGCGCGGCCATCAGGCGCTCGGCCGTCTGCTCTGCGGTCCCTGCTCCCGGTCCGATGACGAAGACGTTCTTGCGGGCGTCGCCGGTCAGCTCGGCCAGGGCGCCGGCATCGGCCAGATCGACGACCAGGTTCCCCGGCTCGGCCAGCCGATAGATCGTCGTCGCCTGCGGCGCGGCGGCGATGCTCACCAGCCCTGCGCCGATGCGACGGGCGGCGAGCGCCGACAGCCGCGCCGCGCCGGTCATGGTATCGCCGCCGAACACCACGACATGGCCACGCCGATACTTGTGATCGTCGAGCGCGGGATGGCGCAGCGCCTGGCGCCACAGCGCCGGGCCATTGCGCCATTGCTTGACGCCGATCTGGCGCAGCACACCGCGCGGCACGCCGATCTCCGCGACGCGGATATCGCCGCAGCAGGCCCGGCCGGCGAGCGAGAGATGCCCCGTCTTGGGTCGAAAGAACGTCACCGTCAGCTCGCAGCGCGGCGCGGCGCCCAGCACCACGCCGGTATCGCCGTCGAGGCCGCTGGGAAGGTCGACGGCGACGCACGCAAGGTCGCGCGCGTTGATCGCCGACACGAGTTCCCTGGCCATGCCCTGGAGCGGGCGCTTCAGGCCGATGCCGAACAGGGCGTCGATCACCAGGGGATGGTCCTCGAGCAGGTTTGGCGTCGCCGGCTCGATCACGCCGCCCCACAATCGCGCGGCGTTCAGCGCATCGCCAGCGAGTCGCTCGCGCTCGCCCAACAGCCCGACCCGTATCGACCAGCCCGAGGCCTCGAGATGGCGCGCCACGACGAAGCCATCGCCACCATTGTTGCCGGGACCGCACAGGACCACCGCCGCTTGCGGCAGGTAGCGCTCGGCCACCGCGGTGGCCACCGCGGCGCCGGCGGTTTCCATCAGCTCGGTGCTGGAGACGCCCTGAGCCACCGTGCCGTGCTCGTCGGCGAGGCCCTCGATCGCCAGGCTTTCGGCCACGCGCATCTCGGCGCAGCTCAGAACGGCGAGGTCGTCGTCGGCGACGATGTCGCGCAACGATGCCGCCGCCATCAGCCGCGCCGTGCGTGGCGGCGCGCCGCCGCGAAGCGCCGCGCCAGCCAGCCGCGCCGCCGGGCGAGCTGGACGCGCAGCCAGGCCTTGGTCGTGGCCATCGCCGCCGCTGCCTGTTGCCAGGCGGGCATGGCCCTGACGCGCGCCATGATCCAGTCGCGCCACCCGAATACCCATGCCTCGGCCGTCGCGAACCAGTTCAAGGTCACCAGCGTCGGCCGCAGGATCAGGTAGATGCGCGCGCCGATCGCGGTGCCCAGAAGCTTGCCGGCGACGATGATGGTCGCGCCCCACACGACGTGGCCGTTGGCCATCAGCCACAAGGCCGCCAGCTTCACCGGGAAGAGGACGGTGCCGGGCAGCAGGAACAGCAGCATCGCCGGATAGGGCGGCAGGCGCCGAGCGCGCGCCTCGAGGGCCGCCACCAGCGGCAGCGCGGCCAGCCGCGCCATCAGCCGCTGGACCCACTTGATCAGGGTCTCTTCGAGCAGGATCAGCGCCGCTGCGATCAGCACCAGCGGCGGGCTCAGCACTCTCTTCAGGATCGCGCGCATGGCGCCATCATAGACGGGAAAAGAGGTGATGGGGCGACCGACCGGATTTGAACCGGCGACATCTAGAATCACAATCTAGCGCTCTAACCAACTGAGCTACGGCCGCCATCACATGCCCGAAAGCGGTGCGGTAGGTACTCTCCCCGTCGCGCGCGGTCAAGGTTGGCGGCGCTTGCGGAAATGCGCCGACAGACGCTCCAGCGCGGCGTCCAGCGTGCTGTCGTTCTTGCAGAAGCAGAAGCGCGCGAAATGCCGGGGCGCGTCGGCGCCGTTGTAGAAGGCGCTGGTGGGCACCGCGGTGACCCCCGCCTCCACGGTGATGTGGCGGCAGAAATCCTCGTCCGTGCCGTTGAAGCCCAGCGGCCGGAAATCCGTCGTGACGAAATAGGTGCCGCGCGACGGCATCACCTCGAAGCCGATATCCGCCAGGCCGCTCACCAGGCGGTCGCGCTTGGCCTGCATGTCCGACGCCAGCTTGGTGAAATAGGCGGCTTCCTTGCGCAACCCCACCGCCGTGCCCCATTGCAGGCTGGGCGCCGTGGTGAAGGTGACGAACTGATGCGCCTTGAGGATCGGCCGCAGCACCTGGGGCGCGGCGGTGATGTAGCCGACCTTCCAGCCGGTGACGCTGAAGGTCTTGCCCGACGAGCCGATGCGCGCCGTGCGCTCGCGCATGCCCGGGAACTTCATCAGCGGAATGTGGCGCAGGCCGTCGAAGGTCAGGTGCTCGTAGACCTCGTCGCAGACGGCGAAGACGTCGTGCTTGACGCAGAGCTCGGCGATGAAGCCCAGCTCGTCGGCATCGAACACCTTCGAGCACGGGTTCATCGGCGAGTTGATCAGGATCAGCTTGGTCTTGGGCCCGAAGGCCGCGGCCAGCTCCTCGCGCGGCAGGTCCCAGCGCGGCGGCTGCAGGCGCACCAGCTTCGGGATGCCGCCGGCGCGGCGCACGATGGGGATATAGCTGTCGTAGAGCGGCTCGATCAGCACGACCTCGTCGCCCGGCTCGATCAGGCCGAACAGGCAGTCGCCCAGCGCCTCGGTGGCGCCCGAGGTCACCATCACCTCGCTCTGCCAATCGACGTCGAGGTCGTAGAAGCGCTTGTTGTGCTCGGCCACGGCCTGGCGCAGCTCGGGAATGCCCAGCATCGGCGGGTACTGGTTGTGGCCGGTCATCAGATAGTCGGCCGCGGCGCGCCGGACATCCTCGGGGCCGGGATCGTCGGGAAAGCCCTGCCCCAGATTGACCGATTTGTATTGCCGCGCCAGCCCCGACATCACGTCGAAAATCGTGTCGGCGTAGCCGCCCAGAACGCTGTTGCCCTGCTTCATGCCGTGTCCATTCTTCGCGCCGCGAGGCTCATAGCACATCCTCGACCGGGTGCGGCCGTCGAGGTTATGGTCGGCGCAAACGATGGGGAGAAACCAGGTGAGCAGCGCGACCGTCGATGACCAGCTCCTCGTCAGCCTGGGCAATGACCTGACCCTGCTTTTTGCGACACCGCTGCTGCGCCGTCAGATGCCGGGCGCGGAGTCTATCAACCCTGGGTTGCGGACGGCCATCCTGGCGCGCGCCGCCGCCGAGCCCGGCGTGCGCATCAGCAACAAGGGTGGCTGGCAGTCGAAGGCCGATCTTCTCGACTGGCCGCAACAGGAGGTCGCCACCTTGAAGGGCTGGATCGTCGAGGCCGTGCGCGCCATGGCGGCGCTGTCGCCCGACCTGCGCGGTCGCGCCCCGGGCACCAGCGTCTTCAAGGCCTATGGCTGGGCCAACATCAACCGCACGCACGACTACAACCTGCTGCACGTGCATCCGGACTCGCACTGGTCGGGCGTCTACTACGTCGATGCCGGCGACGCCGTCGCGGGCGGCGCGATCCAGTTCAACGACCCCCGGCCGATGGCGCGGGCGATGCCGGTGCCGGGCTTCAACTTCGACCGCGCGCTCACGGTCGCGCCGGCCTCCGGCCTCATGCTGCTGTTCCCGAGCTGGCTGGAACACTGGGTGATGCCCTATGACGGCACGCGGGAGCGTATATCCATCGCGTTCAATTGCACATTACGTTAGCAATCGATGGTCTATTTTTCATCATTGCCGGCAGATCATTGATGTTTTGTTGATCATTCATGCCGAAAATCGAACACCGGGGCTGGCACGGGAACTGCATCCGGCAGGGCCCTGCGACGGGGCCAGCCGGCTTCGCCGACCGTCACCCGTGTAGCGTGCCGATGAAGAAGATCGAAGCCATCATCAAGCCCTTCAAGCTCGACGAGGTGAAGGAGGCGCTGAACGAGATCGGCGTCAAGGGCATCACCGTCATCGAAGCCAAGGGCTTCGGGCGGCAGAAGGGCCATACCGAGCTCTACCGCGGCGCCGAATACGTCGTCGACTTCCTGCCCAAGGTGAAGGTCGAGCTGGTCGTCGAGGACAGCCAGGCCGAGAAGGCCGTCGAGGCGATCCGCAACGCGGCGCAGACCGGCCGTATCGGCGATGGCAAGATCTTCGTGTCGGGGGTAGAGGAAGCCGTGCGTATCCGGACCGGAGAGCGCGGCGACGAAGCCATCTAGGGGCGTTCGGCGCCGCGTCGCGGGCCGCACGGGAAGAGCAAGAGAATCCACAAGCGAAAGGATCAAGGGATATGGCCGACGCCAAGAGCGTGCTGCAGATGATCAAGGAGAAGGACGTGAAGTTCGTCTCCTTCCGGTTCACCGACCCGCGCGGCAAGTGGCAGCACACCGCCAAGACCGCGTCGGCGGTCGACGATTCGGTGTTCGCCGACGGTGTGATGTTCGACGGCTCCTCGATCGCCGGCTGGAAGGCGATCAACGAGTCCGACATGATCCTGATGCCGGATCCCTCGACGGCGATCCTCGATCCGTTCACGGCGCAGACGACGCTGACGATCTTCTGCGACGTCATCGAGCCCTCGACCGGCCAGTTCTACGCCCGCTGCCCGCGCTCGACCGCCAAGCGCGCCGAGGCCTACCTGAAGTCCTCCGGCGTCGGCGACACCGCGGTGTTCGGGCCGGAGCTCGAGTTCTTCGTGTTCGACGACGTGCGCTTCGACGTCAAGATGCACGGCGCGTTCTACTCGGTCGACTCGGCCGAGACGCCGAACAACACCGGCACCGTCATGGAAGGCGGCAACATGGGCCATCGGCCCGGCGTCAAGGGCGGCTACTTCCCCGTCCCGCCGGTCGACTCGTTCCACGACCTGCGCGCCGAGATGTGCACCGTGCTGACCGAGATGGGTCTCGTCATGGAGATCCACCATCACGAGGTGGCGCCGGCGCAGAACGAGCTGGGATTCCGCTTCGACACCTTGGTGAAGACCGGCGACAACGTGCAGAAGTACAAGTACGGCCTGCACAACGTCGCGGCGCAGTGGGGCAAGAGCTGCACGTTCATGCCGAAGCCGATCTACGGCGACAACGGCTCGGGCATGCACACCCACCAGTCGATCTGGAAGGACGGCAAGCCGCTGTTCGCCGGCAACGGCTACGCCGACCTCAGCGAGACGGCGCTCTACTACATCGGCGGCATCATCAAGCACGCCAAGGCGCTCAACGCCTTCTGCAACGCCTCGACCAACAGCTACAAGCGCGTCATCCCGGGCTTCGAGGCCCCCGTGCTGCTCGCCTACTCCGCGCGCAACCGCTCGGCCTCCTGCCGCATCCCCTACGCCGCCTCGCCCAAGGGCAAGCGCGTCGAGGTGCGCTTCCCCGATCCGTCGGCCAACCCGTACCTCGCCTTCTCGGCGATGCTGATGGCCGGCATCGACGGCATCCAGAACAAGATCCATCCCGGCGAGGCGATGGACAAGAACCTCTACGAGCTGCCGCCGGAAGAGCTCAAGCAGGTGCCGACCGTGGCCGGCTCGCTGCGCGAGGCGCTGGGCGCGCTCGACGCCGATCGCGCCTTCCTCACCAAGGGCGGCGTGTTCACCGAGGACCAGATCGACGCCTACATGGATCTCAAGTGGGAAGAGGTCTACAACTGGGAACACCAGCCGGCGCCGATCGAGTACAAGATGTATTATTCGGTCTGATCCGCGACAGTTCCGTGACGTCGAAGGGGCCGCGCAAGCGGCCCCTTTTCGATTCCTGGAGCGGCGCATAAAGTCGTCGCATGGTCGTGTCATCCATTACCCGTCGTGCCTTTACCGGCGCCGCTCTGTCGTCGCTCGCCGTCGCCCCCGCCGCCGCTCAACCCAAGCCGCTGGTGCGCGTGGCCTTCGGCTCCTGCGCCGATCAACGCGAACCGCAGCCGATCTGGGATTCGATCCTCGCCTACAAGCCCGACCTGTTCATCTTCGCCGGCGACAACGTCTATGGCGACAGCAATGACCGCGAGCTGAAGGAACTCAAGGAGGCCTATGCGCTGGCGCGCCAGGTGCCAGGCTACATGAAGCTGCGCCAGAGCGTGCGCCACCTCGCGATCTGGGACGACCACGACTACGGCATCAACGACGCCGGCGGCGACATGCCGTTCAAGGCCGAGTCGAAAGAGGAGTTCCTGAAGTTCTGGGACGTGCCTTCAGACGATCCGCGGCGCCAGCAGGAGGGCATCTACCACGCCGAGTCGTTCGGCTCGGCGGGCCAGCGCACGCAGGTCATCCTGCTCGACAACCGCTCCTTCAAGTCGCCATGGCTGCCGACACCGAATCGCGGCGCGCTGGGCATGGAGCGCTATATCCCCGACACCGATCCGGCCAAGACCATGCTCGGCCCGGCGCAGTGGGCTTGGCTCGCCGAGCGGCTGCGCGAGCCGGCCGATCTGCGCCTGGTGGTGTCCACGATCCAGGTGCTGGCCGAAGGCCATGGCTGGGAGCGCTGGGGCAATTTCCCGCGCGAGCGGCGCAAGCTCTTCGAGCTGGTGCGCCAGACCCGCGCCGAGAACGTGATCTTCCTCTCCGGCGACCGCCATCTCGGCGCGCTCTACCGCGAGACCGATGGCACGCCCTACCCGCTCACCGAGATCACCTCGAGCGGGCTCACCAAATACTTTCCCACCTCCCGGGAACTCGGCCCGAACCGCCTGGGCGCTGTGTTCGGCCGGGCGAACTTCGGCACCATCGACATCGACTGGTGGGAAAAGAAGGTGCGCCTCTCCATCCGCGACGAGGCCGGCCAGCCGGTGCGCAGCCACAGCGTGCCGATGGAGGAGATGCGGTTCAGGACGTGATGTCTTGTTCTTCTCCCCACGCAGGTGGGGAGAAGGTGCCGAGCGCAGCGAGGCGGATGAGGGGCTTCTCGCGCGACGACACCGACCTCAGTCGTTGACACACCGCTAAGCCTCTCATCCGCCCTTCGGGCACCTTCTCCCCGCCTGCGCGGGGAGAAGGGAAACCTCTACCCAGCGAGCGCGGCGCGCGACGTCGTTCATGTCGTCCTCGACCGCCCGAGCCGTATCAGGCGATCACGGTGTCAGCGCCGGTCAGTCCGGAAGCGGAATGTGCTCATCCCGGTCACCGACCGGGAGATCGAAGCGCCCCCTGCCCCAGTTCTGCGCGCGCCACTCGGCTTTGGCCGCTTCGATGCGTTCCTGCGAAGACGCGACGAAATTCCACCAGAGGTAACGCGGACTCGAAAAGGTTGCGCCGCCGAGAATCATCAGGCGCGCGCCTCGGTCGCCAGCCGCGACAGTGATCCTGTCGCCGGGGCGGAAAACCATCATCCGGCCGGCCTCGAAATCCTGGCCGGCGACGGAGATCGAGCCTTCGACGATGTAGATGCCCCGGTCCTCGTGATCGTGCGGCATCGGCAACCGGCCTCCCGCATCGAGCTTCACTTCGGCGTAGAACGTCTGCGAGTACATCGTCGCGGGGGCCTTCTCGCCATAGGCGTCCCCGAGAATGAGCCGGACCGAGACGCCGCGATCCTCGATCACCGGCAGCGCCGCCTTGCCGTGATGCTCGAACAGGGGTGCCATGTCTTCCTGCGCATCGGGTAGAGCCAGCCAGGTCTGTATCCCGAACAGGCCGTTGGGCCCGCCTTGCGCCGTTGAGGGGCCCCGCTCGGAATGGGTCACGCCGCGCCCGGCGACCATCCAGTTCAACTCGCCGGGACGGATGATCTGGTCGGCCCCGGTGCTGTCGCGATGATGGAAGTCGCCGCGAAAAAGGTAGGTGACAGTGCCCAGACCGATATGCGGATGCGGTCGAACAAAGACGCCGTGTCCGGTCAGGAACTCGGCGGGCCCGGCTTGATCGAAAAAGATGAAAGGGCCCACCATCTGCCGCTGCGGCGCCGGCAGGGCGCGCCGAACCTCGAAGCCGCCGAGGTCTACAGCGCGCGGGACGATGAGCGTTTCGATCGCGTCGAGGCCAACCTCATCCGGATAGCCTGGGTCGATTGCCGGGTTCCAACTCATGCGCCTCGTCCTCTCTTGGGTCTCCGGGAGACTTCGCTCTTGCCGATGCGAAAGCCCGCCGCGATGTCGATCAATCCGGGCCGCGCGAGCGGTCGGAGCGATTTCGGCGCGGCGATACCCAAGCTGGCGAGCGACCGTCCGTCCAACTAGCCCTGTGATACGTCAGGCTGTGTCGCAGCAGGAGGAACGTCCTGATATTGTCGTCGAGCTCGGCGGCTCGCAGTGGAGCGACCGTCGAGCGCAATCCCTCAGGAAGGCTTCGCCCGGTTCGTGCTTGAACGGTCGAGACCCCAAACATCAGGATTTCGCGCGAAGTGCTCGATCAGCATTTCCGTAAGAACCCGAATTTTCCGCGCGGGATGCGCACCTGGTGGTCGGACCACATACGCGCCCGCTGAAGGCGGCGGATAGCGTGTCATGATCGGAACGAGCGCGCCGGAAGCCACATACTCATGCGTGATGCAATCGGGCAGCCTGGCGATGCCGAGTCCTGTCGCCGCGGCGGCGGCAAGCGCCAGAGCACTGTCGGCCTTGAACCTGCCTTGCGGCTGAACCGCGACCATCTTGTCGCCATCCATGAACTGCCAGGCTTCCGTTCCCTGCATGAGCGCATCATGGGCGACGACCTCGTCCGGCGTCTCGGGTGACCCATGCGCCTTGATGTAGGCTGGACTTGCGACAAGCGACCCATAGATCGGGCCGATGCGCTTGGCGATCAGGTTGGAATCCTGAAGGTATCCAACCCGGATGCCGCAATCGAAGCCTTCCGCGATGAGATCGGTGAAACGATCGCTGTAGGAGGTATGGACGTGAAGCTGCGGGTGGCGAAGCGCCATATCCGCAAGCACCGGGGCGAAGTGGGTTGGGCCGAAGGAGAGCGGCATGGCGACCCTCAGCCGCCCGCGCAGCCCACCGGTTGGGAGAATCGTTTCCCTGGCCGAATCTATCTCGGCGCTGGCTCGGGCCGCGTGGTCTCTGAACGTCGACCCGGCTTCCGTGAGCGCGGCGCCGCGGGTCGTCCGTGAAAGAAGCTGGGCGCCCAGTTCCGCCTCGATCCGGAAGAGCCGCCGACGGCGGCCGACACGCCGCCGGCATCGGCCACCGCGACGAATGTCTGCAGATCTTCGATATCCATGCCCGCGTTCCCCGCTTCGCGACACAGCTTATCGATGTGGGGCGCTATCGCGGCGAAACAAGGAGCGACAGATTGCGTCCAGGCCAAATCGCCCCCGGCAAGTACAGGCCCACAGCCGAATGGCGCTCACAACAGCAGGAAAGGAAATCGCAATGACCTTTCGCAACGGACTCGCTTCGCTTCTTCGCCCCGAAGATTCGGTGCTCGTTCTGATCGACCACCAGCCATACCAGCTCGCCAACCTGAACAGCCACGATCCGCATATGGTGGTCAATAATTCAGCAGCGCTGGCGAAGGCCGCCAAGGTCTTCGGCGTCCCGACGATCCTGACGAGCGTGGTCGCTGCTCGAGGCGGCCACATCTTTCCGCAGATCACCGACGTGTTCCCTGGCCAGCAGGTGATCGACCGGACCTTCATCAACACCTGGGAAGATCAGAAGGTGGTCGACGCGGTCAAGGCGACGGGTCGCAAGCAGTTGATCTTCGCCGGTCTGTGGACCGAGATCTGCGTCGCGATGCCCGCGATCCAGGCCGCGGGCGAAGGCTGGGATGTGACTGTCATCACCGATGCGTCGGGCGCCGTTTCGCTCGAGGCCCACGAGGTCTCGATCCAGCGCATGATCGCCGCCGGCGTGAACATGATGACCTGGCTGGCGCTGGCGGCCGAGTGGCAGCGCGACTGGGCACGGACGAAAACCGCTGTCGCGCTGAACGAGGTGATCATCCAGCACGCGGCGGGCAGCGGCATCGCCTATCTGTGGGAGCAGCAGCTGCTTAACACGCCTGTGCCGGGCAAAGGCTGATCCGAACCGGATAGCGGGCACTTCGGTGAGGGTCGGAAGCGAATCCGTCTGCCGGCCCTCGCCATCCTCGCCCTTCTGGCTTTAACCTTTGTGCTCCGCCGGATTCCCAGCCGCCGCAGATAAGCAAAGAGGGAACATTTCTATGGATCGTTTCCCGGTGGGACTCGAAATGGATGTCTTCTATCCAAACTTCCAGGTCGGTCTGACGCTCATGTCGACTTCCCAGTTGAAGTTCGAGATCAAGGAAGGACCATACGCCCGGACCGAGGTCGTCGACATTCAGGTCGTACCGCTCGGCAACGGCATCTTCGCGGTCAGCTGGCAGGAGAGGGACGGCGCGACTGTGACGAATGTCCAGGACTACGACCGCGGTGTGATCCACTCGTTCGCCACTCTACCTGATGGTCGGTTTTTGCGAATGATCGGTAAAATCGCAGTCACTCGGCCCGCTGATCGCCTTGCCGATGATCGCCCCCACCGCAACAAGGCGCTAGTGCTGGATGCGATGACCAGCCTCTTTCAGCGTCACGACGCGTCGGCAGTTGATCACCTCTACTCCGACGACTACGTCCAGCACAATCCCGACATCCCCCAGGGTCGTGAGGCGTTGCGGCGTCTCGTCGAGACCCTGCCGCCTTCCGTCCACTACGAGCCGGGCCTGGTCATCGCCGAGGGCGATCTCGTCGCCATCCACGGCCGCATTCGCGGCTGGGCGGACGAGCCGCAGGTTGTGGTCGACATTTTCCGGGTCGAGGCCGGCAAGTTGGCTGAACATTGGGACGTGTTGCAGAACGAGGTGCCGGCAGCGGCCGGCGTCGCCGGTCTTGCGATGTTCGATCCTGCTGAAGGAACCCACCGCAAGAGAGCGGGATCGTAGGTAACGGCGCGGCAGCAAGCAGATGCTTGAAGAGAACCAAGCGGGCACGGAGTTTACTGGCATTGGCCATGAACTAAACCGGCCATCATCGACGAATTCATGGTGGCGCCTCCTCGCGCCGCCCTTTGAATCAGACCCCCGCCGGTCCATGATTCCCTTTGATGAGTCCCGAGCCCAGGAGCGCCGAGACACACAAGCGGCATCAGGAGCATTAGCGGCTCACTTGTTGCTCTTTCACATGCTGAAAAGGCATAGTGACGACATGACGAAGAAGGATAGTCACGACGCATACATAGCTGCCGCACCGATGCAGTTTCGCGCCATGTTGGGTCAACTGCGTGCACAGCTATCGCGGGCATTACCGGACGCCAAAGAAGTCATCAAGTACGACATGCCCGGATTTCAGATCGAAGACACGATCATCGCGGGCTATGCTGCCTTCAGTAAACAATGCGGTCTATACGTTGACCCGGGTGCGATTGCTGCCCATGCCGACGAGATCACTTCTTTGAAACTGAAGGCAACCAAGACCGGCGTTACGTTCTCGGTGAGCAGACCTATCACCGATGAACTGGTTAAGAAATTGGCAAGTAGCTCACGCAAGAAAAAGGGCTTCTAGAGACTGCCTTCGCACTGACTGACGAAGAGCTGTAGCGCGTCGGTCGGTCAGCCGGCGAGTGCCGCGCGGAGTGCCTCGAACGGCAGGGTCACACAGTCGCGGCGGCTGCGATGCTGGGCGACGGGCGAGAAGGCGGCGAAGTCGCCGGTGCCGGGAGACTCGCCACTGAGCACCGAGTCGATCTCGCGCCGCAGCTCGGCGACCTCCGTCGCGGTGTGGCCGATGGCGCGTGGCGTGAGCGCCGCGGCGGAGGCCTCGCACAGCGCGCAACCCCTGACCTTGTGCGCCAGTTCGGCGATGCGGCCCTGATCGTCGAGGCGGATCTCGATGGACACGCGATCGCCGCACAGTGGATTGTCGCGCATCGCCTTGGCGGTCGGCGCGGCGAGCGTTCCCGCGCCGGTCTTCGACTTGGCCAGCGCGACGATGCGGTCCTGGTACAGCGCCTGGCTCATGCGAACCGCCGCAGCGCCTCGCCGACGCCCTCGAGCAGCGCGTCGACATCGCCGGCGTCGTTGTAGGGCGCGATGCTGGCGCGCGTGGTGCCCGTGAGATCCAGCCTGTCCATCAGCGGCTGGGCGCAGTGATGGCCGGCGCGCACGGCGACGCCGTAGGAGTCGAGGATCTGCGCCGTGTCGTGCGGATGCACACCCTCCAGGGTGAAGGAGATCACCGGGTAGCGGCCCTGCAGTCCGGCCGGGCCGATCAGCCGCGTGCCCTTGATGCTGGCGAGGCCATCCATCATGCGCTGGGTCAGGCCCATCTCGTGCGCGCCCACCGCGCTCCAGTCGAGCGCCATCATCCAGCGGCAGGCGGCGCCCAGGCCGATCGCCGGGCCGATCGGCGGCGTGCCGGCCTCGAAGCGGCGTGGCGACGGCGCCCAGGTGATCTCCTCGAGCGACACGCGGCCGATCATCGAGCCACCACCCATGAACGGCGGCATGTCCTCGAGCAATGCGCGACGGCCCCACAACACGCCGATACCGTTGGGCCCATAGGCCTTGTGGCCGGCGAAGGCATAGAAATCGACGCCCAGGGCCGGCAGATCGACCGGCCCGTGCGGCGCGCGCTGGGCGCCGTCGAGCAGTACCACCGCGCCCACCGATTTCGCCGCGGCGACCACGGCGGCGACGTCAAGCAGCGCGCCGGTGACGTTCGAGACATGCGCCAAGGCGATGATGCGCGTGCGCGCCGTCACTGTCTTCGACAGCGCACTGACATCGATGCGCCCGTCTGGCGTGACCGGCAGGCCAACCAGCTTCGCGCCGACGCGCTGGGCGAGCTGGTACCAGGGTACGATGTTGGAGTGGTGCTCGAGTTCCGACACCACGATCTCGTCGCCGGCCTTCAGGCGCTGGCCGTAGCTATGGGCCACGAGGTTGATCGCCGCGGTACAGCCGCCGGTGAAGATCACCTCCTCCGGCGACGCCGCGCCGAGGAAAAGGGCCACGTCGGCGCGCGCATTCTCGTAGAGTTCGGTGGCGGCTTCGGCCAGCGCGTGCACGCCGCGCAGCACATTGGCGCGCGACTTCGTCTCGTAGTCGACGACGGCGTTGATCACCGCCAGCGGCGTCTGTGCCGAGGCGCCGTTGTCGAGATAGTGCAGCGTCTTGCCGTTGATCCGCCGCGACAGGATCGGAAACTGCCGCCTTATCTCGCCGACGTCGAAAGTCTTGCTCGTCATGTCGTCCCATCCGCCGCGCTGCGCACGGCGGCGGACACTACACCAACGCCGGCCTCAGCCCATGTACCATATATGCTCGATCCAACCGTGCCCCCCATGATTATTGTACCTGCCGGCGCCGCCGTGCAGTTCATGCAGCGAGCCGCGCAAGGGATCGAGAACGACGACCCACGTGCGGCTGGTGCAGCGCGCCGCGAGGATAAAATGGCCGCCGCTGCGCGTCATCGTCGCGCCGGCGCCGCGATACCAGCCGATGAGCATCAACGCCGGGAAACGCGTCCGGATGCGATCCTTCTGCCATGCGAAGCCGTAGGACGAGGTACCGGGATACAGGGCCCCGGTGTCGACGCTCACGCGGATTCCGCAGGCTCGAAGCGTGGGCGTTATGTTGTTCTCGTCGGTGCCGGTACCCAGCCCTCTGTTCGCACCACTGAGCTGGCTCTGAAGCAGCGATCCCGAGAAGTTGCCGGAAATCGCTTTGTAGCCGCTCTCGCCGTTGACGCTGCATTGCTGGCGGGACTGGTCCCACATCATGCCGATGCTGGCGAGCGCGCATGACATCGGCTCGTTCTGCCGGTCGATGTAGTGGGTGACACCGTCCGAATCGTTGCGGCGGATGTATTCCTGGGCGACGACATAGGCCATGACGACGTCCTGCTCCTCTATGGATGGACTCAGTCGACATAACTAAGTGATCGCTCAATTATTAACTAAATCATCCCCATCCGTCAAGCGCGCCGTGCACGGTAGGCCGCCAAAGCTTCCGGCGTATCGAGGTCGACCAGCACGCCGTCCGACGACACCTCGCCATCCATCGCCACCTCGCAGACCTGATCGGCGTGCTCGCCGATCAGGTGACGCGCGCCGGTGTCGCCCGACACATTGCCCATCTCCTGGAAGAAGCGCTTCGCCCACAGCACCGGATTGCCGCGCTTGCCGCCGACCGTGGGCACGCAGATCGAGCGGCCTTCGACCGGATTGAAGGCGGCGATCAGTTTGTTGAGCTGCGCCGGCGTCACATCGGGCATGTCGCCCAGCAGCACGAGCGCGCCGTCGATATCGGCGGGCAAGGTCGCGACGCCGACTTTCAGCGAGGTGCTCAAGCCCTGCGCGTAGTCGGGATTCTCGACGAAGACCACATTGCGCGCGACATCGCCCAGGCTGGCCACGGCGCGGCGCACATCCTCGGCCATGTGGCCCAGCACCACGGTGGCCGACACCGCCTGCGACATCATCGCGGCGCGCACCACGCGCGCCACCATCGGCGCGCCGTCGATTTCCGCCAGCAGCTTGTTCGACGGGCCCATGCGACTGGAGCGACCGGCGGCGAGGATCAACGCGGCGATGCGCGGCGCACGCTGCGCCTCGCTTTGGGCCGCGCCATCGTCGCCGCTGCGCAACACGCCGCGCATCGTGGTTTCCTCGAGCAGCCCGCCCGCGCCCATGCGCACGATCTCGCCGCGGCGTACCGGCAGCCCGGCGGCCAGGCGCTGCAGCACCATGTCGAAGCCGTTGAACTTCGGCGACTTGGCGCAGCCCGGCAGGCCGATCGCCGGTCTGCCGTCGAGTTCGCCCATCAGCAGCAGATTGCCGGGATCGACGGGCATGCCGAAATGCGTGATGTGCCCGCCCGCCTTCTCGATGCCCGCCGGCACCGTGTCGCGGCGATCGACGATCGCCGAGGCGCCGGCGATCAGCAACAGATCGCAGCCCTCGGCCACGAGTTCCATCAGCGCCGTGGCGATCTCGCTCTCGTCATGGCGCACGCGGCGCTCGCCAGCGAGCGTACCGCCCAGCCCGGCCATGCGCGTGCGCGTCGTCTCGGTCGCCTTGTCGAGAACCTTGGTGCGCGTGCCCGGCAGGCTGGTCTGCACCAGCCCGGCCTTCATCGCCTTGAACGGCGCGACTGAGACCATCGGCCCACCGGCCCGCACCACCGCCAAGGCGCGGTCGAGCGCGGCGCGCGGCACGGCGAAGGGAATGATCTTGATGGTAGCGACCATCTGCTTGGCCGAGGCCGCGCTGTAGCCCGGCAGAGTGGCGATGGTGATCGACTCGTCGATGTCGTTGAGCGCGTCGAGCCGCGCCTGGTCGGCGACCACGACGCCGGGCGCCGCCGCGAAGAGATTGGCCCGGCCGGTGAATGGCGCGGTCGCCGTGAGACCGTCACCCATCACGGCCTCGGCGATCGTGCGCGCCGCCTCGTCTTCGTGCACGTCGTCGGGCGCCAGCCTGGCGGCGATCACGGTTTTGACGCCGGCGGTTTTCAGCGCCGCGACATCGAGTTCTGACAGCCGCCGGCCCTTGGCGAAGTTGATACGACCGTCGCGATGCGCGTGCGCGAGGATCGCGCCGGCCGCCTCGTCGATGGGGATTTCGCCGAACCGCATGAGATCAGGCCGCGCGCTCGCGCGGCTCGCGCTCGGCATTCTGCGCCGAGCGCACCTGGATGATCTGCGCCAGGATCGAGATCGCGATCTCCGCCGGCGAGCGACCGCCGAGGTTCAGGCCGACCGGCCCGTGGATGCGCGCGAACTGCGCGTCGCTGATGCCGGCCTCGTTCAGGCGCGCCTTGCGCTTGGCGTGCGTGTTGCGGCTGCCCAGCGAGCCGACATAGAAGGCCTCGGAGTTCAACGCCACGATCAGCGCCGGATCGTCGAGCTTGGGATCGTGGGTCAAGGTCACCACGGCGGTCGCCGCATCGAGCTTCAGCCGCTCCATCGCCTCGTCCGGCCAGTCGGTCAGCACGGTGACGCCGGGAAAGCGGCTGTCGCTGGCGAAGGCGCGGCGCGGATCAATCACCGTGACGTCGAAGCCGCTCATCGCCGCCATCGGCACGAGAGCCTGGGCGATGTGCACGGCGCCGACCACGACCATACGCTGCGGCGGGATGAAGGCCTGCACGAAGAGCTTGCCCGACGCGGTCTCGACCGTCTCGCTGCGGCCGGACGCCAGCGCGGCCCGACCGGCCGACAACGCCGCGGCGTCGCTGGCCAGCGCGCCCTCGGCGCGGTCATTGAAGATCAGCGCTTCCTCGCCATCGGCGATGCGCTTCACCATCACCACCGGCCGACGCGCGGCGCGCGCGGCCTGCAAGGCGTCGAGGGTCGACAGTTTCATCGCACGTCCCTTTTTCTTTCTCCTTCTCCCCGCGAAGGCGGGGGAGAAGGTGCCCGAAGGGCGGATGAGGGGCTTCGCGGTGCCTCAACGACTCCAGCCGATGACGTTGCGCGAGAAGCCCCTCATCCGCCTCGCTGCGCTCGGCACCTTCTCCCCGCCTGCGCGGGGAGAAGGAAAGACTGCTACTTCACCGCCTCCAGCGTGCGCCGCGCGATCACCATGCGGTGGACCTCGCTGGGCCCCTCATAGACGCGCATGGTGCGCACCTTCTGCATCATCAGCTGCAGCGGAAGCTCCTTGGTGACGCCCATGGCGCCGTAGGTCTGCATGGCGTGGTCGATCACCTCGGCGGCCATCTCGGTGGCGAAGACCTTGATCATCGAGGCTTCGGTGCGCACATCGCGGTGATCGTCGAGCTTGGCGGCGGCGTCCATCACCATCAGGCGGCAGGCATGGATTTTGGTCGCCGCCTCGGCGATCCACCACTGGATGGCCTGACGGTCGGCGAGCTTCTGGCCGAAGGTCGTGCGCTGCTTGGCGTGGCTGCACATCATGTCCAGCGCGCGCCGCGCCATGCCGGTGCACCAGGCGCCCATCTGCAGGCGGCGGATGGTCAGCCTGAGCTGCATCGGCGCGAAACCCTGGCCGATGCGGCCCAGCACCTGCTCGTTGGGCACGCGGCAATTCTCGAACACCACTTCGTAGGTACGCTGGCCGGCCAGCATCGGGATCTCGCGCGCGATGATGAAGCCGGGCGTGCCCTTCTCGACGATGAAGGCGGTGACGCCGGCGTGCCGGCCGTCGGTCCCGGTGCGCGCCATGACGATGGTGAAATCGGCGTAGGGCACGCGACTGATCCAGATCTTGCGCCCGTTGATCACCCAGGAGTCGCCCTCCTGCGTCGCGCGCGTCGTCATACCGGCCGGATCGGCGCCGGCGCCCGGCTCGGAGATCGCGATCGCCGAATGCGCCTCGCCGGCGGCGTAGGGATTCATGTAGCGGATCTTCTGCTCCGGGCTCGCCACCGCCATCATCATGTGCAGGTTGGGCGAATCCGGCGGGAAGGTGAACGGCACGCAGGTGCGGCCCAGTTCCTCGTTGATCGGCATCAGGGCCACGGCCGGCAGGTTGGCGCCGCCGATTTCCTCTGGCGCGTCGAGCGCCCACAGGCCGAGCTCCTTGCATTTCTTCAGCAGCGGCGCTTCTTCGTCGTCGGTCAGCGAGACCGACTGGCCGGCGATCTCGCGCGCGAGCACGTTCTTCTCCAGCGGCATCAGCTCGTTGTCGACGAACTTCGCCACCACGTCGCGCAGCATCCTGTGTTCTTCGAGCATCTCGGCCATCATTCCCTCCGGTTTCGTGACTCAGCGTAGCAGCCAGGGCCCACGCCGCGAAATCGCCGCGAGCAGCAACAGGGCCGGCAGCGATGCGGCAAAAAGGAAGGTGACGCGGAAGCCGGCGAGGAAGTCGCGCGCACCATCGGAGGCGATGGTGAAGATCAGGGTCAGGCCGGCGGCGCCCAGCACCACGCCCAGCGTACGGGTCAAGTTCGCGAGACTGCCCGCCACACCGCGATTCTCGCGCGGCAACGCCCCGGTGACGATGTCGAGATAGGCGACCTGCAGCAGCCCGGTCCCGATGCCTTGCAGCAGCAGCGAACCCACCATCGACCAGACCGGCGGCGAGGCCCCCCAGTTCGCCGTCCACAACAGACCCGCCGCGGCGAGCGCGCAGGCGAGCAGCACCGTCGGATAGGCCCCCAGCCTGCCCACCGCGCGGGCGCCCAGCGACGAGCCGATCACGCCGCCGGTCGGCCCCATCGCCAGCACGAACCCGCCCAGCAAGGGCCCGAGCGATGTATGGCGCGCGAGGAAGTACGGCACCAGCAGGAGCGCGGAGAAGCCCGCCAGGTTGACCAGCGCGTTCAAGAGGTTGAGCAACGAGAAGTCGAACGAGCGGAAGACGCCCAGCGGCAGCATCGGCGCTCGGAAGCTGCGCTCGCGCTGGATGAACGCGGCAAGGCCGAACAACGCGACCGCCGCGAGGATCACGGCCAGCAGCGTGTCGCCGCGCCCCGCGCGGTTCAGCGCCAGCAGCAGCGCGACGAGGGTGGCGGCCAGCAGCACCGCGCCGATCGCGTCGAACGGCTCGCGCACCGCCGCGCGCGGTGGCGCCGGCAGGTCGCGCAGCAACAGCAGCGGGATCAGCGCGATGGGCACGCGGAACCAGAAGACGCCTGGCCAGCCGAATTCCTGCACCAACAGGCCACCCAGAGACGGACCGAGCGCGCCACCCAACGCCATCATGGTCGCGTAGGCGCCCAGCGCACGCGCGCGGTGCTCCTCGGCGAACAGCGAGGTGATCAGCGCCGGACCGCAGGACAAGGTCAGCGCCGCGCCGACACCCTGCAGCGCGCGCGCGGCCAGCAGCCATTCGTAGACCGGCGCCACGGCGCACAGCGTGAAGGCCACGGCGACGCAGGCGAGACCAAGGCGGAAGACCAGCGCATACCCGGCGAGATCGCCCATGCGCCCGAAGGCCAGCATCAGCGAGGAATGCGCCAGCATGTAGCAGATCACCACCCACTGGATGGCGTCGATCGGCAGCCCGAAGGATCCGGTGATCGAAGGGAAGGCGATATTGACCGACGCGTCGAACGGCACTGTCGCCGAGCCCAGTCCAAGCAACGCCGCCTGGGCGACGGCGCGCCGGTCAGTCACGCTGTCGTCCTGAGCGCAGCGAAGGACCTAGGCGTCTTCCTTCCTCTCCTCGCTTGCGCGGAGAGGGTCGAGGTGAGGGGCTGGGAATCACAGGACTGCGGCCGCGGTTCGTCGCACGAACCCCCCACCCTCCCATCGCGCTGCGCGCGACGGGCCCCTCCCTCTCCCGGCAAGCGGGGCGAGGGGCTGATGTCCGGTAGCTCCGTCGCGCCGCTCAGGATGACACGGTCACTTCGTCGGCGCCTTGCCGAGCTGGTTGAACGGCACGTCCTTGTCGACGCGCACGTCCTGCGGCAGGCCGAGCACGCGTTCGGCGACGATGTTGCGCAGGATCTCGTCGGTGCCGCCGGCGATGCGGAAGCCGGCGCCGCCGATCCACTGGGCCTGGAAGCCACCCGAGCCCGGCACGTCCGACGTCATGATGCCGGCCGGCCCCATCAGCTCCATCGCCATAGCGCCGAGGTCCTGCATCTTGGGCGCGGCGACGACCTTGATGATCGAGGACTCCGGACCCGGCGTCTGGCCACGCGACATCGCCGTCAGCGTGCGGTAGCGCGTGTACTTCAGGCCCTGCGCCTGGACGTACCAATCGGCGATCTTCGACCGTACATGGCCGTTGCGGATCGCCGGCCCGTCCTCCAGCTCGGTGCTGCGCGCCAGCTCGAGCAGTTCGTCGACGTCGAGCCCGCCGGCGGGCAGGCCGACGGCCAGCCGCTCGTTCATCAAGGTGGTCAACGCCGCCTTCCAGCCGTCACCGACCTTGCCCAGGCGCTGCGCATCGGAGACGCGCACGTTGGTGAAGAACACCTCGTTGAAGTTGGCGCCGCCGGAGATCTGCTTGATCGGCCGCGCCTCGACGCCCGGGCTCTTCATGTCCAGGAAGAACATGGTGAGGCCCTGGTGCTTGGGCACGTTGGGGTCGGTACGGGTGATGATGATGCCCCAGTCGCTGTAATGCGCGCCCGAGGTCCAGACCTTCTGGCCGTTGATGATCCAGTCGTCGCCGTCGCGCTCCGCCTTGGTGCGGATGCCGGCGACGTCGGAGCCGGCGGCCGGCTCGGAGAAGAGCTGGCACCAGACCTCCTCGCCGTAGAGCGCCGGCTTGACGTGGCGCTTGAGCTGGTCCTTGGTCGCATAGGCCATCATCGTGGGGATGCACATGCCGAGGCCGATGTCGAAGAAGCCCAGCGGCACGAGGAAGTTCGATTCCTCCTGCTGGTAGATCACCTGCTGGATCGGCGTGCCGCCCTGCCCGCCATACTCCTTCGGCCAGGTGATGCGCGCGTAGCCGGCGGCGGCCTTCTTGGCCTGCCACTCCTTGGCGGCTTTCAGCAGGCCGGGATCGTCGACGCGGGCGCGATAGGCCTGCTTGTCGTCGCTCTTGCGCTTGGCGTTGGCCTCGAGCCACTTGCGCACCTCGGCGCGGAAGGCGGCCTCTTCGGGGGTATCGTTGAAGTCCATGGGATGCTCCCTTTTCTTCTACCTTCCTCCGGAGGGGGAAGGTGGCGCGTAGCGCCGGATGGGGGATGTCTCAACGACATCGGTGTTCGTCTTCGGCATCCCCCTTCCGCCCTTCGGGCACCTTCCCCCTCCGGGGGAAGGTAGGGGACGCGCGTCACATCATGCCGCGTTCTTGCGCTCCAGCCGCGTGACCAGCTTGTCCTTCCACGCCAGCGGCCCGCCGATCGCCAGCGACAACAGGCGCGAGCGGCGGTAGTGGAATTGCGTGTCGGCTTCCCAGGTGAAGCCGATGCCGCCATGGGTCTGGATGTTCTCCTTGGCGGCGAAGTCGTAGGCTTCGGTCGCGGCGATACGCGCGGCGGCCGCGGCGATCGGCAGGTCGGCGCCACCGTCCGACAGCATCATCGCCCCGTAATAGGCGTTCGAGCGCGCCAGCTCGAGCTTGACGTACATATCGGCGATCTTGTGCTTGATCGCCTGGTAGGAGCCGATCTGCCGGCCGAAGGCCTGGCGCTGCAGCGCGTAGTCGCGCGCCATCCACATCGCCGCCTCGGCGCCGCCGATCTGCTCGAAGGCCATCGGCACCGCCGCCACGTCATACAGCCGCTCGAGCTGGCTCCAGCCCGCGCCCTCGGCGCCCAGCAGCTCGCCTGCCGCGCCGCTGAAGGCGATTCGGGCGTGCTTGCGCGCCGGATCGACCGTCGGCACCACCTCGCGCGTCACACCCGCGCCGGTGAGATCGACGATCACCATGGAGAGCGCGCGATCACCCGAACCTCCGGTGTTGACCAGCACGATGGCGAAGGTCGCCGCCGTGCCGTCGGCCACCGGCAGCTTCTGGCCGGTGACCTTGCCGCCGCCGAAGCTGGTGCGCAGGTTGCGCGGCGTCGGCGTCTGCGGACCTTCGCTGGTCGCGATGGTGCCGATCGCCTCACCGCTGGCCAGCTTGGGCAGCCATGCCTTCTTCTGCGCCTCGCTGCCGAACTGCTTCAGCGCCTCGGTCGCGAGGTACACGGACGATGCGAACGGCACCGCCGCGCAAGCCCGGCCCAATTCCTCGGCGACGACGCACAGCTCCAGCGGCCCCATGCCGGCACCGCCGTACTCCTCGGGAATGGTCGCGGCGGTGACGCCGAGCTCGACCAGGCCTTTCCAGACCTCGGCTGCGTAGGCCTCGTCGCTCTCCAGCACGCGGCGCGTGGTCTTGTACGGACTCTTGTCCGCCAGGAACTTGCGCACCTGCTCCTTGAGCATCTTCTGGTCGTCGGAGAAATCGAAGTTCATCGCACGATCCCGTTCTGGTTGGACGCGATTGTGCCGCCGCGACACCCGCCGCCGCAACGGCGACAAATCCCCGCGTTCCGCAGCCTGACCGCAGGCCGAAATGCTCTATGGCGTGTCGGCGGCAATCGCCGCGGCGGTATCGAAATACTCGTAAAACTGGACGACACGGCCATCGGCGTCGAAGCGCCAGGAATCGGCCTTGCGCGATTCGGCGATCTTGCCGGTCTTCTTGGAGCGCCACTTGCACTCGCACAGGACGATCACGCGGTCATCCGACGCGATGTACTCGTCCACGACGTAGTCGACCATCTCCCAGCCGTCACTGATCCGCTGGAAGTACTGGAGAGCGGCTTTCGGACCCGTACCCTCGTAGAAGCCGAGCCTCGAGCCCATCGTCTGGAAGGATGCGTTGGCGTCGAACAATGCCACCCAATGGCCGACCGCATCCGTCGCCGCCTTGGCACTGATCTTGGCCTCGCCCCACTGCGCATAGGCGTTCTTGAGTGTCGCGACGTTGCGCTCTTCCGGTGACATGGTGCCGCCTCCCATCCTGGCTCGACGGGAGACTAGCCCGCCCCGTGCGGGCGCGCTACGCCGGGGGTTGTATCGCCGCGGGAAACTCGATCCTGACGACGCCTCAGTCCAGATCCATCCCGTCCATGCCGGCGTTCTTGCGCGCTTTGGCGACCATGTCTTTGACGATCGGACCGAGCGTGGTCGGATCGGCGACTTGCGGGATCGTCGGCCCCTTGTGCCAGCCTTCGGCGACGGCGATCTGGCCGCTGCCGGCCTGGAAGACGCGGCCGGTGATGTCGCCCGACTCCTCGCTCGCCAGCCACACCGCGATCGGCGCCACCCACTTGGGATCGCGCCGCTCGAGATCCTCCGGCGAGTACTGCCGGAGATCGGCGGTCATGCGCGTATAGGCCGAGGGCGAAATCGAGTTCGAGGTGACGCCATAGCGGCGCATCTCGCGCGCGGCGATCACGGTGAAGGCGGCGATACCGGCCTTGGCGGCGCCGTAGTTGGTCTGGCCCACATTGCCATAGATGCCCGACACCGAGGTCGTGGTGATCAGGCGGCCATTCACCGGCTGGCCGGTCTCCTTGAACTTGTCGCGCCAATAGGCGCAGGCGTGACGCGCCGGCGCGAAGGTGCCCTTCAGGTGCACCTTGATCACGCCGTCCCATTCCTCCTCGGTCATGTTGGTCAGCATGCGGTCGCGCAGGATGCCGGCGTTGCTGAGCACCACGTCAAGCTTGCCGAAGGTCGAGATCGCCTGATCGACCATGCGCTTGGCGCCGTTCCAGTCCGAGACGTCGTCGCCGTTGACCACGGCCTCGCCGCCCATGGCCTTGATCTCCTCGACCACCTTCTGCGCCGGCGTCATGTCGGCGCCTTTGCCGTCGCGCTCGCCGCCGAGATCGTTCACGACAACCTTCGCGCCATGCTTGGCCAGCAGGAGCGCGTGCTCGCGTCCCACGCCGCGCGCCGCCCCGGTGACCAACGCCACACGTCCTTCGCACAACCTCGCCATGGGCTCCCTCCGTTGATTGGTGAGTCACAGACTGGCGCGGACGGACCCGGCCTTTCAACCGCCACTTTCCGGCCTGCGAACGCAATCCCGATCAAGCGGGCATCCACCGCAGGGCCTATATCAGCGCCATGGACCCCGTCGACAAAGCCCTGTGGTTCATCGAGAGCCACTTCGCCGAGGAGCTGAGCCTCGACGACATCGCCGCCATCGCTGGCGTGTCGCGCTTCCAGCTCGTGCGCGCCTTCGGCTACGCCACGGGGACCTCGGTCATGCGCTACGTCCGCGCGCGGCGCCTGACCGAAGCGGCGCGCGCCCTGGCCAACGGCGCGCCCGACATCCTCGCCGTGGCGCTCGACGCCGGCTACGGCTCGCACGAAGCCTTCACCCGCGCCTTCCGTGATCAGTTCGGCACGACGCCCGAGGCGGTGCGTGCCGACGGCAGCCTCGCCAACGTCCAACCGATGGAGCCGATCCTCATGACCGAAACACCCACCGCGAAGCTCGACTCGCCGCGCTTCGAAGATACCCCAGCCCTACTAATCGCGGGCCTTGGCGAGCGCTTCAGCCACGACGGCAGCGCCGCCATCCCGGCGCTGTGGCAGCGCTTCAACGAACAGATCGACCACGTCCCGGGCAAGGTCGGCGACGTCGCCTACGGCGTCTGCTTCAACACCGACGATGCCGGCGGCTTCGACTACATCGCCGGCGTCCAGGTGCGCGACTTCGCCGAGCTGCCCAAGGACACCGCGCGCGTGCGTATCCCGCCACAGCGCTACGCCGTCTTCGCCCATCGCGAGCACATCTCGACCATCCGCCGCACGGTGACGACGATCTGGAGCAAGTGGCTGCCCGCCTCCGGCTTCCAGGCCGCCGACGCGCCGTTCTTCGAACGCTACGGCCCCGAGTTCGACGGTCGGACTGGGCTGGGCGGCTTCGAGATCTGGCTGGCGATCAAGTGATACTGGGAACGCGGGCCGCCTTTCAGGCCGCCCGCGCCTTCGTCGCTCGTTGGCGACCGCGACGCGCGACGGCGGGCGCCGTCGAGACGGCCAGCCGCACGCCGGCGTCGCGCTGCAGGTAGCCGATCACACCGAACAGGTTGCGCGCCTGCGGATTGCCGCTCGGGCCGAACATGCGGATCAGGCTCTTCGGCTGGGTGCCCGTCGCCTCGCCCAGCCGCTCGAACCCCATGGTGGCCTTGATGTAGTCGCGCAGGATCGCCTTGCCGATCTCGATGTCGCCGGCGAGCATCGCCTCGACACCTTCGCGCAGCAGCGCCTTGCGAAACGCCGGATCGGCCTCCACCCGCGCCTGTATCGTCTCCTTGAATCCGCGTGTCAGCGCCATGTGTTCCTCATCGAGCGCGCTTGCGGCGCTTGTAGTCGGCCCAATGGTCCTTCGCCTTCGCGATATCCTGGGCTTGCCGCTTCTTCGTCCCGCCGCACAACAGAATCACGATTCGCTCGCCATCCTTACCGAAGTAGATGCGATACCCCGGTCCCCAGTCGATCTTGTACTCCGACACGCCGGACCCGACAGGCTCGACGTTCGAGAAATTGCCGAGACCCATGCGGGTCAGAGCGACCGCGACCTTCGCCGCGGCCTGAGCGTCGAGCGCCGCGAACCCATGGCCGAACGGATCCTGCCGTTTTCGGTCTGGAACTCCAGAAGCTCGACCATGGCGAATGGTAACTTATGTGTTACTCGCGATCAAGCGTATCGATCTACCGCGTATCGACGACATGCCGCCGTCGCGACTACTGCGCCACCGCGCGCGTGCCGATCACGCCCTCGGCGGCGAGCGTGTCCAGCTCGCCGCGCGTCAGGCCGAGATCGCCGCCCAGCACCGCGTCGTTGTGCTCGCCCAAGGTCGGCGCCGGGCCCCACAGCGGTGGCGGCGCGCCGTCGAGGCGGTACGGCGCCAGCGGCACGACGTGATTGCCGATGAAGCGCCGCTCGGCGCGGCGCCAGAAGCCAGAGGCGACAAGCTGCGGATCGTTGAGCAGATCCTGCGCTGCATGGATAGGGCCCGACGGCACACCGGCCGCCTGGAATGTCGCGACGATCGTGTCGCGCGATCTTCCGACCGACCATCCGCGCACCGCGTCTTCCATCGTGCGCTGATCCAGCGTGACGGCGGCGCCGACGATGCGCGCGACGGCGGTCCATTGCGCGTCCGTCTCGGCGGATACGGCCCACCACACGCCGGCTTCGCCGCCGACCATGCGCAGCTTGGACAACGGATGACGGCTGCCGTCGCGCGCCAGCAGGGGCGTCTGCGTCGACTGCGCGACGATGGCGTCGGCGCCGAGCTGGAACAGGCACTCGACCTGTCCGAGATCGATCACCGCGCCGGCGCGGCTCTGCTTGCGACCGTAGAGCGCGATCAGGCAGGCGACGGCGCCGTACAGGCCGCCGATCGGATCGCCATAGGCGACGTGCTGCATGGTCGGCGGCCCGTCGGCCTCGCCATTGGCGAACGGTAGACCGGACGCCTGCTCGACCGTCGAACCATAGGCGCGGAAACCGCTCCACGGCCCACTGGCCCCGAAGGCGCCCATGGAGATCGCGACCAGGCCGGGCACGGCAGCGCTCATCGCCTTGGGCCCAATGCCGAGCCGGTCGAGCACGCCGGGCGCGTAGTTCTCGATCATCACATCGGCGCGCGCCGCGAGACGGCGCACCAGCGCCTTGCCGCTCTCCGCCTTCAGATCGAGCGTGATGCCGCGCTTGTTGCGGTTGACCATCAGGAACGAGTGGCGCGTCTCGTAGGGCGGCGGATCGCCGTCGATGATGCCGTCGAAGCCGCGCCACCAGTCGTAATGCGCGCAGGACTCGACCTTGACGATGTCGGCGCCGAGATCGGCGAAATGCCGCGCCGCCAGCGGGCCGGCCCAACCCATGGTGAGGTCCAGCACGCGAATGCCCTGGAGCGGCAGCGTCGGCGCGGCGTCGCGCTTCGCGGGCGTCGAGGAATCGGGCGCGCCGGCCTGGATATGGAACGGCATGCTCGGCCCGAAAGCGCGCACACCAGGCACCGGCACGAAGCTGGCGCGGCCCTGCCAATGCAGGGTGCGTGGCAGATCGGCCAGGCTGGGCACCGGCGCCATGGGAATCCGCCGGCGCTGGCCCTCCTCCAGCAGCCACTTCGCCGGCTTGGCCCGCAGGGCCGGCACCAGAATGGGATCGAGTTCGTCGGCGCGATCCTGACGCTGCAAGGACGTGGCGTTGCGCGTGTCCTGCGCCAGCTCGGGCCGGCCGATCATGTCGCAGAACGCGGCCCATTGCGGCGGTGTCAGCGCGGTGACGCCGATCCAGCCATCGCTCGCGTGATAGATGCCGCCGGGAAAGGTCGGCGTGAAGCGGTTGACGCCGCGGCGCACCACCCTGTCGCCGGTCAGCGCCAAAGCCGAGGCACCGCCCTCGGAGAAGCACATATTGGCGGTGAGGATGTCGAGGTCGATGCGCCTTCCGCTCCAGCCGTTGTCGCGGCCGATGATCGCGCTCAGCGCGGCGATGAAAGCGGTGGCGCCGGCCACCACCTGCGGCGCGTGCCCGCGCGGCAGCATCGGCGCGCCGTCCTTCGGCCCGGTGGCGTAGGCCACGCCGCTCATCGCCTGGATCACCGCGTCGCTGCCGTTCCAGTCGCGGTACGGCCCATCCGAGGCGAACCAGGTCAGGCCGACGCGGATCGTGTCGGCAGCGCGCGCCGCGTCCGCCATAGCGATCTCGGCGAGGCTCTGGCCGGCGATGATCAGGTCGAGCGTGCCGGCGGCAGCGATGTTGTCGACACACTGCTTGCCGTGGTCGAGCCACACGGCGTAGGCCTCGCTCGCCTTGCCGCCATAGCCGACGCCGGTGTCATCAGGCGCGCCGAGCTGAAACACCGTGGCGCCGTGCTTGGCGAACAGGCGGCCGCAGTAGCGCGTGGCAACGCCACCGGGCATCTCCAGCACACGCAAGCCGGCAAGCGGCGCGACCATCAGTTCGACTCCAGCAGATGGCAGGCGGCGGCATGGGTCGCGCCGAGGTTGCGCCAGGCCGGGAACTCGGTGTTGCACACCGGCCGGGCGTGCGGGCAGCGCGGATGGAACTTGCAGCCCGGCGGCGGCGCCATGGCGCTGGCGATCTCGCCGCGGATGGCGTCGAGCGGCGCGCGGTGATCGGGATCGGGCCGCGGCACCGAAGCGAGCAGCGCCTGGGTGTAGGGATGGCGGGGACGGGCGAAGACCTCGCTGGTCGGTCCGGCCTCGACCATGTTGCCGAGATACATGACACCCACACGCGTGCTGAAATGCTCCACCAGCGCCAGGTCATGGGCGATGATCAGATAGGTCAGCCGGAAGCGCTCCTGGATGTCGGCCAGCAGATTGAGGATCTGCGCGCGGATCGACACGTCGAGCGCCGAGATCGGCTCGTCGAGCACGATGCAGCGCGGGTTGAGCGCCAGCGCGCGGGCGATCGCGACGCGCTGGCGCTGGCCGCCGCTGAACTCATGCGGGAAGAGATCGGCCGCCGTCTTGGGCAGGCCGACGACATCGAGCACTTCCTCGACCCGCTTGCGCAGCTCTGCGCGCTCGGGCCGGCCATGGGCGAGGATCGGCTCGGCGATGATGGTCCGCACGCGCAGGCGTGGATTGAGCGAGGCGTAGGGGTCCTGGAAGACCGTCTGCACCTGGCGGCGATAGGCCTTCACGCCGGCTCTGCCCAGCGATGCCAGGTCCTCGCCGTCGAACAGGATCGCGCCCGCTGTCGGCCGCTCCAGCATCAGCACCAGCTTGGCGATGGTGGTCTTGCCGCAGCCCGATTCGCCCACCAGCGCGAAGGTCTCGCCTTCGGCTACCGCGAAGCTCACGCCGTCGACCGCCTTAACCGTGCCTGATGCGCGCAGCAAGCCGCCGCCGACGCGGAAATGCTTCTTCAGGTCGCGCACCTCGAGCAGGCTCATGCCCCCGCTCCAGATATCGCTCCGGGGCCGGGATGCCAGCACGCGGTGACGTGGCCAGGCGCGAGCTCGACGTCGGGTGGATACTCGGCGTCGCACTTGGCGGTGCGGCGCGGGCAGCGCGGCGCGAAGCGGCAGCCCACCGGCGCATCGATCAGGCTGGGTGGCTGGCCGGCGATGGCATAGAGGCGTCGCTTGCGCTGACCCAGATGTGGGATCGAATTGAGCAGCGCCTGGGTGTAGGGATGTGCCGCCGCGCGGTACATGGTGCGCACGGCGCCGACCTCGACGATGCGGCCGGCATACATGACCGCGACGCGATCGCAGATCGAGGCGGCGACGCCCAGATCGTGGGTGATCAGGATGATGCCGAGACCGCTGTCGCGCTGCAGTTCGCGGAACAGCTCGATCATCTGCACCTGGATGGTGACGTCGAGATTGCTCGTCGGCTCGTCGGCGATCAGCAGGCGCGGCGCGCAGGCGATCGCCATGGCCGAGACCACGCGCTGGCGCATGCCGCCGCTGAACTGGTGCGGGTAGTTGTCGAGCCGCTTCTCCGGCGAGGGGATGCGCACGCGGCTCAAGACCTTGACCACCGCTTCACGCACGGCGCGCGCGCCCCGGGCGAGCTTGTGATAGCGGAAAGGCGCGCCGACCTGATCGCCCACGGTGAAAACCGGGTTGAGCGAGGTCATCGGATCCTGCGACACCATCGAGACGCGCCGGCCGCGCCACTCGCGCGCCATCTCGTCCTCGGGCAGGCTCGCAAGGTCGGTGCCGTCGAGCCAGACATGGCCGTCGACGATTCGGCCGCTCTGCTTGGGCAGCAGGCGCATGATCGAGAGGCTGGTCATGCTCTTGCCCGAGCCGGACTCGCCCACGAGGCCCAACGTCTCGCCCTCGTCGACATGCAGGCTGACGCCATCGACGGCCTTCAGCACGCCGCGCTTGAGGAAGAGATGCGTGCGCAGATTCTCGACGCGCAGGAGGGCGGTCATGGCGTTCTCCCTTCCCCCGGAGGGGGAAGGTGGCAGCGCGAAGCGCTGACGGAAG